>ENA-UONS01000223-UONS01000223.1-human-gut-metagenome-genome-assembly--contig:-CS19-NODE-223-length-72250-cov-12.632689_pt1 | contig 72250 bp, 55 predicted proteins | sample MGYA00242458_ERZ724005 | MGnify/ENA metagenome assembly ERZ724005
GGTACAGATACTTGCACCGGAAAGTGTGAAAGAACAGTACAGACAGATGATTGCAAAAGCTGATGAGGATATGCAGAAAAGCGAATAGTGCAGATTTGAATTTGCGCAGACAGTCTGCACAAATTAGATTGAATTATAAGACTATGAAGCGAGGTAGTGGATATGGAAAAAGACCCGTTTAAGGAATATTTGAGGGAGTCTGAACCGGATAAAGCTCATAAGGGATATGCTTGGAGTACGGCAATCGGACTTCAGGCAGTGGACGGACTCAAACCATCTAAATATTTGATTGATACTGCCATTCAGAATATTGAAGGCAAAATCACAATGAAAGAAGCACAGAGCCTTATTGATAGTTACTATGAGGAAAGACCTGTGCATTTGTCCGATGATGAGCGTACCGAAGAAGCTGATAAGGTTTCGTCCCGTATTGCTGAAATTCTTTCTGAAACAGCGTTCTCATTTTCTCCAAATGAGTATATCTCTATCCACCGCAAACTCTTTCGGGGTATTTATAAACACGCCGGAAAGATTCGAGATTACAACATCACAAAGAAAGAATGGGTGCTTGATGGAGCAACTGTAATGTACGGTAGTGCTTCAGAACTGAGAGCCACACTGGAATATGATTTTTCGCAGGAGAAAGATTTTAGTTATAAAGGACTTTCAATGGACGAGATTATCCATCATCTTGCGGTGTTTGTTTCAAGGTTATGGCAAATCCATATCTTCGGAGAAGGCAATACGAGAACAACGGCAGTGTTCTTTATCAAATATTTAAGGACACTGGGCTTTTCTGCAACCAATGATATTTTTGCGGAAAATGCGTGGTATTTTAGAAATGCACTTGTCCGTGCAAATTATACGAACCTGCAAAAAGGTATTCACGAAACAACAGAGTATCTGGAAGTATTTCTCAGAAATCTTCTTTTGAACGAGAAAAATGAGCTTCATAATAGAAATCTTCATATAAGTGGACTTTTGAACGAAGAAAAAGTGGACATTGGGGATTCGAAAGTGGATATTGAGAATGAAAAAGTGGACATTCAAGATAAAAAAGTGGATATTGAAAGTGTGCTTTCCGGAAAAGGTAGTGATTTCTCAGTAAAAACGACGATTCATATTCATAGACTTTTTGAAAGATTTGGTTTTGATGAGGTGTTTGGAAGAAGTGCAGTTATGGAACTTCTTGAGCTGAAAGGTTCAGGTGCTTCAAAACTTCTTTCCAATTTGGTAAAGGCAGACATTATTGAACCGGTATCCGGTCACGGAAAAGGAAGATATAAATTCAAGAAGTAGGGCTTCTTACATCTGTTCATTGTATAGCGATGTGTGGAGGGATTAATCTGTCGCAGTGCATTCCTGTGGCAGACGATGACAATGGGAAAACTCCGAAAAATAAGATAATCTTTCCATCCTTGTTATATAATACGGGACGTGTGATTTCATATTCTGTAATCGGTTTTTTGCTGGGCGGAATGGGAATGCTGTTAACAGGAGGCGGCGGAATGGGAATTCCACTGCTTCTGCAGGGGATATTGAAAATAATAGCGGGTTTGTTCATGGTGATCATGGGAATAAACATGTTGGGCTGGATTACATTATTAAGAAAGTTCCAAATCAGATTTCCACAAAGGCTGACTGATAAAATAAACAAGAAAAGAAGAAGAGAGAACAGACCGTTTTTTGTCGGACTGTTGAATGGGCTGATGCCGTGTGGCCCCATGCAGTCCATGCAGATTATAGCACTTGGATCGGGAAATCCTGTCTCAGGTGCGGCTGCGATGCTGACGTTCAGTCTGGGAACGGTTCCTCTGATGCTTGGTTTTGGAAGTCTGGATACGTCAGAAGCTGAAAATACGGAATCAGATGCGGAGAAAGAGGAAACAGTGGTATATGAAACTCCTGCCGTAGAGAATGGTGAAATTTCAATTAATGCAGATACATTGACTTCGAATCCAATGTATATCAATTACGATTCCAATGGAACCAATATCCAGCTTATTGCTGTAAAAGGCTCGGATGGAACTCCGCGCTTATCACTTAATACATGTCAGGTATGCAATCCATCGCCAAGGGCGTATTTTAAGGAACAGAACGGAAGACTGGTATGCCAGAATTGTGGAAATGTATTCACGACAGACAGTGTAGGTGAAACTACAGGCGGGTGCAATCCTATGTATATAGATTATAAGAATACAGACGGAAAACTGACGGTAAGTGTGGCAGATCTGGATACATATACAGATCAATTTGCTTCGTGGGATGGTCCGGTAAAATAGTATCTTCATCGGAGAGATATCAGCCTGAAAGGTGGATACCTTATCTGCCACCTGAGTCTATGGCAAAAGACCTTAAAGCTGTCCAATACAACTGAAGTTTTACGGGCAGGATTCTTATTCAAAATGTGAACTGCGGAGGAAGTCATGACGAAGAAAAAAATTATTAAGCTGTTCGCAATACTGGCGGCTGTTTTTTGGGGATCTCTGGAGATGGGATGGCGCTTTTTTAACATGGTGGTCTGCTGCAAAAGGGGAGAGCAGAAAAAGGAAAGAAAGAAATGGTTTGAACTGTCGCATATCAGGGAAAATCATCCACAGAACGGTTATGCCAGAGAATATAATGAGAGTAAGGCATGGTGCTTTGAACAGAACATGCAGGACTGTTATATCAAAAGTATTGACGGATTAAAACTGCATGCATTATATCTGCCTGCATTATATCTGCCTGCAGAAGCTGCGAAACGGATCGTCATATTAAGTCATGGATATCGTGGCAGCCGGTTTGGCACGTTGTCGTTTATGGCGAAATATCTGCATGAGCATCAGTGTGATGTCCTGTTTATCGAGCATCGCTGCTGCGGTGACAGCGAGGGGAAATATATTACTTTTGGAGCAAAGGAACAATGGGATGTGCAGCAATGGGCCGTATATATGGCTGAACGAAACAAAGAGAAGCTTCCGATTTACCTGTACGGACAGTCCATGGGTGCAGCATCTGTGCTGATGGCATCAGGACATACTCTTCCACCGGAGGTAAAGGGCCTGATTGCGGACTGTGGTTTTCAGTCTATGGAAAGGCAGATGCGTGATATGGCAGCTAACTGGTTTCACCTGCATCATATTCCGTTGCTTCTGATGGAACTGGACTGGTTCTGTTCTCTTCTGGCTGGATTTCATATGAAAGATGCAGACACTACAGAAGCCATGAAAAAAAATAAAAGACCGGTTCTCTTTTTCCATGGAGAGAAGGACACCTATGTATATCCCAATAACTCTTTTCAGAATTATATGCTCTGCAGGGCAGAGAAGGAACTGGTGATCATACCAGGAGCTCGGCATCTGTGCAGTGCCTATGCAGATCCGGAACTGTATCAGCATAAGATGATGGAATTTTTTGAAAAATACGATTAAATGAAAAAATCCTGACCGGGATTTATCAGACATAGTATATAGCAGGAAATATACCTTTGAACTGCTAGTACATCGAAAATTAAGTTTCTGCCATATTGACGTAGGATGATTTCTTCATATGCAAGGCGGAGGAAGGAGGCGTAGCGGTGGCTACGGCGACTGACGACAACGCAGCAGATGAAAAATCAGACAAGTCAATATGGCAGTTACTTAATATTCGATGTACTATGTTAAATGTATGATAAGTCCCGGTCAATTTTTTATAAAGTGTTCATTAAGTCTTCAGGGTACTGGTATTTCCTGAGAAGGTATGATATTTTTTCACCTGAAGCATACATACAATGTTTTCTGTCCCGGATAAAGAGGAAAACCGGGACAATGGAGGTTATCTATTATATGAGAAATTATTATCCTTTGACAGCAGCTCAGAAAATGCATCACAACTGGATCCTGGATTATGGTACACAGCAGGTATCTGGCGTAAGCGTTGTGGCTTCTGTACAGGCAGAACTGGATTTTGGATTATTAAAAAAATGTATTCAGATGGAAACAGAGCGTTCCGGTTGTACCAGAGTCCGTTTTACAAAGCCGGATAAAGAAGGAAATGTAAAACAGTATATCGAAAAACAGGACCCGCGTGATATTGAGCTGAAGGATCTGTCAGGAATGGAAAGTCTGGCAAAGGCAGATGAGCTGATGCAGCAGTGGGCATATGAAACATTTGACGGAAATAATATTCCTATGTGTGAATTTACCATGCTGAAGCTTCCAGAAGGATATAATGGTTTCTTTTTACATATGGATCACAGACTGATCGATTCCTGTGGACTTGTAGTTATGATCGAAGATCTGTTCCAATTATATACGCATTACAGATATGGAACAGCCTGTCCTCAGGAACTGGTAGATTTTGAAACGGTTCTGAAAAAAGACCTGGCAAAGGCGGGCAATGAAAAGCGTTTTGCAAAAGATAAAAAATTCTGGGATGACCAGCTGGATGCACTGGGTGAGCCGTTATATTCTGATATTCAGGGACCGTCCGTATTGGAGGAAGCAAGAAAACGCCATGGAAATCCGAAGCTTCGTGCTTCTGACATTGAGATGAACGAGCTGTTTGTTGCAGTAAAGGATTATCATCTGGAACCGTATGCGACACAGAACCTGATGGATTTCTGTATGAATCATCAGCTTTCTATGACAAATCTGCTTCTGCTTGGTATCCGTACTTATCTGTCAAAAGTAAATAATGGACAGGAGGATATTACAATCCAGAATTTTATATCCAGACGTTCTACCCATGACGAATGGACTTCCGGAGGAAGCCGAACCATTATGTTTCCATGCAGAACAGTGATCTCACCAGAGACAGATTTTCTTTCGGCAGCTTATGAAATTCAGAATATGCAGAATCGAATTTATATGCACAGCAATTATGATCCGGCATTTATTGTGGATGAGATGAGAAAAAGATATCATACACCGGAGCATACCAGTTATGAAAGCTGCTATCTGACCTATCAGCCAATGCCGGTGAAGGTGGAGAATGAAATGCTTGGAACTATTCGCCAGCATGCCAAATGGTTTGCAAACGGTGCTGCAACCAAGAAAATGTATCTGACCGTATCTCACACCGAGGATGGGGGAATGAACTTCTCCTATCATTATCAGACTGCTCATCTGGAGGAGCATGACATAGAACTGTTGTATTATTATATGATGCGTATTCTTTTTAAAGGGATTGCAGAGCCGGATATGAGCATTGGAGAGATTATGGAACAGGTATAAAGAGCAACAGGTTTCACAAAGCCTGAAAGGTTAAGCGTGGTTAACGAGAACCTGTCGGCATTGTTTTTATAGAAATCAAAAATCAGGAGGAAATGGAATGAGTCAGGAAATGGAATTTAAAAATATTGTGGCGCAGTACAGTAAAGTGAAACCGGAAGAGATGACAGGTGACATGAGATTTCGTGAGGATCTGGGATTTACTTCCCTGGATTTTATGTCTTTCCTGGGTGAGCTTGAGGATACCTTTGATATTGAACTGGATGAAAACGAAGTGACAAAAATTACAACTCTTGAGGAGGCACTTAAGTTTCTTGAGGAGCTTCAGTAGGACTTAACGTTACTGTTCCCGGAGTGAACAGTAAGAATTAACAGAGTGTCAGTTCACTGAACAGTGAAGGAGGAAAAATATGCTGATCAGGAATATATTAGAAGAAAGTGTACAGAAATTTGGCGAAGTCAAAGCAGTAAAATGGCTTAACCGAAAAGAAGTTCTGGAGAAAAGCTACAGCGAAATGATGAAAAACGTGATTTCTACCAGAAAAGGACTTCTTGCAGAAGGGTTTGAGGGAAAACATATTGCATTAATTGGAACCAGTTCTGTAGAATGGATCGAAAGCTATCTGGGAATTATTACAGGATGTACTACAGCGGTGCCGCTGGATGCTGCACTCCCGTGTGAAGAACTGATCGACCTGATAAATCGCTCCGATTCCGAAGCACTCTTCTTAAGTCCGAAACACAGACCATATCTGGAAGCATTTCTTGCAAACTGTCCCAAGCTTCAGAAGGTGTGGATGCTCCAGAAAGAGGTGGAGGATCTGCCTTCAGGAGTGTACAGTATCAATGAGCTGAGAGACTTGGGAAAGAGTGCAGCAGAAGATGCTTCCTGTCCGGATGCAGAAGCTATTGCGACTATTATCTTTACTTCCGGAACCACAGGCAAGAGCAAAGGGGTTATGCTGACACAGAATAATCTGGCATCCAACGTTGAGGCAGTTAAGATTTCAGCAGAGCCTGGAACTGCCATGCTCAGTGTACTTCCAATCCATCATGCATTCTGCCTTGTCATGGACTGGCTGAAAGGATTTTCTCAGGGGGCAACTATCTGTATCAATGACTCCCTGCTTCATATGGTCAGAAATATGAGCATTTTTAAACCAGATATCATGCTCATGGTTCCGATGATGATTGAGACAATTTATAAGAGACTGGCGGCTGCTGATCCGGAAATCCCGAAGGCGGTTCTTGCAGAAAAAGTATTCGGCGGAAAACTGCAGACGATTTTTACCGGCGGGGCACATCTGGATCCGTACTATATTGACCGTTTTGCAGAATATGGCGTTCAGATACTGGAAGGATATGGAATGTCGGAATGTTCTCCTGTTATCAGTAATAATACACCGGAAAATCATAAACCGGGTTCTATCGGAAAACCACTTGAGAATGTGGAGATAAAGTTTGAAAACGGGGAGATTCTGGTAAAGGGTACAAGTGTTATGAAAGGGTACTATCAGATGCCGGAGGAGACAGCGGAAACACTGAAGGATGGCTGGCTGCATACAGGCGACAAGGGCTATATGGATGAAGATGGATACCTCTTTATTAACGGTCGTGTGAAAAATCTGATCATTCTCTCCAATGGGGAAAATGTATCACCAGAAGAACTTGAGAACAAGCTTGCGCTGAACCCGCTTGTTGCGGAAGTGATTGTGACAGGTGAAGAGAATGGTCTGACAGCACGCATCTATCCGGAACAGGCAGTTGTGGAGGCAAAGGCACTGGATACTGAGATGATTCGTTTACAGCTTCAGGCATTTCTGGATGAATACAATAAAAATCAGCCGACCTACCGTCGTATTACAGGTCTGGTGATCCGGAAAAATCCGTTTATACGCAGTACAACAAAGAAAATCAGGAGACAGGATGTCCTGATTGATGAGCCACAGGCATAAGAAAAAACCCGTCTGAGTGAATTGCTTAGACGGGTTTTTCTTATGACTGTTTGAAAGAGCATTCCCGCAATCTGCACGCTCCACTTTGCGGGAATGCTTTTTCAAACACGTCAGGATAAAAGAGGCAGCATGCCAGTCAGAAAAACCTGAGTCAGAATTTCTGCAATGACTTCTGGTGCAAGATCGAAATGATCCCGGGTCCATTTGTGAAGAACACCGATTGTGCTGCCGATCGCACAGGTGATCACATAAGATATTTCCTCTTTTGTGTGTCTGCCGGGTCTGGCACTGGAGGTAGTAGCGGCGACATAGTGATGAAGCATAGTCAGCATTTTTTCAAAGAGATCATTCCCATGGGGGGTGCTCAGAAGACTGGAAAGGAAAGGATTTTCCATTGTATAGTGGCAAAGTGTCAGAAAATAGGACTGACAGATATCCCGGTCATTTTCAGGATGAAATTTTTCCATTATAGAAAAAACATCCTGGATCGTCTTTTCCTCAACAGCGGATACAAGAGAGGGAATGTCTTGATAATGATTATAAAAAGTGCTTCTCGCGATACCGGCTGTCTTAGTGATATCGGATACTGTGATCTGATCAGGAGTTTTTTTCTTTAGAAGTTTAAAAAAAGCACCCAGGATGGCTTCATCCGCCACAGAATATCTTTCGTCAGGAAATGAATTTTGCATAGTCGCTTCCCTCCCAATATTTTATCAATAAATATAAGGATATGAGTGGCAAAAGACCTTTTGACTCTCATATCATGTATATATGGAAATCTGGAAAATGTTTATTTCTCTATTTCATAGGCAGGAATCAATATACATGCGCAGAAGTTTTCCAATGGCTGGAAACATTTGATAATAAGTTCACGATGAATCCTGGCACTGTAAGTCTTGAGACGACAGCTTCCGCCATTCAAGGCAACATCTGTATATGCGGCAAGGAGCTTCTTATCTCCGTTGGGAAATGCCTGATAAAAAGACTGGTCAAGTATTTCCAGAGTATCCATGCCTTCCAGAAGAAGCATTTCTTTATTGCAATAGCGGAAAACGAAGTCAATTCCAGTTCCGTTTTTATTAAAAATCAGTTCGATTACACAAAAAGCAATGGGCATATCATCTAATACAGAAAAACGCGTACGAATATTTGGAGATAAAGTCTTGGCAGGATCCTGATGCAAAGATTTGTTCAGAAATTTGTGAGTGGCCGCGCCACGCTTACGTCCTTCCAGACGTACGCCATCCTTCATATGATAGGTGCAGTTCTCAATATGATCAATCTGTCCTCTGGAAACCACGGTGCCCTTATTTATGGAAATATAATCATAAGGTATAAGAATTTCATATAAATCTTTGACTGTGATAAAAGTTTTCACAACTCGTCCATCGGTCATATAAATACAGGTCTTATTCTCCTGCCTGAGCAGATATTTGATATTACTGATATGGATATTGTTTTTCCTTAAAAATTTCATGATTTTTTCATCCATATAAATATCCCTCCGGTTATTAGTGTAAGGTAGAAGATGTCAGGTTACTATATTTCTGACATTGCTATCTGCAGATAATGAAATAAGTATACCATAAACATAAAGATTTTACCAGTGTAATTGGGTAAAATATAAGGCTGCATGATCTGTATGCATCGTGATTTGTTTTGGGCGAAAAGAGCGCAGAAAATCCGGTTTTTTCAGATGAAAAAATGCACGGATATTATAATTGAAAAGCAAATTTGTGATAATTTCACAATAAAAGACGGTATTTTCGAAAATAATTTCGAAGTGGATAAATATATCATAAATACAGTGAAAAAACAGGAATTTTAGTATCAAATATTTCTGCAATAAGTAATAAAAAAGGTATCACAACCGGAAATGAAAGGTTGCGATACCTTTTTTACGTCAAACTGAAAATCGTTTCACCAGATTTGCCGAAACTTCAATTTTACAGGTATGCTGCCGGGGTTCGTTTATTTGAGAGAGAAGCTCTCTGGCGGCAACCTGTCCCATATAATGACGAGGGATGCTGATACTGGTAAGGGAGGGGTCGATAATGCGTCCCTCAGAGATATTGTCGAAGCCTACAATTGCCACCTGCTCCGGCACCTTGTAGCCTCTGAGACGCAAGGCCTTGATGGTTCCGATTGCAATCAGGTCATTGTCCGCAAAATAACAGTCTGCCAGAGTATCTCCCCTGTCAATAATTGCAAGCATATCTGCCATTGCTCCATCAATGGTTGGAGAAAGCTGGTGGATAATACAGCGGGAACGGGACATTCCGTTATCATGGACAGCATGATAAAATCCCTCCAGGCGCTCTGAAAAGTTGCGGAGAGGATAAGCAGACTGCAGGTATCCAGGCTGCTTCATTCTCCGGCTGATCAGATAATCGGTAGCCAGATAAGCTCCCTGACGGTTATTGGGAACAACATAATTACAGTTAAGGTTTTCAAAATAGGCGTCTAGGATCACCACCGGAAAAGGAAGCTTCAGGAAAGGCCGGACCATTTCTTCCCGCATTTCAGTACCAAACAAAATAATTCCAACGCAGTCAGTAGTTCTTAAATCCCCCAGATAATGCTCCAGATTATCCCGCTTTTCATAAAATGTGATTACTTTCAGTTTATAATTATCTTTTTGCACTACGGATTCCATACCCTCCACCATAGCATCAAAAATAGGAGAATAGGACATGATGGCATTATGGGAACGATAGCTTACCGCGTAAATGCTTCCGGCTTTATTTTTCTTTAGAGAAAGTTTGGTAAAGTCGTAGCCGTATTTTTCCGCAGCTTCTACCACCAGCCGGCGGGTTTCAGTGCTGACTCCGGGCTTATTATTCAGCGCCATGGAGACGGCAGTCTGTGAAAGATTCAGTTTTCTGGCCAGTTCTTTAGCAGTAATGGACATTTGCGGCACCTCCCGGAGTGGTATTTAGTAAAGTATCTGCTGTTTAGGGCAGAAAGTTGGTTTTCTGTGGAAACTGTTCATATTTCTTTGGCAGAAGTTTTTTCTGTTGTATATATTGTACTTCTTAATTGAAAAATAAACAATATATTTGCGAAAAATAAAGCGAAAATAAAGTCAAAAACACTTTATTTTTTATTGGAATAAAGCTGAAAGAGACCTATACTAGAGCTACAAAGAAAAGCAAACAGAATATCTGGGTAAGTAATAAAGAAAAAGATTTTACAGCTAAGAAAAACCAAAAGAAAATAATAAATATAAACAAGGAGGAATACCAGAATGGCAAAGATCAAAATCGGCTACGCGCCAACCAGACGAAGTATTTTCAGTGCACCGGATGCAGTTAAGTATCGTGGACTTACTGCAGACAGATTAAAAGAATTAGGAATCGATTTTGTAGACATCACAGACGTAAATGACGAGGGTCTTCTTTATGACGAGGCAGGCCGTATCAAGATTGCAGAGAAATTCAAAAAAGAGAAAATCGACGGACTTTTCCTTCCGCACTGCAACTTCGGAACTGAGTTTGAATGCGCAAGACTTGCAAAAGAGTTAAATGTACCGGTTCTTCTGTGGGGACCTCTTGATGAGAGACCAGACGAGAACGGTGTCCGTCTTCGTGATACACAGTGCGGACTTTTTGCAACAGGTAAAGTCCTCAGAAGATTCCGCGTTCCATTTACATATATGACAAACTGCAGACTGAATGATCCGGTATTCGAGCGTGGCCTTCGTGATTTCATGGCTGTCTGTAATGTAGTAAAAACCTTCCGCAACATGAGAATTCTTCAGATTTCCACAAGACCATATGAGTTCTGGTCCACCATGTGCAACGAGGGTGAACTTCTTGAGAAATTCAACATCCAGCTGACCCCAATCCCAATGCCAGAGCTGACAGATGAGATGAAGAAAGCAAAAGCAGAAGGAACAGAGGTTGCAAAGGTTGTTGAGTACTGCCGCCAGAACATGGAAATCTGCATTAAAGATAATGAACTTGAGAATGTAGCAGCCTTGAAAGTTGCCATGAAGAACCTGATCGAGAAATACGGCTGCCAGGCAGCTGCAATCCAGTGCTGGAACCAGCTGCAGAGCGAGATCGGAATTATGCCGTGTGCAGCAAACGCACTTCTCAATGAAGAGGGAATTCCGGTTGTATGTGAGACAGATATTCACGGTGCAATTACCGCTCTTCTTGTTGAGGCAGCAGCACTTGATGACACAAGAAGCTTCTTTGCAGACTGGACCATCCGCCATCCTGACATTGAAAACGGCGAGCTCCTTCAGCACTGCGGACCATGGCCGATCTCTGTTGCAAGAGAGACACCGAAGCTTACTTATCCGCTGGCCTTCAGCCATCCGGGAAGCATTACAGCAGAAGCAAAGCATGGCGAAGTGACATTGGCACGTTTCGACGGTGATAACGGAGAATACTCCATGCTCCTTGGAAAAGCAAAAGGCGTTGACGGACCGAAAGGTATGGGAACTTATCTCTGGGTTGAGGTTGAGAACATCAAACGTCTGGAAGCCAAGATTGTAGAAGGACCATACATCCATCACTGTGTAGGTATCCATAAAGATGTAGTTCCGGTACTTTACGAGGCATGCAAATACATGGGAATCACTCCTGATTTATATGATCCTATTGAAGAAGATGTGAAAGCATATTTAAGAGGTGAATGAGAATGGAAAATTTAAAGGCAAAATCTTTTGACTTGAGAAAAGATACTGTAGATATTATCGTTGCCGGAAAGGGCGGTCATATCGGCGGCGACATGAGTGTGATCGATACTTTGATGAGCCTGTATTTCTGCCAGATGAACATTTCTCCGGAAAACATGGATGACCCGGATCGCGACCGTTTCGTACTCAGCAAAGGTCATTCTGTAGAGGCTTACTACGCTGTACTTGCAGCAAAGGGCTTTCTGGACCTGGAAGATATTAAAGCACATTTTTCAAAATTTGGCTCCAAATATATCGGACACCCGAACAATAAGCTTCCTGGAATCGAGATGAACTCCGGTTCTCTGGGACATGGACTTCCTGTATGCGTAGGCATGGCTCTTGCAGGCAAAAAAGATAACAGAGATTACCGTGTTTACACCGTAATGGGTGACGGTGAGCTGGCAGAGGGGTCTGTATGGGAAGGCTTCATGGCAGGACATCAGTACAAATTGGACAACCTTTGTGCAGTAATTGACCGTAACCGTCTTCAGATTTCCGGAAATACAGAGGACGTTATGGGACATGATGATCTCCATGAGCGTATCCGTTCTTTCGGATGGCATGTGATCGATGTAAAAGACGGAAACGATATTGACCAGTTAAATGCTGCTTTTGAAGAAGCAAAAACTGTAAAAGGCAAACCAACCGCTGTAATTGCCAACACTGTAAAAGGCTGTGGCTCTTCCGTAATGGAAAACAAGGCAAACTGGCATCACAAGGTTCCAACACAGGAAGAATATGATCAGATCATCGCGGATTTTGCAGCAAGAAAGGAGGCCGCTCTTCATGAATAAGATTCCAAATAGACAGGCCATCTGTGAAGTTTTGATGGATAAAGCAAAAGAAGACAAAGATATTATGGTGCTTTGCAGCGATTCCAGAGGATCCGCTTCCATGACACCATTTGCAGATAATTTCCCGGATCAGTTTATTGAGACCGGTATTGCAGAGCAGAATCTGGTAAGTATTTCCGCAGGTCTTGCAAAATGTGGAAAGAAACCATTTGCATGCTCACCAGCCTGCTTCTTATCCACAAGAAGCTACGAGCAGGCCAAGGTTGATGTGGCATACTCCAATACAAATGTTACTCTTATCGGTATCAGCGGCGGCATCAGCTACGGCGCACTTGGAATGAGCCATCATTCTGCACAGGATATCGCAGCTATGTCTGCAATCCCGAATATGAGAGTTTACCTTCCAAGTGACCGTCATCAGACAAAGCATCTGATCGAGGCTCTGTTGAAGGATGAGAAACCATCTTACATCCGTGTTGGAAGAAATCCGGTTGAGGATATTTATACAGAAGACAACTGCCCATTTGAAATGGACAAGGCAACTGTTCTGAAAGAGGGAACAGATGTGGCAATCATTGCCTGTGGCGAGATGGTGCGCCCAGCATTTGCAGCAGCCAAATTACTGGAGGAGCAGGGCATTTCCGCAACTGTACTGGATATGTACTGCGTGAAACCTCTTGACGCTGAAGGTGTTGTAAAAGCTGCCAAGAATGCAAAGGCAGTGATCACAGTAGAAGAGCACGCTCCATTTGGTGGACTGGGTTCTATGGTTGCACAGGTTGTTGGTGCAGAATGCCCGAGAAAAGTGCTGAACATGGCTCTTCCGGATGCTCCGGTTATCACAGGTACCTCACAGGAAGTATTTGATTACTATGGATTAAATGCTGAGGGTATTGCGAAGAAGGCTGTGGAAGCTCTGAAATAAAAATCAAATAAGAAACAAATTTAAGCGTGACTGACAGACTGCGTGGATGCAGAACCAGGATGCTGCTTAGAAGTGCTGCCCGATTGGGCGTGCTTCTGAGCAGTCTGGTCAGGCACGCTTATTATTTATTACAAAACAGACTTAAGGTACAGAGATGTTGATTTTAGAGAATATAAAAGTTTTAAGAGGATAGTAAACATGGCAAAATATATTATTAGTATTGATCAGAGTACCCAGGGTACCAAGGCGCTCCTTTTCGATGAAACAGGAAGCATTATGCGCCGTACAGACCGCCCTCACAGGCAGATCATCAATGAAAAGGGCTGGGTTTCCCATGATCCAGAGGAAATTTACAGCAATGTTCTGGAGGTTGTGAAAGAACTTCTGGAGGGAGTAGAGAAGGAATATGTAGTTGGTCTGGGAATCAGCAACCAGCGTGAAACCTCTCTTGCATGGAACCGCGTTACAGGCAAACCTTACGGAAATGCAGTTGTATGGCAGTGCGCCCGCGCAGTAGATATCTGTTCCCGCGTGGAAAAGGCCGGCGCAGCAGAAATGATCCGCCAAAAAACCGGGATGAATCTTTCTCCTTATTTCCCGGCTTCCAAGATCGCATGGCTTCTGGAAAATGAAGAGGGCGCAAAAGCGGCGGCAGAGCGTCATGAAATCTGCCATGGCACTATTGACAGCTGGCTGGTTTACAAGCTGACAGGGGGCAAAGAATACAGAACCGATTATTCCAATGCTTCCAGAACACAGCTTTTCAATATTTTTGATCTGAAATGGGATGAAGAAATTTGCGGATTATTTGGTATTGATCCGGCAAATATGGCAGAGGTTACGGATTCCGATGCCTGCTTCGGCGAAACGGATTTCGAGGGACTTCTTCCTCATAAGATTCCAATCCATGGCGTAATGGGCGATTCCCACGGCTCTCTTTTTGGACAGGGATGTTTGCAGCCTGGTATGATCAAATCTACTTATGGAACCGGTTCTTCTATTATGATGAATATTGGGGAGAAGCCGATTCTCAGTACTCATGGGGTTGTTACTTCTCTTGCGTGGAAAATCGGCGGCAAGGTTAACTATGTGCTTGAAGGCAATCTGAACTATACAGGCGCTGTGATTACCTGGCTGAAGGACGATCTTCAGATCATTTCTTCTCCTGGAGAAACCGGTAAACTGGCGAAAGAAGCCATTCAGGAGGACAGCCTGTATCTGGTTCCTGCATTCAGCGGTCTTGGCGCTCCTTACTGGGACAGCGAGGCGAGAGCTTCTGTTGTAGGCATGAGCCGTACTACCCGCAAGGCTGAGTTTGTAAGAGCGGCACTTGAATGTATTGCCTATCAGATTACAGATGTTGTACAGGCTATGTCTGAGGACGCTGGTGTTCCGGTGAAGGAGCTTCGCGTAGATGGCGGTCCGACCCGAAACGACTATCTGATGCAGTTCCAGAGCAATATTGCAGATGCCGGAGTTCTGGTCCCGGATTCCGAGGAGCTTTCCGCTATCGGACCGGCCTATGCGGCAGGATTGCAGCTTGGTGTCTGGGATGAAAGTATTTTTGGAAAATTAAACCGCGTGTCCTATAAACCGGATATGGAAGTGGAAAAACGTGAGCAGAAGTATGCAGGATGGAAGAAAGCAGTTGCTTCTGTGATTACAAACAAATAAATTTATTTAAGGGTACAATCAGGAGGGACAGCGCGGTTAGAAACTACGCCGTCCCTTTTTGTCTGTATGGTGGCGGCATCGCTAAATAAATGTGACACTAAATAAAGAAATTGGACTTGACGGTGGAGGCCCTGTAATCGTAAAATTTTTGTATAAACTATAAAAGGATGGAGTGGGTTTTGATACTTTAATAGGGCAAAATTCACAAGTGAAAATGCAAAGCCAGGGAGAAAGTTTCCGGAGCTTTGTGAAAACGCAGAGCGTATTTGAAAAGGCTCTATACTGGTTAAGAGAAGGAGAACAGGGAAATGAAATTAGGAATTGTTTATACAAGTACCACACCAGAGCTGATTGAGTGTGTAAATGAAGAAATCAAAAAAAATCTTGGCGATGCACCGGAAATCCTGAATTATCAGGATCCGTCTATTCTGGCAGAAGTAAGAGAGCATGGATATGTAACAGCAGGCGCAGCAGCCCGTCTTGTAGGAATGTATATGCAGGCTGTTTCTGACGGCGCAGATGCGGTTTTGAATTGCTGCTCTTCTGTTGGCGAGGTTGCAGATGCGGCTCAGGATATTGGCCGTTATACAGGTATTCCGATTGTCCGTATTGATGAGGAGATGTGCCGCGAGGCAGCCCGCCTTGGCAAGAGAGTGGGCGTTCTGGCTACATTGCCTACCACCCTGGAACCAACTAAGAATACAGTTTCCCGTGTGGCAAGAGAGATGAATCGCCATGTAGAGCTGGTGGATGGCCTGGTAGATGCTTTTGGTGCAGACCAGGATAAATTTAAGGCACTTCTTTGCGGAAAAGCTACTGAGATCGCAGACCAGGTAGACGTAATTCTTCTGGCACAGGGCTCTATGGCCTATGCAGAGGATGCAATCCACGAGAAGATCGGCAAACCGGTACTTTCCAGCCCGCGCTTTGGAGCACAGGCACTTGCAGCAGCATTGAAAGCGAAAGGCTTATAAAGAATAATATATGGAATATCGCGGAGCAGCTGACTTTTCTATATGGTGATGTCGCTGATAGGCGACATGTCCGTTTAATCAGAATATGAAATTACAGAAGGAGAATAATCATGCTGACAGATACAACCAGATCGCCCTACGCGAAGGTTCATGCCCTGGATGGAATGAAAGTAAAGTGGACCGGCGGCCTTTGGAAAGAACGCTTTGACACTTGCGCAAACAGTACCGTGCCTCAGCTGAAGCACATGTTTGACAGTAAAGATATCAGTCATGTAGTAGAGAATTTTAAAATTTGTGCCGGCGATGCAGAGGGAGATTTTGATGGAACCGTTTTTGGAGACGGAGATTTCTATAAATGGATGGAGTCTGCCATCTATACTGCTTACCAGACAGATAATCAGCTGTTGAAGAAAGAAATTGAGAATTATATAGACCTGATCGGCAGAGCACAGCAGCCTGATGGTTATCTTTCCACAAAGCAGATCATCGGGGAGAGAACCGGGAACGGCGTCTCAAGAATGGGCGATATCAATGATTTTGAGGTTTATAACTTCGGTCATATGTTTACAGCAGCGTGTGTGCACAAGAGAATTACCGGAAAGGATAATTTCCTTGCAATAGCGGCCAGAACTGCAGATTATCTGGAGCATCTTTACGAAGAAGCAGAGCGCACCGGAGAAGTTCAGACTGCCGTCTGCCCATCTCATTATATGGGACTTGTGGAAATGTACCGTACTACTGGTGATAAACGATATCTGAAGCTGGCGAGGCAGGCAATCGCTCTTCGCGACAGTGTAAAAAATGGTATGGATGATAACCAGGATAAGATTCCGCTGAAGCAGCATGAAAAGATTCTGGGACATGCTGTACGTGCAAACTATCTCTATGCAGGTGTGGCTGACCTTTGCCTGGAAGAGGAAGATCTGGATTATATGGAGGTTCTCCACAAGGTATGGAGAAGTCTTGTGGATAAAAAGCTTTATATCACAGGCGGATGTGGAGCGTTATATAATGGTGCTTCTCCATATGGTTATTTTTTTGACCATCAGCTTGTGCATCAGGCTTATGGTTATGAATATCAGCTTCCGAATATCACGGCATATAATGAGACCTGTGCATCTCTGGGCGGCGTTTTCTGGGCGTACCGCATGTTCCAGCTGGAACCAAAGGCAGAGTATTTTGATATTCTGGAACGAATGATGTTAAATACTAACCTGGCTGCACTGAGTCTGGATGGTAAGAGATTCTTCTATGAAAACATGTTAAGACGTGCCAAAAAGCTTGACTATAAGCTGATCTGGCCTCTTACAAGAAGTGAATATATTCTCAGCTACTGCTGTCCGCCAAACCTGGCAAGAACCATTGCACAGTCCAGTGAGTATGCATATCTTACCTCTGATAACAGTGTATGGACTGGTATGTACGGTGCAAGTGAGGCGCAGGTGAAGCTGGAAAATGGTGGAGAATTTACACTTGTGCAGTCTACGGATTATCCATTTGACGGAACGATCCGTTTCACAACAAAGGATGTGAAAGTAAATGCTCCGGTTCATTTAAGACTTCGTGTTCCGGGATGGTCAGCAGGCGGTTCCATTAAGGGCACTGGTGCAGACCGCGAACTGACGAAAGAGGATGCTGGAACTTACCTTGATATTCTGGTGGAAAATCCTCAGAATATGGATGTGCAGCTGAGCCTGGATATGAAGGTTCGCTATACTGTTGCAAACAATATGGTAGAGGAAACTGTGGGACAGGCTGCAATTGAGCGGGGACCATTGGTATACTGCTGCGAGAGTGTGGATACCCATGCAGCAGATCTGGATGATGTTTACCTGGATCTGAATGCAGAGTTTACTCCTGTGGAGTTTGAAATCCAGGGAAGAAGAATGATGGCTCTTGAAACTGAGGAATATACCATTGACCGCTCTGAATTTGACAGAAATGCGCTTTATCAGCCGTTGAAATATCATGGCATGAGCAGAAAGCATGTACGTCTGATTCCGTATTATGCATGGGATAACCGTGATTATGGAGAAATGAGGATCTGGTTCCCTGTCGCATATACCGTATAATAAATTGAGTTATCACAACCTGAGATATGAATGTAAAAAATCCTGCCGTGCAGATTGCGGGAATGTTTTTTCAAACATGCTCCAGTACATCGAAAATTAAGTTTCTGCTATATTGGCGCAGGATGATTTCTTCATATGCAAGGCGGAGGAAGGAGGCGTAGCGGTGGCTACGGCGACTGACGACAACGCAACAGAATGGAGAGTTATAGAAATTATGGAATGTAAAGTAATTCCTTTCCATACCGTTGAGGAGAGAAGCAAAACAGATGCCGACAAAGCAGAAGCGCTTCTTTCCCAGGCAATGGAAGGTTTTCATAAAAAATTAGTAGTGCTGGATGATGATCCTACTGGTGTGCAGACCGTTCATGATGTGTCTGTTTATACGGACTGGGAGGAAGAATCCATCCGCAAGGGCTTTGAGGAAAAAGAATCCATGTTTTTTATCCTCACCAATTCCCGCAGCTTTTCTGTGGAAGAGACCACAAAGGCTCACCTGGAAATTGCTGCAAGAGTGGCGAAGGTGGCTGGGGAACTGGGACAGGATTTCATGATCATTTCCCGTGGAGATTCCACTTTAAGAGGTCATTATCCGTTGGAAACACAGCTTCTGGCGGAAGGGCTGGCTGACGGGAATACAGCCGGACCAGAGAAAACGGCAGCAGACAATGGAGCTTCTGCAGGGAGCACAGCTGTTGACGGTGAGATCATCTGCCCGTTTTTTCCAGAAGGCGGCCGCTACACAATGGACAATATCCATTATGTAAAAGAGCAGGACAACCTGATTCCAGCCGGTATGACGGAATTTGCCAGGGACAAAACCTTCGGCTACAAATCCTCGGATCTTACTGAATACGTCGAGGAAAAAACAGAAGGAAAGTACCATAAAGAGGACTGTATCACCATTTCCCTGGACGAGCTGAATGCTCTGGATGTGCAGGGAATTAAAGACAAGCTTATGTCTGCACAGAATATGGCGAAGATCATTGTGAACGCAGTATCCTACGCAGACCTGAAAGTTTTTTGCGCCGCACTTGTACTTGCAATGAAAGCTGGAAAGCATTACATGGCAAGAACTGCCGCTGCTTTTACCAAGGTGATGGGACGTATTTCAGATCAGCCCCTTCTGGGAAGAGCACAGCTGGAGGGCGATACAAAGAACGGAGGAATCGTTCTGATCGGTTCCCATGTAAAGAAGACCACAGACCAGCTGAACTGTCTGAAAGAACTGGACGGACAGGCTGATTTTATGGAATTTCAGGTAAATACCGTGTTCGAAGAAAACGGTCTGGAGAAAGAGGTAGAGAGAACGGTGAAGGCAGCAGAGGAGAAAATCCTGTCTGGAAGAACCGTTGTAATTTATACAAGCAGACAGCTTCTTGCGCCGGAGAATATGACTCCGGAAGAGAAACTGCATATTTCTGTAAAAATTTCCAATGCAGTGACCAGTATTATCGGAAAGCTTTCTGTGAAGCCGAAATTCATCATTGCAAAAGGCGGAATCACTTCATCTGACGTAGGAACCAAAGCTCTTCGCGTAAAGAAAGCCCGTGTTATGGGACAGGTGAAGAAAGGGATCCCGGTATGGATGACAGGAGAAGAAAGCAAATTCCCTGGAATGCCATACATTATTTTTCCGGGAAATGTGGGTGAAGTAAGTACGTTGAAGGAAATTGTGGAGGAATTGATCTGAAAAGTAGTGTGATTGCAGGTCTTCGTTTACGCAAGTGGCAAATTTCAATTACGTAAGAGTTTTAATGACATAACAAGTAAATTTTTAGTCTGTTTTGAACAGCTTACGGAGACTCTGTATGTTAGAGCGTGTTTGAAAAATCATTCCCGCAATCTGCACGCCCCACTTTGCGGTATATTTTGCCCGAATTCGGTTGCCGTAGCCCGCTACGGCGCCCTCATCCGGACAAAATCTCCCACAAATTGTGACGCACATCTTGCAGAAAGCCTTTTTCAAACACGCTCTAGGAAGCTGTCTATTAGGAAGAGGTTCGCTTAAATAGGAGGTTTACATAATGAGAAAAGTAATTATATCTCTGGCGCCTGTACAGGCAGGAACCAGTGTGGATGCAGTAAAGCTTGCAGAGGATGTAGAGAAAAGCGTAAAACTTGGTGCTGCTATGTGTCACCTTCACTGCCGTAAACCAGACGGAAGCCTTACACCTGACATTTCTTATATGTCTGAGTGTTTTGACGAGATTCTGAAACGGACAGATGTGGTAGTTCAGGCGTCTACAGGCGGTGTTTCGGATATGAATATCCAGGACCGCTGCAATCCGCTTGATTATCCCAAGGTAGAGAGCGCATCTCTCAATGGCGGAAGTACAAACCTTGGCGAAGCAGTTTATATTAATTCTTTTGATGATATCCGCTACTGCGCAGACGCTGTTTATAAGAGAGGAATCCTTCCGGAAACAGAAGTTTTTGATATTGGAATGCTACATAATATGGCAGTGGTAAAATCTGAGCAGCCATTTGCGGACCCAATGCTGTTTAATCTGGTATTTGGTCACAAAGGCGGCATGCAGCCTACTCCGGAGATGCTGGCAGCTTTCCGTTCCTTTGTTCCATCTGATGCACTTTGGGGTGTTACCCATTTTGGCCGTGATAACTGGACATTTCTGGCTGCTGCAATTGCTATGGGAGCAACGGTAGTACGTGTTGGTTTTGAAGACAGCAACTATCTGGCAGAAGGTGTAGATGCCGAGTACAACTGGCAGGTGGTTGAGAAACTGGTAAATCTGATCCGCGCCATGGGTCTGGAGCCAGCGACTCCGGATGAGGCAAGACAGATGTTGAATCTGAGAAAACGCTAAAATACGATTTAAAAATATAAAGTGTTGGATCGTAATTATTCAGTAGATGTTATTCTGCGAAGTGTGTGACCATGAAGGTACTGAACAGTTACGATATACCAAAGAAATATATGTCAGAAAGGATGGGTTAAAACAAATGTTGGCAATCAAGAAAATATATATGGATTATGAAACAGCCCCGGTTGGTGTTTCCCATATGCCCCAGTTTGCCTGGGAGCTTGTAAGCGATAAGAAAAATGTAAAACAGAAATCCTACGAACTTCAGATTGCAAAAGACGCTGATTTTACAGATCTGATCTATAACAGCGGAAAAACAGAGTCTGAGGAATCTGCACATGTTTATGCAGAAGGTGCTTCTCTGGAGAGCGGCAAGCGCTATTTTGTCCGTGCAAAAGCCAGTGATGGTCAGGAAGAAACGGACTGGAGCGAAACCGCATCTTTTGTAACTGCCCTTGCAGGAAAAAATGGTGAGTGGGAGGAAGGCGCACCAGCATGGAAAGCTCCTTTTGTATCCGCCGAAACTGACGATTCCTATAAGAACGTTTCCAAAGGAACCTATGTAAGAGGAACCTTTGAAATCAAAAAAGATATAAAAGAAGCCTATGCCTTTACCACAGCCCTTGGCCTGTATCAGTTTTACCTGAATGGCAAAAAAGTTGGTGAGGACGAGATGACACCGGGATGGACATCCTATAGAAGACATCTCCTCTATCAGACCTATGATGTAACGGAATATCTGCAGAAGGGCATTAACGGTGCTGGAGCAATGCTGGCTCCAGGCTGGTATAAAGGTGTTATGGGGCTGACAAAAGCCCGTAACAACTATGGTGATCAGACGGCTTTTACTATGGAACTTCTGATTCGCTACACCGATGGAACAACAGAATCTGTTTATACGGATCCATCATGGAAAGGCTGCGATTCACCGGTGGTATTTGCAGAAATCTATGATGGTGAGACTTATGATGCAGCCCTTGAGATTCCGGACTGGTCAAAGGCAGAAACCACAAAAGGCGACTGGAAGCCGGTTCAGCTTGTATTCTTTGATACACAGGTTATGCGCGCGCAGTACGCTGCGAAGGTTCGTGTAATGGATCGTATTCCAGCGAAACGTATTTTCAAAACACCGGCAGGAGATACAGTTATTGATTTTGCCCAGAATATGGCAGGACGAATTGAAGTAACTGCAGCCGGAAAACCAGGCGATGTGATCGAACTTCACTGCTTCGAAGTTCTGGACAAAGATGGAAATGTATATCTGGACAATCTTCGTGCAGCCAAAGCAACGATGAAATATACTTTTGCAAGGGAAGAGACAGTTACCTGGCATCCGACTTTCACTTACATGGGATTTCAGTATGCGCTGATTGTTTCCTATCCAGGCGAGCCGAAAGCTGAGAATTTCACAGCCTGCACCCTTCACTCCAACATGGCTTCAAACGGAAGTCTGGAGTGTTCGAATCCGCTGCTGAACCAGTTGCATCACAATTTCCTGTGGGGGCTGAAGAGTAATTTCCTTGATGTACCTACAGACTGCCCGCAGCGTGATGAGCGTCTGGGATGGACTGGAGATGCGCAGATCTTCTGCCGTACCGCCACTTATCTGATGAATACATATACGTTCTATAAGAAATGGCTCCATGATCTGGAGGTTGATCAGACACCAGAGGGCGGTGTACCGCATGTTGTTCCGAACATTGAGGAAGGCCGTACAGATGGAAACTGGCTTCTCCGCCAGGGACCTCATTCCGCAGCAGCCTGGGCTGATGCAGCCATCATCAATCCATGGACCATGTATCTGATGTATGGTGATAAAGATATTCTGAAAAAACAGTACAACAGTATGAAGGGATGGATTGACTTCATGCGTGCCCATGCTGTTGATTATATCTGGAACTACAAGCTGCAGTTTGGTGACTGGGTTGCTCTTGATGCAGAGGAGGGCAGCTACTTTGGAGCCACACCAAATGATCTGACCTGTACTGCCTATTATGCATACTCTACCGGACTTTTTGTCCAGATGGCGAAAGCCCTTGGAAAAGAGGATGTGGCAGCAGAGTATGAGGAGCTTTATCATAAGATCGTAAAGAAATTCCAGGAGACCTTCTTCGATGCAGAAGGAAATATGACAGCACAGACACAGACCGCACATATTGTGGCACTGTATTTCCAGCTGACTCCTGAGAAATATATCACAAAAACGGTAGAAGGTCTGAAGCGCCTTCTGGACAAAGAAAACGGACATCTGGTTACCGGATTTGTGGGAACTCCGTATTTCTGTCATGCACTAAGCCAGAACCACGCTCTGAAGGAAGCCTATGACCTGCTTCTGAAGGAAGACTTCCCATCCTGGCTGTATCAGGTGAAAAAAGGTGCCACCACGATCTGGGAGCACTGGGATGGAATGAAGGATGACGGAAGCATGTGGAGTGCAGATATGAACTCCTTTAACCATTATGCTTATGGTGCTATTGGTGAGTGGATGTACCGTGCAATGGCCGGAATTGAAGCTGATCCGGAACATCCGGGCTTTAAACATGCGATACTCTATCCGCGCATTGGTGGAAATCTGAAGTACACTGCCGGAAAATATCATAGCATTTATGGTGATGTTGGTGTAAAATGGGAAGTCCAGGGGAAACAGATTACTTTAACTGTTCAGATTCCGGTGAATACAACAGCAGAGATCCGTCTGGACCAGGCAAAAGCTGTTCTGGAAAGCGATGGACTGACATTTACCAGGGAAGCAGACTATATGGCTGCCGAAGCGGGAAGCGGTACATACCATATCGCATTTGAACAGTAATCATAACGCAGAATGCGAAAGGGTGATGAGAATATGGAAAAGAAAAAGGAACCTTCAGGAATACAGAAAGCGTGGAGACAGCTGAGTATTCAGAATCAGATTTTTTTATCCATGTTTCTTATCACCCTTTTGGGTGTGGGTGTTTTGATGAATATTGTATACAAAACCTCTATTGATGCGATTGAACAGAATTACAGGGCATCTTATCAGTCTACACTGAAGAATTCCAGCCGCGTTATGGATATGAATCTGAAGAACATTGTAGACGTAGGCCGAAATTTTCTGAATGACGAAGCTCTTCAGCAGATTCTGAAAAAAGGCAATGAATACGGAGGAAGCAAGTTTACGTCCACAGACCGTGTGAAGCTTCGTGCGATTGCAAATGAAATGGCTAGTCAGCAGGTGTGGGTGAATTATATAGTATTTACGGATCTTTATGGTCATGTTTATCAGCTGAACAATGTGAACCAGGGTACTTATGATTTCTATAATTATTATAGTGATAAGGATATTCTGGAAGAAAGCTGGGTGAAACAGGCAAAGGCTGCGCAGGGAAAGGAAATTTTTTTCCGTGACAGTATTTTAAAAGCAGGAACAAAGAAAGGATTTTCTTATGCGAAATATATGATCAATCCCTCTGATGGACAGGGAATGGGTTATATGGTGGTGGGACTGAGCCAGAAGCTGTTGGGAAAATCCTTTGTTATGGGCAATGAAAGCTTTGATTCCAGTAACTTTATGGTTGTAGATGAGGATAATCAGCTGGTTTATTTTGTGGGAAATGAGGAAAGGGAGAATGCAATTATGCAATCCTATTCGAATCCGGGAGAGAACCATCTGTATCTGTTTTCTTCTGTCACCAATTCTACTACAGGCTGGCATATTGTAAACGTAGTGGAGAAAAATGAGATCAGTGAAGAGAGCAAAAATATCCGTCTGACCTCGTTTCTGGTAGCTGGCTGTGTTCTTGTAGTGGGTTTTCTCATGGCACGAATCATTTCCAGAACCATCAGTCATCCTCTGAAGCAGCTGGAAAATACCATTGCACAGGTTGGGGAAGGAGAGCGCCACATTACAGAAGAGTTTGACTATAGTGAAGTTGGCCGGATTGGACGGAAATTCAAGGAAATGGTCAATACGAACCTGGAGCTTTCCGAGCATCTTATGGCGGTGAAGCTGAATGAACGGGAAGCAGAGCTGCTTTTGCTTCAGTCCCAGATCAATCCCCATTTTCTTTATAATACACTGGATTCTCTGTACTTTGTTGCAATCATGCATGGGGATGACCAGATGGCAGAAATGGTAGAAGCACTTTCTGATAACTTTAAGCTGGCGCTGAATAATGGAAGCAAATATATTAAAGTTGCGGATTCTGTGAAATGGATGCAGGGCTATATGAAGCTTCAGAATATGCGCTACAATAATCGTTTTGAACTGTTCGTGGATATCAGCAGAGAAATTCTTCAGCGTGAAACGATTACCTTTATTTTTCAGCCATTTATTGAAAATGCCATGTATCACGGTCTGGAGCCGAAGATTGGAAAAGGAAAGATTTCCCTTCGCGGCTGGCAGGAGCAGAATAATATGATTTTCACTATTGAAGATGATGGTGTGGGAATTGACGATATGTCCAGACTGGAGAATGGTTATGGAGTGCGCAATGTAATAGAGCGTATAAAGTTGAATTACGGGGAAAAATACGGCGTAACATTTGAAAGCAGTCCAGGCAATGGAACGAAGGTAACGATTGTGGTTCCGGTAAGATAAGGGATAGGGAAATGCAGATACAAGGAGGATTTTCATGTATCGCTTAGTGGTAATTGATGATGAATATATAGTTGTGCAGGGAATTAAGGCTTTAATTTCCCGCCTGAAGCTGGATTATGAGGTAGTAGGGGCTGCTTATGACGGAATCCAGGGACTGGAAGTGATCCGAAGTGAGAAACCGGATGTAGTAATTACGGATATCCGAATTCCGGGGCTGGATGGTCTGTCTGTGATCGAGGCGGCGAAGGAAGAATGTCCGGATACATATTTTATTGTGATCAGTGGCTATTCTGAATTTGTGTATGCGCAGAGGGCGCTTACTCTTGGTGTAAAAGATTATATTGATAAGCCGGTTACAGCAGATAAACTGAAAAATGCCCTTACCAGAATTGAAGATGAATGGGCGAAGACCCGCCATGAAGATAATCGTAAGGCACAGGCTAATCGTGAGAAATTCCTGGAATTGGAAAGATTTTTTGAGAGCAGTGTAAAATGTATTACAAACTGTGATGCTGCAGCATTTCGGGAAGAATGCCGGCAGACAATCAGATGCCTGCAGGAACTTTACCCGGAACTGCAGGATTTTCGCAGGGAATTTTACAAGCATCTCTGTGTGCTCAGCGATGTACTGATCGAAAGTCAGAAGCAGGTGGAACGAGGGTCACTTGTCTCTTTTCAGGAGATGGTAAAATGTCAGAGCATAGAAGAAGTACAGGCCTATGGGGAAAGCGTTCTGTCTGATATCAGCAAGCATCTGACCGCAGACCAGACCGGAAGCAAACACAGAGTTATCCTGGAGCTTCTTACTTATCTGGACGAGCATTATGATCAGGATATCGGGCTGAGTGAGCTTGCAGACAGAGCCGGAATGAGCACGGCGTACTTAAGTGTTCTTTTTAAAACAGAGGTTGGTACATCTTATGTGAAATATCTGACGGACCTTCGCATAAAAAAGGCGAAGAAGCTGTTGCAGAATGGATATAAGGTTAATGAAGTCAGTGAAATGGTGGGATATAATAATTACAGATATTTCTGTGATATTTTTAAAAAACACGAGGGCATGACTCCCAATGAGTATAAGGGAAACGTGTGGAAAGCAGAATGATAAAAACAGGATTTGCAAAAATGCACATATTCAAATTGCTGAATATGTGCATTTTATATATTTAGCACAATTGAATGCCTGGACAAGTGAAACTTTTTATAAAAAACAGTCTAAAAAAACTGTACATTACCAAAAAAATTAGGCACTGGTAAAAAAACAGAACAATGGTATTATATAACCATAAGATATTTCCCGGGGATACAAAGAAACAAATTAAACGTGACCGAAAAGTAAATGGCAATCAAGAGTAAATTATAACAAAGTTCAATAATTTTGAAAATTCTGGAGGAATTTATAATGAAAAAGAGAGCATTAGCTATTTTAATGGCAGCATTAACAGCAAGCACCATGTTTGCAGTTCCTACATTTGCAGCAGATTACTCAGGAGAGGATCCGCAGCTTGAGAAAAACATCAAAATCCTTACCATCTGGGCAGAAGATAATGACAATGGTATGCTGTTAAACAAAATCTGCGAAGACTATCAGAAAAATGTAAACCCGAATTTCACATGGGAATATGAGATGGTTGCTTCTGACAACCTTCAGCAGAAAATTGCTACACTTGCAGCATCCAATGATCTTCCGGATCTGTTCGCTTACGAAGCAGGTGCTCCGCTCAGCGTTCTCATCGATTCCGGAAAGGTTAAAAATATTACAGAAGCTGTTGACGAGATCGGAACAGCAGATTATTTAAACAGCGGTGCTGTTGAGCTTCTGAAAGGATTATCCGGAACAGATGATCTTTATGATCTTCCTCTTGGACTGAATGTAGAAGGCTTCTGGTACAACAAAGCCCTGTTCGAGCAGGCAGGATGCGAAGTTCCTACTACATGGGATGAGTTTGAAGAGGTTCTTCAGAAACTTTCCGATGCAGGTATCCAGCCTCTTACAACCGGCGGATCTGACAAATGGGGTGCAACCCGTCTGATCAATGCATACGCAGTAAGAACCGCAGGAAACGACATTATGACAAAAGCAGCTGACGGCGAAGTTCCTTATACAGATGAGAAACTTGTTGCAGCAGCTGATAAGATTGCAGAGTGGGCAGAGAAAGGATATTTCGGAGAAGGTATCACAACAGTTGATATGAATACAGCTGGTTCCATGCTGATGAGTGGAAAAGCAGCTATCTTCTACAATGGTTCCTGGTTTACACAGAACCTGACAGATGATTCCCAGAACCCGGCAGGCGAGGACGGAATCGGATTCTTCAACATTCCGGTTGCAGATGAGTCCATCAGCTCCGCTACTTCTTACTCTATGAACTGTGGTAACATTCTTGCACTTGACAACGACAAATATGATGAGGCTACTGGCTGGTTCCTGAAATACTTCATGGAGAACATCGGAAACGTAGCTATGGAAGATCAGGGAACTGTTAAAGGCTACACATATGATGTTGCAGCAGATGATATGGATAACTACACCAAGCTTGTTCTTGACGAGATTGACAAATCCACAGAAGGATTTGCATGGTGGGAAGCAAAAATGCCTAGCGAAATCTCCAAGACAGCTCAGGAAAATGTACAGCCTCTGTTAAACGGCGAAATGACTGGCGAAGAATATATGCAGTCCATCCAGGATGTATATGACATGCAGTAAGTAATAGCTTTGGCAATATAAGCTTTGAAGTGATTATTCAAATGGGAGTGTTTGCCATCAGACACTCCCGTTTTTGTTGAAAAAATTCGAAATTTTAATGGTTTTTGATACAGAAAGGAAGGAATTTTATGAACAAGGTATTAGGTAATAAGAAAGCGATATCCCTTTTCGTAGTTCCGGCACTGATTATTTACACCATTATTGTAATGGTACCGGTTGTCTGGTCATTGTACTACTCATTCTTCAGCGGCAGCCCGGGACTTCAGTGGGAATTTGCAGGTCTTGACAACTATGCAAGACTTTTTAAGGACAAGAACTTTTTGAATGCATTAACAGTAAACTGCAGATATGTATTGGTTGTAACTGTTGGCCAGGTTGGAATGGGACTTTTACTTTCCCTGATGTTTAAATTCTGGCTGAGAAGATGCAAAACCATCGTAAGAACTCTGGTTTTCTTCCCGGTAGTACTTCCTACTGTTGCAGTAGGCCAGCTGTTTGCAAAGATCTATGAGATCCAGCCAAACTATGGTCTGTTAAACTCATTGCTTGACTCTCTTGGTTTTACAAACCTTGTTCAGCCATGGATCGGCCAGTCCAGCACAGCTCTCTGGGCATTGTGCGTAATGGATATCTGGGTTGCCATGGGCTTCTATTCTGTAATTTTTTATGGTGCACTTCTTGATATCTCTGATGATATCCTGGAAGCTGCCAGAATCGACGGCTGCGGCGGATGGCAGTTATTCAAAAACATCCTTCTTCCGCTTCTTCGTCCAATGGTGATCACCAGCTTTGTATTCAGTTTCTCCGGAACTGTAAAGATGTTCGAGTCTGCTATGGCTCTTACCAAGGGTGGTCCTGGAAGCGCAACAAAATCACTTTCCATGTATATGTATGATGTTGCATTTACCTATAACAAGGTAGGTTATGCCAGTGTTATCGCTATCGTAATCTTCCTGATCTGTGTTGTGGGATCTCTTGTTATCAATAAATTTGATGTAAAAGACTGAAAGGAGGAAATATTATGAAAAAAGTAAAAGCAGTTTTTCGGGGAATTGTAATTTTCCTTCTTTGCATAATTGAGATTTACCCATTATTCTGGATGCTTACCGCATCCTTCAAGAAACAGGCTGAGTGGAGTGAAAAGCCAGCTTATGCATTAAATGATGGTTTCTATTTCCAGAACTACTCTGATGCATGGACAAGAGGACATATGTCCACTTTCTTTAAGAACAGTTTGATCACTACATTAGTGGCACTTGTATTTATTGTATTTTTCTCAGTAACTGTTGGTTTTGCTGTAACAAAGATGAAATGGAAATTCAGAAATGCAGTTGCACAGTATTTCCGTTTCGGTATCATGATTCCGGTGGCAATCGCTTTGATCCCGCTGTTCCAGATTTACAGCAGATCAAACCTGTTAAATACCAGAACATGTCTGATCATTACGTACATAGCATTTGGCCTGTCGTTGTCCATTTATCTGGTTCAGGGATATCTTCGTTCCTTCCCGGATGACATTATGGAGGCTGCCGTTATCGATGGCTGTGGTATTTACAGACTGATGTGGCACATTGTAACACCACTGATGAAGAACTCTATTGTAACCGTATTGGTTCTTCAGTTTTTCTTCAAATGGAACGACCTTCTGTTTTCCATGACATTCATCAGTGATTCTGCACTGAAGACTGTTCAGACAGGACTTCTGTACTTCTCTGATGAGTTTGGATCCAAGAACTGGGGTGCAATCTTCGCTTCTGTATCCATGAGTGTATTCCCACTTCTGATCCTGTATATGGCACTGAATAAGAAACTGATGGAAGGTATGACAGCCGGAGCTGTAAAGGGTTGATTTTATGGAAGATAAAAGGACAGAGCAGTATAGACAGGAACTGAAAAAATTTGTGATGTCTCACACGGAGGATGTGCTTAAGAATCCGCGAAGCTTTATCCATTATCCGTTTATTGATCCAGGTTCCGTTTATGATGGAAATGTATGGGACTGGGATACCTACTGGTCCGTATATGGCTTTCTGAATCTGGCGGATTCTTATCAGGATCCGTCTGTGAAGCCGAGAATTATAGAGCACGCACAGGGGAATATCCGCAATTTCTTCGACCACCAGCTGGAAGATGGATATATTCCCATGATGATCGAGGTGGCAGACTGGCCGGAGCCTTATCTGAATATGAGGCATAAGGAAGGCAAGATCATGAATATGCATAAGCCCTTCCTTTGCAGCCAGATGTGCCTGATCAGTGATTATACCGGTGATTATGCCTGGATGGAAGAATTTCTTCCAGGCGTGGCGAAGTATTTTGACTGTTATGATCAGTATTATTTCCATGAAAACAGCGGACTGTATGTATGGCAGGACGATATTATGATCGGTATGGACAATGATCCAGCTACTTTTGGCCGTCCGCCATTTTCCACTGCCAATATTTATCTGAATAGCTTTATGTGTGTGGAGCTGGAAGCTGGTGCCAGATTATACAGAAAGTTTGGCAAGGAGGAAGAGGCGAAGAAGCTTCTGGATAAGCGCGAGGCGCTGATCGGTGCTATCCAGCAGGAATGCTGGGACAAGCGTGATCGTTTCTTCTACTCAGTTGATGTGGATATTAAGACAAGGAAATACGACTGGTTCCACCAGGGACTGGGAGTCTTCTGGAAGACATTGCCCATCAAAGTACGTGTATGGTCTGGCTTTATTCCCATGTATGCAGGAATTGCTACAAAAGAGCAGGCGGCAGACATGGTGAAACATATTTTTGATCCCGATACCTTTGGTTCTGACTTTGGTCTGACCACGCTTTCAAAGGATGAAAAAATGTTTGACCTGTCTGTTACCAATAATCCGTCCAACTGGCTTGGCCCGATCTGGCTGGTTGCAAACTATGTGGTATTCCGCGGACTTTTGAACTACGGATACCGCATGGAGGCGGAAATTATGTATAAGCGCACCATGCGCCTTCTAGGAGAGGACCTGGAGAAAACAGGATGTCTTCATGAGTATTACAATCCATTTAATGGAGAACCGGTTATGAATGGTGGCTTTATTAACTGGAATATACTGGCATTGAATATGGCAGATGAGCTGGAAGGAAAGAAACCAATGTGTCTGCCAGAATTGTTGGAAAAACAGGCAGAAAAGCAATCGTTATAATAAGATTTTTCTGCTGTGAGGTAAGTAAATACAGGAAAAGGATTGCAGAATACGTGGAATTTTGCAGTCCTTTTTTGGTTTGACTGGTAAAAAACATCTTTCTGAAATAAAGTGTGTACAAAAAAATTCAGAAAGCTTATACTTAGAATGTGTTTTAAGTTTATTTTGTAAAATGAAACAGATAAAGGAGCAAAAACATGATTCAGAACCCGATTCTTCCGGGATTTTGCCCGGATCCAAGTATTATACGTGTTGGAGAAGATTATTATATTGCAAATTCAAGCTTTGAATGGTGGCCTGGTGTGAAAATCTATCATTCTAAAGATCTGAAGCATTATGAACAGCTGCCATCACCGCTGAACAGAATGAGTCAGCTTAATATGGTTGGCGAGGGTGATTCCTGTGGCGTATGGGCACCGGATATTTCCTGGGACGGGGAATACTTCTGGCTGATTTATACGGACGTGAAAACCCGTACCGGAGGACTTTTTAATACCCATAATTATCTTGTAAAATCAAAGGACATCCGTGGCGGCTGGTCTGAGCCGGTTTATCTGAATAGCTCAGGTTTTGACCCATCTGTATTTCATGATACAGATGGCAAAATGTATATTGTGAATATGATCAACAATTTCAAGGGAATTCTGGTGCAGGAGTATGACCCTGAGAAGGAATGTCTGGTGGGAGAGGCGAAAAATGTTTTCCCGGGAACCGGACGCGGCTATACAGAAGGTCCACATATTTACCATATTGGAGAATATTATTATCTGCTGATGGCAGAAGGCGGAACCGGATATGAGCATATGGTAACTATGGCGAGATCCCGTTCCATCTGGGGACCATACGAGGAAGATCCAGGCAATCCGGTACTTACCTCTGATATGGATAATCCAGAGAAACTGCAAAAATGCGGACATGCAGATCTTGTATGCACTCAAAATGGGGAGTGGTACATGGTACATCTTTGTGCAAGACCGCCGAAAGGCAGCAGACAGTGCGTGCTTGGCCGTGAAACCGCAATTCAGAAGATGTTATGGAACGAAGAGGGCTGGTTAAGGCTGGCCTGCGGTGGACGATTTGGACAGTGCGAGACAGAGGAGCCGACAGGAATTCAGGAGTATCTTTTTCCAGAGGAAGAGGGGAAGGATTATGGAAAAGAAGACTTTGATTTAGAAATTGCAGACGGTGCTGGAAATAATGAAACTGCAAAGAATGCTGTGGACGAAGAAAGTGATAAAAAGTTAAGTATGCCAGTGAAGAAGACCTCTGCGCTTTTAGATGTGCGTTATACTTCCCTGCGCCAGCCCTATGACAGCTACACAAGCTTGACAGAACGTCCTGGCTATCTCCGTCTCTATGGTCAGGAATCCCTGAATTCCTGCTATAACGTAAGTCTGGTGGCGCGGCGGCAGCAGGACCGCTATGTTCAGGTGGAAACCTGTGTAGAGTTTGCCTCGACCTGCAGAGAGCAGATGGCAGGACTTGCCTATATGTATGATACTGGCAATTTCTACCTTTTGGTAAAGACCAGAGAGGAAGAGTTTGGCTCCCAGACACTCGATTTGAAAAAGCCTGCAAAGCTGCGCCTGATAAAGAGCGATCACTTTGATGTAGAAGATGTGATTCCGGCAATCTCCATCCCGGAGGAGGGCCCCGTATACCTGCGCGTGACCACCACCCAGGAAGGACTTTACGCAAAATTCTTCTACTCCCTGGATGGAAAAGATTATCAGGAACTGGCTGAAGTCCCAACCAACATTCTCACCGACGAGCAAAGCGATGGATTCACCGGAGCTCATTTCGGAATGTACTGTCACGATATGACAGGGGGGAGACGGTATGCGGATTTTGATTATTTTGAGATTGTCAAAACACGTAAAGAACAATAGGAAAGGCATTTAGCCACTTTTTCAAACACGCTCTGGACAGATTAAAAATTTATACATTTTCTTAATAAAGTAACGTTGCAAACCCCATGTTTTCTGACGTATTATGATAGTAGAAAGCATGGGGGATTTTTATTTATACGGGCAGTAAATCAAAGTTCATATCCTCACAAGATGTCAGATTCGGCAGTGATATCGAAACAAATCCGCAGCGCGTATTTGGAATTTTGAAAGAGAGATATATAAAATATAAGAGATCTAAAATGGAGAAGGAGACAAGAAAAATGAAATTAAATTATGCAAAAACAATAGAAAAATGGGGCATTTTTGAAGTGACCGTAAGCGGTCCAAAGGAAGGGAATCCATTTTGTGACCAGTGGATTAAAGGTACTTTTTGTTGTAAAAATGAGAAGAAAACGGTAGATGGGTTTTATGATGGAGATGGTACTTATAGAGTAAGATTTATGCCGTCTTTTATAGACGAGTATACCTTTGAAATTGAGGCTTCCTTTGATATTAACGCGGGGGAAGAAGTGCCGGATGAAGAAGCGTCTGAACATAAGCTAGGAACTGCTGGTGGTGGGAAAACAGCAGAAAAATGTGCTGTCAGAAATATACTGACCGGCAGTTTTATTGTAACTTCTCCTTCAGCAGACAACCATGGACCGGTTCGTGTTGCAGGTACCTATTATCTTGCCTATGAGGATGGAACACCCTATCACTGCATTGGAACGACCTGCTATGTATGGAATCTGCAGAACGAAGAATTGCAGAAGCAGACACTGAAAACTCTGGAAGAAAATGCTTTTAATAAGATCCGGTTCTGTATTTTTCCCAAGCACTATGACTACAACCTTCATGAGCCGATTACCTATCCTTATGAGGGAACACCCTGCGACAGCTCTGTGTTAAATGAGAATAATTTCGCGGAATATAATGGCTGTGCACCAGGCAACGACTGGGACTTTACCAGATTCAATCCAGCTCATTTCCAGCATATTGAAAAGTGTATTCAGGCACTTATGAAACTGGGAATTGAGGCAGATCTGATTGTTATGCATCCATACGACAGATGGGGATTTTCCATGATGAAAGCAGAGGATGATGACCGTTACTGGAAGTATGTGCTGGCACGTTTTTCCGCATATCGAAATGTATGGTGGTCCCTGGCTAATGAATATGATCTGATGCATGAGAAGACTCTTTCTGACTGGGAAAGATATGCCAGCATTATCTGTGAGAAGGATCCTTACCATCATCTCAGATCCATTCATAACTGCAAAGCGTATTATGATTATAACTTGCCCTGGATTACCCATTGCAGCATCCAGAGAACGGAGACATACCGTTCCTCCGAGCTGGTAAATGAGTGGCGCGAGAAATATCATAAGCCGGTAGTGCTGGATGAAATCTGCTATGAGGGCAACATTCAGTTTGGCTGGGGAAATATCAGCGGTGAGGAAATGACGAGAAGATTCTGGGAGGCATTCTGCCGCGGAGGATATCCGGGACACGGTGAAACATATCTCAGTCCGGATCGTATTCTCTGGTGGTCTCATGGCGGCGTTCTTCACGGAACCTCACCGGAGCGTATCAGATTTCTTGCAAAAATCATGGAAGAAACACCGGGACTTGGTGTGGAACCTATGCCGTGTAAGTGGGATGAGGTTGCCTGCCGTGCTGCCGGCTTCCCAGCAAGGAAAGATTATTTTATTTACTATTATTCCTTTATGCGACCGGGCTTCCGAGACTTCTACTTTGATGATACTACAGAGTATCAGGTGGAAATTATCGATACCTGGGAAATGACTGTTACAGATGGAGGAATTCATAAAGGAAAGTTCCGAGTAAAGCTGCCGGGGAAAGAGTATATGGCGGTGCGCCTGCAGATAGCGAAATAATAACCATATTCATACAAAAAGCCCAGTTGTGTATGCAGCTGGGCTTTTTGAGCATAAAATTCTTGAATCGTTTTTCAGAATTTGTTATGATTCATATCAGAATTTATGAGAAATAAACAGAAATACTTTTAAACAGGGGAGGAGATTTTTTGGAAGAAACAAACATCAGTCAGGAGCAAAATCCATTGGGAACGGCTCCGGTAGGTGGTTTGATCGGGAAATTTGCAATTCCGGCTATTATCAGCATGCTGGTCAGTGCTTTGTACAATATAGTGGATCAGATTTTTATTGGCCAAGGCGTTGGAATGCTGGGAAATGCTGCTACTAATGTTGCGTTTCCTGTAACAACTATTGCAACGGCGTTGGCACTGCTTCTGGGAATTGGAGGTGCGTCTAACTATAACCTGGAAATGGGCGCCGGAAGAGAGAAGAAGGCAAGCTCCATAGCCGGAACGGCGCTTTCCACACTGGTAATCACAGGTGTGATTCTGGCAGTGGCAGTACTTCTGTTTTTGCGTCCGCTTCTAAGCTTATTTGGTGCAACGACAGATGTTATGCCTTATGCGGTGGATTATCTTGGCATCACAGCTGTGGGACTTCCTTTTTATGCATTATCCATTGGAGGAAATCATATTGTCCGCGCAGACAGAAGTCCTACATATTCTATGACCTGTGTTCTTACAGGTGCCATTGTCAACACAATTCTGGATCCCCTTTTCATCTTTGGGTTTGGCTGGGGAATCAAGGGGGCTGCCTGGGCAACGGTGATCGGACAGGTTGTTTCCGGAATTTTGGTGATTATTTATTTTGGAAAATTTCGTAAAATGTATCTGGAGATGAGCATGTTAAAGCCTTCTTCAGAGTGCCTGAAAGCCATTATTTCTCTCGGAATGGCATCCTGCATTAATCAGATCGCTATGGCAATTGTTCAGATTGTACTAAACAATATTTTACGTTATTACGGCGGTTTATCTGTCTATGGAAGTGATATTCCAATTGCATGTGTAGGAGTTATTTCAAAAGTAAATCAGGTGTTTATGGCAATTTGTATTGGAATTTCCCAAGGCTGTCAGCCAATCTGGGGCTTTAATTATGGAGCAAAAAAATACGACAGGGTAAGGCTTGCATACCGTTATTCTGTAATCGCATGTACTGCGATTGCAACCGTATTTTTCCTTTGTTTCCAGTTATTTCCCCACCAGATTGTAAGCATTTTCGGAACCGGAAGTGACCTTTATTTCCAGTTCGCAGAACGCTATCTGAAGATATTTATGTTTATGACTTTTGCAAATGGAATTCAGCCAATGTCCTCAGGATTTTTTACATCTATCGGAAAAGCAAAGCTTGGAATCGTCATGTCCCTGACCAGACAGGTGCTATTTCTTTTGCCATTGATCGTTGTTTTCTCATTAATAATGGGAATTGACGGGGTGATGTATGCTGGACCGATCGCAGATGCAGCGGCATTATCATTGGCGATATTGTTTGCACGAAGAGAGCTTGTGGCCATGAAGAAATAATAAAAAAGACTGATATAAATGATACTGTACTTCAGGAGGTTGTTGGAGTCCGGTATGTTATATCAGTCTTTTTTATAAATACAGCTGATTAACCGTTAGGTTAAATCTGTGTCAGATATTAATGGCAGGAATGACTTCCGCAGCCATGATCGCCACAGCTGTGACCTGCTTCATGATCATGGTGATCGCAATGTACATTGGGGTTATAGCCAAGATTTCCTGCGAGTAATGCGTTTACAGCTTCATCAGCGTTGCCGCTGACACCACCGAAAAGACGGATTCCAGCCTGGGCAAGTGCATTCTGGGCACCGCCGCCAATACCGCCGCAGATCAGGGTATCTACGCCATGTGCAACCAGGAATCCAGCCAGTGCGCCGTGACCGCTTCCATTGGTATCGACTACTTCGGCACTTACAACCTTGCCATCTGCAATGTCATAGATCTTGAATGTTTCTGTGTGTCCAAAGTGCTGAAAAATTTCTCCATTTTCATAAGTAACTGCAATCTTCATAATGATATCTCCTTCATTTTGTAAATTTGATTTGGGAAGTGAACTATTAAATCGGTCAGCGGCTGGCAGTTCCTGTGAAAGGTCTAAGCTGGTAAGCGGAGTCTGTTTAGATTCCTTTCGGCAACAGCATTTCCCGCAGCGCGTATGCTCCCGTCCTTCGCAGAGCCGGTAATTTCCCCCGGCTATGACAAGGCGCTGTCCAAGGACGATGCACCGGGCAATTTTTTTTCGGGCAGTTTCATAAATTTCTGTGACAGTTGTCCGGGAAATGTCCATCTGGGAAGCACATTGTTCGTGAGTTTTCTTCTCAAGATCTACCAGACGGATGACTTCATATTCATCCAGAGTCAGAGTGACAGCTTCCGACTCTCTGGGACATTCTTCAGGAGAAAAAGTTTCATATTGGGGTGCCTGGCAGATTCTGCGGCATCTGGGCGGTCTGGGCATATATGTCACCTCCTTGTTTTCGACATATGTCGATTATAAACCAGAAGAAGAGAAAATTCAATACTATTATTTTCTGAGCGCTATTCAAAGTTGCTCCAATATGGTATAGTTTTGTTACTATTCATTTGCAACGCTCTGCGAGGTGTTTTTGGTGGATAAAGTTTACAGAAAACCAGAGAACTAAGTTTGCGTAGCAAACGCTATTTCTTGTGCCTGTCACAAAAAGGTTCGTGTTTCTGTGCGTCGCGAAGCGCGTTGCTGTGAAGGTCGTGGTTGACAATTTTTTTTATTTGGAGTACAGTCCAAGAAGAGATAAAATCGTTACTGCTCAAAAGCAATTTTTTTCTGGAATTTCGGGCACAATTGGAGCAGTAATGTAAAATTAACAGAAGAGGTATGAATATGCTGAAAGTAAAGAACCTGACTTTTGAAGTGAATGAAGAGGGGAAAAAGCGCTGTCTGGTAAATCACATCAGTTTTGATGTTCAGGATGGAGAAATGCTGGTAATCACCGGACCAAATGGAGGTGGAAAATCCACCCTGGCCAAGGTACTGGCTGGCATTGAGAAAGCAAACAGCGGAGAAATTTATCTGGATGATGAGAACATTACAGGATACGATATTGATCATCGTGCAAATGCGGGAATTGGCTATGCATTTCAGCAGCCACCCCGCTTTAAAGGCATGACCGTGGCAAGAATGTTATCTCTTGCAGCAGGAAAGAATTTAACGGAAAAAGAGAGCTGTGACCTTCTCTCAGCTGTAGGACTTTGTTCCGAAGATTACCTGAACCGTCAGCTGGATGGAACCCTTTCCGGCGGTGAAATGAAGCGAATTGAGATTGCCACAGTTTTAGCGAAGTCTCATAAAGTAAGCATTTTTGATGAACCTGAAGCAGGAATCGACCTGTGGAGCTTTTCCATGCTGATCAAGCGCTTTGAGGAGATTCATCGTGAGAAAAAGGAGTGCCTGATCCTGATTTCCCATCAGGAAAAAATCATCAATATGGCAGATAAGATCATGGTAATTGAAGACGGTGAAGTAAAGAAATATGGTACGAAAGAAGACGTTTTCCCAACCTTATTTCAGCAGGAAAAATGTCAGAAATGTCTGAATGAAGGAGGAAAATGTTGATGGTTAAAGTAGAAGAAACAACCCAGGGTGTGCTTGATAAGATCAGCGAAGGCTTTGCGCAGAAAGGTGCTTTTAATCTCCGTCAGAATGGTATTTCCATCTGTCACGGTGACAGCGAACATATCAAAATAAAGAAAAAAGAGGACAAGCCGGGAATCGATATTTTCATTGACGGGGAGACAAAGGGAGAGAAGGTTTTCATCCCGGTAGTGGTAAGTGTATCTGGAATGACCGATCTGGTTTACAATGATTTTTATGTGGCAGACGGTGCAGATGTTGACATTGTTGCAGGCTGCGGAATCCACAATAGTGGCTGCAATGATAGTCGTCACGATGGTATTCATACCTTCCATGTGGGTAAAAATGCCAATGTACATTACGAGGAAAAACACTATGGAGAGGGGAATGGAACCGGAAGCAGAGTGCTGAATCCGGTAACTAATATTGAGCTTGGAGAGAACTCCGTATTTACGTTGGATACCGTTCAGATCAAAGGTGTTGACTCAACAATCCGTACCACAAATGTGTCAATGGATGCAGATTCCAAGCTGTTTGTTCTGGAACGTCTGATGACAGATGGGGAGCAGAAAGCGGAGTCTGATATTGAAGTCTGTATGAACGGAGCGGGATCTTCTGCACAGATTATTTCCCGTTCTGTTGGAAAGGGAAATTCTTCCCAGGTTTTCCATCCGAAGGCTGTTGGAAAGAACAAATGTCACGCACATATCCAGTGTGATTCCATTATTATGGATCATGCTGAGGTGGGCTCCATCCCGGAAATCCAGGCGAAACATGTGGATGCTGCAATTGTTCACGAGGCCGCTATTGGAAGAATTAATGATGAGCAGCTTCTGAAGCTAAGAACTCTTGGAATGACGGAAGCTGAGGCGGAAAATGTAATCATTGAGAATTTCCTGAGTTGAGAAAAACTTAAACAGAAAAATAATTATTCAGTTTGCGGAGGGTGTAACTGTGAAGGTGCTGAATAGTTATACAAAGAATATAGAATCTTCAGGTTAGTTTGGAAGATTTATGAAAAATGCCAGGCAGCGTCGTCCAAAGATGCGTGCCTGGCATTTGACATTATTTAATCTTTACGGATTTTTTGGAACTCCATTTGGAATAATATTTTTTGCCGCTTACAATTTTGTAGGTGCGGATTCGTACATAATATTTTTTCTTTGAAACCAGTTTCTTTAAGGTTGCGTGTGTAGCAGAACCTTTTACGGTAAGGGTTTTCGCCTTTTTCATGCTGCTGTTCTGGTTACCTTTATCGGAATCATTTTTACTGGAGTTATTTTTGCCGGAATCGTCTTTACCAGGAGCTGCAGTGATCGTAAAAGCTGTGTTAATAATGCCAGTGTAATTTCCAGTCCCTGTAATAGTTACAGCGGCAGTACCTTCCTTTACATTATCTTTATAAGAAACTGTGAAATCAGTGCCTGCCGCAAGTGTTTTGTCTCCATATGTAACGGTAACATCCGGGCATTTCTCTGTTCCGTCACTGGTGTAGGAATACTGGGAAAGTGAAGCGGAATAGCGGCTGATATCCAATGGTTTAATGGTAAAGTCTTTCGTAACGGAACCAGTGTAATTTCCGGTTCCAGTGAGAATTGCAGAAGCAGTACGTGCATCCCAGTTGTTTCTGTAGGAAACGTAATAATCTTGGTTCAGAGTTAATTCTTTGTCCCCGCTTTTTACTGTGACGTTTGGGCGTAAAGAGGAGCCTGTGTAGGTAAGGCTTTCATCGGAAAGTGTAACAGTGCAGCTGCTGATATCAGCTCTGTTTATAGTAAATGATTTGGTTACATACCCCTGGTAGTTTCCAATTCCATCAATTCCAACCCACGGAGAATTGTAATAGCCGCTTGGTTCAATGTTGTTGTGGTATGTTACCGGATGCAGTATATTGCTGCATCAATTACAGGGATGCGGCGTGCCCGTCGGAACAGCAGAATCAGGCCATTTGTATAGAGGATGATATTGGAAAAGTTCTATCGCTTCTGTGACCGGCTGGTAATCGATATATGTCATTTTACAGTGTATTTGGCGAATTATGTCACACTGACGAAATGTGAAGCATTTTGGAGAATAGCTCAGAATAGTTGTGGACAAAAATGTGCGTTTCGACGATATTGTCGGACGCACATTTTTGTAAGTATCTAAGAAAAGGTGAGAAAATAGCTTGCTCAAATTTGATGACATAAATTGTTCCGCAATTAAGCTACTTCCGTAATTCCTTTATTCTTGATATTATAAAGCTTAAACAATAGACATGAACCACTCCACTGTTTTCGGATCATAATGTGAGAAGAATAAACTTTCCCCTCCATCAAGAGCTTCAATAGCAGCCATATCTTCTTCTGTCAGTGCAAAATCAAACAATTCAAAGTTCTGCTGCATACGATCCTTATGAGTGGACTTTGGAATGATGACAACATCACTCTGGAGCAGGAAGCGCAGTGCTGTTTGTGCAGCTGTTTTTCCATATTTTTTGCCAATCTCAGTCAGAACCGGGTTGGTAAACATATCCTTGCGGCCTTCTGCAAATGGTCCCCAGGACTCAATCTGACAGCCATATTTTTTCAGATATTCTTTGGCAACCTTCTGCTGCTGGAATACATGAGTTTCCACCTGGTTGACTGCTGGTTTGATTTTTGCAAAATGCTGGATATCCAGATAACGGTCAGGTCCAAAGTTGGAAACACCGATGGCGCGAAGCTTGCCAGCTTCATACATTTCTTCCATAGCGCGGTAAGTACCGTAGTAGTCTCCGAAAGGCTGGTGAATAAGCAGCAGGTCCAGATAATCTGTGCGCAGTTTTTTCAGAGATTCTTCAATAGAAGATTTTGCAGCTTCATAGCCTGCATTTGAAATCCACACCTTGGTGGTAAGGAAAAACTCTTCACGAGGCAGACTGGATTCGGCAATTGCGGCACCGACACCTTCTTCGTTACCATAAGCCTGTGCAGTATCAATGCTGCGGTATCCAACATCAATCGCATCCAGTACGCAGCGTTTTGTATCTTCAGGCGGTGTCTGATATACACCGTAACCAAGCTTAGGCATTTTGATTCCATTATTCAAAGTAACATATTCCATAAAATGATACCTCCTGTTTTAATGGGTGATTTTAAACCGTGATAATTTGCGGCTTCTGTGCATGAAGTGAATTGTGACAATATTGTTGTTCGTATGCATAATGCGAATTCTGATAGTTTTATTTTTCTGTGCATAAAATGAACAGTAATATTGGCTTTTACTCATGCGCGATTTATTACAGTTCATACTTTACAACTGTTTTTTTATGTTGTACATTATTAATAACGCAAACTGCTTTTCACAATATGAAATGTGGGAGGAAAATATGCTGGATTTATATGAATTACGTCAGCTGGTAGCATTTGCTGACCTTGGGACACTAAGCCGTGTGGCAGAAGAATTTCATATTTCCACACCCTCTGTCACCCGTTCGATGCAGCATCTGGAGGATGCTTTTGGAGTTGCACTTTTTACCCGGGGAAAGAATCGGATTGAATTGAATAAGACAGGGGAAGAGGCTGTGGAAGTTTCAAGGAGACTTTTGCAGGAAGCCAGGAAGAGTGTGCAGCAGGTGCAGGATTTCGATCAGCGTCAGAGGACGATTGTGATCCGTTCTTGCGCTCCAGCGCCGTTGTGGGAAGTGCAGCAAAAGCTGAATATCCTTCAACCAGGTACGATCGTGTCATCTGTTATCTGTCAGAACGATGAGGTATTGGCTGCCTGGGAGGACGGTTCCTGCGACATTGCTATTTTGCCATTTCCTGTTGAAGGGGCGAAGGCTTTTATGAAGGAAAATTTGTTTGTCTGTGTACCACCGGGGCACGATCTGGCGAAATATCATTCACTGACTTGTACTGAAATTAATGGGTTTAATTTCTTGCTGCGCACAGAGCTTGGCTTTTGGGACACTTTCTGCCGAGAAAAAATGCCTGCATCGAAATTCCTGGTGCAGCCTGATCCGGTTGTGTTTGATGAGCTAGTCAATGCATCTTCTCTTCCCTGCTTTACTACTGATTATGGCATGCTCCAGGGAAATTATCCGGATCGTGTCAATATCCCATTGACGGACGCGGAAGCCCATGCCACCTTTTATGTGGTAAGCAGGGTGTCCGGTACAGTATTTTCGGATAAACATAATATTCCAGAGCATGCTTGAGAAAGGATTTTTGCAAGTGGGGTATCATAATTAGCGAGAGAATTTGTCCGGATGAGAGCGTTGTAGTTGGATTACGCAGGTCGAATTCTGATGAAATATACTGTAAATTGGGATGTGCAGATTGCAGGAATGATTTTTCAAACAGGCTCCAGGGCTTGGAATCGTTATGTCTCTGACCAGACAGGTACTGTTTCTGTTGCCACTGATCCTGATCTTTTCCCTGCTTATGGGAATTGACGGGGGATGGATGCGGGACCGATTGCGGATGGAGCTGCCTTTGTACTGGCTGTGATATTTGCGAGAAGAGAACTGGTAAAGATGAAAAGTAAGAAATTTACGCAATCAATTTCTCAAATTTTTTCATTTCCATAGGCTTATAATAGTAATATCCCTGTAATTCATCACAGCCTTCTTCGACTAGAAAATCTACCATATCTTTCGTCTCCACTCCTTCGCAGACGATAAATTTATGGGTTCGTTTCAGCAGGTGGAAGATCTCCTGAAGTACGATTTTTCCCTTTTCGGTCAGGTCGTCAGACAGGAATCTTTTGTCAATTTTGACCTCATCAAACAGGATATCCTTTAAAGTATTTAAGGATGAATAGCCGGAACCGAAGTCGTCCATGGAGATAAGGATATTCTGGTCATGGAAGAACCGGATCATCTGGTTGACGGCTTCAATATTATGGATATAGGTAGTTTCTGTGATCTCAAAAATCAGATACTGGGAAGAAATTTCGTATTTCTGGATCAGTTCCATAACCTTTCTGGTAAAGGTCTGGATCTTCCGGAAATGCACCGGAGATACGTTTAAGGATAAAGGAATCAGTTTAAGACCAGATTCCTTTCGGGCAGCAAGCCATCGGAATGCTTCCTCATAAACATAATAATCCAAAGCTTCAATTTCACCAGTTTCTTCCAGTATAGGAAGAAAACTATCCGGAAACCAGAGTTCTCCATTGCTTCGTTTCCAGCGTACCAGAACCTCTGCACTGGTGATTTTCTGTTCCTTTCCATTGATATTAGGCTGGAAATAAATCTGGAATTCTTTATCTGAAAGTGCTTCCTGAAAAGAGTGAATCGTATCTGCTCTTTTTTGCTCTTCCAGGGCAATTTTTTCTGTGTATTCGCATACTCCAAGGAGAGAAGATTTTGCTTTTCTGCGTACGATATTCGTATGGGAAATGATTTCATCGCATGGAATCTGACCATTTTCCAGATAATAAATTCCGGTATTCAGGGAAAAATAATTCACCGGATAACTGCCAAGAACTTCCTGCGCTGTCTGTTTATTATAGGCAGTGATTTCCTTTTTTACATCTGCATATTCCTGTCCGGTGATGTCAATAATGCTGACAAAAATATCAGAATGATAGCGATTGACGAACAAAGTTTTCGGGAAAAGTTCCAGTTTTTTCAGGATAAAATTCAGAATATCAGTACCCGTTTCGTATCCCCAGTAATCATTGATCAGATGAAAATTATTTACATCTGTCATCAAAAAAGCATATTTCTTTTCACCATTGCTATTGGTTAAAATGGTAAAAAGCTTCTCTTTCAGGGATTCTGTGGAGATGCTTTCAACCAGACGGGAACGGAAATGCGCTTGTGTTTTTCCTGCAAGAATTTCCTTTTTATAGCGTTTGTCCTGGTACATTTTCTGGTCTGCGATCTGCAAAAGATCCATGATCAGATAGTAGTGGTTTTTGCAGCTGATATCATATCCAACAGCGTAACTGATGGGGTGATCCGCTGTCTGATTGTATGCATCCAGCATGGTCTGGAGCTGGATATTCATTTGCTCCAGCTGGGACCAGGTGGCATGATTCTGGACGATCACAAACTCATCTCCACCGAATCTGGCGAGAAAACTATCCTCAGTGAGAATGCGGGTAAGATAAGAAGCAAAGGTCTGGATAAACACATCTCCCTGTTCGTGCCCATAGGTGTCGTTGATTTTTTTCAGATTATTCAGATCGAACATCATGATTCCCACATCCAGTGTATCGTCTGCATTTTGAAGTTGAAGAAGCTTCTTTTCCAGAGATTTCTTGTCGTGGACTCCAGCCACATCAAAGCCAGAGTTCTGGATCATGGTTCTGAGATAATCTGCCAGCGTAAGGGAAACAGCGCATCCAACAAGAGATAAAATTACCAGCAGAGCGAAGATTTTTCCGTTCCTGCTATATTTATGATGCGCAATCAACGAGATTAAAAATACGATATAAAGTGCTGTCTGCAAATAGCAGAGTTTCATGATTGTTTTATTTCTTTCCATACATTTCTCCGTAAAATCATAACTGACGTGAAGTCTGGGGACAGAGAAACTGACACCAAAAAACACGTTTTATAATAAAAGTTAGTAACTGTCCAATGCTTTCACAGTTACAAGTTATTAGATTGCCTGATAAGTCTTATATTCATGGCGGCCTCAGCCTGCATACACGATAATTTTCTTTGCCAGGTCCTTATCCAGGCCAATCTTACTTCCTTTTATCATCACCACATAATAGCCGTGCAGTTCAGATAAAATCGTAACCTGGGTACCTGGCACAAATCCCAGGGATTCCAGATAATGCCGCTGTTTTTCCAGTCCGCATACTTTGTTAATGATGTAGAAATGGTTGAATTCGGTTAAGCTTAAGGGCACGAAGATACCTCCTTTGGATTGGGAATTTCATAATAAACACATATATTTTCGAATGCGTTATATGAGCGATTGCTTTATTTATATAGTTAGAACAAACTAACAAAGAGTATACCACGTAATTTTAAGAGGTGATACAGAAAAAGCTTTGTTGAGAAATTTTTTCAGGGGTAATCAGACAAAAAACGGCGTTTATTTTGTTTACGTCTTATGGTAAAATCTGTAAGGATATCTTTCGCATTTGAAAGTTTACGCATGAAATGTACGTTATCTGGATGCAATAAAAAGTTGGTAATAAAAAGAATGAAAAACTCTATGAATCATTTACTTGAACAGATAAAAAGAAACAATGCCAGTGCCTTCACCCACAGTGGAAAATTCCATGCGGATGACGTATTTTCCGCAGCATTACTGCAGTATCTGAACCCGGAGATCAGCATTACTAAGGGAAATAAGGTGCCGGATTCTGCCATAAGGGCGGCTTTCTTATGACAGTCGAAACCCTGGAAGATGCGGTAAAAGCATGTGAGATCAGCCTGGAAGAATTCCATAAAAAGCCGGTTGTGGTGAATTTTGGCAGAGATATTTCTGTGGATGAACTGCTTCTGCAATTGCCCAAATTGCAGGCTGCAAAGGTGGTACATATGTTGCGGAAAAAACACATTTTGGTGCTGACGATGGTGGAGAGAAACGGAGAAAAAATATTGGTCAGAATACCTTCTGGTTCGTAAGTTGGATATTAAGAAATGATTTTTGAATTTCTATATGCGTTTTGAAGAAAAAACGTTTTGCATATTCTATAAAGCAGTTTCTTGAATTATTTGAGAAAGAAAACAGGAGCTAAAAAGAAATGACAGAAGAGAGAAAACAGATCGCAGGCCATGTTCTTGCCTGCGGAACCCAGATCATGTGGGGCGCAACCTTTGTATCCAGCAAAGTATTGCTTGAATATTTTTTGCCCTCAGAAGTTTTATTTACCCGTGTGGTGCTTGCATTTCTGACATTATTGATCGTGTACCCCCATCATCTGAAGCTGGAGAATCCCAAGCAGGAGGTGGTGTTTGCAGGAGCCAGCCTGTTTGGAATCGTGCTTTATTTCATGCTGGAAAATACTGCATTGACATTAACTTATGCTTCAAATGTAGGAATTATCGTGGCTTGTGCACCGTTTTTTGTAGCGGTAATGGTTGGATTTTTCTTTAAGAATGAGAAATCAGGACTGTTTTTTTATATTGGTTTCGTAATCGCAATGGCTGGTGTCATTATGATCAGCATGAGCGGACAGAAAAGCTTCAACCTGAATCCCCTTGGAGATGGACTTGCATTTCTGGCAATGATTTCCTGGGGTGCATATTCTGCACTGGTGAAAAAAATTGGGGAGTGGGATTACCCTACAGTTGCAGTGACAAGGCGTATTTACTTCTATGGAATCGTATTTCTGATTCCGGTGTTGATCTTCCAGAAGTCCTCCTGGGATCTGAGCATTATGCTGAAACCCCAGATCGCAGTGAACTTCCTGTTCCTCGGACTTGGTGCAAGTGCTATGGGATTTTTACTCTGGAATCTGGCAACGAAATGGATCGGGGCGGTGAAGACAAGCGTGTATATTTATGTTTCACCGGTGGTAACGGTGGTACTGTCCGTGTTTGTGCTTCATGAGAACATGACGGTGGCTTCCATTGTGGGATCGGTGCTGATTTTTGTAGGACTGATTGTGTCACAGAAAAAGACAAAAGAAAATGCATAAAAAATGCCAGGTTAAAACCTTTTTTACAGGTTTTAGCCTGGCTGTTTTTATTTTAAAGTTGACCTTCCAGGGAAATTAAAGTAACATAAAAGTAACACAATTAGCAGTCAAAATGAAAGACTGTTTCAAACAGAATCCAAGCATTGTAATAACTGACGGAGGTGTTTTTGATGGTACGGACAGTGGGAATCGGGCAGCAGGATTTTGCCGATATCAGAAGAGAAAATTTATTTTATATTGATAAAACACACTTCATAAAAGAATGGTGGGAGAGTAAAGACAGTGTTACATTGATTACCCGTCCCCGCCGTTTTGGAAAAACACTTACGATCAGTATGGCAGAGCATTTTTTTTCCACAAAATATGCAGGAAAAGCAGAACTTTTTACTGGAATGAAAATCTGGCAGGATGATAAATACCGGGAAATGCAGGGAACGTGGCCGGTAATCTGTCTGTCCTTTGCGAATGTGAAGGAGCCTATTTATGAAATGGCGAAGCGACGGATCTGCCAGGTGTTGACTGATATTTACAACAAAAACCAGTTCCTGTTGGAACAGAATCTGCTTACAGAAGAGGAAAAACAGTATTTTAGAAGGATATCCACAGACATGGATGAAATCAATGCGACTATGGCACTTCATAAAATGTCGGATTTTTTGTCCAGATATTATAAGAAAAAAGTGATCATTCTTCTGGATGAATATGATACACCTATGCAGGAAGCTTATGTAGAAGGATACTGGGAAAAATTGGTGTCTTTTACCAGGAGTCTGTTTAATGCAACCTTTAAGACCAATCCGTTTCTGGAAAGGGCACTGATGACTGGGATTACCAGAGTAAGCAGGGAGTCTGTATTCTCTGATCTAAACAATCTTGTGGTGATCACAACCACTTCCCAGGCATATGCGGATTGCTTTGGTTTTACAGAAAGCGAAGTGCTTGAAGCCTTGAAAGAATATGGTCTGGAAGAAAAAATGGAGGATGTGCAAACCTGGTACGACGGCTTTTCTTTTGGAAAAGTCAGGGACATTTATAATCCATGGTCTATTCTGAACTACCTGAAAACGGGACGTTTTTCCCCATATTGGGCGAATACCAGCAGCAATTGTTTTGTTGGAACTCTGATACGCCGGGGTGGCCGCAGCCTGAAAATGCAGTTTGAAGATTTATTGAAGGGAAAGGAAATTCATACTGCACTGGATGAGCAGATCGTGTTTAGCCAGCTGGATCATTCCGTTACTGCAATCTGGAGTATGTTGCTTGCAAGCGGATATTTAAAAGTTGTAAGGCACGAGGTGGATGAAAGAACGGGAAGAGAATCTTACGGTCTTGCATTGACGAATCGGGAAGTCCATATTATGTTTGAAAATATGATACGTGACTGGTTTACAGAAGTAACGGAAGATTATAATGATTTTATTACCGGGCTTCTTATTGGGGACGTTCCGGCAATGAATTCCTATATGAATCAGGTAACAAAGACAATGTTTAGTTATTTCGATACAGGAAATAAAGCTTCGAGTTCAGAACCAGAGCGTTTTTATCATGGATTTGTGCTGGGACTGATGGTAGAGCTGGAAGGGAGATACAGCATCACTTCCAATAGAGAAAGCGGGTTTGGAAGGTATGACATTATGCTGGAGCCACTAGGAAAAGCAGATGACGGAATTATCATTGAGTTTAAAGTGAGAAATCCAGCGGAAGAACACGGTCTGGAAGAGACGGTAGAGAAAGCCCTGAAGCAGATTGAGGAAAAAGAATATTCCGCAGTGCTGGAAGCAAAAGGGCTTCCAGCACTGCGGAATGTTAGTAACAAGCGTTCTATTGTATCTAAAAAAATACAATTTTAAGAAAAAATTTTCTGGACATGATTCTGATTCTCATATATTCTAATAATGCAAATTAGATAACATTTGTTGGTTTTGAACCAGCCTTTGTAAGTTCCTGTAAATTTATTTACATGGATTAAAAGGGAAACCGGTGTAAATCCGGTACGATCCCGTCACTGTGATAGGGAGTTGCAGAACGTAAGCCCACTGGATGGACAGTTGTCAGTCTGGGAAGGGGTTCTGGAGCGAAGATCTTAAGTCAGGAGACCTGCTTGCAAATGATCAGATATGATTCTTACGGTAGATAGGAAGCATCATTTTTTGTGAGCAAAGACATCCGTAATTTCTATGGATGCTTTTTTTATGCGCTCTATTATGCTCTATTGCGCTCTGTTCAGAAGCGCATTCTTTCCCCCTGCCATTTTTTGAAAAACGAATCACACCCGGCGAAAAACCTCCAACATGTAGGAAGGAGAAACAATGTCAAAAAAACAAATTGGAAAAAGGCTTTTGCAGATTCTGATTGTTCTGCTTGGTGTAAGTTTCTTTACATTTGGACTTACTTATCTTTCACCTGGTGATCCGGCGGAAATCATGCTGACAGAGTGTGGTAACCTGCCAACACCGGAACTTCTCGAGCAGACAAGACATGAATTAGGCCTTGACCAGCCGTTTCTGGTACAGTATGGCTCTTGGGTAAAAGGAGTGCTTACCGGAGACATGGGAACTTCTTATGCATTTAAAGTTCCTGTAACTGAAAAATTGATGAAATGTTTCTGGCCGACTCTTCAGATGTCGCTTTTTGCGCTTCTTTTGATGATCTTATTCTCCATACCATGTGGAATTCTCTCTGCTGTGTATCAGAATAAATGGCCGGATTACCTGATCCGCGGAATTACTTTCTTCGGAGTGTCCATTCCAAGCTTCTGGATTGGTCTGATTCTCCTGAGCATTTTCGGAGTACAGCTTCGCTGGGTCAACGTAGCCGGAGGTACTACGGATTTTAAGACGATGATCTTACCGTCAGTGACACTGGCTCTTTCCATGTCTGCGAAATACACCAGACAGGTGCGCAACGCAGTGCTGGAAGAATTACGGCAGGATTATGTGATCGGAGCAAGAATGAGAGGGATTAAAGAAAGTGTGATTCTCTGGAGACATGTGCTTCCTAATGCAATGCTTCCGATCGTTACTCTTCTTGGTCTTTCTCTGGGATCCCTTCTTGGAGGAACTGCAGTTGTTGAGATTATTTATAACTGGCCGGGAATGGGAAGTATGGCAATCAAGGCAATCGCCTGTCGTGATTATCCAATGGTGCAGGCATATGTACTTATGATCGCAATTATGTATATGGTTATCAACATTATCGTTGATCTGTCCTATACCTATCTGGATCCAAGAATAAAGGAGGTTAAATAAAGTGAAAAAGCAGAATTTTTTCCTGGCTCACAAACAGTTTACCGTATTCTTTATTCTGGCTCTTGCTGTTGTAGGAGTGGCAGTATTTGCTCCCTGGATCGCCCCGAAGGATCCGCTGGATGCAGTCATGGTAGACTCATTGAAAGCTCCCTGTGCGGAATATCCCCTTGGTGCTGACAAACTGGGACGTGATATTCTTTCCCGTGTGATCTATGGTACCAGAACTTCTCTGGTGTCTACCTTGATCCTTGTTGCTACTATTTTTGTGGTAGGTACATTTCTTGGAATTATTGCCGGATATTTTGGCGGCTGGATCGATCAGGTGATCATGCGAATCGCAGATATGATGATTTCTTTCCCAGGAATGATCCTGGCAATTGCGATTGCAGGTATGCTTGGACCAAGCCTTCGAAATGGAGTTATCGCTATCACAGCAGTAAGCTGGACAAAATATGCCCGTCTGGCAAGAAGTATGGTTTTAAAAGTAAAACGTAACCTGTATGTAGAAGCTGCCGTTGTAAACGGTACCAGTACAATGAAAATCTTATGGAAGCATATTCTTCCGAACATGCTGACCACTATGACGGTAACCGCAGCGGCAGATATGGGTACCATGATGCTTGAACTTGCATCTCTTTCCTTTCTGGGATTCGGAGCTGTAGCACCTACACCGGAATGGGGACTGATGCTGAATGAAGGAAGAACTTATATGGCAAAAGCTCCCTGGCTGATGATCGCACCAGGTATTGCCATTGTAATCGTAGTAATCATTTTTAACATGCTTGGTGACAGTATCCGTGACATTCTGGATCCGAGACAGGACTGATAAAGGAGAAAAATATATGAAAAACAGAATCGTAAAAAAAGTTTGTGCAACTGCACTTGCAGGCCTTATGACAATGACCATGATCCCGGCAACTTCCGTATTCGCAGATGGCAATACAATGATCATCGGTGTAACAAGCTTCGCAGATACACTGGAGCCTACAGAGCAGTATTTCAGCTGGGTTATTTCCCGTTATGGCGTAGGACAGGGACTTACCAGATTTGATGAAGAAGGAAACATGGTACCATGCCTTGCCACAGAATGGACCAATAGCGAAGATGGAAAAACATGGACCTTTACAATTCGTGAGGGTGTGAAATTCTCAAACGGCAACGATCTTACACCAGAGCTTGTAAAAGCTTCTTTAGAGCGTACCATTGAAATGTCAAACCGTGTACCGGAGTTCTTCGATATTGCCAGCATCGAAATTGACGGACAGAACATTATTTTCAATCTGAACAGGGCAAACGCAAACATGGCAGGTTGTCTGGCAGATCCGCTTTTCCTGATCATGGATACAAGCATTGATAATTCCAACATTGCAATGGAAGGACCGGTATGCACAGGCCCATATGCGTTCCAGTCTTTTGATCCGTCAGGCGATACAGTTGTGGTACGCAATGAGTATTACTGGGATGGTGAGGTTCCAAACGACAGCGTAACTCTTCGTATCATTGGAGACCAGACAACACGTTCCATGGCACTTCAGTCTGGTGAGATCGATGTTGCTTATAACTTAAAAACAGAGAATGTTTTCGAGTTTGATGGAAATGACAACTACAACATTCAGTCTCTGGAATCCCTTCGTTCCACATATGCATTCATGAATGAAAACGGAGCACTTGGTGATCTGGCACTTCGCCAGGCAGTTCTTCGCGGACTTGACAAAGAGACCTATACAAGCATTCTTCTGGAGGGTGGCGCAACACCAGGAAAAGCTCCGGTACCGCCTACACTGGACTATGGATATGATGAACTGAACGATGAAAATACCTACGATCCAGATGGAGCAAAGCAGTTGCTTGAGGATGCTGGATACAAGGATGCAGACGGTGATGGATATGTAGAAGATCCAGATGGAAATCCGGTAGAGCTTACTTTCGTATATTACGACAGTCGTGCAGAGCTTGGTGTATATGCACAGGCAGCACAGGCAAGTCTGAAAGAGATCGGAATCAACATCAAGCTTGACTGCGTATCTTATGAGACTCTTCTTGACCGCCGTGATTCCTCCCAGTACGATCTTCTGATCTGGAACGTACTTGTTGCAAACACAGGTGACCCGGAAAACTATCTTCGTGAGAACTGGTATAGTACATCTGCAAACAACACTGCAGGATATGCAAACACAGATGTTGATGCATGGCTGGATGAGCTGGCTAATACCATTGAGCCGGAGGCAAGAAAAGAGCTGATCGTGAAAATCCAGCAGGCGATCATGGACGATGCAGCAACTGTATTCTTCGGATATGAGAATACGTTCCTTATTTCTAAAGCAACAGTAGAAGGACTTGTTATGTATCCAATGGATTACTACTGGGTAACTGCTGACATGAAGATTGCTGAGTAATAAAGGAGTCTGTATATATGCTGGAAATTAAAGATCTGGCTGTGCAGTATGGTAATCAGGCACCTACCATTGAACATTTCAACCTTTCCATGAAAAAAGGGGAGATCATCAGTGTTGTAGGCGAGAGTGGAAGTGGAAAAACTACCGTGATCCGTGCCGTTCTGGGAGCTCTTCCCGGAGCGGGAAGGGTTACCTCTGGCGATATTCTCTATCATGGAGAATCCCTTCTGAAAAATTCCAAAAACGACTGGAGAAAGATCCGCGGAAGCAAAATGTCCATGATCTTCCAGGACTGTGGAGGAACCCTGAATCCGATCCGTAAGATCGGCAGCCAATATGTAGAATATATTTGTACACATGAGTCAATGCCAAAGAAAGAAGCCTGGCAGAAAGCAGTTTCCATGCTTACCAAAATGAGACTTCCGGATGCTGAGAATATTATGAACAGCTATCCGTATCAGTTGTCTGGCGGTATGCGTCAGCGTGTAGGAATCGCTATGGCAATGACTTTTAATCCGGAGCTTCTTCTGGCAGATGAGCCTACCAGTGCACTGGATGTAACGACACAGGCACAGATCGTCCGCCAGATGATGGAGCTTCGGGATGATTTCGGAACAGGAATCATCATTGTTACCCATAACATCGGAGTGGCAGCTTATATGGCAGACCAGCTGATCGTTATGCATCATGGAAAAGTGGTCGATCACGGAACCCGTGAAGAGGTTCTGAACAACCCCACAAGCGATTATACGAAAAAACTTTTGGAAGCAGTTCCGGAAATGGAGGGAAAACGATATGTCTGAAAATCATGAGATCGTCATGCAGGCAAAGCATATTGTAAAACAGTTCCCTGCTTCCCATGGCAGAACCTTAACTGCCTGCAATGATATCAATCTGACCATGCACAAGGGACGCACGCTTGGAATCGTAGGAGAGAGCGGATGTGGAAAGTCAACCTTTGTCCGCATGGTAATTTCCCTGGATCAGCCAACCAGCGGCGAGATCCTTTACCATGGTAAAAACATAACAGGACTTTCCAGAAAGGAAACCTGGGAAAACCGCCAGAATCTTCAGATGGTTTTCCAGGATCCCCTTGCCTCCTTTAATCCGAAAATGAAAATCGGAGACATTCTCACAGAGCCGTTGATGAACTACAAAAGGATCAAACGAAGTGAAAGAGATGCAAAGGCAAGAGAACTTCTTCGCATGGTTGAGCTGCCAGAGAATTTTGTAGACCGGTATCCCCACAACATGAGTGGTGGACAGCGTCAGAGAATCAGTATTGCCAGAGCACTTTCACTGGAGCCGGAGATACTGGTTTGCGATGAGGCAACCTCTGCACTTGATGTTTCTGTACAGGAATCGGTTATCGAACTGCTGGTCCGCCTGCAAAAAGAAAAGAATATCTGTATGATCTTTATCTGCCATGACCTGGCATTGATTCGTTCCTTTGCCCATCAGATCGCAGTTATGTATCTGGGACATATTGTAGAGACGATTCCGGGAGAAGAAGTTTCTGAGCATGCAGTACATCCGTATACCAAGGCACTGGTGGGCGCGCAGTTTTCCGTTCATATGGATCCTGCCAAAAAGATCGAAAGCATTGAAAGTGAGGCTCCGAGCCCATTGGAGGTACCGGTAGGATGCCCATTCCAGAACCGTTGCGAGCATTGTACAGAGCGGTGTAAAAAAGAAATGCCAAAGCTTAAGGAAATTGCAGCGGGACATGAAGTTGCCTGCTTCTATGTAGAGAATATGAAGAATCAGACAGAGGGAGGCAGATAATATGATGAAAAAATTACTCACTCTGCTGATGAGTACAGCACTTTTATTTAGAGCGCAGAGTACTGTGAGAGCAGATGCTGGAAATTATGCAGAAGGTGAGGTTCACACCATCGGAGTTGTAGCATATGATCCGGATTCAGCAGAGATGGAAATGTTTGCAGATTATTACCGGGATTATATTCAGGAAGGTTTTCCAGTGAAATTTATTTTTTCCGGAAAGGTGGCAGATGCTGAAGCTGAAAAGGCGTTTATCGCAGAAGCCAAGGCAGAAGGCGCCGAGGGAATCATTTCCTTCGCCGGATATGCAAACGGGCTTCAGGATGTGGTCGAAACCTGTGAAAAAGAAAAGATTTACTATGCGCTTGGTTCCAACACGGTAAGTGATGAAAACTATGAGGCAATCAAGGATAACCCATGGTATATCGGAAGTGTAGGACCAGATCTTGAAACTGTATATAATGCAGGCTGCGACATGACAGATTTTTTCCTGGATAAAGGGGCAGAAAATATTGTGATCATGTCTGGCGGTGCAGCATCTGGCAACAGACTTCACCAGGTAAGAACCTGGGGAATGCTGAATACCCTTGAAGAAAAAGCAGGACTTGTGCTTACGAAGGACGCAGAGGAGCTTTCCAAAACAGAGGAAGTCACCGAGCTTTCAGACAAAGACGGGAAGCTGCATGTGACCATCTGCCCGGGATATACGGAAATGGACGGAAGTGGTCTTACAAATCTGGAAACAGTTTTTGCATCTGGTGACTATGATACTCTTATGAGTGCATTCCATGTAGCAACTTATCTGGACAGGATTTCAGATAAGGAGAAAGAGCAGGATGGCAACATCATGATTGGCGCGATTGACAGCTTCTCTGAGCAGAATTTTGAGATTTTCCAGGAAAAAGACCAGTTTGGAAATGTACCGATCGATTATGTCCGTGGAAAATACGCTTCCATGGCTGGTCCGGTATTTGCCATGATTTACAATGCCATCACTGGAAACGCGGATGCAGTAGAGGAAAGCGGCGAAGCAGTACGTCTCTACCAGAACCTTTGGACAGCTAAGTCTGAAGAGGAATATATTGAACTGTACGGCTATGCTACCGGCATTTACGAAAATGCTTACAGCTGTGATGACCTGATGCAGGTGATCCGTCAGTTTAATGAGGAGGCAACCCCACAGGGCTTTAAGGAACTAACCGAGGCTTCTGATGTGGAAAGCGTAAAGGAAAGAATTTTCGCGAAATAACAGAATCATATATTTCTATCGTAAAAAGGGACGGTATCAATGGTTATGGTATCGTCTCTTTTTTTGCCAATTTATAAGAAAGACTGCCATCGGCGGTCTCTTGCAAACTGAAAACAGTAAGCAGAATGTGAAAAAAATGTGAAATTAGCACTCACCTATTGACAGTGCTAATAATGCGTGTTATATTACATACAGAACAAAGGAAGAGAGAAAAAGAAAGCTTCCAGTTCTGGTGAAAATGTTAATAAAACACATAAGTGTTCACAATATAAGGAGGAATGAGTTATGTTAATGCCTAGTATTTTTGGAGAAGATTTATTTGATGATTGGATGAGAATGCCGGTAGAAAGAGAGAATCGCAGAGATTACAGAACTGCTGAATTGATGAAGACAGATATTAAGGATGTAGATGGCAATTATGAACTGAGCATGGATCTGCCAGGCTTTCATAAAGAGGATGTGAAGATTCAGCTGAAAGATGGTTACCTTAATATTCAGGCATCCAGAACCGAGAATAAAGATGAGAAGGATAATAATGGTAAGTTTATCCATAGAGAGCGTTACACCGGACAGTGTTCCAGAAGCTTTTATGTAGGTAAGGCGCTGGAGCATGAAGATATTCATGCAAAATATGATAACGGTGTTCTGGTAGTTACTTTCCCGAAGGAAGCTAAGAAGAAAGAGCCGGAAGAGAAGAAGTTTATCTCTATTGAAGGCTGATTTCGAAAAAATGATTGGATCGGATTATAACTGGTACGGGGCAATCTGTTTGCTCCGTGCCGACGAAATAGATTTATCTGACTGACATAGACGAAATAAATTAAGTGCGTTGTCCGTGAACCAGAAGCGGCGGCCAGCGTAAAGAACTGATGTGATTGCAGTGCAAATGAAATTTATAGGGCAACCATGAGATGCTTGATCACAGCTTCTTTTCATATAGATTTGATATTGCTTATTTCTTTAATTTTACATAGATTTTGTTTCATACCCCCTCATTTACCTGCCGGTTACCCGCCGGCAGGCTTTTTTAATCTGTCTATCCCCTTTTTTCACATCTTTACATCAATTCCCTTGTCTGTTATACTTGTCTGGACTTATTACGTGATTTTCCAGAAGAAGGGATTTACCCATGAATTACATTGTATTTGACCTGGAATGGAATCAGAGTCCGGGGGGAAAAAGGTGGTCTAACAGCCGTCTGCCTTTTGAAATCATAGAAATCGGCGCCATAAAACTAAATGAAGAGAAAGAAATTGTGGATAGCTTTCAGCGTCTGATCAAGCCCCAGGTGTACAATTGGATTCATGACAGCATTCATGAAGTGATTCACATGAATTATAAGGATCTGCAGAAGGGAACTCTTTTCCCGCAGGCCATCATGGAATTTTTGGAATGGTGTGGCGAAGAATATATTTTCTTTACATGGGGAAATCAGGATGTAATGGAACTGCAGCGGAACATGAAATATTATGGAAAACTTTCCCTGCTGAAAGGTCCTGTGACTTATTATGATGTGCAGAAATTATTTGCCATTCGTTATGAAGAAAATGACGAGCGCCGTGCCCTGGAATTTGCTGCTGATAAAATGGGCGTGGAGAAGAAAATGGATTTTCACCGCGCTCTGGGAGATGCTTATTATACTGCATGTATTCTCCAGAAAATAGAAGATAAATACATTTTTCCAAACTCATCCCTGGACGTGTATCAGAATCCCAAGAGTAAGCGTGAAGAAATTCACATATCCTATCCAACCTATGATAAATATGTATCCCGAGAGTTCTATTCCCGCGAAAAAGCCATGAAGGACCGGGAAGTAACCAGCACGAAATGTCCATTATGCCATAATCCGGCCAAGCGTAAGATACGTTGGTTTATGAATAATTCCAAGGTTTATTACAGTGTGTCCCTTTGTCAGGAGCACGGCTTTGTACTGGGAAAAATCAGGATTCGCCGAACGGAAGACAATAAGTATTATGTAATTAAGAAGCTCACCAATGTGACAGATGAAGAAGCCGATGAAATCCGCCAGAAACGTGATGCTCATCGAGCCAAACGGAGACTGAAGAAAGAAGAGCAGTAAATCCGTGAAACTACTGCTTGTAATGAATGAAAAACTAACATTTGGTTAATAGAAAAATCCCCTCCAATCACATATGCTGTTTATAAGTAATACAACAACAGCGTATAAAAAGGAGGGGATTTTATGAGTTTAAGAAATTATTTTTACAGGTTTGGGAAATACATTCTGACATTTTTCTTTGTAACACTGCTGATGGTTCTCTTTGGTCCGCTACAGGCGCAGGCTGCTATTACCAAGGAAGTTACCTCGGATGGTTTTAAACTCAGTGGAACGGGCAGCATGAACGTGTGGGATGGAGACGAATTCCGCTATTATATCGGTTATCAGATCCCTCATGAAGACTCCATGGATTACAAGGTAGATGTGACTATGACTTTTCAAAGCTCCAGTATGACACCAGGCAGGGCAAGCGTGTATCTGGATGACGACAGCATACCCTTATATTCAAACGGAGGTACGGTGCTGCAGGGCTCAGCCACCTTCTCCAAATCTGATGAAATGGAATTGATGGAAATATTTGTAAATTACGATAGTTTTCCAAGTGAGCAGAACGTAGATTTTTCCATCTCGGTAAATGTACGGGAAAATCGCAAAAACGCAGATATTGCCATTTATCCTCCGGAAAACAATTACGACAAAACCACAGGAGTGTTTCTGGTAACGGTTGACGATCCTTATGTTTTTTATTCAAATAAGGATTCATCCAAATATTCTGTAAATATTTCGGATTCATCAGTGGCACAGGTTACAGGAATTACTCCAAAATCCAATGACAGCTTTGAGGTAAGCGTATATTTTGCAAAAGCAGGTTCGGCGGATTTCATTTTCAAATATGGAAATCAGACGAAAAAGGTAACCTTCACAGTAGCGAAAACAGTCATAACTGTTTCTAGCTCCATCTCCCTGAAGGTGGGGGATACCACCATGTTTTCCAATTATGTTTTCAAAACCGGCGGTGGAAGCATCACCATCAAGAAAGTGAAATCCAGCAATAAAAAGATCGTTGATGCAGCCGGAGGATTCCTGATCGCAAAGAAGCCTGGCACGGCCAAGGTAAGCGCCCTGGTAAATGGCAAGCGGAGAACCATAACCGTGATTGTCGGCAAAAAGCCTGCCCCCAAGCCAAAACTGAAACAGCTTCAGGTAAAAGTGAAAGGCTATAAATATTATCCGGATTCTGGCAAAACCATATACACAACCCGTTTCACCAATAAATCCAAAAGTACCATCACCAAAGTGAAGCTGAAATTCACCATGACCATTAATGAAGAAATGACCCGAACCAAAACCTTCAAGGTCAATATAAAACCGGGAAAGACAAAAACCATGAAGCTGAATATAGGAAAACTAATAGCAGATCCTTCAAATATTAAGGTGAAATGCCTGAAATTCTGGTATAAGAGTTGAGGAAAGAAACTGTAGTAATAGGGGCATTTCGAATAAAGAGATAAAAGAATATTGTGTAAAGTAGAGGAGTTACAATAAAAATAATACAGGGCTAAGAACGAAAATGCGTAATGCAGTTTTCATTCTTAGCCCTGATTCTATAAAGTCGGTGTTGTCAGCAGACTGGTCATGATCGACCGTTCATACTGCATTCCCCATCCAACCATCTGACCATTGAAATAATACTTGCTCTTTAATCTCAATGGTCCCACAGCGTTGGAAAGAATGGCCTGTTTCTTGGTAAGAACACTGAGATCTGTTCCTGTGGGGACGGTCACGTATACATTTTTTGTGTAGTAGAATGGATAAGTATTTCCGCAATTATTCAGCAGATACTGCTCACCTGGAAGATTTTTCTTCGGAACAGGATTTTTGCTGATTTTTACTTTTTTACATTCGAAATTGTCGAAACCGTAATCCAGGAGGCTCTTTGTGTCAGCCCAGGCGCCATTTACGGAATTCATCACAACTGCAACCAGGGTCATATTTCCACGCTTGGCATAGGTGATCAGAGTAGCACCGGCAACATCTGTGTAGCCTGTTTTTCCACCCAGAACACCATCATAGGCGTAATCCCTGCCAGCCATCATCTTGTGATGATTGAGCAGATAGCGGGTTTCTGTAAAAATATTGGTAGGCGGAATTTCATAAAGATCTGTGGTGAAAAATTTCCTGCAAAGTGGATTCTGCCATGCAGCCTTGGCTATTTTTGCCATATCGCCTGCGGTGGTTACATGAGTCTCATCAGGAAGTCCGTTAGGGTTATTAAAATGGGTGTTTTTGCATCCAAGCTGCTGGGCTCTGGTGTTCATCAGCTCTACAAACTTCTTCACAGAACCGGAAACCTCTTCCCCAATACCAAGTGCCATTTCATTGGCTGATTCTAGCATCAGTGCCATAAGACATTGTTCAACTGTAAAAACCTCTCCGGCATCACCATAGATGGTGGAACTTCCCGCTTCAATTCCGTAAGCCGCCTGCTGAGAAAGGGTAAGCTGTGCGTTCACGTCCAGGTTCTCACATCCAAGAAGACAAGTGAGAAGCTTGGTAATACTGGCCGGGTAAAGCTGAGTATTGGCATTCTTGGAATACAGGACCGCTTCTGTATTTAAGTCCATGAGAACTGCTGACTGCGCCTCAATCTTAGGACCCTCCGGCCAACCCTCAATGGAATCGGTATCAGCTGCCTGTGCATAATATTCGGTATGCGGATCCGGAGTAGGAGTGGGAGATTCGCTGGCAGTGTCTGTAGCTTCTGCCCAGACAGCGCCCGTCTGCCCAAGCAGCATTGCTGCTGTCAGGATTCCACAGAAAATCCGCTTTATTTTCATATGAAGATTTTTCCTGATCATATAAAATCCTTTCTTAAAATAGTACATAAAATTCCCAATACGTAATTGCATTATACCACTTTTCTTTATGTAAAACTATTAAAAGAGTGTGAATTGTTCACAGCACCCCGGAAAATCCACAAATTCAGCATTATTTTCCCCTATTCTCCCCATTTTTTCAGCGGAAAAACACTTGACATATAGAAATTCAGACCCTTATAATAGACAAGAAACAGAATAGTTAAAGACTGTGATGGAGACAGTAAGCTGATTTTGAACGTTTAAGGTTGTGCAGACACAGACAGCAGCAATCTTTTCAGCGAGACGGGGATGGTGTAAGCCCGCCGCAAGTAGATTCAGCCGAAGATCACTCCGGAGTTTTATCTCTGAAGGAACAAGTAGGAGATAACGGAATTCCCCCGTTACAGGGAGCGTGTATCGGCTGCGTGTGCAAGCCCGTACAATGTAACAGGTGGTATAACGAGTGCTGACAGCTTTCGTCCTTTTGCAGGATGAGAGCTTTTTTTATGCTATAGGAAATTCCGTTGGAATTCCCTATAGCATAAAAAGCCCTGCCGGGCAGGATCGCACTGCGGCGGAAAGGTAGATGTCGCTTATAGCGACCCGCCGCAGGCGGAGAATCCTGCAAAGCAGGATTCTTTTTATGCAGGCGGAGAATCCTGCAGGCAGGATTCTTTATGTAACAGGAAATCCCAACAGCAATCGACTGATAATTTTAAAGGAGGAAAAAGCTTTGTACCAGAAAGTAGACACGAATCTGAATTTCGTAGATCGCGAGAAAAAAGTAGAAGAATTCTGGAAAGAAAACCATATTTTCGAAAAAAGTATGGAAAACCGTAAAGAAGGCCCGACTTACACATTTTATGACGGACCGCCAACAGCAAACGGCAAGCCGCATATCGGCCATGTGCTGACACGTGTTATCAAGGATATGATTCCAAGATACCGCGCAATGAAGGGTTACATGGTTCCGCGTAAGGCTGGATGGGATACCCATGGTCTTCCGGTAGAGCTTGAAGTAGAGAAGAAGCTTGGTCTGGATGGAAAAGATCAGATCGAGGAATACGGTATGGAGCCGTTCATCCAGCAGTGTAAAGAGAGTGTCTGGAAATACAAAGGAATGTGGGAGGATTTCTCCTCAACAGTTGGTTTCTGGGCTGATATGGAACATCCATATGTAACTTACGAGGACAATTATATTGAGTCCGAGTGGTGGGCACTGAAAGAAATCTGGAACAAAGGCCTCTTATACAAAGGCTTCAAGATCGTTCCTTACTGTCCACGCTGCGGAACCCCGCTTTCATCCCAGGAGGTTTCCCAGGGCTATAAATTAGTAAAAGAGCGTTCTGCGATCGCACGTTTCAAAGTGGTTGGAGAGGACGCATATTTCCTGGCATGGACCACAACACCGTGGACACTGCCTTCTAACGTTGCACTTTGCGTAAATCCGGATGAGACTTACTGTAAAGTAAAAGCAGCAGACGGATACACTTATTATATGGCAGAAGCACTTCTTGACAAAGTACTTGGCAAGCTTGCAAAGGAAGAAGAGCCTGCATATGAGGTTCTGGAAACTTATAAAGGTAAAGACCTGGAATACAAGGAATATGAGCCGCTGTTTAAATGCACAGGTGACTATGTAGCATCCAAGGGCAAGAAAGCGCATTATCTCGTATGTGATAACTATGTTACCATGAGTGATGGTACCGGTATTGTTCATATCGCTCCTGCATTTGGTGAAGACGACAGTCGTGTAGGACGTGAATATGACCTTCCGTTTGTACAGTTTGTAGATGGCAAGGGTGATCTTACTGCTGAGACACCATATGCCGGTGTATTTGTTAAGAAAGCAGACCCAATGGTACTGGCTGATCTTGAAAAAGAAGGCAAGCTGTTCGATGCTCCGAAATTTGAGCATGATTACCCACACTGCTGGCGTTGTGATACACCACTGATCTACTACGCAAGAGAATCCTGGTTTATTAAAATGACAGCTGTTAAAGATGACCTGATCCGCAATAACAACACCATTAACTGGATCCCGGAGAGCATCGGTAAAGGACGTTTCGGCGACTGGCTTGAGAATGTTCAGGACTGGGGAATCAGCCGTAACCGTTACTGGGGAACTCCACTGAATATCTGGGAGTGCAGCTGCGGTCATATGGAATCTGTTGGAAGCCGTCAGGATCTCTATGAGAAAACTGGTGACGAGCGCGCCAAGACAGTAGAGCTTCACCGCCCATACATTGACGAGCTTACCATGAAGTGTCCGGAGTGCGGCGGCACTATGCACCGTGTACCGGAGGTTATTGACTGCTGGTTCGATTCAGGAGCAATGCCATTTGCACAGCATCATTATCCATTTGAGAATCAGGAATTGTTCAAACAGCAGTTCCCGGCAAACTTTATTTCCGAGGCTGTTGACCAGACAAGAGGATGGTTCTACTCCCTTCTTGCTGAGTCCACTCTTCTGTTTAATCAGGCTCCATATAAGAATGTTATCGTTCTTGGACATGTTCAGGATGAGAACGGCCAGAAGATGAGTAAGTCCAAGGGAAATGCAGTTGATCCGTTTGATGCACTTCAGACATACGGTGCAGATGCCATCCGCTGGTACTTCTACATCAACAGTGCACCATGGCTGCCGAACCGTTTCCATGGCAAGGCTGTTCAGGAAGGTCAGCGTAAATTCATGGGTACTCTGTGGAATACTTATGCATTCTTTGTACTTTATGCAAATATTGATAACTTTGATGCTACCAAATATACGCTTGACTATGACAAGCTTCCGATTATGGATAAATGGCTCCTCAGCAAGCTGAATACACTTGTAAAGACTGTTGACGAAGATCTGAATGACTATAAGATTCCGGAGACTGCAAGAGCACTTCAGGGCTTTGTAGACGAGATGAGTAACTGGTATGTAAGACGCTGCCGTGAGCGTTTCTGGGCAAAGGGCATGGAGCAGGATAAGATCAATGCTTACATGACTCTTTACACAGCACTGGTAACAGTTGCCAAGGCTGCAGCTCCGATGATCCCGTTCATGACAGAGGATATTTACCAGAATCTTGTAAGATCTCTGGACAAAACAGCTCCGGAGAGTATTCATCTCTGCGACTTCCCGGAAGTAAAGGAAGAGTGGATCAATAAAGATCTGGAAGAAAATATGGAAGAAGTTCTGGATGTTGTTGTTCTTGGTCGTGCATGCCGTAACACAGCAAACATCAAGAACCGTCAGCCAATCGGAACCATGTATGTAAAAGCTCCGAAGGTGATGGATAAATATTTCACAGACATTATTGCAGACGAGCTGAATGTAAAAGAAGTGAAATTTGCAGACGATGTGGAATCCTTCATTTCCTACAGCTTCAAACCACAGCTTCGTACAGTTGGACCGAAATACGGCAAGCTTCTTGGCGGAATCCATACTGCACTTGCAGAAATCAACGGTAGCAAGGCCATGAGCGACCTGAAAGCAAACGGTATACTTGTACTTGATATTGATGGAAACAAGGTTGAGCTTACAGAGGAAGACCTGCTCATCGAGACTGCGCAGACAGAAGGTTATGTAACAGAGTCTGAAGGCGAGACTGCAGTTGTTCTGGATACCAACCTGACACCTGAGCTGATCGAAGAGGGATTTGTCCGCGAGATTATCAGTAAAGTACAGACCATGCGTAAAGAGGCTGGCTTCGAGGTTATGGATAAGATCCGTGTATCTGTAAAAGATAATGACAAGATCATCGAGACCATGAAGGCAAACGAGGCTGAGATCAAATCTGAAGTTCTGGCTGAGGAAGTCGTTTATGGCGAGACAGATGGTTATGTAAAAGATTGGAATATCAATAAAGAGCATGTAACTCTTGGTGTTACAAAGCTTTGATTTAACATACAACAGGAGGATCAAAATGATTGACAAACAGTTTGACAAAGAAACCTTCAAGAAAAGTGTAAAAGACAACGTTAAGTTTCTTTATCGCAGAAAGCTTGAAGAGGCAACTCAGGAGCAGCTTTTCCAGGCAGTAAGCTACACAGTGAAGGATGTAATCATCGATAACTGGCTTGATACACAGAACGCTTATGAAAAGCAGGATCCGAAGATCGTATATTATATGTCCATGGAGTTTCTTATGGGGCGTGCCCTTGGAAACAATCTTTTAAACCTTGGCGCATACGGTGAAGTGAAAGAAGCTCTTGAAGAGCTTGGAATTGACATCAATGCACTTGAGGATCAGGAGCCGGATCCGGCACTTGGAAACGGCGGTCTTGGAAGACTTGCAGCATGCTTCCTTGATTCCCTTGCTACACTTGGATACAGTGCATATGGATGCGGAATCCGTTACCGTTATGGTATGTTCAAACAGGAAATCAGAGACGGATACCAGGTTGAAGTACCGGATGCATGGCTTGAGGAAGGCTATCCATTTGAGCTCCGTCGTCCGGAGTATGCAAAAGAGGTACATTTTGGTGGATATGTAAGAGTTGAATATGACCAGGCAACCGGTCAGAACAAATTTATCCATGAAGGATACCAGGCAGTAAAGGCTATCCCATACGATATGCCGATCGTTGGATACGAGAACAATGTAGTAAATACACTTCGTATCTGGGATGCAGCTGCTATCGAGGAATTTGGATTTGATTCCTTTGACAAAGGTGATTACAAGAAAGCCGTTGAGCAGGAGAATCTCGCAAAGGATATCGTAAACGTTCTTTATCCGAACGACAATAAAATGTCCGGTAAAGAGCTTCGTCTGAAACAGCAGTACTTCTTCGTATCTGCAAGTATTCAGGCTGCAATCGAGAAATATAAGAAAACACATAATGATATTAAGAAGCTCCACGAGAAAGTCGTATTCCAGATGAACGATACTCATCCGACTATGGCTGTTGCAGAGCTTATGCGTCTTCTTATGGATCAGGAAGGTCTTGGCTGGGACGATGCCTGGGCTGTAACTACCAAATGTGTTGCTTACACCAACCATACCATTATGGCTGAGGCTCTTGAGAAATGGCCGATCGAGCTGTTCTCCAGACTTCTTCCACGTGTATATCAGATCATCGAAGAGATCAACCGTCGTTTCATCATCGAAGTACAGAATAAATATCCTGGAAACTATGAGAAGATCAAAAAGATGGCAATCATCTATGACGGACAGGTTAAGATGGCACACCTTGCAATCGTTGCAGGCTTCTCTGTAAATGGTGTTGCAAGACTTCATACTGAGATTCTGGAAAAGCAGGAGTTAAAAGATTTCTATGAGATGATGCCTGAGAAATTCAATAACAAAACCAACGGTATCACTCAGAGACGTTTCCTTCTTCATGGAAACCAGAACCTTGCTGCATGGATCACAGACCATATTGGACCAGACTGGATCACAGATCTTTCCCAGATCAGCAAGCTGAAAGTATACGCTGATGATGAGAAAGCACTTCAGGAGTTTATGAACATTAAATTCCAGAACAAACAGCGTCTTGCGAAATACATTCTGGAGCACAATGGTGTTGAAGTTGATCCTCACTCCATTTTCGATGTACAGGTTAAGAGACTTCATGAGTATAAGAGACAGCTTCTCAATATCCTTCATGTAATCTATCTGTACAACCAGATTAAATTACATCCGGAGATGGATTTCTATCCAAGAACCTTCATCTTTGGTGCAAAAGCATCCGCAGCATATGAGCGCGCGAAAAAGATTATCAAACTGATCAACTGCGTAGCAGATGTTGTAAACAACGATCCATCAATTGGCGGCAAGATCAAGGTTGTATTTATCGAGAACTACAGAGTATCTAATGCTGAGATGATCTTTGCAGCAGCAGATGTTTCCGAGCAGATTTCTACTGCAAGTAAAGAGGCTTCCGGTACAGGTAACATGAAGTTCATGCTGAACGGTGCTCCTACACTTGGAACCATGGATGGTGCAAACGTAGAGATCGTTGAGGAAGTTGGTCAGGAGAACGCATTCATCTTCGGTATGAGCGCTGACCAGATCATTAATTATGAGAACCATGGCGGATACGATCCAGACTTTATCTACAACACAGATGCTGAGATCCGTCAGGTACTGATGCAGCTGATCAATGGAACCTTCTCCAGCGATACAGAGCTGTTCAGAGATATCTATGATTCTCTTCTGAACACTAAGAACTGCTCCAGAGCAGACCAGTATTTCATTCTCGGAGACTTCAGATCCTATGCTGAGGCTCAGAAGAGAGTGGAGGCAGCTTATAAGGATGAGAAGAAGTGGGCGAAGATGGCACTTCTGAACACTGCATGCAGTGGTAAATTCTCCTCTGACAGAACCATCCAGGAGTATGTAGATGATATCTGGCATCTGGATAAGGTTGTTGTAACCAAGAGCGAGGCTGCTGAGAAATAAATAAGGGCAGATTCATTTTGCGAAAAAAATTATAAGAAATAATAAAGGCTGTGTTTATGCCAGGATAAATAAATTCTGGCATAGACACAGCTTTTTATATAAGATCAGAAATCTTCTTTCTGCCAGTACTCATAGGGCAGCATATGATACATTTTCCTTACGGTAGTCCGTTGACTGACATAGAGCTTTGCCAGCTTGCGCTTCTGTATATAAAGATCTTTAGGCATTTCTTCAAGGTCGTAGGGAACCTTGTCGTTTACATAATACGTTCCAAAAGAATAGAAATCAGCATTGCAGTCTGTCTCTTTATAGGCTTCTGCTACAAGCTGGTGAATCATCTGGTGGTGATGATGGCCGTACTCGCCGTCTGCGTTGTGAGTGGCAACCTGTTTCCAGTCTTTGTAGTTCAGGACTGTGGCAATATCTGCTTCCATATCTTTTTTCCAGTAGTTCCAGCTGCTGCGATCTTTTCCGATTTTGTCCGGGTAGGAAAGAATCAGATGTTTGTCCCCGGTAGCTTCCATTACGGATTTAAATTCTGCGCTTCGAACCGGATCATTTCCACGGGTCATACACACTACCAGATAATCGTCTTCAATCAAGTGCCGTCCACCCCAGAGCAAATCATCATCTGGGTGCGCCACAAACATCACCTTGTCGTAACCATCCAGATCAAGGGCGTCCAGATCGGCAGCAGTTACATGGGGCAGATTCAGGTAAGGATAAAAAAGATAAAGCTTATGGCAGGCAAAGGCAATCGCGCTTAGTATTATAATTGTCGCCAGTAACTGTTTCCAGTGCCGCACTGACCAGGAAAAAAGACCGACAGTGCTGGAACTGGCAGAAAAATTATTTTTCATATCAGATACTCCATTTCTGAGTTTATTTGTATAGACGAAATCGAAATTGATTATTTGTAATAATTATACTATATTTGAGATAAGTTACAAGCTAAGATATAATGCCATAAAAAATAATGGAGGATGAACATGAAAGAACTTCTTTACGGAGCAGCATATTATGATGAGTATATGCCGTATGACCGCCTGGGCAAAGATGTGGAAATGATGAAAAAAGCGGGAATCAATACCGTTCGAATTGCGGAGTCTACCTGGAGCACCTGCGAGCCGCAGCCAGGAGTATTTGATTTTTCCCATGTGGAAAGAGTAATGGATGCCATGGAAGAGGCAGGAATCAATGTGATTATCGGTACGCCTACCTATGCTGTGCCTACCTGGATGGTGAAGGCACATCCGGATGTTTTGGCTGAGACAGTAAAGGGAAGAGGTATTTATGGCGCCCGTCAGATCATGGATATTACCCATCCGGTGTACCTTTTCTATGCGGAGCGTGTAATCCGAGAACTGATGAAGTGTACAGCACATAGAAAGTGCGTCATTGGTTTCCAGCTGGATAATGAGACGAAATATTACGGAACTGCTGGCAAAAATGTGCAGGAGCAGTTTGTGAAATATATTCGTGAAAAATTCCATGATGATCTGGATGCCATGAATTATGAATTTGGCTTGGATTATTGGAGCAATCGAATCAATGCATGGGAGGATTTTCCAGATGTACGTGGTACGATCAATGGAAGCCTTGGCGCCGAATTTGAAAAATTCCAGAGAACTCTGGTGGACAAATTCCTCGGCTGGCAGGCTGATATTGTAAATGAATATAGAAGAGAAGACCAGTTTGTAACCCATAATCTGGATTTTGAGTGGCGTGGATATTCCTATGGCATTCAGCCTTATGTAAACCATCTGCATGCGTCCCAGTGCCTGACAATTGCAGGAACCGATATTTACCATCCTACACAGGACGACCTCACTGGCGTAGAAATTGCATTCGGCGGAGATCTGATCCGCTCCCTGAAACAGGATAACTATCTGGTAATTGAAACCGAAGCACAGGGATTTCCTGGATGGACACCATATAAAGGACAGCTGAGATTACAGGCATACAGTCACCTGGCATCGGGAGCGAATAGTGTGATGTACTGGCACTGGCATTCCATTCACAATGCCTGTGAAACCTACTGGAAGGGAATTCTTAGTCATGATTTTCAGGAGAATGCCACTTACAGGGAAGCCTGCATAATTGGTAACGAGTTTGCCCGCCTTGGAAAACATCTGGTTAATCTGAAGAAGAAAAATGAAGTGGCAGTACTGGTCAGCAATGAAGCGCTTACTGCTCTGAACTGGTTCCGAATCCAGGAACAGGCCCCCGGCGCGGATGCTAAGAGTATCTATTATAATGACGTTATGCGCTGGATGTACGATACTCTGTATCACATGAACGTAGAATGCGATTTCATCTGGCCAGAGTCCGAGAATCTGGATCAATATAAAGCAATTATAGTACCAGCCCTTTATGCGGCACCTGATGAGCTTCTCATACGGTTAAATCAGTATGTGGAAAATGGCGGAACCCTGATTGCATCCTTTAAAACTGCTTTTGCAAATGAAAATGTGAAGGTAAGCCATGAGGTGCAGCCGCATATTCTGAGCAACTGCTTCGGAGTCCATTACGATCAGTTCACTTTCCCGAAAAATGTGGGCTTAACAGGGGAAGTTATTCTGAAAAAAACAGATCAGAAAGGCAATGCACACCCAGCTGCGAATGTATTTATGGAGCTTCTGGTTTCGGAAGGAGCAGAAGTGCTGGCATCTTACGAGCACTATAATTGGAAAGATTACGCCGCTATCACCCGAAACCACTACGGAAAAGGCCAGGCCGTATACATCGGCTGCATGACAGACGAGGAAACCCTGAAGTCCGTTTATAAAGCCGTGCTCCCGGAAGCAGACGTAGAAATCCCAGAATACCACTACCCAATTATTGTGCGAAAAGGTTTGAATGATCTGGGAAAAACTGTTTGTTATTTCTTGAATTATTCTGGTATGGAACTGGAAATGCCTTATGATTATAAAAATGGCATAGAGCTGTTAGAAAACACCGCCGTAGAAAATGGCACCGCTCTCCAAATGCCTGCATGGGGTGTGAAAATCGTGGAAGAAGCTTAAAAAGAAACCATAAAAAGTCCCGGTAAACGGTGGAAAGACATCGGTTACCGGAACTTTTTGTGTTACCAGTATTTGTTTGGAACACCAGTAGCGTGATTTGTTTGGTCCGTGTGTTGGTTTATATGCTGGCGGCTTTCTGCCTGGTCTGATTGTGGTTGTAAGGAAAGCGGATATAGGTCTAAATAATTTAATGCACATAAAACGTGATTTTTGTGTTAAGATAGTAATGAAAAACGTGAGAAAATTGCGAATAAAAGCTTATAAAACGTGATGACTTTTCTTGAAGGGGTGAGACTATGTATTTTAGGACGATAAGCGGGAATCCTCGGCAATTCAATTACCGAGATGAAAGCGTAGAATTGTGCATATCTGCACATTGAAATAATATAATAATCTCTTTACTCTTTGATATTAAGCTCTTTGATATTAATGCCGTAACCGGCATACAACAAGTCGAAAATATGTTCGGTTTTCATTGCATGTTTCAATTTATTATGTTATACATATATGTATGAAAGAAAATCTAATACATTATAGAACTTGTGTATGTAATATTAACTACCATATGGTATGGTCGGTGAAATACCGACGGAAGATATTAACCCCAGATATTGAGGAATACCTTCAGGAACTGGTGCAGCAGATTGCTGAGGATAAGGGCTTTACTGTTCATTTATTTGAATGTGGTGAAGGAGACCATGTCCATTGCTTTGTATCAGCTCCACCAAAGCTGTCTATAACAGCAATTGTCAAGTATCTGAAAGGGATCACCGGCAGAAAATTATTCGAACGTTTTCCGGAAATAAGAAACCAGCTGTGGAAGGGAGAGCTATGGAATCATTCCTATTATGTGGAAACAATCGGGTCTGTATCTGAAGAAAATATCCGCCGTTATATTGAACATCAGAGCAAATCGTATTAAATCAAGGTGAAGGGTAAATTTTTATCTGCATAGCTGCTGGAAGGGGGAAAGAGGAATGCTGCTGTCACACAGGACATCTGTAAAAATCCGGCCGGAATATTCCAACATTATAGGACATATGTGTTATGCAGCTTCCAAACTCTGGAATGTCTGCAACTATGAACGCCATCATTATAAAGAACTGGGACTGGAAAAGTATCCTGACTGGTATTATCAGAAAAAAGCACATAAAGAAAATCTGTGGTATAAACAGCTTCCGTCACAGACAGCGCAGGAGACCTGCAAGCAGCTGGACAAGGCATGGAAATCTTTTTATGTCCTGAAAAAGACCGGAGGAATCAAAGCTCCAAATCCGCCCCGTTTTAAACAGGACAATATCCCGGTTACATACATGCAGATGGGGATCCGGCATGAGAAAGGTTCAGACCAGCTGCGGCTGTCTCTGCCAAAGGATCTGAAAAGCTATATGGAAGAAACATACGGGATCCATGAAAAATTTCTATATCTTGAAAATAAGATTTTCAGGGACATGGATCATATAAAACAGCTGCGGATCTATCCGCCGGAAAATGGAACATGTGACCTTATTGTTATCTATGAGATTGAAGAGCCGGAACAGCTTTCTCAGAATGGACATTATTTATCTGTTGATCTTGGGCTTCATAATCTGATGACCTGTTATGATTCCGGAAATGGCCGGACTTTTATCCTGGGAAGGAAATATCTTTCGTTGGAAAGATATTTTCATAAAGAGATTGCCAGAGTACAGTCTGTATGGTATGCACAGCAATCGGAAAGAGGAATAAAATATCCAAAATCAT
>ENA-UONS01000231-UONS01000231.1-human-gut-metagenome-genome-assembly--contig:-CS19-NODE-231-length-70268-cov-8.092390_pt1 | contig 70268 bp, 80 predicted proteins | sample MGYA00242458_ERZ724005 | MGnify/ENA metagenome assembly ERZ724005
TTTCAAGTTCGTGACGTGCAGTTCCTCCGATTGGGTGCGCAATGTCGTGGCTTATGCCGTAGGAATCCGTGCGGTAGGGCATTGCAACGAACAAGTGGTCGGTCTGAATCAGCTTGATTTCGTGGATTGCGAAACAGCCGTCCAGAGTGATTGATACTACTGCACGGAGCTTTCCGCTGTCGAATGTCTTTCTGAATATTATTTCTGTGATGTTCATTTTGGTTGTCCTTTCTGTTTTAAGAGTTGATGTTGATTTCAGCGATGAGAGCCTGACTTTCTGCATAGATTCTGTAAGCTGCGAGAACTGCATTTTCGATGAGATCGCGTGAACTTTCGTTGATTGGGTGAACGATGTCGTGGTAGTTTCCGGATTCGTCCTTGCGGCTCGGCATAGCTACAAAGAGGTGGTCGGTTTCGATTACCTTGATTTCGTGGATTGCAATGCAGCCGTCAATTGTCAGGGAAGCGATTGCTTTCAGATTTCCTCCAGTGAGTGATTTTCTGAATTTGATGTCTGAGATTTTCATGTTGGTATTTACCTGTCTTTCTTCAAATTTTCTGGTCTTATAAGACCTTTAATAACACACCGGTCGGCGCCCTGCGACGACAAACCTTTAGTTAAATTTCAGTCTTGAAAGACTTTAAAAATAATCCGCCGCTGCGCAAGCAGCGGGAAAAGACTGTTCCATAATCTGGCTATATGCGTTTCTTATAGAGCCCAAAAAATCAGTGTGTCATTTCCCCTATGTCGTGAACCAGAGATAGTGACACACTAAATTCATATTTTGCGATGCAGTGAACAGAGCGTACGCGCACCATATTATTCCAAAATCTCTGTGGAAGCGGACTTCAAAGAGCAGTTTCAATAATTCCATATAATTGCCAGAAGAGGTAATGGGCGGTCGCGGATCATCGAGCGGCGTAAGCAATAAAGGCAGGAAATACGGCACGGAATTTACTTCTCTGTATCAGTCGGGGAATATAAAGTTCGTGCGGTATAACGACAGCAAATCAGCGAAAACGCCGCAGGAAACCATGACCAGCGGAAGAGTGTATGTTACAGTTGACAGCAAAGACGAGCTGAAAGCTATTACATATTACGACAAGCATAACAGGCGGTATAAGCAGGTGGATTTGTCGGGCAACCCGCATATAATTGGCGGTGAGCCTGTTCTTCCGCATACCCATAAAGGGTACGAACATAACGAAAAGGGCAATTATACTGTTTCACCAAAGGAACAGAAAATGATTGACAGAGTAACAAAAACGTGGTATAATCATTTAAACAGCAAGTAGTAGTTTACGAGTGAAAACCAGCAGGGCTGCGCGGCTTGGAGTAAGTCCGAAACGAAAACGCTTATTATTACGGTAAGCTAACAGAGTTCCGCGCGGTACACTGATGACGGTTGAAATCCGTCCGCTTGCTGTTAATTGAATACAACAGCGCTATGCAGCAATGCACGGCGCTTTTTTATTGCCCGAAAGAGGTGATACTGTGGGCATAAAGGACAGCAGAGCAGACAGGACGTCTGCAAAGCTGCCCCAAGAGCCGGCACGGACGCCGGCAATAGAGGGCAGCAGAGCGTACAATTACGCCGTCTGGGCTTCCGGCGAAGATAATCACGCCGTCGGGAAGTATGTCCGCAGGCAGGCTCGGGCGTGGCTTGACATCGCAGACGGGAATACTCCCGGCGCGTACGTTGACGAGGGCGAATACAAGCAGACTCTCGCGCTGCTCGGGCTGATGATACACCCGGATCTCCACAAGTCTATGCCGGAGGCGCTGGAGGATTACGCGATGTTCTTCATCACGGCGCTGTTCTGCACGAAAGCCGCGGACGGACGCTCTTACTACTCGGACGGACTGCTTGAGATAGCCCGGAAGAATTTCAAGACGTTCACCTCCGGCGTAATATTCGTGCTGGCTATGGTGAAGCTGCCGAAATTCTCGCGTTTGTTCTCGGTGGCTCCGGACCTGAAGCTGTCCTCGGAGCTGAAGATCGCAATTAAGAAGATCATCAAATCCTCGCCGCTGCTGGAGCCGTATTTCAAGGTAATGCGCACGGAGATCCGGTGCAGCTTCACGGAAACGGAATACATGCCCCTTGCGTACTCAAACGACAAACTGGACGGCAAGCTGGCGCACCTGTTCCTCGCGGACGAGGTTGGCGCGATGGATTCCTACCCGGTGGAGGCTATGCGCTCCTCGCAGGTCGTGCTGAAGGACAGGCTGGGAATCCTGATATCCACGCAGTACCCGAACGACAGCAACGGGCTTACCGACGAGATAGACCTCGCCAAGAAGCAGCTCGACGGAATCTACGACGGCAGGCGGAAGTACTTCGCGCTGCTGTTCGAGCCGGACGAGGAAATAAAGAACGACTGGCAGGAGGACGACAACGTATTACTCCAGGCGAATCCGGTGGCGGTCGGGAATCCCGACCTGATGGATACGCTCCGGGACATGCGTGCGCTCGCGGTTCTCTACGAAAACAAGCGCGAGAATTTCCTCTGCAAGCATTGCAATATTCAGTACTCCGGAATAGGCTCGGAAGGGTACATCGACCAGATGGCGCTCCAGAAGTGCCAGGCGGCGGACGATCCGGATTTCTGGCGTGGGCGCGATGTGTATTTAGGGCTGGACCTCTCCCAGACGGAGGATAATACGGCAGTGGCTATGGTCACGCTGGACGAGGACGGGCGCATTCATGCAAAGGTGTGGGGATTCCTACCGAAGGACAGGGTCGCCGCGAAATCCGCGAAGGAAAAGGTGGATTACGCGCGGCACATCGCGGACGGCGAGTGCTTCGCGTGCGGCGGCGAGGTCATTGACTACGGCTTTGTGGAGCGGTTCATTCTCGACCTGCCGGAGAAGTACGGCGTGAATATCGTGCAGCTCGGCTTCGACCGGTGGAACGCGCTTTCGACCGTGCAGAAGCTGGAATCCGACGAGCGGAATCCGATCGAATGCGTCGAGATCAAGCAGCACTCCAGCGTGCTCCACGCGCCGACGAAGCTGCTGAAAGAGCATATTCTGCGTGGCGATTTTTACTACGCCTATAACCGCCTGCTGGAGATCAACTTCTCCAACGCGCGCTGCACCGAGGACACCAACCTCAATAAGTACGTCAACAAGAAGCGCTCCGCCGGCAAGGTGGATATGGTCGTGGCGCTTATCAACGCGGTTTTCCTGCTCCAGCAGGATATGCTTTCCGGGGACGATTTTGTGGTGCAGTATTGACATTCTGGACAATCCGTGCTATAATGTAGGCACATTCGGGTGAAAACTCCCGTTTGATGTAAAAATGGAGGTGCATTATGAAAAAAATGCGGATTGCTGTCGCCTTGATGGCAGCGCTGATGGTGACGGGGTGTGGGTCTTCCCAGCCGTCTTCACAGCCACAAATGAATGTTGGAATAGACTATAACGATTCGTCACAGCCGGAAACAGAAGCAAATAGCACTCAGTCAGAGGAGGCAGTGAACGACGATATATCGGTCCCTGGTTTGTATACGGAGGCGTTCCAGCCTTTCTACAAAGGAATGGATACATTGACATTCGACAAAGCAAAGAAAGATGTTCAGGGTATTTCTTATACAGCTGAAATAACAAACCCGGAAGGCACATTAACAATTTCGTCTGATGATGGCGATGTGATAACGGCTGAATTCTGCTGGGATATGAATGGCGTTAATACCCTGTATATGCTCACATACACCCGAGGTGATTGTTCTTTTTATGCTTCAAGCCTTGGTCACATTCAGGAGGTTCATTACTATACAATCGACTCAAGCGGCGAAAAGCAGGTTGACGGACTGGCTGATTGTGAAAAATTCCTTTTTGGTGGTTCGGTTTCTTCGTCAGGTTCTGACAATTCGTATACCGTCACTTTGCTGCACGGTACGCTTCTCGAAAAGAGAGCAATTGGCGACAACCTTACAATAAAGGCAAAAATTCAGCCAAGCTTTAATAATAAAGCTACCATAGACCAGAATTACTATAACATCGAAAACATTATCAAAAATCAGGGCGGAACACGGTTTACTCATATAGATTATTGGGCAGTTGCAGATATGACTGATGGCTCAGAGAAAAAAGTAATCAGCTTTACATTATCCGACGAAACTATTAGAAAGATAGCTGATAATCAAATCGTAGCGAACCAGATGGGGTCATATGTTGATGATTTATATATACTGCCCAGCTTAATGGAATAACAAAAACGCACGTTGAGAAATCAGCGTGCTTTTTTCATATCATCGTAGTAAAAACCGCCATTTTTTACCACGATACCACAACTTAATACACCAAGCGCTCCGATGGGGCGCTTTTTTTATGCCCTTTTTCAGGAGGAACGATGGCTGACGACAGAACACTACAGGCGAATTTCTCGGCGAATACCGCCGGATTTACCCAGGGCACCAGCGTGCTCCGGCAGAAGCTCACCGAGCTGAACACCAACATGGAGCAGACGAAGCAGGCGGTAAAGCAGGCGAACACCGAGATGAAGGATTACCAGAAGGAGCTCACGCAGCTCCGCCGGGAAACCGACAACGGCAACAAGGCGACCTCCGAGCAGTCCAGCCGTATGCAGGAGCTCCGTGAGAGAATTGCCCGTACTGTATCCGAGCTGGGAACGCTCCGCACGGCTGAGCAGGATATCCGCAGCCAGATAAGAAACGTGAACCAGGCGATCCAGAATCAGCAGTCCGCGCTCGGGACTGTGACCTCCTCCGCAGCCACCATGGGGGAGGTGCTGAAGGCGAACCTGGCTTCCTCCGGGATCCAGACGGCGGTTGGCAAGCTCACCTCCTCGCTGAGAACCGCAGCGGAGTACTGCTACAATGTGGGGACCTCCTTCGAAGCCGGTATGTCCGGCGTGAAGGCGATTTCCGGCGCCACCGAGGAGGAATTCCAGAAGCTCTCCGACAGGGCGAAGGAGCTGGGCGCTTCCACGAAGTTCACCGCCACGGAGGTGTCCCAGGCGATGAACTACATGGCGATGGCAGGCTGGGACGCGGAGCAGATGCTGGACGGAATCGGCGGCGTTATTTCGCTGGCGGCGGCTTCCGGCGGCGATCTTGCGACCACCTCCGATATCGTGACAGACGCCATCACCGCGTTCGGACTGAAGGCGGAGGACGTCGCGCACTTCTCTGACGTACTCGCGGCGGCTTCCGCGAATGCGAATACCAATGTTTCCATGATGGGCGAAACGTTCCAGTATTGCGCCCCTATTGCCGGCGCGCTCGGATTCTCCATCGAGGACGTTTCGGAAGCCATCGGGCTGATGGCGAATTCGGGTGTGAAATCCAGTATGGCAGGTACTGCGCTGCGAACGCTGTTCACAAAGCTTTCTGACGACATCAAGATAACCGGGCAGAATCTCGGCGAGGTGACTATACAGACCAGTAATGCGGACGGCTCCATGCGTTCCCTGAATGAAATCCTGACAGATATGCGCGCGGCATTCTCTCAGCTTTCGGAATCCGAGAGATCATCAGCGGCTGAAAGCATTGCAGGCAAGTACGCCATGACCGGGCTCCTTACCCTGATGAACGCCGGTGCGGGCGACGTGGACAAGCTCCGCACGGCAATCGAGGAATGCGACGGCTCCGCTGCGGACATGGCGGAAACCATGCAGAACAACACCGCCGGCGCGGTTACGATCATGCAGTCTGCGCTGGAGGGACTGGGGCTTGCGGTGTATGATAAATTCGGCGACCAGCTCCGGGACAAGATAAACCAGTTCACGGATTCCTTCTCCGACCTTACGAACAGAATCGACGCCGGGGAATTCGACGACACCTTCGAGAGGATCGCAAACGCTGTAGGCGGCGCCGCCGATCAGCTGGCGGAGCTTGCGAAAACTGCTCTCCCTGGATTCGTCGAGGGAATCGCGAACACGATATCGTTCCTGGTGGAATACCGCAGCGTGATTCTCGGCGTGATATCCACTATGGTGTCGTTCAAGGCAGTGATGGCAATTACAAAAACCGTTGTTGGCTTTGTTACTGCTTTACAGGGTATAGTGAAAGCGGCGAAATCCGCAACGGCTGCTACTGAAGCTCTTACTGCGGCTCAGATTGCCGCCAACAGCGCCGCAAAGGCGAATCCTTATATCGCGATTGCGTCAGCTCTCGTCGCGCTTGGCGCAGGCATATTCTCATTTGTGGTTTCCACCAACAGCGCCACCAAGAGCGTTGAGGACCTCCGGGCGAAGGCTGACGAGCTTAACCAGACCGCGCAGCAGTCCGACCAGGCGGCGCAGGAAGTCCACGGGCTCGTTGAGGAATACAAGAACATCAAGGAAGCTTCCGACGACACCGAGGAAGCCAAGCAGCGGCTCAAGGAAATCCAGGACACCCTGATAGATACATACGACGTCGAAGCTGATAAAATCGACCTGGTGAACGGCAAGTATGAGGAGCAGCTGGGGATACTTACCCAGGTGGCAGACAAGAAGGACGAAACCGCCCGGATTGCAACTAACTCTGCTTATTATGCAGCAGTTTCAGCCCAGAAGCAGGCTTTTGCGATTGAGGGATACCGGGACGCCGCCAAGGAAGCTAACAGCGAAAACGAGCTAATGTACTATCAGCTGACGAGCGATATCGCCAGCACCGCGAAAGCATACGGCACGGAATTCGACGTCCTCACGGGAACGTTCGCGGCAGGAACGTCATATGACACGATACGGACGATCCTCCAGAAGGTTCTTACAAACAACCAGGGAGATATTGAGAATTACACGACCGGCGACCTTTCCCTCCCAGACGAGGACTCCGGCTTTGACTCGCTGGTGAGCGTTATGACAAGCGCCATGACTACCGCCGCCGACTCGGATTCCAACCTGAAAGCGCTGACAGAGTTGTACGAGTACTACAATTCTCCTGATAAAGGAGATGACGAGCCATTCGCTCCCGGCGCCTGGAGGGGTAAAGAGTACACCGACGAATACAACCGCAGAAAAAGCGAAGCCGAGCATTCCGGCGGCGTTGACTGGACTGATTACAAGTCCGTCAAGAAGTACTATCAGTACATGATGGATACCGACCAGATAAACGAAACGCAGTTCTACGACTATCTGGAGGAATACGCGAACAAGCTCCTCGACCCGAACTCCGATGAGTGGCGCACTGCCACTGCTGAAATCTATAAGGGCAGGAACAAAAGCTCCGGATCCTCCGGCAAGGATCCCAACGAGGAAGCCTACGACAGCGAGCAGAAGTACCTGAAATGGCGGCTGGACATGGGGCAGATCACCGAGGAGGAATACTACGAGCAGCTGGCGGCACTCCGGGACAAATACCTGGACGAGAGCTCTGACAAGTGGCGTCAGGCGACGCTGGCTATCCACAACTTCGAGGAGAAATCCAACAAGAAGAAGCTGGATAATCTCAAGGATCAGTACGACGACGCAATAGCCGCCATCGACGACGAGATCAAGCAGCACAACCGCGACCGCGAGGACGAGGACACCGACAAGAAGATTGCGGAAATAGACAAGCAGCTGCAATACGACCGCCTGGACGACTATTCCCGGCAGCAGCTGGAGCAGAAGAAGCAGGAGCTGCTTGACGAGAAGGAAGAAACCGAGTGGCAGCGCAACCATGAGGATCTCAAGGACGAGCTGAGCACCGTCTATACCATGGCGAAAGACGCCTACGAGCAGAGCACGGCGGATCTGGACAGCGCCCTGGCGACGGCTTCCGCGATATTCACGGCAATAGGCAACGGCGCGCAGCAGACTGCGACAGCGGTTTCCACCGTCAATAATAACAACGTCAGCGTTATGATGAATGCAGTTTCCCAGACCGCCGACCAGATCGCGGCAGCGGTGATAAAGCAGCTTTCATCTTCAATATAGGAGGGACTATGGGATTTTTCGACTTTTTCCGGCGCGAGAAAAGAGCGGCGGAGCCCGAGTGCGATGACATATTACTCCGGGCGATCATCACCGGCGAGCCGCTGAGCGAGGAAACCGCGATGACGATTCCGGTGTTCTCCGCCTGCGTGGATTTCATCGCCTGCACGATAGCAGGGCTCCCGGTGAAGCTTTACAGGGACTGCGCCGTGCACCAGACCGCTGAGGAGATCACGCAGGACCGCCGTATAGGATTACTCAACGACGACGGTGGCGACCTGCTGACGGCGTACGAAACGCGGCGCGCCCAGATAACGGACATGCTGCTGTACGGTGCCGGGTATATGTACATCGACAAATACGGCGCGAATATCCGATCGCTGCGGTACGTCCGGAAGCAGTCCGTGAGCGTTACCGTGAACGCTGACCCGATATTCAAGGACGCCGATCTCAGCGTGAACAGCAGGCACTACTACCCGTGGGAATTCGTGACGATCACCCGGCACACCAAGAACGGCGTGACCGGTGTAGGGCTTCTGGAGCAGATATCCAAGCTGCTCAACACCATGTACAACGAGCTGTTGTACGAAGGCTCCGTGGCAAGGACGGGCGGCAACAAGAAGGGATTCCTGCAATCGGAAAAGAAACTGTCCGAGGACGCAATGACCAGGCTGAAGGCAGCCTGGCGTGAACTCTACGCCAACAACGGCGACAACATGATGGTACTTAACGACGGCGTGAAATACCAGCAGGCGGCGAGCACCTCCGTGGAAATGCAGCTCAACGAGCACAAGCTGACCAACGCCGGCATGATCGCGCTGGTGTTCGGGCTTTCCCCGGAGGTGGTATCCGGAAAGGCGTCTGCCGATGAATACATGTCCGCGGTGCGAAGCTCGATGATCTCGGTGGTGGAAAGTTACCAGGCGGCGCTGAACCGCTCCTTGCTTACCGAAAGCGAAAAGGCGCAGGGGCTGTATTTCGAGCTGGACACCAACGAACTCCTTCGGGGGGATATGACGAGCCGCTTTAGCGCCTACGCAACGGCGCTCCAGAACAACATCATGAGTATTGACGAGGTGCGCTACCGCGAGAACCTCCCTCCCCTGGGATTCAACTACATGAAGCTGGGGCTGGCGGACGTGCTGTTTGATCCTAAAACCGGTACGCTTATCACTCCCAACACCGGCATAACGCAGAACACCGCCGGAAAACCCTTGACAGGCGACACGCACGATGGTATAATAGAACCGGAGATACGCAAGAAAGACAACTGGGTCAAGGGCGCTAAAGGGTATTTTGCCGGGAGCGTTTCAAACGGTTCTGGCGGTCAGGCAAGAATGACGCGTAAAGAGTATGACCGTTTATGCAGCGAGATAGTCACAAATCACCCGTTTTACAAAAACGGTTCGATACGTTCCCACAGATATGGAGATCACTTCTATATTTTCAGTGTGATCGAGCCCGGCACTTACAGATTTACACATAAAGTTTCTCTTAATAACAAGCACGCTATATCAAGACTTGAAAGGATAATTGACGATGATTAACGAAGCAAAAGAACGTCAGCTTGTCGGACTTCTTAAATCATTTCCGCACCCTGATCATACGGATGAAGACAGGAAATGGATAATCGTAGCTATTCTTATGTCGGCTGAAGAGAATGGTTGGACAGACGAGTTCATCAAGATATGCGAGGAAAATCCTGGCGCAACTTTCGATGATGTTACAAAGCTTATTTTCACCGAGGAGCGTTTCCCTGCACTTGAGATCGTTGACGACGAATAAAAGGTGAACGAAACGTTCACCCATATACACAAGCACTTACGACTGTAGGTGCTTTTCTTTTTGCCCGAAAGGAGATGATACCTTGAAAAAGGTGACTTACACCAACAGCGTAAACGGGCTTTCCATGGAGTTCTCCTCCAATAGCCCCGAAATGCACCTTGACCTCCGGGAATTCGACGGCTGCTCCGTGGGGGCGACTGCCATCACTTACAAGCCGGTGGAGCTGGACGGGCAGCGCTTTATTTCCAGCAGCCTGAACGCGCGCACCATCAACCTCCCCGTGGAGTTCACCGCCAAGTCCGACGGCAGGTATTCCAGGACCGGCGCCCTCGCGGTGTGGAAGAAGCTGCTGAACACGTTCGTGCCGCTGCACGAGGGATGGCTGGTCTGGACTAATGGCACGGAATCCCGGCGTATCCGCTGCCGCACGGCGGAAACTCCACAGCTCACCCAGAAGCTTCCGTACCTGTTTTCCGCGAGCATTTCCCTGATTGCGGATTACCCGTTCTGGGAGAGCACGTCGGAGCACTCTCTGGCAGTGGCGGCGTCCGCCGCGGCGGTCACGGTGAAGAACTCCTGCGGGATTGCCGTGCCGCTGTGTATCGACGTGCCCTCCGGGGGCTCCCAGCCGCTTATCTACAACCGCACCGCCGGCTGCGGAATTTCCTTCGCGATCGCGCCGGAGCAATCCTGCACCGTGGACACCCGGGAATGCACCGTCACCCTGGCGGACGGTACCTACGCGAACCACCTGCTTAACGTGGACAGCGAGTTCTTCCGGCTGCTCCCCGGGAATAACGAGCTCCAGATCCTCGGCGTGGGCAGTGGGGATTCCGCAGTGATACGCTGGCGCGACCAGTTCATGGGGGTGCACTGATGGTAATATCTATCTTCAAGCCGCCGGAGGACGGCAAAACCTGGGCGGAGCAGAAAGCCGGCGACATCTGCGACGCGACTTCCTACGAATACGAAAAGTACTTCAACGGCGTGGGGACTTTCACGCTGGAGCTTCCGGTGAACACGCGCTTCCGGGAGGAACTCCAGGTGAACCGCTTCCTGGTGACGGACAGCGGCGACGCGCTTGTCGTCAGGGATATCCAGACCACGCTGGACAAGGTGAAAGTGACGGGCTACGACCTCAACGGATTACTCTGCGACCGCATTACTCTGGGCACCGACGAGAGCGGCTACGACCCGTATGACGGCTCCACGGAAGCATGCGTGAAATACTACGTCAGCAGCAACCTGGCGGCAAGCGGCATTCCCGGGAGGAATCTCCCACGGTTCGATGTAATCCCCAACACCCTCGACCGCGGAACTCCGGAGGACCACGCTTACCCCCGGTACCAGAACCTCCAGGAGCTTGTCACCGAGCTCTGCGGAGCCGCCGGGCTTGGCTGGCGCGTGTCCCTGAACAGGAGGGGCGGAATCGCTGACCCGGTGTTCCTGTTTGACGTGACTGAGCAGACGGACCGCACCTCCGGGCAGTCGGAGCGCGACCGCGTGGTGTTCTCGGTGCAAATGCACAATGTGGAATCCATGACCCGGCAGGTGGGAGTGACCTCCGCCAGGAATACACTGTATCTCGACATAGACGGCACAGTGGTGCAGTATCCGCGCGAGCCGGAGGGCACAGAGGGATCCGGCGAGGAAGCGCAGGGCAGAAAACCCGGCTCCGGCTACGACCGCCGGGAGGAGTACTGCTCGCTTTCCGGGAAGAGCCTTGATGAGGAGGTGTATAAGGTCGAGGCGGAGCACAACATGGCGGACAGAATGCAGGAAACGGACTCCCTCACCATCGAAGCCGGGAATCCGCTGGATTACGGAGTAAAGTACGACGTCGGCACTCGTGTCACGGTATACGACCGGAACCGCACGCTGCAGCTGGACAGCGTTATCTCTGCGGCGACGGTGCGCCGCACCGGCACGGAGTATTCCGTCCGGCTCACCCTGGGCGAGAGCAAGCCGAAGCTGCTGGATAATTACGCGAAGAAGAGCGAGGTCACACAGCGAACAGTCCGCAACAGCAGCGGAGGTATCAGCGGAGTCTACACCAAGAAGATAGCTTTTACAGCCGGAGGATTCGACCTGACGTTCGCCGGATCCGGCGGTGATGTGCTGAACAGCTTCGCCATTACCGAGGACGAATCCGGGAATATTACCGGGATAACCAACACCACCGCCGGCAGAAGCATTGAGGTGACATATGACTGATGATTACAAGAAAGGGCTTATCACGGGGCTGGCAATGCAACCGCTCTGCGTTGCGGAAAGCTCCGGCGAGGTAAGCGAGAACCGCTGCGCCGACTGCGTGCTGACCGGGATAGTCAGCGACGAGGGCTGGTGCAGACTGATAACCTATGAGGAGGGCTAATGGCATACATCAACACTATACAGCTTGAGCCGCAGGAAAGCGCCCAGGCTCTCGCGGAAGCTATGGCGCAGGCGCTTGGCAAGGCACTGAAGTGGACTGTGGACGGCACCTCGGTGTGGGCTCCGGGCGGAGGAATCGCTATTCAGTTTTGTGTAAACAGCACGGGTGTTAAGACCGGCATAAGAAATTCTATTACACAACGTGAAGGGGATAATGCTCTCGTGTGGGCTGCGAGTCAGTACACCTGCGTGGATTATGTATGGACGGGCAGCACTCTGGCGGTAGGAATCAGAGCTGCCGGATCCTCCATTGTGCTTTCAGGTATGATTGCAAAAAATACTTCGGGCGCATACAAGGCTCTTGTGTCTTATTCTAATACAATGCTTTATATTGCGGAGGGGTTCCCGGCGTATAAGTCGTCAAATGGATTTACAAACAGTGCGGCAGGCGTTTCAACGTCCATAGTCAAGTTCCCGGATATGTGGGGCGGCTGCATGTTCATCGATCTGTATTACATGATGTCCTGCCCTGTGTCCGCACAGTCTGATCTTGTGTTCTTCATCGGTGGAAAGCATTACCGGCGTGTAGGAATCTCACAGTCGCTGTGCTTTGCGGTGCCGGTTGAATAAATTAATGGAGGGTAATTTATGACAGCAAAAACAATAACGCTCACAGGGGCAGAAACCAGGGCAGTTTACTCGGGCGGAAGCAACGCCTGGCTGAGGAACGACGGCACGGACGTAATCTACGCGGCGGCAGTCCCGGGAATCACGGCAGGCTCCGACGGGGTAGTCAGCATTCCTGCTGGGCAGTCCGCTCCGGTTTATGGCGCGTATGGAACGGTGTACCTGCTCGGCACGGGGTCGGTGCAGCTCATCGGCAGCGACTACAGCACGAATCCTTTTAAGACTTCCGCACAGTCCGGCGGCTCGGGTGCGGATTCCGTGGCGAGAGCCGCCATAAATCAGCATGCAGGCAACGCGGATATCCACGTTACCGCTGTCGAAAAAACTGCTTGGAATGGGCTGAGCAATCCGAATCTGCTCATCAATCCGGATTTTGCGGTGAATCAGCGAGGAAACAGCGATTACAATTCGAACGGTTACGCGGTTGATGGCTGGAAACTCCAGATAAATGGCAGTGGAAACAGTGGTTCTTATAATGCAGAAACACACGTCCTGTCTGGCAGTGTTCTTGATAAGAACGGCTATTATGTTAATGTGTCTCAGTTCGTTGAAGAACCTGTGCGCTTTGTGGGCAAAACCATGACAGTGAGTGCAGGCATGTCAGAACTTGACAAGTTTGCACTGGTCGCGATATGGCGGACAGAAGGAACAACCACAACGAATGTTGCGGCTACTCCCTATAATCTGGAGCCTGATAAGGTTCTTACTTTTACCATGCCGTCAGACCTTACAGAAGCGTCAAAGATACGTGTTGTACTCCAGACGCGCGGCAGTGTAAAGCTTGACTGGGCAAAGCTAGAATCTGGTAGTGTTGCCACACCGTTTGCGCTGCCCGACCCGGCGGCGGAACTGCTCAGGTGTCAGAGGTACTTTACTATCTACAAGCACCAGAATGCAACGTCAATCACTGATAAATGCACGATAGGCGTCGGATATGCGCTTACTAGCTCCATTGTATACGCAGTATTACCGATTGCAGCAATGCGCGGCGGCGTTGCGGCAACGGTAAGTTACAACGGCTTGTCGCTTATCAGCGGCGCAGATACCGTTGTAGATTATACAAGCGTTACAGCACTAGAGCAGACAGACAGCACGGTGCAAGTGGCTTTCACGGTAAGCGGTCAGACACCCGGATCTGTTTACAGGCTGCGGCTTATGAACAGCGATGCTTATCTGGCGGTATCCAAGGAATTATGAGGAGGAATGACATGGACGAATACAAAGTTTACGTCAGAACAGATTCTGGTGGGATAGTCACTGCTATCAATTCCAGCGCGTTTATCAGCGGTGACGGATGGACGGAGATTGACTGCGGAGAGGGCGACCGCTTCCATCACGCACAGGGGAATTATCTTGAGCGCGGACTTACTGGCGATGATGGGATTTACAACTACAAGCTGGTTGACGGCATTCCGGTGTTGCGCTCCGATGATGAGAAAGCGCCGGAACGTGCGCAGATAGCGGCACAGGCAGAGATATCACTGCTCAAGCGTAAGCTTGCAGACACCGATTACATATCCGCAAAAATCGCGGAGGGTGCGGCGACACGAGAAGAGTACGCAGATAAGCTTGTGGAGCGCGCTGCTTGGCGTGCCAGAATAAACGAACTGGAGGGTACATAATGGACAGCAGCATTATAGTAGCGCTCATCGGCGCAGCAGTGACAGTCGGGAATGTGGCGTTCACCACTCTGGCGGCGCGCAGGCAGAAGCGTGACGAGCGCACGGAGCAGCTTGAAGCAGGTGTACAGTGCCTGCTGAGAGCCGAGATAATCCGGTCGCACGAGAAGTACACAGAGCGCGGCAGGTGCCCGATATATGCCCGGGAAGCGCTCACCAGGGCGTACAAGGCGTACCACGCACTTGGCGGAAACGACGTTGCGACTGAGCTTTACAACGAACTTATGGAATTACCGAACAACTGAGGAGGTTTACGAACTATGAACAAAATCGACTGGAAGAGAAAGCTCACAAGCCGCAAGTGGTGGGTATCCGTGGCGGCGCTGGTGTCGGGACTTATCCTGGCGTTCGGCGGCGGTGACGAGGTCGCAACTACAGTCAGCGGCTGCATTATGGCTACTGCGGCGGTAGTCGGATACACCATCGGCGAGGGACTTGCGGACGGAGGGCATTCTAATGATGAAGATAACTGACAGCCTTATTCCGGTGAACAAATACAACCGTCCGGGAACGAAGTCCAGTCCGAAGCGCATTTGCGTGCATTACACCGGGGACTGCGGGGCTACCGCAGAGCAGCTTTCAAAGTACTGGCAGAATGTCGCAGCGGGTGTGTTCAAGGACAAGCCCTGGAGCTGGACTTCCGCGCAGTACATAGTCGGGCTTGACGGCGAGGTCGTTCGGTGCATTCCGGATAACGAGATCGCATACGCCGCCGCGAACCAGAACGCGGACACTATCCACATTGAGGTGTGCTACAAGCGGCAGTCCGGCGAGTTCGAGGAAAAGTCCATCGCCGCTCTGGGTGAACTGGTGCGCAGCCTTATGAAGAAGTACGCAATTCCGGCAGGGAAAGTAGTACGCCACTACGACCTCACCGGGAAGCTGTGTCCCGCATACTACGTTGACGAAGCGCGCTGGAATGCTTTGCATGAGCGTATCACGTCTGTGCAGAAATCCAGTGAACTTTATCGCGTGCAGGTGGGTGCGTTCAGTTCCCGCGCAAATGCGGAAGCTTACATGCAGAAGCTGAAGAAAGCCGGTTTCGACGGGTTCGTTGTGCAGGTTAAATAAAGATTTCCCCGGGGCGCAGGCTCCGGGGATTTTTCGTTTTCCGCGATAATTCGGGGATTTTTCGGGGATTAAAACAAAAGAACCGCATTGTAATGCGGTTCTTTGACACTCTGGTGGAGATGGGGGGATTCGAACCCCTGACCTCTTACATGCGAAGCAAGCGCTCTCCCAACTGAGCTACACCCCCAGGCACAATTGTATTTTATCACAATACCCGTCCAAAGTCAAGTACTGCGGCAAAAAAATCCGGGCAGCGCGTCCGGATTTTCTCATTTCCTGGAACCTGCGCGGTAGGACACCGCCGGTTTATCCTTGCTCTGACAGACATTCCGCAGCACGCAGACCTCACACTTCGGTGCCCTCGCCTCGCAGACGTCCCTGCCGTGGTGCACCAGCCGGTGGCAGAACATCAGACCTTCCTCCGGCGGAACTACCTCCCGGAGCTGCCGCTCGACCACCGCCGCGTCCGTGGAATCCGCCAGTCCGAGCCGGTTCGACAGCCGGATAACATGCGTATCGCACACCATTGCAGGCTTGCCGTACAGGTCGCCGACTATCAGATTTGCGGTCTTGCGCCCTACTCCCGGCAGCTTCACCAGTTCCTCTATACTGTCCGGCACTCTGCCGCCGTACACGTCCCGGAGCATAACGCACATATTGACGATATCCGCCGCCTTGGTCTTGTACAGTCCGCAGGTGCGGATATACTCCCCGACCTCCGCGGAATCCGCCGCCGCGAACTCGTCTATACTCCGGAACCGCCCGAAAAGAGCCGGAGTCACCATATTCACGCGCTTGTCCGTGCACTGCGCCGACAGCCGTGTTGCGATCAGCAGCTCGTGCGGCTGAGTATATATCAGCGCGCATTTCACGTCCGGGTATTCCCCGCGCAGCAGTGAAATCACCTCTGCGGCGCGCTTTTTTCTTACCTGTAATTTACGGTCTGCCATATCAGTCCTCATCTGCCGCCGGGGCGCTCTCTCCCTGCGGCACCCTCGACGCCCTTATCTTCTGAATGCAGCGATCCTCCACCTGCATGACGACAAGCTTTATGCCCTCGTATTCAACGCTGGGCGGAGTGACCTCGTCCCCCTCGGGGCAGAATCCCAGCTTATCCGTGACGAATCCGGCGATCGTTTCGTATTCGTGCTCCTCCGGAAGCTCCACGCCGAACAGCCCGAACACCTCGTCCGGGTCTGCTTCGCCGGATACCTCGTATACTCCGTCGCCGATCAGCACGATGTCGGATTTCTCGTCGTCGTACTCGTCCTGGATATTACCCATGACTGCCTCGATGATGTCCTCCAGCGTGACGATTCCGGCGGTGCCGCCGTATTCGTCAGCCACCACCGCCATTCCGGATTTCAGGCTGGTCAGCGATTTGAACACATCGGAACACGGACAGGACTCCGGCACGAAATTCACGTCCCGGATAAAGTCGTGGATATCGAATGAATCCAGGGTTTCGCGGTCCTTTCCGACCAGGCATAGCAGGTCCTTGACGATGATGATTCCAACTATCTTGTCGATACTTTCCTCATACACAGGTATGCGTGAGAATCCCATATCCAGCGCCAGGTAGATGATATCGTCCAGGCTGACGGACATATCCACGCCCACAATATTCGTGCGGTGCGTCATTACGTCCCCGGCGGTGAGGTCCTTGAACTCGAAGATGTTGTTTATCATCTTCGCTGAACTTTCCTCTATGACGTTTTCGCCGTCGCCATCATCGTCCGGGGTCTGCGCCAGCGCGTTCACCATGTCGAGGACTTCGTCCTCGGTGACCGCGATGTAATCCGACCCCAGCGCCTTTTTCAGCAGCCTGGTGATACCCTTGTTCAGCGCCACCAGCCAGCCTAGCAGGAATCTGCGCACGCTGTGGGTCTGCTTTTCATCGTCGTTCTGCGTGTTACTTCGATTGCCGTCTGCGTCCATGTTTCCTCCAAATCGCATTATGTCCTTATTATATTGATAATGCCCGGTAATACGCCGGACATATCACTTATCAGTTGCCGAACAGCCTTTCGCCGTTCTCCCGGCAGATGTCGATCATTTCCTCAGTGGGAACTCCCTTTATCTCCGCCATCTTCGCCGCAGTGTACTTTATCATGCCGCTGTGGGATTTCTCCCCCCGGTGCGGCACCGGAGCCATGTAGGGGCTGTCCGTTTCCAGAAGCAGCCTGTCCGCCGGGACTTCCGCGCAGGCAGCCCAAGCCTTCCTGGAATTCTTGAACGTGAGCACTCCCGTGAATCCGACGTACAATCCCAGCCGGACAACCTCCCGGGCGATCTCCGGACTGTAGGAGAAGCAGTGCATAACGCCCCGGGGTCTGTATTTCCGCAACAGCGCCATGGTGTCCTCGCAGGCGTCCCGGCTGTGGATTATCACCGGCATGTCCAGCTTCTGCGCCAGAATAAGCTGCCGTTCAAACACCTCCGCCTGGAGCGCGGCGTCGTAGCCATCGTAGTGACGGTCAAGCCCGATCTCGCCAAGCGCCGTCACCTCCGGGAGCTTCAGCAGCCCCTCTATCCGGGAGAGCCAGTCCTCCGGAAGTCCGGCGCAGTTCTCCGGGTGAACGCCTGCCGCCGCAGTGATGAACGGATACCTCCGGGCAAGCGCCGCTTCCTCCTCCGAGGAAGCCAGGTCGTAGCCCACCGCCATTATCTTTTCAACGCCCATCTCCGGCATTCCGGAAAGCAGGCTGTCCAGCCCCTCGCCGAAATCCTCCCGGAGGTAGTGCGCGTGTGTGTCGAATATTCCCATATTATCTCGTGAAATAGCGCTCCATTACCAGCGCCTTTGTTTCGTAGCTTTCCAGAGGAAGCCGCCCCCTGCCGCCGAAAAGCCGTTCGGTGTCGTTGAATGCGCCACGAAAGCTCCTGTCCAGCAGTTCGTATTTATCGCCCTCCACCGAAACGCAGTCAAAGAAGGTCAGCAGGCGGTCCGCAGTGTTCTCCGCCGACCAGTACTGCATGGAATTCTCGTCCGCCTCGGTATTCCCGTATAGCTTTCTTATCTGGGACAGCAGTTCCTCGGCGTAAAGCTTCGCGCCTACGCTGGGGACGTTCCCGGTGATGACCTCGCCCTGCTTGACGAACATCGCCCGGATTATGTGCTGCACGCCCTGAGTCATTAGCTCCAGACGGCTCTTTCCCTCGTTCTGCTTTACTGCGCCGACTTTGTCCTCGCTGTCCTCGCGCTGGGTGAGGTTGTTGTCGCTAGTCTGTTTCTGGGCGGATTTCTTGGTATACGCCGGGGTGAAAGTACCCTCGGATTTGATGAATGCGTCGGTATGATCCGCCGCAAGCGTTGAGGATTTCTCCTGCGTGCGGTGCTCGGCGGAATGCGTCAACGTGGTCTGGTTCACTGCCGATATGTTCGCCATTCTCGATATATCCAAAAAACCACCCCCTGATCTATGCGTAATTCGTAATTACGAATTATCTTATCGTGCTTCCGTTCGGTACGTCCTTGTCGAGGAACAGTACGCGGACATCGTTCTCACCGGCGTCGCAGGCAAGTATCATGCCCTCGCTGAGCTCGCCGCAGAGCTTTGCCGGAGCAAGGTTAGCCACGAACACGATCTTCTTTCCGATGAGGTCCTCCGGCTGGTACCAGGAGGCGATTCCGGAAACGATCTGTCTGCCGTTCCTGCCGTCGTCAACGGTGAGCTTCAGCAGCTTCTTGGACTTCTTCACCTTTTCGCAGGCGGTGATCTCGCCGCTGCGCAGCTTTACCTCCGCGAACTGGTCGATGGATATCACGTTCGCCTTGTCGAGGTCCTCGTCCTCGCGGATAGTCTTTGCCGGAGTGAGCAGGCTGTTCAGCTCGTCTATCTCCTTCTCCATGTCGATTCTCGGGAACAGCACCTCGCCCTTGTGTACGGTCACGTTCTGCGGAAGTACGCCGAATGTGCCCAGGGTGTCGTATTCGGTCATGCTCTCGTCTGCGCCGATCTGCTCCCATACCTTAGGCATGGTCTTGGGCATGAACGGGAACAGCAGTCCGGAGCAGACACGAATGCTCTCAAGCAGGTTGTAGAGCACTGCCGCAAGTCTGGGCATGTTCTCCTCGCTCTTGGCGAGAACCCACGGAGCGGTTTCGTCAATATACTTGTTCGCGCGGGAAACTACCTTGAATATCTCCTCAAGCGCCTTGGAGAGCTGCGCTTCCTCGATGAGCCCGGAAACCTGCTCCCTGAGCGCCGCAGCCATGGAGCGGAGCTCGTCGTCGATAGGCTCCGGCTTCTTCTCCTCGGGGAGAGTTCCGCCGAAGTACTTGTCAGCCATCGCAACGGTTCTGGAAACCAGGTTGCCCAGGTCGTTCGCGAGGTCGGTGTTTATTCTGCCTATCATGATCTCGTTGGAGAAGTTGCAGTCGGAGCCGTAGGGCATGTCGCGGAGTATCTGGTAACGCACCGCGTCAGAACCGTAGCGCTCTGCGAGAACGAACGGGTCGATGACGTTTCCCAGGGACTTGGACATCTTCTGTCCGTTGAAGTTTATCCAGCCGTGACCGTAAAGGTGCTTCGGCAGCGGCAGGTCGAGCATCATCAGGATTATCGGCCATACGATGGAGTGGAATCTCACGATCTCCTTCGCGGTCATGTGCAGGTCAGCCGGCCAGTACTTGCTGAAATCGTCGTACTTGTCGTTGTCGTAGCCCAGCGCGGTAATATAGTTGGAGAGCGCGTCCACCCAGACGTAAACGACGTGACCGGGGTCGAAATCCACCGGAACGCCCCACTTGAAGCTGGTTCTGGATACGCAGAGGTCCTCGAGTCCGGGCTTGATGAAGTTGTTTACCATCTCGTTCACGCGGCTCTTGGGCTGGAGGTAATCTGTTTCGGTGAGGAACTTCTCGACCTTGTCCGCGTAATCGGACAGGCGCAGGAAGTACGCCTCCTCGTGGGCGTCGATGACATCTCTGCCGCAGTCGGGGCACTTGCCGTTTACCAGCTGGCTCTCGGTCCAGAAGCTCTCGCAGGGAGTGCAGTACTTGCCGGTGTACTCGCCCTTGTAGATGTAGCCCTTGTCGTACAGGGTCCTGAATATCTTCTGCACTGCGGAAACGTGGTAGTCGTCCGTGGTGCGGATAAATCTGTCGTAGCTTATGCCCATGGTTTCCCACAGGCGCTTGAAGTTCGCAACGATCTCGTCAACGTACTCCTTCGGGGTGACGCCCTTTTCCTCTGCCTTAAGCTCTATTTTCTGACCGTGCTCGTCAGTTCCGGTGAGGAACATCACGTCATAGCCCTGCATTCTCTTGAAACGCGCGATGGTGTCGCATGCCACGGTGGTGTAGCAGTGACCGATATGCGGATTGCCCGACGGATAGTATATCGGGGTGGTGATGTAATATTTTCCCTTGCTGCAATTACACATTGTTATACTTACCTCTTTTTCTACAATTAGTGATAATCAACAGGAAATGAAATCCTGTCCGTGATTACATTATGCTATTTTATTATATTACTTTTCAGCTCAATTTGCAAGCATACCGAAAAAAATAAAGAAACTTTTACATAATAGATAAAAAACCCTTGATTTTTTTTGATTTTTTTAGTACAATATAGATTAGGGAATAATTCTGCCCGCTCCGGGCAGGGGAATCATAAAACATGCGCAGTCGTCAGCTGCATATCTTCCGACCCAGAGGGGTCTTTGACAGGGGAGGTACGGGCATTGGCGCAGCGCAGCTTTCGCAGAAAGAGGTAACAGAAATGTCAAACAGACTTTTCCAGGGTATCGTCCACCAGATGAAGGACGCAGTTAACCGCGTTATCGGCGTAATCGACGAAAACGGCACCATCATCGCTTGCAGCGATCTCACAAGAGTAGGCGGAGGGAATGATTTCTTCCCCATTGAACTGGGCGACTCCCACGAGGTGTTTATCCGCGACGGATACACCTACAAGCCTTTTGGTATCCATGTTAAGCCGGACTACGCGGTATTCGTGGAGGGCACTGACGAGCCTGCCGGAAAGTACGCCAGCGTTATCGCGATATCCCTCTCCGGTATCAAGCAGTACTACGACGAGAAGTACGACCGCAACAACTTCGTCAAGAACATAATCCTGGACAATGTGCTCCCGGGCGACATCAGCCTCAAGGCGCGCGAGCTGCACTTCAACTCCGATATCAGCAGAGTCGTGTTCCTCATCAGCGTAATTTCCTCCAACGACGTTTCCGCCTACGACGTTATCCAGAACCTGTTCCCGGACAAGAACAAGGATTTCGTATTCAATATCACCGAAACCGACATCGTCCTCGTCAAGGAGGTCAAGAACAACATCGACGTCCGCGACCTGGAGAAGCTGGCGCGTTCCATCTCCGACACGCTTTCCAGCGAGTTCTTCACCAAGGTGAACGTCGGCATAGGCACGCCCGTTGTCGGCGTAAAGGACCTGGCGCGCTCCTTCAAGGAGGCGCAGACCGCCCTGGAAGTAGGAAAGGTATTCGACACCGACAAGAACATCGTAAGCTACGACAACCTCGGTATCGCGCGTCTTATCTACCACCTGCCGACCACCCTGTGCGAAACCTTCCTCAAGGAAGTGTTCAAGAAGAACAGCATTGAGTCCCTCGACCACGAAACGCTGTTCACTATCCAGAAGTTCTTCGAGAACAGCCTGAACGTTTCCGAAACCTCCAGAAAGCTGTTCGTGCACAGAAACACGCTGGTTTACCGTCTGGACAAGATCAAGAAGCTGACCGGACTGGATCTGCGTGAATTCGACCATGCCATCATCTTCAAGATCGCGCTGATGGTCAAGAAATACCTCGCCGCAAACCCCACCAAGTTCTGATGGGGCAGGCGTTATTACTGCAAAATCCGGCTGCCCCGCTCTCCGCGGGACAGCCTTTGAAGTGTTATAGAGGGCTGTAAAAAAATCAGAAAAAGCCTGTTCACAGATATAAGCAAGGGAAAATATATGATGTTTTGAGGGAGAATAACAATGGTAGAACTCAAAAATGTCAACGTGCACTACTCCAGCGGAGTAGACGCACTGCAAGACGTCAACCTGCGAATAAACGACGGGGAATTCGTGTTCATCGTGGGCGGAAGCGGCGCCGGTAAATCCACGCTCGTAAAGCTCATGACCCGTGAAATTACCCCGACCTCCGGCAGAGTGTTCGTCAACGGATACAACCTCGCCAAGGTCAAGGGTAACAAGATCGCAAAATTCCGCCGTTCCATCGGCATGGTGTTCCAGGATTTCCGGCTGATACAGGAGCTTAACGTGTACGAAAACGTTGCGTTCGTGCTGCGTATCGCCGACCAGAGCACGCGCTTCATAAAACAGCGCGTACCCTATGTCCTGAACCTGGTGGATCTCGCGCACAAGGCGCGCAGCAAGCCCAAGGAGCTTTCCGGCGGCGAGCAGCAGCGCGTCGCCATCGCAAGGGCGCTCGCCAACGACCCGGGGCTCATCATCGCAGACGAGCCTACCGGCAACATCGACCCCCGGCTGTCCTATGAAATAGTTGAACTGCTCAAGGATATCAACCGCTCCGCCGGCACCACGATAATCATGGTCACCCACGAGCACGACCTTGTAAAGCACTTCGGCGGCAGGATAATCAATATCCAGGACGGCTCGATCACATTCGACGACAATATCGGAGGTTCAGATGAGGACGAGTAATGTCACATACCTTGTGAAAAAGGGAATATCCTCCGTGTGGAAGAACCTGCTGATGTCCTTTGCAAGCTTCAGCATTCTTATGGTCAGCCTGCTGCTGGTGGGCTGCTCAGTGCTCCTGATGATGAACGTCAACACCATCATGAAGAACATCGAGGATACCAACGAAATAGCAATATACCTCGGCGAGGACGTCACCCAGAAGCAGAAGGACCATATCCGCGCCGTCCTGGAAAAGAACGGCGAGATCTCCGAGGTGACCTACCGCTCCAAGGAGGAGGCGCTGGAGGAGTTCCGCGGAAACATGGCGGAATACAGCGAGCTGCTGGACTACCTGGACGAGAACCCCATGCCGGAAACCTTCCTGGTGCGCGTGAGCGATATATCCAGGATACGCCAGGTCGTTACCGAGATAAACTCCATCGAGGGCGTGGAAAAGGTGCAGGCACCCTATGACTTCGCCGGAATACTCATCGAGATACGCAATACCTTCTCGATAATCGCAGGCGCAGTGCTCCTCGCACTGGTCATCGTCAGCATAGTCATCGTTTCCAACACGATACGCACCAGCGTATTCTCCCGCCGCAACGAGATAAGCATAATGCGCTACGTCGGCGCCACCAGCGGATTCATCAAGACTCCGTTCTTCGTGGAGGGAATGTTCATCGGCATTCTCGCCGGAGCCGCCGCCTGGGGACTCACCTGGGTGGTATACGACGCCGTGTTCTCGCTTTTCTCCACTGACCTCACCCTGTGGCAGATGTTCGGATTCTACGGACTTATCCCATTCAGCGACATAATGTGGATAGTCCTGGCGGTGAACTGCTGCGCCGGAGCGCTCCTCGGAGCCGTCGGCACCGTGTTCAGCACCGGAAAGTACCTGAAGGTCTGAGAAAGGAACAGCACCTTGAACAAGAAAATTTCCCTCGGCATTGCCATCAGCCTTGTCGCCATCGGCTGTGCCATAACCTTCGTCCTCACCTGGACGGTGTCGCTGAATATCTACAACTCCAAGATCGGCACCTCTGAGAAATACGAGGGCGTTTACGCAAAGCTCCGCGAGATCGACACCGCGGTCCGCCAGAACTACATCGGCACCGTCAGCGACGACGCTCTCGAGGCAAGCACCATCAACGGCTATATCGCAGGAATCGGCGACAAATACGCGTCCTATTCCACTCCGTCCGCTTACTACGAGCTTCAGCAGAGCTACGACGGCGTTATCCTCGGAGCAGGATTCGACGCCGAGGAAAACGGCAGCGGATACCTGACCGTCACCACCGTATACAAGGGCAGCTCCGCTGAGCTGAACGGAGTTAAGGTAGGCGACGTAATCACCGCCATCGACGGAAAGAGCCTGCTCAGCATGGAGCCGGGTCAGGCGCTTGAAAGGCTTTCCGGCGAAACCGGCACCCGTCTGGCATTACAGATACTCCGCGAGGGCGTGGAGGGCGACATCACCGTCAACCTTATCCGCCAGCAGCTGGAGGTGGAATCCGTCAACTGCCGCCTGCTGGACAACAGCATTGGATATATCCAGATAACCACCTTCAACGCCAAGACCTCGGAGCAGTTCAGCGACGCTCTGAAAACCCTTGAGAACATCGGCGCGAAGGCTCTGCTGATAGACGTCCGCCAGAACAGCGGCGGCGTGACCAGCGTCCTCAAGCCGATACTGAACAACTTCGTACCCTCAGCAATCGCTGCGACCGTGGAATACTCCGACGGCAGCCGCAAGACGCTGATCGAAACTGACGCCACCGAAACCCTTGACCTCCCGGCGGCAGTTCTGGTGGATTCCGGAACAGCCTCCGCCGCGGAGCTTTTCGCCGCAGTGATGCGCGATGAATACGGCGCTGTGCTCATCGGCACCACCACCTACGGCAAGGCGGTAATGCAGAACACATACGAATTCTCCGACGGAAGCGCGCTGACTCTCTCCGTGGGCAGGATATACACCAAATCCGGCACCTGGAACGACACGGGACTGAAGCCGGACTACTCCGTGGAACTGACCGCAGGCACGACGCCAGACGCGGTTGACGACGACTCCGACGCGCAGCTCCAGAAGGCGCTGGAGGTCCTCGCGCCCCGTATCCCGACCGAGTAAATAAGCAGCTACGCTGCAAGAATATATTGGAGGAACAACTATTATGAGTACAACAATTCAGCTTACAAAAGCCGGCGAAAAGATGCTCCGTGAGGAACTCGAGCACCTCAAGACCGTTACCCGTCCCGAAGTCGCAGCCAAGATCAAGGTAGCGCTCTCCTTCGGCGACCTTTCCGAGAACAGTGAGTACGATGAGGCAAAGAACGAGCAGGGTCTTGTGGAATCCCGTATCGCAGAGATCGAGGCTACCCTCAAGCATGCCGTTATCGTTGACGACAGCGACATCTCCACCGAGAAGGTCGGCATAGGCAACGTCGTTACCATTCTCGACATGGAGATGGAGGAAGAGATGACATTCCAGATCGTCGGCACCAGCGAAGCTAACATAGACAAGGGGCACATGTCCAACGAATCCCCCATCGGCAAGGCACTGCTGGATCACTCCATCGGCGAGGTAGTTACCGCTGAAACTCCCTCCGGCGAACTGCAGTTCAAGATACTCAACATTTCCAAGAAGGAGGAAGCATAATAAATGGCTGACCAGACCGAAAACCAGAACGTAAACACCGAGCCGGAGGAATTGACCGCCGAGCAGCTCGATGAACAGCACCGCGTAAGGCTTGAGAAGCTCGCAGCCCTCAGGGCAGCAGGCAAGGATCCCTATACCATCACAAAGTTCCCCGTCACCATATCCAACAAGGAGATCCGCGACCGCTTCGATGAGCTTGAGAACACCGAGGTCGCTATCGCCGGCAGACTGATGACCCGCCGTATCATGGGCAAGGCAAGCTTTATAGACGTGCGCGACGGCTCCGACAGAATGCAGGTGTATGTGCGCCGCGATGAGATCGGCGACGACAACTATGCAGAGTTCAAGAAGTGGGACCTCGGCGATATCGTCGGCGTAAAGGGCAAGGTGTTCCGCACAAAGATGGGCGAGATTTCCGTGCATGCCGATGAGATAACCCTGCTGTCCAAGTCCCTGCTTCCCCTGCCCGAGAAGTGGCACGGACTCAAGGACAAGGAGGAGCGCTACAGAAAGCGCTACCTGGACCTCATAGCAAATCCCGAGAACAAGGACACCTTCGTAAAGCGCTCCAGAATACTCCGCGAGATCCGGAACTTCCTGGACAGCCGCGGATACCTCGAGGTCGATACACCTACCCTCCTTCCGCTGGAGATAGGCGCTGCCGCTCGTCCGTTCAAGACCCACCACAACGCCCTGGATATCGACATGTACATGCGTATTGAAACAGAGCTTTACTTAAAGCGGCTTATCGTCGGCGGATTCGACAAGGTTTACGAGGTCGGCAGAATATTCCGCAACGAGGGCATGGACGCTACCCACAACCCCGAGTTCACCTCCATTGAGATGTACCAGGCGTATACAGATTACTTCGGCATGATGGACCTCATCGAGGAGCTTTACCGCACCGTTACCCTTAACGTTTGCGGCACTGACACCGTTACCTATCAGGGCAGGGAGATCGCGGTAGGCAAGCCCTGGGAGCGCCTTACCATGATAGACGCCGTTAAGAAGTACGCCGGCGTGGACTACTACAGCTGGGCTGACGACGCAGCCGCAAGAGCCTGCGCAAAGGAACACCACGTTGACGACGAACTGGACGAGAACTCCACCAAGGGTCACGTTCTCATCGCATTCTTTGAGGCGTTCGTTGAGGAAAACCTCATTCAGCCGACAATAATCTACGATTACCCCGTTGAGAACTCTCCGCTCGCAAAGAGAAAGCCCGAATTCCCGGCATTTACGGAGCGCTTTGAATACTTCATAAACGGCACCGAGTTCGGTAATGCGTTCTCCGAACTGAACGACCCGATCGACCAGAAGGAGCGCTTCATTAAGCAGGTGGCTGCAAAGCGCGCCCAGGGCGGAAACGACGCCCAGGTGGACGAGGACTTCATCACCGCGCTGGAATACGGTCTGCCCCCGACAGGCGGTCTGGGATTCGGCTTCGACCGTCTGGTAATGCTGCTGACAGATTCCGCAAGCATAAGAGATGTTCTTCTGTTCCCGACCATGAAGCCTGAGAAGTGATTCTTCAGAATACCAACATAAAGCCGCAAAGCTAGTCTGCGGCTTTATGATTTATAAGGCGTGATTCGCTGCCATAATTAGCGGTATAATGCGCCGCTCACCACAGGAGGGCATAATGCCAGAAAACAACAACGAAGAAAAACCATACCGCAGCATACTAAACGACGACAACGGCACTGCCCAGCCGATACGCCGCAAAAAGAAGGACCCCATGGAGAAGGTCCGCCGGGAGATAGAGGAGCAGCAGCGACAGCAGCGCGAAAAGGCGGAGCTGCTCAAACTACGCCAGGGTATCATTGAGGAGAGCGAAGAAATACCCGAGGACGAGCCGCCGAAATACGAAAAGCCGAAGGGCTGGAAGGCTGTCGAAAATTTCTTCTACCACTACAAGTGGATGATGTTCGGAACCATCTTCGCGGTGGCGCTGACTACATTCCTGGTCGTGCAGACGGTGACCCGGCAGAAGAACGACCTGTATGTGCTCATCATCGCGAACTCAAGCTCTGATGGATTCTATGCAAAGACCGCCGACATCGAGGTGGCGCTGGAGCGCTACTGCCCGGATTTTGACGGCAACGGCTATGTTCACGTCGGCGTGAACTACATCGACCTGTCCAGTAAGGGCGGCATGTCGGAATACAGCGACGCGCAGCTGGACAAGTTCTCCGCGGAGCTTTTCACCGGCGACAGCCAGCTTTTCCTTTCGGACCGCCAGATAATCAACCTGATAAACAGCTATACCGACACCAGCGATAACATCGCGGAGGAGGTAACAGAGGAGAGCGCAACGGCAGAGGTGCCGATGCACTCCGAGTTCTTCCGCGACCTGTCGGAGGAATTCCCCAACGCCGTGCTGTATCAGAATGTGGGAGTGCAGCTGAACTCCACCGGGTTCACCAACCAGGCGAAGTGGAAAAGCTGCCCGGACACCATCGGATTATATCTGCGCAACGAATTCCAGACCGATATGACCGGCAACAGCGACCGCGCCAAGGAACAGCGCCGCCGCGCCGAGATCGTACTGGACAACATCGTCAACAACAACGTCGTCAACCCCGACTGGCAGGGCGACTGACCGGAGAATTCCGCGCGGAATCCCGACGGCGCCCTGACTCGACATCGCAGGGAATAACCTCCGTGGGCTTCAATCCGTCCATCAGACGTAATCCTTTAAGTGATCGCAGAAATCCTGCTCCCGGCGAAGCAGCTGCTGTGCGTCCGCGCGTATCTTCCCCTCCGCCTGGTGGGAACGGTTGACTGCGTGCTGCATGTCGATAATCCCCATGGTGGTGCCCTTTATCATCAGCGACGCGATATTCTTGCTGCTGCGGTCGTTGGCGGTGCGCATTGCAATACCCATGCGCGACATCATCTTCGCATACGGCGGATAATCCTTCGGAACTGCGCCACGGCGGACTAACTCGCTGCGCGTCTGCGCCGCCACCTCGCGGTATCGCTCGCGCTGGGCGTTTATCTCCCCCGCGAGCTTGCGGTTGGGACAGCGCTTCAATACGTCCCCGGAAGCCTCGTATGCCATCTCCGCATTCCTGTAAACGCTGCCGAGTATCTCGGCGCTCTGATCATTCCTGAAACTGCTCATAATAAGACCTCGCAATCTGTTTTGTTGTTATGCTGATATTATCCCAACACTCCGACAAAATACACCCGGCGGCGACAGGTAAATTTCCCCTCAGAAAGGATCTCAAATGAAACGACAGCCGTTCTATATTCTGCTCCTAAAAGGTATCGGCTACATTGTCCTCGGCAATGTGCTGTGCCTGTTCATGACAATGGCGGTCACCATGTTCACAAGCAAATCCGACAACCCCGGGCTGGTAATCTTGCTGAACATTGTCGCTATGCTGTGCTCCCTGGCGATATTCCACATGCTGATGTTCACCGTCGGCTGGCAGGACGGCGCCCGGGAACGCTCCCTGGTCAGAAATCACCGGGTGGACGCGCCGCTTCCACGGCGGTGGATATACCTCGGGCTGATAATGTTCGCGATAGCCGCCGCCCCGACGGTGGTTCTGCTGCTGAACAAGCTGTTCTTCCCGGAAGCGGACACGTTCTATGTTTACCGGTTCATCAGCGGCAGCGCATATCCGTTCATTCAGACCTTTGTACCAATGCCCGACCTCTCAACGGACGCCTGGGTGCAGACGGATTTCCGGCAGATAGACATCATGCCGCCGCTGTTCCCGGCGCTTATGCTGCTGTATTACGCCATAATTCCCGTAATGACGCAGCTTGGCTGGTACATCGGCTATACCGATAAGTTCAACAAGGACAGCATAGTATACAAATAACCCTTGCAGGCGGAAAAATTGCAGAATTTCTCCGCCTGCCGTTATTTTGCTATTGACTAATTCTGCATTTTATATTATAATAGAATAGTATGATTATATTCGGCAGTATGCTTTTCCGGAGGTGATTCCGGCGGCTGCCGTGAAGTGAAATGGAGTGAGCTACTTTTGAAGAGAAGAATAGGCAGACCCGTGTTCTTCGTTCTGGCAGTTATTATCATCGCGTTCGCGCTGCTTTCCACACTGGGAATCAGCACGCAGTACGGCGACAGCAAGACTACCGTGATCGCAGGACTCGGCGACGTAAGATGGGGTATAGATATCCGCGGCGGCGTCAACGTAACATTCGGCGCGCCCGAGGATTACACCGATCCCATAACCTCTGACGATCTCGACGCGGCTAAGACAATAATCGAGAACCGTCTTGTCAGCCAGAACATCAACGACTACGAGGTTTTCGAGGACATCGGCGCCAACAACATCATTGTCCGCTTCCCGTGGCAGGCCGACGACAACAGCTTTAATCCCGAGGAGGCCGTAAAGGAGATCGGCGCGACTGCCCAGCTGACATTCCGCATGGGCTACAGCGGAGATCTCACAGACGACCAGACCTATGAGGATCTGCCCCTGGTGCTCGAGGGTAAGGACGTTGCAGACGCACGCGTCTATGTGAATACCCAGAACAAGGGCGCTACCGCAAGCTACGAAATAAGCCTTACCCTGAACGACAGCGGTAAGGAAGCGTTCAAGAATGCCACCCAGCAGGCAATGGACGAGAACAAGCGTATTTCCATCTGGATGGACGACGAGCAGATCAGCGCTCCTTCCGTAAGCGCTGTAATCAGCGACGGCTCCGCTTCGATCTCCGGTAACTACTCCGGCGACGAGGGCTACGCTGACGCAAAGAAGCTGGCTGACCTCATCAAGGGCGGTGCGCTTCCTTTCAAGCTCGAGATCAAGAATCTGTCCACCATCTCCCCGATACTGGGTACCGGCGCGCGTGACGCAATGGGTATCGCCGGCGTTATCGCGTTCATCGTTATCGCAATATTCATGGTCGTTTACTACCGCCTGCCCGGCTTTGTCGCAGTCATTGCCCTCGCCGGTCAGATCGCCGGCATGTTTGCAGCCTGCACCGGCTTCTTCGGATTCAACGCAAGCAGCACGCTGACTATCCCGGGTATCGCAGGTATTATCCTGTCGGTAGGTATGGGCGTAGACGGCAACGTGCTTTCCGCTGAGCGTATCCGCGAGGAACTCAAGGCTGGCAGAACCATTGACGGCGCAATAAAGAACGGCTTCCAGCGCGGATTCACCGCTATCCTGGACTCCAACCTGACAGTCATCATCGTTGCCGTGATCCTTATGCTGGTATTCGGCACATGGTTCGGTGCTTCCACCGATGGTACTATCTACTCCTTCGGCTTCACACTGCTTGTCGGCGTTATCATGAACTTCATCATGGCATGCTGGGCTACCAGACTCATGGTGACATCGTTGTCGCAGTTCAAGGCTTTCAGAAAGCCCTGGCTGTACGGCGGTGCAAAGGATTCCACCGCAGACAAGGCCATGGACGGCAGCAAGACCCCTGCGCTCCCTGAGAAGAAGGGAATCGATTTCGTTGCCAAGACCAAGGTGTTTGCGCTCATCTCCGCTTCCGTCATCGTCCTCACGGTTATCTTCTCCTTTGTGCTTGGCGTAAAGGTGGATATCCGGTTCAAGGGCGGTTCCATGCTGACCTACAGCTACACAGGCGAAATCACCGAGGCTGACACCGCTAAGATCGCAGCTGACGTGAAGTCCCTGGACAACGTTCCCGAGGCTACAGTAACCACCGGTACAAGCTTCACCGGCGGACTCAACACCATGGTCATCTCCTTCGCTTCCGATGAGAAGATGGACGATGACACCCTCAACGCCATCAACGCAATGGTTGAATCCGCACTCCCGGACAACAACGTTGAGAACATCGACACCACAAACGTAAGCGCCTCCTCCGGTACTTCGTTCCTGATCTCCTGCGTTGTTGCGGTCGTTATAGCGTTCGTTCTGCTCGCTATCTACATCGCATTCCGCTTCCAGAAGATCGGAGGCCTTTCCGCAGGTATCATCTCGATCATCTGCCTTCTGCACGACGTTGCAATAACCTACGCAGTTTATGTATTCGGCGGCATGTCGCTGGATTCCAACTTCATGGCGGTTATCCTGACTCTGCTGGGTTACTCTATCAACAACACGATCATCATCTACGACCGTCTGCGTGAGAACCGTGCTAAGTACGGCACCAAGTTCACCGATCCCGAGCTTGTAAACCTCTCCATCAACCAGACGCTGCCGCGTTCCATCATCACAACTGCTACCACAGTATGCGCGATGATCTCCGTATCCATCGTGTGCGCGCTTATGGGAACCACATCTATTCTGACGTTCTCCATTCCGCTTGCTATCGGTATGCTGGTTGGATTCTACAGCTCAGTTTGCCTGGCTGGTCCTATCTGGATCTGGGTTCAGAGCAAGCGCCATGCCAAGAAGGACAAGACCGAGGAAGCGTGATCCTCTTATAGACAAAGAAATCCCGGTGGATACCCACCGGGATTATTTATTTGGATTTAGCCCTTATAGACGTAGTGCGCCTGGTCATACGATGTTTCATTCAGTCCCTGCGGATAGTATTTCACATCTCCCTCGCCGGATCCTCCGACTCTCGTCGCCGTAATGGTATCCTCTCCGTCAAATCCGACGCCGGATACTGCATACCCTTCGTCTGTATTAAGTTCCTCACCAGTGACCGCAATAAAGTAGGTCCACGGTGCAGGTACCGTCATTGTGTACGCCTGGCGTTCGTTCCAGGGCTTCACGCCCTCCTCCTTGTCCTGCTCCGCGTTGGCGTCCCAGTAATCTCCCACAAATGCGATCGTCTGATCGCTGAAGACCTCGATATACTCATTCTGGGCGTACCCGTTCTCAAGCTCGAGATAGTACTTTCCGGGCTTTATTTCCGGCTTCTCGAACGCCTTGTCATCGTCCTCGTGGAATCCGATAACCCCTGTGGTAATCAGTACAATCACCGCAATCAGCGCCAGCAGGAATCCTGCGATCACACCGCCGACTATCTTTCGTGTTCTGGTCATGTGTCAACCCTCCATTCAGGCTTTCTTGTATTTGATCTGGAATCATGCAGGCGATGTCACGTTTCTTCGCATAAAAAAAATCCCCTCCCGGAAACCGGAAGGGGAAATATTTTTGTTAAGATCAAACCAGCTCGATGATAGCCATCTCAGCTGCGTCGCCGCGGCGCGGACCGATCTTGTAGATTCTGGTGTAACCACCGTTCTTGTCAGCGTACTTGGGAGCGATCTCGTCGAATACCTTCTTAGCGACATCTTCCTTAGTAACGTATGAAAGAACCTGACGCTTGGTGTGCAGGGTGTTAACCTTGCCAAGTGTGATCATCTTTTCTGCCTCTGCGCGAACTTCCTTTGCGCGTGTAACGGTAGTCTCGATCTTACCGTTCTCCAGCAGGAATGTAACCATGCCTCTGAGCATTGCCTTTCTGTGGTCGCTGGGTCTGCCCAGCTTTCTTGTTCCCGGCATATTTCCATTCTCCTTTCGATAGGAATGTATTATCGGCGTAGAACGCCGTTATCAGTTGTTTTCTTCAGAAGGTGTGAGGTCGAATCCGAGAGAGTTAAGCTTAGCCTTAACCTCATCGAAGGACTTCTTACCCAGGTTTCTTACCTTCATCATGTCCTCCGGGGACTTGTTGATGAGGTCGTCTACTGTATTGATACCAGCTCTCTTGAGGCAGTTGAAGGAGCGAACGGAGAGTTCGAGCTCTTCAATAGTCATCTCAAGCAGCTTATCCTTGCGGTTCTCTTCCTTCTCGACCATCAGCTCAGGCTGCTCTGAATCGTCAGAGAGATCAGCGAAGAGCTTGAGGCGCTCGATGAGGATCTTAGCCGCATAGGAAACAGCTTCCTTAGCGGAGATAGTGCCATCAGTCCAGATCTCGATGATGAGCTTCTCGAAATCGGTCCTCTGACCAACACGGGTATTTTCAACAGTGTAATTGCACTTCAGGACAGGAGTATAGATACTGTCAATCGGGATTACTCCAATAACAGGCTGGAGCTGCTCTTTGTTGAGTTCAGCAGAAACATAGCCCCTGCCTCTGTCCAGCGTGATATCCATGAACAGCTTCGCACCAGCGCTCAGGGTAGCGATATGCATACCGGGATCGAGGATCTCAACCTCGGAATCGGTCTTGATATCACCGGCGGTGACTTCGCCTTCGCCCTCTGCCTCGATGTAGATCGTCTTGGGCGCTTCGCCGTACATTTTAGCTCTGAGTCCCTTGATGTTGAGGATCAGCTCGGTAACGTCCTCCTTAACGCCGGGGACGGTGGAAAATTCATGCTGAACGCCGTCGATCTTAACGGAAGTAGCAGCCACGCCGGGCAGGGAGGAGAGGAGCACTCTTCTCAGGCTGTTGCCGAGCGTATTGCCATATCCGCTCTGAAGCGGTTCGAGAACAAACATTCCATAAGTTCCATCTGAGCGTAATTTTGAGGTTTCGATATTGAGCTTTTCGATTTTTTCAAGCATTTGGTACCCTCCACAAGTTCTCGTCTGTTAATTATCCTGTGCTTATTGCCATATTCGCTGTTAATTTTAAATCACACTCTGCCCGTGCCGCAGCTATATGTATAGCATTGGCACAGTTTCAGGCTGTTAATCAGCCCTTGCAGACTATGAATTAAAAATAACTGCACTAAATATCTGTATGCTTCTATGCTATTATTTAGAATACAGCTCGATAATTAAGTGTTCAGCGATATCGTAGTCAAGCTCCTCACGCTGGAACGCACGGAGAACCTTTGCGGTGCCTGCTTCCTTATTAACTTCGAGCCAGAGGGGAGTGATTCTGCCGCCAGCAACTTCAGCGATCTGCTCGAACTTCTTGCTCTTCTTGCTGTTCTCGTGCAGGGAGATAACGTCGCCAACCTTAACTCTGTAAGAGGGGATATCAACTCTCTTGCCGTTCACACAGAAATGACCGTGAGAAACCAGCTGACGAGCCTCACGTCTGGTGCAAGCCATGCCCATTCTGAAAACAACGTTGTCAAGTCTGGACTCAAGGAGCTTGAGGAGGTTCTCACCGGCGATACCCTCTTCCTTGGTAGCGAGTTCGTAGTAGTGGTAGAACTGCTTCTCGAGGACGCCGTAGATGAACTTGAGCTTCTGCTTCTCCTTCAGCTGGGAAGCATACTCAGACTCTTTCTTTCTCTTGTTGCCGTTGGGGTTTCTGTTGGACTTCTTGTCATAGCCCAGAACTGCGGGGCTGAGATCCAGTGCTCTGCATCTCTTTAAAATCGGATCACGATTAACTGCCATTGTAAAATTCCTCCGTTATTCAAAAGTAATATCGGCTTTGCGGAAAAACTGCTATGCCGACGCCGAGTAAACGAACAGCTCGGTTCTGTTCAGTGATCAAACACGTCTTCTCTTGGGGGGACGGCATCCGTTGTGGGGGATCGGAGTTACGTCCTTGATGAGCTTAACCTCGAGGCCTGCTGCCTGGAGAGCTCTGATAGCTGCCTCACGACCTGCGCCGGGGCCCTTAACGAAAACCTCAACAGTCTTGAGGCCGTGTTCCATAGCTGCCTTAGCTGCAACATCTGCTGCTGTCTGAGCTGCGAAGGGAGTGGACTTTCTGGAGCCTCTGAAGCCCAGTCCGCCTGCGCTTGCCCATGAAAGAGCGTTGCCCTGAAGGTCGGTAATAGTAACGATTGTGTTGTTGAATGTAGACTGGATATGAGCTGCGCCGTTCTCAACGTTCTTGCGCTCACGACGTCTGCGTACAACCTGCTTGCCCTTGGTTGCTGCCATTATTATACCACCTTTCTGTGATTACTTCTTCTTGTTAGCAATAGTCTTCTTGGGACCCTTGCGAGTTCTAGCGTTGGTCTTGGTTCTCTGACCACGGCAGGGAAGACCCTTGCGATGACGGGTGCCACGGAAGCAGTTGATCTCAACCAGGCGCTTGATGTTGAGAGCAACGGTTCTTCTCAGGTCGCCCTCTACGATGTAGCCGTGGTCGATAACTTCACGGATCTTTGCTTCTTCCTCGTCGGTGAGATCCTTAACACGGGTGTCAGGATTTACGCCGGCCTTAGCCAGAATATCATTTGCAGACTTTCTGCCGATGCCGTATACATAGGTCAGGCCTATCTCGACACGCTTTTCCTTGGGCAGGTCTACACCAGCAATTCTTGCCATACTTTTTCCTCCTCTAAGATAGGATCAGAGCTTATCAGCCCTGTCTCTGCTTGTGCTTCGGTTCAACACAGATAACCATAACTTTACCCTTGCGCTTGATTACCTTGCACTTGTCGCACATGGGCTTAACTGAAGGTCTAACTTTCATTGAAATACCCTCCTTTAGGATAGTTTACTCTGCCTGGATCACTTGGCGCGCCATGTGATCCTGCCTTTTGTCAGGTCGTAAGGCGACATTTCAACGGTCACTTTGTCACCGGGCAGTATGCGAATGAAGTTCATTCTCAGCTTGCCGCTGATGTGTGCCAAAATCTTATGACCGTTTGAAAGCTCTACCTTGAACTGTGCGTTGGGCAGTGCTTCCAGAATAACGCCCTCAACTTCTAATACATCTTCTTTAGACAAGCTATTCACTCTCCTCGGCGATGCTCCGGCTCAGTCCGCGGAGTGCGGTCCTCAGCCTTTTATCCGTCATTGCTGCCGGGTCGAGAAACTCGGCGGTGGGACGGACATGTTTCAGGTTCTTTTTTTTCGGGGCGGAGAGTCTGCGCTCTTTTCCGTCGGCGAGGTAAACGAACCTCCCGTCAGCACCCGTGACCAGAAGCAGCTGCCCCTTGTCATGCCCCGCGGTGCTTATGATGATCATGCCTGCTGTAATATCCATTATCAGTGTTCCGGTCTTGTTAGAATGATCGGCTCGCCGTCGGTGATTGCAACAGTGTTTTCGAAGTGACAGCTCAGGCTGCCGTCAGTCGTTACGACTGTCCAGCCGTCCTTGAGGACGTTTACCTCAGGGAAGTTCGTGTTGACCATTGGTTCGATGGCGATCGTCATTCCCTTGCAAAGTCTGGGTCCCCTGCCGGGTCTTCCGAAGTTCGGAACTTCGGGATCCTCGTGCATGTCACGTCCGATTCCGTGACCGATATACTTTTTGCATATCGCATAACCGTTGGACTCAACGTGCGTCTGGATCGCGTTTGAGATATCGCCGATCCTGTTTCCTGCCACCGCCTGAGCGATGCCCTTGTACAGAGCCTCTTCGGTGACCCTCAGCAGTCTGTCTGCCTCGTCGGAAACCTTGCCGACACGGAATGTCTTGGTGTTATCGCCCATGAAACCGTTGAGTTCAGCAACGATGTCACAGGAAATGATATCTCCCTCTTTCAGGATAACCTTCTTGGAGGGAATACCGTGGATAAGCTGCTCGTTTATTGAGAAGCAGTTATGCCCCGGAAATCCGCCATAGCCCTTACACGGCGACGAGCCGCCATGAGATACAACGTAATCGTTGACGATCCTGTCCAGTTCCCATGTTGAGATGCCTGGAACAGCGTTCCTGCCTGCGAGTTCAAGTGCCTGTGCGGCAAGCTCGCCAGCTTTGAGCATAGCTTTAAGCTCTGTTGGATTTTTAATTGTTATCATTGTTTGTCACGCTTTTCTGTTTTAGCCCTTTACAGCTGCCAGAGTCAGTCTGGAAGTATCAGCGATCTCCTGCTGACCCTCAACGGTTACGAGCTTTCCTCTTGCGGCATAGAAATCCTTGAGAGGAGCGGTCTTTTCGTGGTAGGTCTTAAGACGGCTGATAACAGTCTCGGGCTTGTCGTCAACTCTCTGAACGACCTTTCCTCCGCATGCGTCGCAGATACCCTCGACCTTTGTGGGCTTGTATTCGATGTGATAAGAATTTCCGCACTTCTCGCAAACGCGTCTGCCGGACATTCTTGCGGTGATAGCTTCGTCAGCAACGTGGATCTCGACAACCTTATCGATATTCACGCCCATCTTCTCCAGCGCCTCAGCCTGTGCAACAGTTCTGGGGAAGCCGTCGAGAATGAAGCCGTTCTTTGCGTCGTCCTCAGCGATCCTGTCCTTCAGGATACCGATAACAACCTCGTCAGGAACAAGGTCGCCCCTGTCCATGTAAGCCTTTGCAGCAAGACCGGCAGGAGTGCCGTTCTTAACCGCCTCACGCAGCATGTTGCCGGTGGAGATGGCAGGTATATTCAGTTCCTTGCAGACAACCTCAGCCTGAGTGCCCTTTCCTGCGCCCGGAGCGCCTAAAAAAATCAGATTCATTGTGATCTCCTATTCGCGTTGTGCCATTGTAATGACCCAAGCCGGCTCCCTGGCGAACCAGGGAAGCCGCCGGGATAATTAATCAAGGAAGCCGGGGTGATGACGCATCATGATCTGGCTCTCGAGGGTTCTTACGGTTTCAAGGGCAACGCCGACAACGATCAGGATCGTTGTACCGCCGATGCTGATTCCTCTCAGAGTAGGAACGCACAGCGCCAGAATGATCGGGAATATTGCCACAATACCGAGGAATATAGCGCCGATCAGTGTGATCTTGTTGAGGGAGTTGTAGATGAAGTCAGCAGTGGGCTTGCCCGGACGGTATCCGGGGATCGCACCGTTGTTCTTCTTCAGGTTGTTTGCGATCTCAACAGGATTGTACTGGATAGATACATAGAAGTAGTTGAATGCGATGATGAGCAGGAAGTAGATGACCGCATACAGGGGAGTACCCTGGTTGAAGAACCGGAGGAATCCGCCCCAGAAGCCTTCGCTCTGCTCGGTGATACCGAAGAAGTAAAGGATCGTCTGCGGTAAGCTCATCAGGGACATTGCAAAGATGATAGGCATAACGCCGGACATCGCAACCTTTATCGGGATGTGAGAGGACTGACCGCCGTACATCTTTCTGCCGACAACGCGCTTTGCGTACTGGACCGGAATCCTTCTCTCGGCGTTGGTCATCATGATGACGAACCATACCATAGCGATGAAGATTACGAGTGCCAGCAGCACGAAGCCGATGTTTGCGGGCTCATCTCTAACGATCGTCACGAAGTACTGAACAGCGCTCGGAAGTCCGGAGATGATACCTGCGAACAGTATCATGGAGATACCGTTGCCGATACCCTTTTCGTTGATCCGGTCGCCCAGCCAGATGATCATTGACGCGCCGGCAACGAAGCAGGCAACGATAACGATAGCTGAAAGAACGACGGAGAACATATCGGGGTTTACCTGGTTGACATCGCCGTACTTCAGAACTGCAACATGCTGTTCACCGACTGTTGTGCCGTTTCTGAGCATGATGTAGAAGGAAATAGCCTGAAGAACTGCGATAGCAAGCGAGGTGATCTTAGTGATCGTGTTTAACTTCTTACGACCCTGCTCGCCCTCTTTCTGGAGCTTTTCCAGAGGAGGGATAGCAACGGCGAGAAGCTGAATGATGATCGACGCATTGATGTAAGGCGTGATCGACATTGCGAGGAGCGTACCCTTTCCAAGGGAACCACCCGTCATAACGTCGAGGTAGTTCAGCAGCGAAGCGCCGGACGTCATGGTCTGGATCGCGTCGTTGTTAAGGAAAGGAACGAAGATGTTTGAGCCTAAACGGAACAGGATGATGATGAACAGTGTGTACAAAATCTTTTTACGCAGCTGCGTGTCCATCCACGCATTACGAAAGACCTGAAACATTAGATCACCTCAGCCTTTCCGCCTGCCTTTTCAATTTTTTCCTGTGCGCCAGCGGTGAACTTAGCTGCCTTAACAGTAAGGCTCTTGGTGAGTTCGCCGTTGCCCAGGATCTTGATACCGTCCTTTGCGTTCTTGATTGCACCGCTCTCAACAAGAGCAGCAGCGTCAACAACGGCACCGTTTTCGAAACGTGCCTCAAGGTCGGATACGTTTACAGTTGCATACTCAACTGCAAAAATGTTGTGGAAACCTCTCTTAGGGATTCTTCTCTGGAGAGGCATCTGACCGCCTTCAAAGCCAGGTCTGATAGAGCCGCCGGAACGTGCCTTCTGACCCTTGTGACCCTTGCCGGCAGTCTTACCGTTGCCGGAACCGTGGCCGCGGCCGATACGCTTAACGTCCTTTACAGAACCTTCAGCGGGCTGTAATTCGTAAAGCTTCATAACTTTGCACCCCCTAGTAAATGTGGATTAAGTGTAATTAGAATTTTTGGGAACCTCCCGGAAGGGAAGCGCCTATGAAATCAAACCTCTTCAACCTTTACCAGGTGAGCGATAGTCTTGATTTTACCCTTAGTAGCCGCGTTGTCGGGCTGGGTGGAAACAGAGTTTACCTTGCGCAGTCCAAGGGAATACGCAGTGGCGATCTGATTCTTCTTGCAGCTGTTTAAAGAGCGTACAAGTGTGATTTTAAGAGCCATGTTATTCTTCCTTTCGTACTGCTTAGCCTACAATTTCCTTAACGGTCTTGCCTCTGAGAGCAGCAACTTCCTCAGCGGTTCTGAGGGAAGTCAGACCCTCCATTGTTGCACGAACAACGTTGCAGGGGTTGTTGGAACGCAGGGACTTTGTACGGATGTTCTTGATGCCAGCCATCTCGATGACTGCACGAACAGGGCCGCCTGCGATAACGCCGGTACCCTCGGGAGCCGGACGCATCAGAACTGCGCCTGCACCGAACTTACCAGTAACCTCGTGGGGAATTGTTGTACCCTTGAGGGCAATCTTGTGAAGATTCTTCTTTGCGTCCTCAAGACCCTTGCGGATAGCGTCCGGAACTTCGTTGGATTTGCCCATGCCGAAGCCTACAACGCCGTTGCCGTCACCGACAACTACCAGAGCGGAGAACTTCATGATACGTCCGCCCTTAACGGTCTTGGATACACGGTTTATAGCTACGACTTTCTCGTTGAGCTCATAGTTGTTAGCGTCTAAAAGTGCCAAGTGTGTGTCCCTCCTTATCAGAAATTAAGTCCGCCTTCTCTAGCGCCCTCGGCGAGAGCAGCAACTCTGCCGTGGTACACATAGCCGCCTCTGTCGAAAACGACATCGGTGATGCCTGCAGCCTTAGCCTTCTCGGCGATCATGAGGCCAACCTTCTTAGCTGCCTCAACATTGCCGCCGAAGCCCTCAAAGCCCTTCTCAGTGGAAGAAGCAGCTGCGAGAGTAACACCCTTTACGTCGTCAATGACCTGAGCGTAAATGTGCTGAGAAGAACGGAAAACGTTAAGACGGGGGCACTGTGCTGTGCCGGAGATCTTAGAACGAACACGCTTGTGACGGCGGATTCTGCTCTTGTTCTTGTCGATAATTTTAACCATTTATTTTCAGTCCTTTCGTTGTGGGAATTACTTCTTACCCTTACCTGCTTTACCTTCCTTGCGGCGGATAACTTCATCGGCATACTTGATGCCCTTGCCCTTGTAGGGCTCGGGGGGACGCTTGCCTCTGATCTCAGAAGCAATCTGACCTACCATCTGCTTGTCGATGCCCTTTACTATAATAGTGTTGGGATCGGGAACGTCCAGGGTAATATCATCGGTATCAGAAACTTCAACCGGGTGAGAGAAACCGAGGGTCAGTGTAACCTTCTTGCCGCTCTTCTGGCATCTGTAACCAACGCCGTTGATCTTCAGCTCCTTGGAGAAGCCGTTTGTAACACCCTCAACCATGTTGTGGATAAGGGTTCTTGTCAGTCCGTGAACGGACTTGCTGAAGTTCTCATCATCAGGACGCTCAACGATGATCTCGCTGCCCTCCTGGGAGATCTTCATGATGTGATTGAATTCCTTGGTCAGGGTGCCCTTGGGGCCCTTAACTGTAACTACGGAGCCGTCGATCTTTACTTCCACACCTGCGGGAATAGCAACGGGCTTCTTACCAATTCTTGACATATTACTATTCCTCCTTACCAGATGAATGCAAGGACTTCGCCGCCGACATTGAGCTCGCGAGCCTTCTTGTCGGTCATGATGCCCTTGGAAGTGGATACGATAGCGATACCGAGTCCCTTCATTACCTTAGGCATATCCTTGCAGTTAGAGTAGATTCTCAGACCGGGCTTGGAAACACGGCGGAGACCGGTGATAACCTGAGCCTTGTTGTCTGTGTACTTGAGATTGACTCTGATGATGCCCTGCTTCTTGTCGTCGATAACCTTGAAGCTCTTGATGTAGCCCTCGTCCTGAAGGATCTGAGCTATCTGCTTCTTGAGGTTAGACGCGGGGATATCAACAGAGGCGTGCTTCGCGGAGTTTGCGTTACGGATTCTCGTAAGCATATCTGCGATGGTATCAGTGATCTGCATTCGTTTACCTCCTATACGAAAGCCGTTACGGAACCGAATTGTCCGTCGTACTTACATGATTGCTCCTTATCGGAGCTGATATTTAAGCCGGACTTTTATTGAAACAAAACCCGTCCGGCGAGGGAACAAATTGATGGAACTGATTTGATCGACGTTCCGTGCAGCTTACCAGCTTGCCTTCTTTACACCAGGGATCTGACCCTTGTAAGCAAGCTCTCTGAAGCAGATTCTGCAGATGCCGAACTTACGCATGTAAGAGTGGGGTCTGCCGCAGATCTTGCATCTGTTGTAGGCGCGAGTGGAAAATTTCGGCGCTCTCTGCTGCTTAGCTATCATTGACTTCTTAGCCATAAGTTTTCCTTCGTCCTTTCTTACTTCTCAAAGGGAGCGCCCATCAGGGTGAGCAGCTCTCTGGCTTCCTCATCGGTCTTTGCTGTGGTAACAAAGTTGATGTCCATGCCGCGTGTAGCCTCAACCTTATCGAAATCGATCTCGGGGAAGATGATCTGCTCCTTCAGACCGAAAGAGTAGTTACCTCTGCCGTCGAAGGAATTAGCGTTGATGCCTCTGAAGTCACGAACACGGGGAAGAGCAACGTTGAACAGTCTGTCGAGGAACTCGTACATGGTCTCGCCTCTCAGTGTAACCTTGACACCGATGACCTGACCCTCTCTGAGCTTGAAGTTAGCGACTGCCTTCTTGGAACGGCACTCAACCGGCTTCTGACCAGTGATCTGAGCGAGCTCAGACATAACGTTCTCTATGATCTTGTGGTTTTCCTTTGCCTCGCCGCAAGCAACGTTTACGATGATCTTATCGAGCTTCGGGATCTGCATAACAGACTTGTAACCGAACTTCTTGAAAAGAGCGGGGGCAACGGTTTCCTTGTAGAAATCCTTCATTCTTGCCATATCAATACTCCTATCTGACAGCCGGATTTTAATGCTCCGCTCCGACGAGGGAGCATTCCTTGTATCCGACCGATCTCAGGCAATATCAGTACTTGAGCTCTGCTCCGCAGTGCTTGCAAACTCTGATCTTCTTGCCGTCCTCAATTTTGTGAGCAACTCTTGTAAGCTTGTCGCACTTGGGGCAAACGAGCTGAACCTTGGACGCATAAAGCGCACCCTCAGCCTGAACTCTGCCGCCGAGCTGACCAGCCTGCTTGGGCTTGACGTGCTTGGTCACCATGTTGATGCCCTCAACGATTACCTTGTTCTCCTTAGCGGAAACGGTAACGACCTTGCCCTGCTTGCCCTTATCAGCGCCGCTGATTACCTGAACCTTATCACCGGTTTTAACATTTAAGCTATTCATAATCGGCAGGTCCTCCTTAAAGTACTTCGGGAGCGAGGGACAGGATCTTTGTGAAGTCCTTGTCACGCAGCTCTCTTGCTACCGGCCCAAAAATACGAGTTCCCTTCGGATTTTTGTCCTCCTTGATGATAACCGCTGCGTTTTCGTCGAAGCGGATATATGTTCCGTCGTCACGTCTGAGACCCTTTGCGGAACGAACGACAACGCACTTAACTACGTCGCCCTTCTTTACAACGCCGCCGGGTGTAGCTTTTCTGACGGAAGCAATGATTACGTCGCCGATATTCGCATACTTTCTGCGAGTACCGCCGAGCACTCTGATACACATAAGCTCCTTGGCGCCGGTGTTGTCAGCGACCTTGAGCAGTGTCTGCATCTGGATCATGTTGTGCTACTCCTTTCGTAGAATTACTTAGCGCGCTCGATGACGTTAACAAGGCGCCATCTCTTATCCTTGGAAAGGGGGCGAGTCTCCATGATCTCAACTCTGTCGCCTATTCCGCAAGTGTTCTGTTCATCGTGAGCCTTCAGCTTGATCGTGCGCTTAACGATCTTCTTATAAAGAGGATGACGAACGTTGTCCTCGATGGCAACGACGATAGTCTTGTCCATCTTGTTGCTTACTACTCTACCAACTCTGGTCTTTCTTAAAGCTCTTTCCATTTTGTTCTTATCCTCCTTCCTCAATTGTTAGCCGCGATCTGACGCTGACGCTGGATTGTCTTGATGCGTGCGATGTCCTTCTTCACAGCCTTGATTCTGGTGGGATTATCAAGCTGGTTTACTGCAAGCTGGAAGCGCAGGTTGAAAAGCTCCTGCTTGAGTTCAGCGAGCTTAGTGTCGAGCTCTGTCTCCGAGAGATATACCAGTTCTGAAGCCTTCATTAAAGCTCACCTCCGTCTTCCTTCTTTACAAACTTGCACTTGATGGGGAGCTTGTGCATTGCAAGACGCATAGCCTCGCGTGCAGTCTCCTCAGAAACGCCGGCGATCTCGAACATAACTCTGCCGGGCTTTACAACAGCTACCCAGTACTCGGGAGCGCCCTTACCGGAACCCATTCGAACTCCGAGGGGCTTATCAGTAACGGGCTTGTCGGGGAAAATCTTGATCCAAACCTGACCGCCACGCTTGATGTAACGTGTCATTGCGATACGGGCAGCCTCGATCTGGTTGGACTTGATCCAAGCAGCCTCGAGTGCCTGCAGGCCATACTCACCGTTGGAAACCTTGTTGCCTCTTGTGGCGATACCGGTACGGCGGCCTCTCTGTACTCTTCTGTACTTTACTCTCTTAGGAAGCAGCATTAGTCGTTACCCCCTTCTTTTCTAGGTGCTCTTTCTCTGCGAGGACGTCTGTCGTCGCGGCCTCTGCCATTGTTTCTGTCATCACGGCGGCGTCTGTCGTTTCTCTCGGTTCTCTGTGCGGGGATCTCGCCCTTGAGCACTTCGCCCTTATAGATCCAAACCTTTACGCCGATAACGCCGTAAGTTGTGTTAGCTCTTGCAACACCGTAGTCGATGTCTGCGCGAAGAGTCTGAAGCGGGATTGTGCCCTCGTGATAGCTCTCAGTACGAGCGATCTCGGCACCGCCCAGACGGCCGGCTACCATTGTCTTGATACCCTTTGCGCCGGACTTCATTGTTCTGCCGATAACGGACTTCATTGCACGTCTGAAGGAAACACGGCCCTCCAGCTGCTGTGCGATGTTCTCTGCAACCAGCTGAGCGTTCATGTCGGGGTTCTTGACCTCGATGATCTTGATGTCTACCTTCTTGCCGGTGAACTTCTCCATCTCAGCCTTGAGCTTATCGATCTCTGCGCCCTTTGCGCCGATAACCATACCGGGCTTTGCGCAGGAAATAAGGATCGTAACCTTATCGCCGGATCTCTCGATCTCGATCGAGGGAACGCCAGCCTTGTAAAGCTTCTTCTTCAGAAGCTCACGGATCTTATAGTCTTCAACGAGTGTATCACCGAAGGTTGCCTTGCTCGCGAACCAGCGAGAATCCCAATCCTTGATTACACCCACTCTGAGACCGTGTGGATTAACCTTCTGTCCCATTGTAATTCTCCTCCTTATTCTGCTTCTTTAACAACCAGTACGATGTTGGACGTTCTCTTCAGGATTCTGTGAGCGCGTCCGTGATCCTTCGGTCTGATACGCTTGAGGGTAACACCTGCGCCAACGAATGCTTCGGAAACGTAAAGGCGGCTTGTGTCCATGTTGTGATTGTTCTCTGCGTTAGCTACTGCAGACTTGAGGAGCTTCTCGAGAGGCTCGCAAGCGGACTTGGGGGTGTTCTTAAGAGTAGCGAATGCGATTTCAACAGGCTTGTTTCTGATGAGGTCCAGAACGATGCCGACCTTTCTCGGAGAAATACGAACCTGTCTGAGTTCAGCTCTAGCTTCCATTATTTCTCCTCCTTACTTCTTGCCTGTTGTCTTGCTTCCTGCGTGACCCTTGAAGGTTCTTGTAGGAGCGAACTCGCCCAGCTTGTGGCCTACCATATCCTCGGTAACATATACCGGAACATGCTTTCTGCCGTCGTGGACTGCGAATGTGTGACCCACGAAGTCAGGGAATATTGTGGAAGAACGGCTCCAAGTCTTGAGCACTTTCTTCTCGCCTGCTTCGTTCATAGCCAGAACTCTCTTGTAGAGAGCTTCCTGGATGTAAGGTCCCTTTTTAATACTTCTTCCCATGTCTAAATAATTCCTTTCAAGTTTAGCTGCAAGTTAATGAGCAGCGACACTCGCCGATGACGTTTTACGCACAACCTTAATAATGATGTGCAACGCTGTTCTTGTTAACAACAACTTTTGGGTTATGGTATCATGGTACCCTCTCACCCTGCGCAGGGCAGGGGAGAAAGGTGAACCGGGATTACTTGGAGTTTCTTCTCTTGACGATGAACTTGTTGGAAGCCTTCTTTGTGCTTCTGGTCTTGTAACCAAGAGCGGGCTTGCCCCACGGGGTAACAGGTCCGGGACGTCCAACAGGGGACTTACCCTCACCACCACCGTGCGGGTGGTCATTCGGGTTCATGACAGAACCACGAACTGTCGGGCGAACGCCCAGGTGACGGGTTCTACCAGCCTTACCGAGGTTTACGTTCTCGTGATCGAGGTTAGAAACGGTACCGATGGAAGCCATGCAGTTAACTGCAACGTTTCTCAGCTCGCCGCTGGGAAGGCGGATCAGAGCCATGCCGTTCTCCTTAGCCATGAGCTGAGCCATGTTGCCGGCAGAACGAACCATCTGAGCGCCCTTACCGGGGTGCATCTCGATGTTGTGGATAACGGTACCAACGGGGATATCAGCCAGTGCAAGAGCGTTGCCGGGCTTGATATCAGCGTCGCTGCCTGCGCGAACGGTATCGCCTACCTTAAGTCCGTCGGGAGCGATGATATATCTCTTCTCGCCGTCCTCGTAAGTAACGAGAGCGATGAAAGCAGATCTGTTAGGATCGTACTCGAGAGTGGTAACAGTAGCGTTCATGCCCTGCTTGTCTCTCTTGAAGTCAATAACGCGGTACTTCTTTCTGTTGCCGCCGCCGATGTGTCTAACGGTGATTCTACCGTAGCTGTTACGGCCGGCAGTCTTCTTAACGGGCTCCAGAAGTGACTTTTCGGGAGCTACCTTTGATAAGCCGCTGTAATCAGTAACAGTCATGCCACGACGGCTGTTATTGACGGGCTTGTAATTCTTAATAGCCATTACGTTTCACTCCTTACTTAAACCATTCCGTCGAAGAACTCAATTGTCTTGGAGCCTTCTGCGAGAGTAACCACAGCCTTCTTCCAGTCGGAAGTGTAGCCAGCGGTTCTGCCCATTCTCTTGAGTCTGCCGCGAACGGAGATGGTGTTCACCTTAGCGACCTTGACGCCCTTGAAGAGGGTCTCAACAGCCTTGGCGATCTCGATCTTGTTTGCGTTCTTGGCAACCTTGAAAGTGTACTTGCCGGAAGCAAGAGCCTCCATGCTGTGTTCTGTGATGATGGGCTTGATGATGATATCCTGAGCAGCCTTCATTATGCGTACACCTCCTCAAGCTTTTCAACAGCACCCTTAACGATAACGAACTTGTCGCAGTTAAGAATGTCGTATACGTTGAGAGTGTTGTACTGAGTGGTCTTAACACCCTCGATGTTTGCAGCGGACTTGATAACCTTAGCGTCAACAGCATCGAGAACGATGAGAGTCTTCTTCTCAGCCTCGAGAGCCTTGAGCATAGCTACCATTGTCTTGGTCTTGAACTCGTCGGTCTTGATAGCATCAACAACGATCATCTCGTTCTCGCTTACCTTAGAGGAGAGAGCGGAGAGCATTGCAAGCTTCTTTACCTTCTTGTTCAGAACGAATCTGTAGGAACGGGGCTTCGGGCCGAGAGCGATACCACCGTGTCTCCACTGAGGAGATCTTGTGGAACCCTGTCTTGCGTGGCCAGTACCCTTCTGTCTCCAGGGCTTTCTGCCGCCGCCGCTTACCTCAGTTCTGGTAAGTGTGGACTGTGTACCCTGGCGCTGATTTGCGAGATAATTCACAACAGCGGAATGCATTGCGGTCTTGTTCGGCTCGATGCCGAATACGTTTTCGTTAAGCTCAAGCTCGGAAACGACCTTACCCGCCATATCTACTACGTTAATCTTAGGCATATTATCGTCCTCCTCCCTTATGCTTTAACAGCGTTGACGATGGTAACAACGCCGCCCTTAGGGCCGGGAACCGCGCCTCTAACAGCGATGAGGTTGTTCTCAACATCAACCTTAACAACTACCAGGTTCTGAACGGTAACGTTCTCTGCGCCCATGTGACCTGCCATGCCCTTGCCCTTGAAGATTCTGGACGGGCTGGAGCAAGCGCCCATGGAACCTGCCTGTCTTGCAACAGGACCAGAACCGTGAGTTTCCTTCAGTCTGTGCTGATTGTGACGCTTGATCGCGCCGGTGAAGCCCTTGCCCTTGCTTACGCCGGCAACGTCGATAACGTCGCCCTCAGCGAAAACGTCAGCCTTCAGAACATCGCCTACGTTTACAGCGGAGATGTCGTCCAGGCGGAACTCCTTAAGGGTCTTCTTGAACGCTACGTCATTCTTCTTGAAGTGGCCAGCCTCAGGCTTGTTAACGTGCTTGGGAGAAACATCTCCGAAGCCCAGCTGAACTGCCTCGTAGCCGTCGTTCTCAGTGGTCTTCTTCTGTACCACTACGCAGGGACCCGCTTCGATAACGGTAACGGGAACGACCTTGCCTGCCTCGTCGAAGATCTGTGTCATACCGATCTTCTTGCCAATGATCGCCTTTGTCATTTGGCTAATCCTCCTTTGGTTATTGGTTGAGATATTCTCTCAACATGACCATGCACCGTGTGGTGCGTGGTTAGTGGTTGAGCGGAAGCCGCCCAACATAACTCCAATGCTCTCTATGATCAGATATCCATTGAAATCTCTACGCCGGCCGGAAGCTCAAGTGTCTGGAGAGCTTCGATAGCCTTTGCTGACGGACGGATTACGTCGATAAGACGCTTGTGAGTCCTCAGCTCGAACTGCTCACGGGAATCCTTGTACTTGTGAACAGCTCTCAGGATCGTAACAACTTCCTTGTTAGTAGGAAGCGGAATCGGGCCTGCAACTCTCGCACCGTTGTGTGTAGCCGCCTCTACGATCTTCTTTGCAGCAGCGTCAACCACGCTGTGCTCATAGCCCTTGATCTTGATCCTTACCTTCTCATTTGCTGCCATGATTTTTCAACCCCTTCTGTTAGTATTGTGCTGGCAAAAGCTGTTTTGAAAAATCCACTGTGCCGTGTGTTTCCTGTTTTCTGATGAACGTATGTTAGTTATCCGGAAGTTCCGGACACTTTAACAGCGCCGACAGATAAGATACCCACGTTTTCTGAAGATCTTCTGTCGCCGGGCTTCCTGCCCGACATACTCCGCCGAAATTACCGCAGTCATGCTGCGCAACCTCCGGCATCATCGCTATGCCTTCAAGTGTTCAGGCTGTGACGGGCACACTTTCTGCGTACTCAGTACAGCCGCCAACAGTTATTTTACCACATAACAACGCCAATTGCAAGGATTTTAGAAAATTTCGCACATAGAATTTTTGCTTTATAATCGCCGGGATATTATACAATTTGCACAAAAGCACGTCCGATCCTGGAACTCTCCGCATAATACGCATTGCAATATACTTTCAGTATTTGATTTTTACCCAGATATATACTATTTCAATATAAAAAGAGATACAGGCGAACCCGTATCTCTTATCGTGTTTCACTTATGCAGTCTCTTTATCACCTTGAACACCACGGTATTCTCCATGACCAGCGGACTTTCATGCGCGAAGAAGAGTATTCCCTCCGCCGGCGCCCGGACTTCGCTGATGACCCCTCCCTCATAGGGGTGGATCACCTGTGCCAGCAGGTCGCCCTTCTCGACCTCATCGCCGCATTTGCGCAGCCCACGGTAAATTCCGGCGGCGCCGCATTTGACGTCCATCATGTCGTCCTCGTCGATGATGGTGCCCATGAATCCGCCATGACAGCGGTATTTGATTACGCCCATTCTGGACAGGAAGCGCAATACCGCCGAAACGCCCTGCTCAGCGGACTTCTCGTCAATGCTCTCGGTGGCGTTGGTGTAAACCGAGAACGCCGCCGTGCCGCCCACCTGCCAGTTGTAGTTCAGCGTGGACTGGTCCATCGCACTCGGAGTGCGCAGCACCACATAGGGGAGTCCGAACAGATTGGCAAGGCTGGTATTCTCCTTGCAGGTTTTCATCATTCTCACATGCGGAATGAACATGCCCGGAATATAGAAGCTCGCGAACTGCACGCCGTACTGAAACTTGCATATCTCCTCAAACACGCCGGCGGCGATACGCTCCGTGGTTTCGCCACCGGGGTCGCCGGGGAACATACGGTTGATGTCCGTGTTGTCAAGGCACCAGAATCTTCTGCCGATGTTCGTGCCGTAGCTGTTTATGGACGGAATTATGAGTATCTCCCGGTCGTATGATATGCAGCCCTTCCTCTCCAGGAATTCAAGCGTATGCACCAACTGGCTGCACATGTACAGCTGCTGTATCTCGTTGCCCCTGATGGAGCCTATTATGCAGCAGGACTTCCCACCCTTTCCGAAGCGATAGCCCGTCACTCTGAAATCATCTCTGTAAGGCGACGACAGGCTGTAGATGATGTCCTTTTTCATGCTGACTCCTTGTTATTCTGCCGGACTGACGTGGTATCTGTCGGCTTTCACTCCGTCGATGGCGTTTATGAAATCCGTGAACCTCGCAAAGCCGTAGCTGCGGTAATCGAATCCCTCGAAACGCTCCTTGAGCTTTATTCCAAGCGCACGGACGCTGTGGCTGCCATCGCTGCGCGCGAATTCGTTGACAAACCGCTCGATCTCCTCGGTCTGCTTCGCAAACTCGTCGCTGATATACAGCTTGTTGTTCTTTACGACAGTGCCTGTTATCTCCGCTGCAAGCTTTCTCATGGAGCTGAATCCCAGCTGCTTCAGGAAATCATGGCCATACTTCGCGCCCAGGATGCCTCCCAGTCTTGACAGGCTTCCGCCGTTTTCAGAGGAAGCCACGAACTGGAGTATCTCACGCTTGACCGTGTTAAGCTCCGGCTTCTCGTATTCCTTCTCCGCAGGCTGGCTCTCCGGTTCGGGCTGAACCTCCTCAGTAGGAGCGGACTCCTCAGACTGTGCGGATTCCTCCTGCGCAGGCTCTGCCGGAACTTCGCCGTTCACCTCGGCAATGACCTCGGCGACTTCCCGGGCGGCTTCCTTCCTCCGCCTGGAATCATGCCTGCGCACCCTTGCCTCGTCGTCAGGCGCTTCCGCAGCCTCGTCAGGCTGTGCAGCCTGCCCGGGATTCCCGACAGGCTCCGCAGGGATCTGCACCGGGACAGTGGAATACGCCCGGTTGCGGCTGATCTTTATATCCGGCACCGAGGAAAGCAGCGCGCGGAAATCGCCGAATCCCATCGTGTCGATGTAATCCCTGCCGTAGGCGCCCATCAGCTCGTTGTTCAGCTGTCCGATATTTCCGCCGTCCGGCATGTTCTCCCTGGCGTACTGCTGTATCCTTGCAAAAACTGCCTTAACGTCCGGACCGGGGAGATTTGCAGGCTTCTCCGGCTCAGCCGCCGGCGCCGCAAGGAATACGCGGTTGCCATCGACCTTCACTTCCGGTACGGAATCCAGCGCGGTCTTGAAATCGCCGAATCCCAGCCCCCGGAAGTAATCCCTGCCGAACACTCCCATCAGATGATTGTTCAGCTGTCCGATATTTCCGCCGTCCGGCATGTTGTCGCCGGCGTAAGCCGTAACCTCCCGGCGGTAGCTGTCGGCGTCCAGACTTATCTCCGGAGCGGAATCCGCAGGCTTGACCAGGGTCCCGGTACGGGTGAACTGGGGCAGCCTGTCGATGAACTTTGCAAATCTGCTGCTGCCGAACTTTGCGAAATCTATCTTCCCGAAACGGTTGTTGAGCCAGCTCTCCATCTTGAGCATGTTGTCCTGCTCCGGCTCATGTTCGCTGAGGTATTCGCTCATCGCAGCCGCAACGGATTCCGCCGTAGCCTCCTCCAGCTTCCTGGGCTGGGGCTGCTCCGATTTTTTCTTGCGCAGGGAAACGAACGTGTTGTTCCTGCGCAGCTCGGGGAAGCTGTCGATGAAGCTGGAGAATCTCTTATATCCCAGCTCGTCAAAGTTGATGTTGCCAAACTTGGAGGTGAGCACCGCGCTTATCTTCGCCAGGTCAAGCCGCTCGTCCCGGTTGTCCGTGACGAATGTCATGACTGCCTTGCGGATAGCCGCCTCGTCGTATTCCTGCTCCATCTCGCCGATCTGGTTGAGGTAGCAGAAATGGTGGCAGCTGACAGTGAACGGTCTTGGTGTTTTCAGTTCGCCGATGCCCACCACCAGCTTTCCGGCTTCTCTCAGACGTATCGCCAGCCTGGTGAAATCGCTGTCGCTGGTGACAAGGACGAATCCGTCCACGTTGCCGGAATACAGTATATCCATCGCGTCGATGATCATTGAGAAATCGGTGGCATTCTTGCCGGCAACGTAGCTTGTCTGCTGCACCGGCATTATGGAGTAGTTCACCGCAGGCGCATGCCAGCCGTTGCCGCCCTTCTCCCAGTCGCCGTATACTCTCTTATAGGTAGGCACGCCGTACTTCTGCACCTCGTTCATGACGAACTGCGCATATTTGGCGGATACGTTATCGCTGTCGATAAGCACCGCGAGTCTTTTTTCTTCTGACATTGTTACCTCTGTTCTGTGAATGCGCCCTCCGACAATGGCGCTGTGTATGTTTCATGTTATTGCTGGAGCCGCGTCAGCGTTCCCTTATCGAACCGTACTGGTCCGCCGTGTGGAATATCGTCGAGATATACCCCTTGAAATACGGGATAAATGCTCCGCTGTCCATCATTTCAAAGATCTCTTCCTCGGTCGCCCATTTCACCGCCCGGACTTCCTCGTATTGCAGCGTCAGCCCGGAAATATCCGGGTCTGCCTTTACGACGTACCAGTCGTCGAATCCCTCGTCGTAGCTCACGGAATAATGCGGACGAACCCCGTCAAGGTCAACGGTCACGCCGATCTCCTCCCGGACTTCGCGCATGGCTGCCATGGCGCTGGTTTCTCCTGCAACTGCGGAACCTCCGGCGCTCACGTCCCACATTCCGGAGAATCCATGCTTGAACGGTTGGCGCTGCTGAATAAGCATTCTGCCGTCAGAGCCTAAAATGCAGACGTGCACCACCAGGTGGAATCCGCCCTCGGGGAGTTTCTCGCCGCGGACTGCGGTCTTTCCTGTCCTGGCGCGGTTTATGTCGTATACGTCCCAGAGTTCCATATCCACCTCATATTGCGACGGGTATCTTGTCCGTGAATTCGTGGTACTTGTAGTCCACCGCCGTGAAGCTGTTCTTCGTGAACTTATAGAAATCCGTGATATCCTCGACCTGCATTTCCGGGGCAGGGTAGGGCTTCTTCTCAATGAGCCGCCTTACCGCGTCCACATGGCGGTCGTAGATATGCGCGTCCGCGATGACGTGCACCAGTTCCCCGGGTACGAATCCGGAGGCTTTCGCGAACATAGTCAGCAGCGCCGCGTACTGGCACACATTCCAGTTGTTCGCGGTGAGCATATCCTGGCTGCGCTGATTGAGTATCGCATTCAGCCGGTTTCCGCTGACGTTGAACGTCATGGAATACGCGCAGGGAGCGAGCCGCATTTCGCTGAGGTCCGCGTGATTGTAGGTGTTCGTCATGATACGGCGGCTGTTCGGATTGTGCTTCAGGTCGTAGAGTGCCTTGTCCACCTGGTCGAAATCCCCCTCGGGGTAGTGGTGCTTCACGCCCAGCTGGTAGCCGTACGCCTTTCCGATAGTACCGTTTTCGTCCGCCCAGGCGTCCCAGATATGGGAGGAGAGTTCGGACACGCGGTTGGATTTCTTCTGGTATATCCACAGTATCTCGTCAATGGCGGAGCGGTAATACACCCGGCGCAGCGTCATCAGCGGAAACTCCTTCTGGAGGTCGTACCGGTTGACGATACAGAACTTCTTTATAGTATGCGCCGGCGTGCCGTCCTCCCAACGGGGGCGGACCTCGCACCCCTCGTCGGAAACGCCGTTCTCCAGGATATCACGGCAGTTCTGTATGAACAGATCATCTGCAAGGCTCATAGTGCCCTCCTTGAATTATGGGCAGAAAAGCCCGGAATAATGCAGATCAGAGTCTGCCGAAAATGGAAGAAGCGGACAGGTCGATACTCTCGAATTCCGCCTTATCCAGCATGGACATGCCGCTTGTCTGGCACATGCTGATGAGTCTGGAGCCGTTGCTCTCGGCGTATTTCTTCACCTGGCTTATAAGCTGCTTTGCGCCCTCGGGGAAACCGGGGACTTCGCCCTCGGCAGCCTTTCTTGCCGCGCCGTCAGCGTCGATGTCCAAGGGGAACAGTCCGTCCCAGCCGTAGAGGTAGATCTCGCTGAATCCCATATAGAGCGCCAGCTGGATCATCACATACATCGGGAACATCCTGGCGGTGGCGAAAACGCTCTCCGCCTCCTGGAATGTGGGCAGCCCGGTGATAAGTCCTGCGCCAAGTCCGTTGAAGTATGTCGGCTTCTTCTTGAACTTGTCCTCGAACACCTTTATGCGGCCGTCGATGAAGCACTCCATGCCCTCGATGTACTTTCCGTTGCCGAGATAAGACGCGGACTCCGTCAGCACGAAATACTCCGGGCGCTGGGGAGTCCTGGAGAAGAAATCGCAGAACTCGTTGCTCGCAAAAGCGTGCTCGTTCATAAGCCCGTTAAGCTCGTCGAGCTTTGCACCGGTGGTGCCGAGAATGAAGCAGCGCTGTCCCTTCATCTTATCCTTATAGGAGGTCAGCTGCTGCGCAGTGGAGTTCTCCATGCCGCCTGCGCGCTTTCCGTCGGAGGAAAGCCCCTTGCTCAGCTTCATGTTGGCAAGGCTCATTCCCAGACCGGACGGCTCGTTCATCTCGCAATAGCCGTTCTCGGTGAATCCGCACTGGTTGCGGAGCACCTTTGCGATCTCAGCGGAGGTTCCCTGCACGCCTGCCATTCCGGCAAGCTGCATCTCCAGCGGAGTGAACGGCGCCACGATCAGCACATAGAACGAAGCGGATTTTCCCTTAAGTTCGCTGATAAACCTGATATCCTCCGTTTCGGAGACCTCGCCCTCGGAAGCCGTCGCACGGAATGCGATATCGGGCACCTTGACGTTCTTCATGCGGAGCTGCTTGAGCGCCTGCATGAGCACGTCGTATTCCTCGCCGCTGCCGATGATGACAAGCTTCTTCTGACCTATCTTCTCGATGTTCTTGATGATATGGGTCTTGTAGGCGCCGAGCTTGCCTTTCTTCATTCCGTCGTTTGACAGGTATTCAGTATAGTCCATTTCCGTATCCCCCTCGTTGTGCCATATGTGCCTGATTGTATTGCCGGCCGGGACCTGCCCGGTACGAACGCATATAAGTATATATCCGCATGCCGGGCACGGGACCGCAATCCCATGCCGCGGCGCGGATCAGCCGTGTTCCCTTTGCAGTATCACTCGCTGAGAATGAACATATCGTAGATCACCTTGACAGCCTTCTCAAAATCGGAAGCGTTGATGCCAACGATGATGTTAAGCTCACTGGAGCCCTGGTCGATCATTCTGATGTTGATGTTTGCGTGGGAAAGAGCCGCAAACACACGGGTAGCAGTACCCTTGACGGACTTCATGCCGCGTCCTACGACTGCGATGAGGGCAAGACCGTCGATGATCTCGAAATGATCGGGCTTTACCACCTCTACAAGGCGCTCGGTGAGCTTCTCGCGCTGACCGTCAAGCTCGCTGGAATTCACAACAACGCTGACCGTGTCGATACCGGTGGGCATGTGCTCCGGGAAAATATCGTGGTTCTCGAGGACCTGGAGCAGCTTGCGCAGGAAGCCCTTGTTGCTGTTCATTCTGTCCTTCTCGATGGAGATTACGGAGAAGTTCTTCTTGCCAGCGATACCAGTGATGATGTGTTCGCTTGCAGGAGCGTTCCTGGTCGGAACGATGAGCGTGCCTGCGTCCTGGGGCGCGTTGGTGTTCTTTATGTTGATCGGTATATTGGCGCTTCTTACCGGGAAGATAGCGTCCTCGTGGAGCACGCCTGCGCCCATGTAGGAAAGCTCGCGCAGCTCGGAATAGGTGATAACGCTGATTCCCTCGGGATTCTCAACGATACGGGGGTCAGCCACCAGGAATCCGCTTACGTCTGTCCAGTTCTCGTAGAGGTCCACCTTCGCAGCCTTTGCGACAACGGAGCCGGTGAAGTCGGAGCCGCCGCGGGAGAAGGTCTTGATGGAGCCGTCGGGCATCGCGCCGTAGAATCCGGGAATAACCGCCTTGGGAGTCTTGTCGAGGAGCGCGCCCAGGCATGCGTCGGTGATGTCAGCGTCGAAGTTGCCCTTGTTGTCGAAGAAGATGGCGCGTGCGGCGTCGATGAACTCATAGCCGAGGTAATTTGCCAGCACGATACCGTTCAGGTACTCGCCGCGGCTGGCAGCGTAGTCGCTTCCGGCAGCAGCGCGGAAGTTCTCGCCGATCTTCGCGAATTCCTCGTCCAGGCTGAGGGAAAGTCCCAGGTCGGAGATGATACCGTTGTAGCGCTCCCTGATGGGTGCGAAGGATTCCGCAAAATCCTTGCCCTGAACCGCTACCTCGTCATAGCAGCGGTACAGCATATCGGTGACCTTGGTGTCCTCCTTGAAGCGCTTTCCGGGCGCGGAGGGAACGACGTAACGTCTTTCGGGGTCGGCGTGAATTATATCAGCGACCTTCTTAAACTGCTTTGCGTCGGCGAGAGAGCTTCCGCCGAACTTTACTACCTTGCTCATAGTGTTGACCCTTTCTTGATTTGTATTAATATAGTTGTATTTATATATACATATATATTTTATCATATCACATTTTCTGTCGAATTGCAATAGTTTATGACTTTATCCTAAAAAAATTTCGCAGCAGAGCGCATTCCGGAAAATAATACACAAAAAATCAAAAAAATTTTTATAAAATTCTGAAAAAACGCTAAAGTTCAGAGAAAACCAGCCGATATAATAAACGTGATAGCTGAAAAGCTAAAATCCCGAAGCCCAAGTGTACATAAGGGCAGACGGAAAATATTACTTTAACCAACCGCCTCTCAGGAATGATTCCGAATATAGAGGCGCGTAAATTCAAGGAGGATATTACTATGGGAATGGTAGTACAGCACAACATGAACGCGCTCAACGCGTACAACAAGCTGAACACAAACGTAGCTGGTCTGAAGAAGTCTTCTGAGAAGCTTTCTTCCGGTTACAGAATCAACCGTGCAGGCGACGACGCTGCAGGTCTGGCAATTTCTGAGAAGATGAGATCCCAGATCCGTGGTCTCACACAGGCTAAGAGAAACTCTCAGGACGGTATCTCTTTAATTCAGACATTTGAGGGCGCTACTCAGGAGTCCCACTCCATTCTGCAGAGAATGAAGGAGCTCGCTTCCGAGTCTGCTAACGGTACATACCAGAACGAGGTTGACCGTGACGCTATCCAGCTTGAGTTCAACCAGCTCAACGATGAGCTTGATCAGATCGCTGATACCGACTTCAATGGTACTGTAATGCTCAACGGCGGTACAATGGCTGATGGCACTAAGCAGGTCAACGGTAAGTTTGACTACGTAAACTCCACTCGTTCTGCTCAGCAGGTTGGTACTGCTGGTGGTTATGTTAAGGGCATGGGCGTTCGTGACTATGATGATACTTATCTGACTAATGCTGGCATTACTTCTGAGAAGGCTACTTTCACCGCTTCTGTTGATGCAAATGGTAAGGTTACATGGACAACAGATGGCAAGGGCACTCTTGCATCCAACACTGATAACGGTGGTTTCACTTATGCAGGTGTTTCTGTAAACGTTGATTCTACTAAGATTGTAAACGGTGATACCCTTGTACTGAATCTTTCCGCAAAGCAGGACGCTTCTGCTCATGTATCTGAGGTAACAGGTTTCAACACTATCTCCAGCAACACTGTTGGTAATGTTGATGCTAAACTTGGCTTTACTATTGATGCTGACTTAGATGCTGATGATATTATTGGTGATCCTACAATCGCTGATGCTCTGAATTCTCTCAATGGCATATCTATTGAAGAAAACATCGCTGATGGTGCAACAACAGCTGCTGATGCCGCTGCAATTAAGATCAATGGCATCGCTGGTAACACTGCTAATGACGTTGACATCATGTCTATCAAGGGCGGTGGAAAGATTACTCTTGATAAGGACGGCAAGACTCTTAAGTATGTAAATGGTGCAACAACTACAAAGCTCGGCGCACTTACTTACACCGAAACTGCAGATGCACAGGCTGGCGCAAAGACCATAAAGAGCGAAATGCTTCTGACACAGGCAAGCTACAATGCTCCTAAGTCTTCCGGCGTTGAGCTGGTTGAGCCGGAGAGCAAGGTTTCTCAGGCTAACTCCAATGTAGCTGCAACTGCTCCTCTGACCTACACCGATCAGCTCACTCTGCAGACCGGCGCTAGAACCAAGGACAGTGTAAACTTCACATTCTCTTACAAGACTGAAGGTATGGGCGACCTCAAGGCTAACCTTGACGTTTCCTCCAGAGAGAATGGTCTGAACACAAAGAGCCTGTCCCTTGCAACCGCTAAGGACGCTAACACTGCTATCGACCAGATCGATAACGCTATCAACAAGGTATCCATGGTTCGTGCAACCTTCGGTGCAACCCAGAACAGACTGGAACACAAGATTGAGAACCTGACTACCACTAACGAGAACCTGACCGAAGCTGAGTCTGGTATCCGTGATACTGATATGGCTTCTGAGATGCTGAACTACACCAAGTACAACATTCTTCAGCAGGCTGCTCAGTCCATGCTGGCTCAGGCAAATCAGCAGCCGCAGTCCATTCTCCAGCTCCTCGGCTAATCCCCTGCGGATTGACGATGGCTGCATGAATGCGGCATAAAACTTAACAGTTTTCGCCCCTTGTCCCCAAAGACAAGGGGCGTTTTCATCTCAATTTGACAAGCTGAGTCAAGTGTGATATAATCATTGTATAATTCATAAGGGGGCGCGCCGCAATGAAAAAAATACTGGCAGTTCTGCTCTGCGCCATAGTTCTGTTCACGGGGTGTTCCACCGGAAAAAGCAGTTCCGGTTCGCTGACCGTGGACCAGGTGTTCAGCGGTGGGAAACCGGATAACGGCAATCCTCCCCCGGCAATGCTGAACCTCTCCTCCCAGCAGCTTGTCAGCAATATCCGCATCGGGTGGAATCTCGGGCTGGCTCTGGAAAACTGTCTGGAGCCGGGCGACAATGCCGGAGCGGACTCCGCCGAAACCCTGCGCGGTAACCCCACGGCAACCGAAAAATTGTTCGAGTGCCTGGTGGACAGCGGTGTGAACGCCGTGCGCCTGCCGATATCCTGGCAGGATCATATTGACGAAGCCGGAAACATAGACGAGAGCTGGCTCAACCGCGTGACGCAGGTAACGAATTACGCCTACGACAACGGAATGTACGTTATCCTCACCATGTACCACGACGGCGACAACGGCTCCTGGCTGTGCAGCGCCGCGGAGGACCACAACGCAGTGCTTATGCGATACGCCAATATCTGGCGGCAGATTGCAGAGCATTTCGGCAGCTACAACGAACGGCTCCTGTTTGAGAGCATGAACGCAGTGGATTTCAGCGGAATCTCCGACGATGACGCCTACAGCCTGCTGAACGAGATCAATCAGCTGTTTGTGGACACGATACGGAATTCCGGCGCGTTCAATCCCTGGCGGCACCTGCTTATATCCGGATTCAATGCGGATATTATCTGTTCCATCGACAGCAGGTTCAGAATGCCGGAGGACGAATACAGCAGATGTATCCTGTCGGTGCACTACTACATACCCATAACTTTCTGCGTTGACGGAATACAGGACAACTGGGGCAGCAACACCGACCAGATCTGGATGGAAAGCATGATATCCCAGCTGCGCACGAATTTCACCGACAAGGGAATCCCAGCCATGATCACGGAATACGGCACCGCCGGCAACGATATCCCCAGCCGCGTGTTCTACTGCGAAATGCTGACAAAGCTGTGCCGCGACGCCGGTATTGCGGCATTCCTGTGGGACAGCGGCAGCGAATTCGACCGCAGCGGATTCACCTGGCGCACTCCGGGGCTTATCGAAGCGCTGCGCAAAGCCTCCGGAAGCACCGACTACACCCCGGAAAAGCAGAAGTAGTCCATGCATGAAATCCCCGTTATTACGCATAATAATACCGCACCGATATTGGCGCGGTATTTTTTGTAGAAGGAGATCAAGCATGCAGGAATACACCAACTGCCACCGCACCGGAGGCAAGAAAAAACGTCCAGAACCGCCTGTGACCCCCGTCACCGATCCCACTCTTTCCTCCCCGGAAACCGACCCCCAGGGAATGTACACCGGAGTACCAAAAGACCCACACGAGAAGCCGATTCAGGACGCGGACGACCTGTAAATCAATTCGGAATTCGTAATGCGTAATTCGGAATTATTGTGTCCGCTCTGCGGACAAATTAAAAAGCATTAATATGAAACAGCACAGGGCGAAAGAACCACTTTCGCCCTGTGCATTTTATTATAATTCTTTTGAAATATTATCGCCAAAGGCGATACCGTAATTCCGAATTACGCATTACGCATTCCGAATTATTCCATATCATTTCTTTCTCATGTCGTTCGCCGTATACACGACCTCGGCGTATATCGCAGCGACGATCTGGTACAGTTCCTTGGGGATAGTTTCGCCGGCGTTCAGCATTACCAGCAGCGCCGCAACGCTGTCGTCGCGGTAAACCGGAACCCCTGCCTCGTCGGCTATGTTCACGATACGCTGAGCAAGTTCCCCCAGCCCGGACGCCACTACCACCGGCGCATAGTTCATATCCGGATTGTATTTCAGCGCCACTGCGGCGTTCTGTCCATAAAGGCGCTTGTTGTTCGCCGGCGCTTTCGGGTGCTTCTCCATAGTGTATTCCTCCCGTCAGACTCTTGTGTTCAGCGTGGTGCGCTTGTCCACTATTTTCGGGAATATCTCCGTCAGATTATGCGGCGCCTTAAGCGGAGCCGTTTCGAATGCCCGGGTATTGTACCCGACATTCCGCACCACCTTGTTTATCCTGTCCTTCATCGGATCTATCTGCTTTTCAAACCTCGGCGGATACAGCAGCGTCAGGTTCACCTCGTCGCCAAGCGCATACAGATCCACCTCGAACCGACCGATACTCTCCACGTCAAACGTCAGGAACAGGTGATAATTCCGCTGCGTTCCCGGAGTATTGTTCGGGTTGTTCTCATCATTGTCCACCCACAGCTCGCCGAACGCCTTTGTGCCGTCAACGTCCAGCGGAAGTATGTAGTGCGCCAGCGGAGTGAACACTCCAGGCGCATTCAGCAGGCTCTGGAGCAGGTTCGCCGCATTGAAGCTGTCCAAGGATTTCAGCGCAGGGTGGTTGATGTTCTCCTGTATGAAATCCGTAAGGCTGTCCAGCGTGGAATGCACCGGAGGTCTGACCCCGTGCTGCGGCAGCTCGTTCTTCAGCGCCATCTTGTCCACCACGTCCACGAACGCCCCGTAAAGCCGCTCGCGTATCGGCATATCCGGCATGGCGCGGAGCATTTCGTTCAGCTTGTCGATGACCTCCTGCACGGTGTGCAGCTTGGAAAAATCCTGGGTGAACTGCGCGGAATATTCCCCGGTCTTGTCCTCCACGAACAACCCTTTCACCATGTTGTGCAGAGTCTGGAATCCCGACTGCCTGCCCCTGGAATACGCTGTCATCATCTGCTCGATGTTATAGCCGCTGTCCTTCAGGTCGGACATATAACCCTTCTCGCTCATGCTCTCGTTAAGGAACTTCAGATACCCGGTAAGCTCCGGCTCTTCGCTCCCGGCATTTTCGACAATTCCGCTGTCGCCATTTTCGTCAACCTGACCGATTTTTTCTCCCTGCGCCGAAATTTCTGCATTTTTATCTGCGGAATTTCCTGTTAGTGGTTGATTTTGTTCAGATTTTGTTGTATAATTATCAATAGAGGTATCCGCCACGTTTCCGCCCTGCTGTGGGTCCGTCATCTTCTGCTTGTTGAAGATGGCAGAGTACAGTCTGGCGAAGGAATTCTTCAGGGATTCCCGGAGCGTGCCCGAGGATATCTGCGACAGCAGCAGGTTGAAATATTCCTTGCACATGTAGGGGCTGTTGTTGTACCGCGACAGGTTGTGCGTGATGAGCGGGATCAGCATCTGAGTGCGCTCGTCATTCAGCAGGCTTCCGCTGACGTCTTTCAGCACCGCAAGGGTTTCCCCCTTGAGATAGTCGAAATACTTGTCGGCGTCCGCCGCGCCCCACTCCTGCGAGAGGTTCAGCAGCTTGGCGGAAAGCTTCTCGTTCGGGGAGAAATACTCCGACAGGAACTTCATGTTCGCACGCAGCGCGCCGAGTATCTCGTTCTTGTTCTGGGCAAAGTTGATGGATTTCAGCAGGTTGCCGATAAGCTCCTTGGTGGAGGGATCCGTGGTGGTCTTTGCGACCTCCCGGAGCACGTCATAGAACTCGTGGCCGCTGAACATCGTGTTCTGCTGCTCCTGGTTCTGGATCTCCTGCACAAGCTCCTCCGGCTTTACATAGAGGGCGGCGGCGAGATCCTCCAGCTTCCCGTAAAGCTCGGTGTGGCCGTTTATCAGCGCCTGGTTCAGTACCTCGATGTTGAGCAGGTCCTTGAGGGTTTCCACCGCGAGGGTGGGATCCTTGGCGACCTGGACCTGAAGCGGTATGAGCTCGCGGTTGCCCATCTCCAGTCTGCTTCTGGCGCTGGAGGCTGAGCCGCTCCCGGCTCCCTGCACGCCGGTCAGCTTGACGATGTCGAAAGGCTCGGTGTTCGGGTCCATCGGACGGGAACTGTAGTTATAGTTCTTCGCAGTTATTGGGTTGTTTATCTGCGGTATCTGCGCCATCGCGATCCCTCCTTTTGGGCTGTAGATAAAGATAACTTCAATAAATATATTGTACCATAAACCAGGCAAATAATAAAGTGTTTTTTTCAAAAAAACATCATTATTTCTTTAAAATACATACCCCTGACCTATAGTCACGGACAGAAAACAACAATATGCGCCACGGCGTATATCAGGAAAGGAATGTTATTATGGCAAAAATTGAACCCGGCATGGAAGCTATGCTGGACATGTACTTCTACGAAACAAATTCACTGCTGGAACAGCTCGACGAGATACTCCTCAGAACAGAGCAGGCGAATAAATTCGACGGTGAGGACGTCAAGGAAATTTTCCGTATCATGCATACCATCAAGGGCTCCTCAGCAATGATGGGCTTTGACAACCTTTCTGTGCTGGCACATAAGGCGGAAGATATGTTCTTCGTTATCCGCGAGAACCCTGATGTCATCACTGATGTAAGCTTCGTGTACGACTTGGTTTTCCAGGTTTCCGACTCCTACAAGGCGCAGATCGAACTTATCCAGAACAACGTGAACGGCGAGTATGAGCAGATGGATTTCAGCGAGCTCATCGACAAGCTGTTAAAGGCGCACGACGCCCTAGTAGGCGAAACCAAGGGAGATTCCCCGGCGCAGGCTGAGGCTATCGCGGCAGGCTCCGCTCCGGCGGACGCGGCTCCGGCACAGGCTGCCGCTCCGGCTGCGCCTGCGGCTTCCGGCGATAACACCACGACCGTCCGCGTGTTCTTCGAGGACGGCTGCCAGATGGAGAACCTGCGCGCATTCCTGCTGATAAACACCATCAAGGACGCCTGCAAGACCCTGGAATTCACCCCGGCGGACGTTGAAACAAATCCCGACACCGCCAAGGAGATCATCGAAAAGGGATTTCTCATCACATTCACCCCCCACGACAGCGTGGACGAGGTGCTCACCGCTATCGCCAGCGCACTGAACGTACAGAGCTACGAGATAGTATCCCAGCCCGCTCCGGCAGCGGCTACAGCGGCAGAAACCCCCAAGGCGGAGCTTCCTCCCGAGCCGAAGCCCACTGCGGCGACGGCTCCGGCAGCGGCGCCTGCCGCACCTGCACCGGTCAAGGAGCAGTCCTCAGTGGAAAAGGCAAAGGAAGCTGTCGAAAAGGTACAGCAGTCAGCCGGAGGCGCACAGAAGCAGTCCCTCATCAGCGTAAACCTAGCAAAGCTGGACGCGCTGCATGATATCGTCGGCGAGATCATCACCACAGAATCCATGGTAATCTCAAACCCCGACCTCGAGGGTCTGGAGCTTGAAAGCTTCAATAAGGCTGCGCGTCAGCTCAAGAAGCTCACAAGCGAACTCCAGGATACCGTAATGTCCATCAGAATGGTACCGCTCGCAGGCGTATTCCAGAAGATGAACCGTATCGTCCGCGACATGAAGAAAAAGCTCAACAAGGACGTTGAATTCGTAATGGAGGGCGAGGACACCGAGGTGGACAAATCCATCGTGGACAGCCTCCAGGATCCGCTCATGCACCTTGTCCGTAACTGCATGGACCACGGAATCGAGGAGCATGTCGAGGAGCGTATCGCCGAGGGTAAGGCGGCAAAGGGCATAGTAAAGCTCACCGCGCAGAACTCCTCCGGAGAGGTAATTATCACCGTATCCGACGACGGAGCCGGAATCGACCCCGAAAAGATCATGGCAAAGGCTCGCAAGCAGGGGATCCTCACCAAACCCGAAAGCGAATACACGATCAAGGAGATACAGAACCTGATACTTCTCCCCGGATTCTCCACCAACGAAACCGTTACCGAGTTCAGCGGACGCGGCGTCGGCATGGACGTTGTAAAGGCGAATGTCGAGAAGTGCGGCGGCTCCATAATCGTGGACAGCAAGAAGGGCGAGGGCACAACGTTCATCATCAAGATTCCGCTCACCCTGGCTATCATCGACGGCATGGAAGTCATCTGCGGCGACCTGGTGTTCACAGTACCGATTTCCACTATCCGCGAGAGCTTCAAGGCAGAGTCCAGCCAGATACTCCGCGACACCAGCAACAACGAAATGATAATGATACGCGGCGTATGCTATCCTATCCTGCGTATGCATGAGAAATTCGGCATAGACACAAAGATCACCGACCTTGAGGACGGTATACTCCTGCTTGTCGAAACCGACAACAAGAGCGTGTGCATCTTCGCCGACAGGCTTATCGGCGAGCAGCAGGTGGTAGTGAAGCCGTTCCCGGCGTACCTGAACAAATACAACATCAAGGGCGAGGGACTTTCCGGCTGTACTATCATGGGCGACGGCAGCATTTCGCTGATCATCGACACCAATACGCTCATAGGTTAAGGAGGAGATCAGCATGACTAATGATGTTATAAAGGAAGCTGTTGCAAAGCAGCAGTCCACCGACAGAAAGCTTTCCAGCGAGAACACCGTGCTTGGAAAGGTTATGACGTTCCACATCGGCGACCAGATCTACGGCATTGAGATACAGTACGTCACCGAGATAATCGAAATGCAGCCCATCACAAAGGTGCCGCATGTTCCCCCGTACATCAAGGGAATAATCAACGTGCGCAGCAAGGTGGTTCCGATCGTTGATATCCGCAGCCGCTTCGGTAAGGAGGAAATACCCTACACAAGCCGCACCTGCATTATTATCCTGAGCCACAACGAAATGTCCGTCGGTATCATCGTTGACAGCGTTGCCGATGTTGAGGACATTCACTCCCACGACCTCTCCGCAACCCCGGAGAACCGCTCGGTGAACACAAATTCCTTCATTCAGTATATGATACGCTCCGGCGACGACGTGAAGCTGATTCTAGACGTTGCCAAGCTGCTTGACGACGAGGGCTGATATGGAACTTTCTGACCGTGAATTTCACCGCCTTGTGGACTACATGCACGATAATTTCGGCATAAACCTGTCTGCAAAACGTGTGCTTATACAGGGCAGACTGGAAAATATGCTCCGCGACCGCGGCTTCGCAAGCTATGACCAGTACCTCGACGCAGTGATGGCGGATACCTCCGGCGCCGAGGTAACTACTATCCTGAACAAGCTCACGACAAACCACACCTTCTTCATGAGGGAGCCGGAACACTACACCTTTATGAAAGATGTGATCCTTCCCTGGGCGGTGGAGAATGCGAAAAACAAAGAGCTGCGCATATGGAGCGCAGGCTGTTCATCCGGCGAGGAATGCTACACCACTGCAATGCTCCTTGACGAATACTTCGGCAGGGAAAAACCCATGTGGGACACGCGGATTCTCGCGACGGATATCTCACACAGCGTCATGGACAAGGCGAAGAAGGGAATATACAACGCCGAGGGCATGAAGGGACTCAGCAACGAATGGGTGCGCCGGTACTTCAACAAAGTGGACGACGAGCACTACGAAATCTGCCAGGCGATAAAGGACGAGATAATCTTCAAACCATTCAACCTGATGGACCCAATGCCCGAAAAGTACATTCGGCGCCCGTTCGACCTGATATTCTGCCGCAACGTCATGATATACTTTGACCAGCCAACCAAGAACGCACTGGTAAACCGGTTCTACGACGTGCTCAAACCCGGCGGATATTTCTATATCGGTCACGCAGAAAGCATTCCCCGGGGAGAAACCAGGTTTGAATACATCAAGCCTGCGATATACCGCCGCGGAATCAACACATGACCTTGTGACACGGGGGCGAATAAATGAGAAAAATCAAACTGCTGGTAGTAGACGACTCCATGCTTTTCCGGGAGGTCCTGTCCCGGTATATACGGGAGGATACGGAAATAGACGTAGTTGGAACTGCCGGCGACGCATACAGCGCCAGGGATATGATACTCAAATTTGAGCCGGACGTCATGACCCTGGATATCGAAATGCCGAAAATGGACGGAGTGGCATTCCTCAAAAAACTGCTGCCGCAATACTACCTCCCGGTGATCGTTGTTTCCTCCTCCATTGAGCAGAAGCAATCCGCGCTTGACGCCGGAGCCGTGGGATTTATCCAGAAGCCATCGGCAAGAACCACAGCCGAAATGCAGGGGTTTGCCCAGAATATTGCACGCGCGGTGAAATCCGCGTTCGCAAAGAACGGCGGCACAAAGCCGGAAACGACAGTCACACACACGCCGCTCTCCTCCACCGGGAAGAAATTCCACAAGGCGGATACGGTGCTCGCTTTCGGGGCATCCACCGGAGGGACCGAGGCTCTGGAAAAGGTGATACGCGAACTTCCGGCGGATTCACCGGCAACGCTCGTGGTTCAGCACATGCCCGCAGGATTCACGAAGATGTACTCCGAAAGGCTCAACCGAAGCTGCAAGATGGAAGTCAAGGAGGCCGAGGACGGCGACAGACTCCGCAGGGGACTTGTGATAATCGGGGCAGGGGAGCATCACCTCAGGCTCTGCCGTGATTCCAGGGGGTATTATGTATCCTCAAGACCCGGCGAGAAAGTGTCCGGACACTGCCCGTCGGTGGACGTACTGTTCACCAGCGTTGCGGAAACCGCCGGCAGCAACGCCATCGGCGTGATACTCACCGGCATGGGGCGCGACGGCGCGGACGGAATGCTCAAAATGCACAACGCCGGCGCATTCACCATCGGTCAGGACAAGGCGACCTGCGTCGTCTACGGAATGCCGATGGAGGCATACAAGCTGGGCGCAGTGCAGGTACAGGCGCCGCTTTATAAAATCGCTGATATAATTCAGGATCAGCTGGTGTGAGCAGATAGCAATATCATATATCATATCCCCCGAGCTGCAGCTCGGGGGTCGGTTTTTAATTATACTACACCCTGCAAGTGTTGTCAATTGCAGATATATAATTTCATATCGTGCCATAAATCCACAAAAACCTTGACTTTTATGCAGAATAGTAGTACAATAAAAGGTACACGGCAAACGCCGTGAATTAACATTGAACGGCAGGGCTTTTGTTTAGCTCTGCAAGGAAAGGAAGTTCAGTATGATAAAAGTAACACTGGCAAATGGCGAAACAAAGGAATTCGACTCTCAGCTGTCCGCGTTCGACGCTGCAAGAGAGCTGGGCGAAGCAAAGACCGCATGTGCCGCAGAGATCGACGGCAAGGTCTGCGATCTGAGAACCACACTCACTGATGGCTGCACCGTGAAGTTCCTCACATTTGAGGACGAACAGGGTCAGAGAGCGTTCAACCACACCGCCTCCCACGTTCTGGCGCAAGCTGTGAAGCGCCTTTTCCCGGCAACAAAGCTTGCCATCGGTCCGGCTATCGAAAACGGATTCTACTATGATTTCGACACCGAGGAGCCTTTCACCACCGAAACACTGGCAAAGATCGAAGCAGAAATGAAGAAGATCGTCAAGGAGTCTATCCGTCTTGAACACTTCACCATGGCTCCCGACGAAGCTATAAAGTATCTCGAGGAACAGGGCGAACCTTACAAGGTAGAGCTGTGCCAGGAGCACGCTGATAAGGGCGAGCCCATCTCCTTCTACAAGCAGGGGGATTTCACCGATCTGTGCGCAGGTCCGCACCTGATGTCCACTTCTCCCGTCAAGGCATTCAAGCTCACCTCCGTTACCGGCGCTTACTGGCGCGGCAGCGAGAAGAACAAGATGCTCACCCGTATCTACGGCACCGCATTCCCGTCAAAGGACGCCCTCAACGCACACCTCGAGGCTCTCGAGGACGCAAAGCGCCGCGACCACAACAAGATAGGCAGAGAGCTTGAGTACTTCACCACCGTTGACTATATTGGTCAGGGTCTGCCGATACTCCTGCCCAAGGGCGCCAAGGTCGTTCAGATCATGCAGCGCTGGGTTGAGGACATTGAGGCAAAGCACGGCTGCCAGCTCACCAAGACCCCGTATATGGCAAAGCGCGAGCTGTACAAGATCTCCGGTCACTGGGATCACTACCTTGACGGAATGTTCGTCCTGGGCGACCCCAACGATGAAACCAAGGAATGCTTCGCGCTCCGTCCGATGACCTGCCCGTTCCAGTATCAGGTATTCCTGAACAGACAGCGCAGCTACCGCGACCTGCCCATGCGTCTGACCGAAACCTCCACACTGTTCCGTAACGAGGACAGCGGCGAAATGCACGGTCTGATAAGAGTTCGTCAGTTCACCATCTCCGAGGGTCACTATATCCTCCGTCCCGAGCAGCTTGAGGACGAGTTCAGAAACTGCCTGGAACTCGCCAAGTACTGCCTTGAAACCGTTGGTCTGCTTGAGGACTGCACATTCCGCTTCTCACAGTGGGATCCTGCCAACCCCAAGAACAAGTACGAGGGCACCGCAGAGCAGTGGGAGATCGCACAGGCTACAATGAAGACTATCCTGGACGACCTCGGCGTTGAATACACCATCGGTATCGACGAGGCTGCGTTCTACGGTCCGAAGCTCGATATCCAGTACAAGAACGTATTCGGCAAGGAGGACACCCTGGTAACTATCCAGATCGACATGCTGCTGGCTCAGCGCTTCGGCATGGAATACGTCGATGTGGACGGAACCAAGAAGAATCCGTATATCATTCACCGCACCAGCCTGGGCTGCTACGAGAGAACCCTCGCATACCTGCTGGAGAAGTACGCCGGCGCGCTGCCGCTGTGGCTGTCGCCTGAGCAGGTCCGTATCCTCCCGATAACCGACCGCGCAAAGGACTACGCAGAGAGCATCGCAAAGCGCTTCGACGACATGAACATGCGTGTGACTGTAGATAACCGCAATGAAAAGATCGGCTACAAGATCCGCCAGGCACAGCTTGAAAAGATCCCGTACTTCTTCATTCTCGGCGACAAGGAAGTCGAAGACAACACCGTATCCCTGCGTTCACGCAAGGACGGCGACCTTGGCGCTTCTCCGCTTGAGGACGTTATCGCAAAGATCGTGAAGGAAAACGCCGAAAAGGCAAGATAATTACAGAAAGGTAGCGAAACAATGGCAAATCAGCAGCTTACCCCCGAGCAGATGAAGGTATTCAACAAGGCTCTCGAAGAGCGCATAACCGAAGCAAACGAGGATAAGACCAAGACCAAGTGGAAGAGCGTTCTTCCCGATCTGATGGCAGCGGACGTATTCGCAGTCGCAGCCCTTGGCGACCAGACTGACGCCAATGGAAACAGACTGCTCAACGTTATGATGATGACCAACAAGAACGGTCAGCAGGTAATCCCGTTCTTCACATCGCCTAACCGCATGTCAGTCCTCGCCACCCCCGACCGCAAGACCTTCAACTGCATGAAGATCAACACGACCCGCCTTTTCAACGCGATAAAGGGAAAGACCGCGGTGCTGAATCCCGGCTCCCCGTGCAGCAGACTGTTCACCCCCTTCGAGATGAATCTGCTGGTAATGGAGAACAAGGACCAGCTGGCGGTTAAGCCGGCTCCGGCTCCCACGCCT
>ENA-UONS01000237-UONS01000237.1-human-gut-metagenome-genome-assembly--contig:-CS19-NODE-237-length-69624-cov-11.770084_pt1 | contig 69624 bp, 70 predicted proteins | sample MGYA00242458_ERZ724005 | MGnify/ENA metagenome assembly ERZ724005
CAGGAGATCATGAGTTCCTTCAACATTGATACCAGTGGAGCAGGATCCACAGGAGCGAACCTGATGCAGAGCGTAACGGACGGAATTACATCCGGAACCGCCGGAGCAGAAGCAGCCGCTCAGAGCGCAGGCCAGGGGATCATGAGTTCCTTCAGTATTGATACCAGTGGAGCAGGATCCGCAGGAGCGAACCTGATTGAGAGCTTGACCAGCGGTATCACCGCAAATGCAGGCAGTGCTCAGAGTGCCGCTCAGAGTGCGGGACAGAGTGCTCTGGATGCAGTGGATAACTTAAACGCCACCACAGTAGGCACGAATATGATCAAAGATATCGGTTCCGGAATTACTTCCGGATCAGGAACCACAACTTCAGCAGCACAGAAAGCAGGAACGGACGCCATGAACGCCTTCCGGAACGCGGTATCATCAGCCAGCGGACTGGGAAGACAGATGATGTCCAACGTTGCCTCTGGTATCAGCTCCGCCGGATCCAGTGCAGTCAGCACCGCGTCCAGCATTGCATACCAGATCAAGGCAGCATTCGAGAACATCCGTATCACGGTTCCGAGACCGTCCCTGCCTCATGTAAATGTATCCTACTCAACAGTAGGAAACGGAAAAGCAACAGCTTCCGTCCCGAACTTCTCAGTCAGCTACTACGCGAAAGGTGCGATCATGAAAAAACCGACCATGTTCGGCATGAACGGCACAAGCCCGATGATTGGAGGAGAAGCCGGTGAGGAAGCGATCGTTCCACTGGACAGCCTGTGGAACCGGATGAGAAATGTAGTCATGAATACGTTTACCATGTTCTTCCCTGGTGGAAAGAAACAGTCTGATCCGGCTAAGGAGAAGAATACTGTTACCCAGACCAAGGAAAAGACAGAGAAACAGCAGACGACTACAACGAAGCCGGAAACGAAGCAGACACAGCCACAGGGCGGAACGAAGTACCAGACGTACCATGTAACAATGAATATTGACGCTCAGAGCATTGATGATCTGCGTAAGCTGAAGAAGCTGCTCTCTGAGCTGGATGGGGATAACGACCCAGTAACGGCATAGGGAGGACAGCATCATGATCTACGTTGATGAGAAATATCTGACCATAGCCGGGAAGAAAATTCCCGGCCAGGTGCAGAGTGTAACGATCACGGAAGAGGGCAAGATCGAGGATAAAAAGAACAGCAAGGGCAAGGTTACAAAAGCAAACCAGCCCACAGGGTTCGAGGCAGCCAAAGTCGAAGTATCCATGTACTTCGAGGAAGACGGCAGCTATACAGCAAAGGAACAGATCCAGTACATTCAGAGGTTGTTTAAGACTACAAAGCAGAAGAAGCAGAAGAAATACAGGATCGTAGAGACACAGTGTGCTGCAAGGGGCATCACGGAAGTGTACTTCAATGGGTTCACGACCACGGAAGATGTCAACCAGAGCTGGTTTACCGGAACCTTGTCCTTTGTAGCCCCTCTGATCGTGAGCGTGTCGGTTGTGAAGACCAAGGCACAGAAAGCCAGGGAAAAAGCAGCGGCACAGAAAAAAGCAGCGGCAGCGAAGAAAGCAGCTGCCAAAAAGAAGACAACCAAGAAAACCAGTAAAAGTCCTGCAAAGGATACCAAGAACAAGACAGCAGCAAAGAAAGCAGCCAAGAAGGTAGTGAAGAAGACTACCAAGAAAAAGACGACGAAAAAGAAGTGATGTAAATGTACAAGAAACTGACAGCTCCGGAATACCACCTGATCCTTCAGACTGTAGAACTGAATGACGGCATCTATATCAAATACAAAAGCAGCAAAGCGGCACACTGTGACACCTGCAAGGTGTTTTTTACAAAGGACGCGCTGGAGGCGGTAAGCACCGCGGATGTCAGCGACTGCCGGGTAGATATGGGGAGCGAGGAAGACTTCGAGAACATTATCGACGGAAGAGGAAACTGGCAAAACGACGGAACAGAGCTCTTGATCCAGGACGGGATGTGGAGACTTCTGGACACAAAGATCACAGCGACCTTCGTGGACTGCCATCCGCAGGAGGCGATACGCTACATCCTTACTCTTTGCGGTGTTACGGACTATATCCTGAGCGAAGACTTGTATGACACCAAGAAAACATTGACGATTGACTCCAAGAACGGGCGGGATGCCATCCAGGAGGTAAATGCAGCCTGGGGACTGGAAGTACCGTTCTTCTACTGGGACGATACTTTCTACTGGGGAAAACGCCCAGAACAGGAATATCTGTACGAGCTGAACGATTCCAACATCCTGGAGCTGGAGAAAAGTGGAGGATCCTGGACGGCGGAAGTGATCGGCGTGCCGTGGATCCATCACTCCCAGTATATCAACATTAACCATGAAAACCTCATTGCAGTAGGCGAAGTTGAAAGCGTAACGGTGGAATCGAACGACAAGGGAATGATGGAGATGTACATTACATTCAGGGAGGTAGAAGATGGATAAACTCAAAAATTATGTCAAAACAGTGATAAAAGATTATCTGAAGAAAGAACTCCCACACACCACCCTCCCCGGAGCAATGGTGGCAGTAGTCACAAAAGCGGAAGACCATTACTACACACTGAAGATCCTGGACAGGAACCTTCAGGAAGACAAGAACTTCCCAGAGATCCCGTCTGTGGCGTCTAATGTGGAATGTGAAAAAGGCGAGCTTGTGGTGGTCGTGTTCCTTTATGGCATCATAGCTCCCTACATCGTGGGGAGGTATGCAAAGTGAGACTGACCGGAACAGACGACACCGACATTGCCCTGGACCAGTATGGTCAGCTGGTAGTGGGAGAAGATGGAGATGTCCGACTTGTATCTGAAGAGGACTGCTGGATCCAGGATGTGTGGATGGAAATGCTCACAGAGGAAGGCGAACTTCTGCACGAAGATGAGGAGGGACGGTGGGCTTACGGCTTCGGCTACGGGACAGTCCTGAACGGATTGGATTCTGAAGAAGCGAACGAAGAGATCTACGCCAGGACACGGGAAAAACTGACAAAACGGGACTATATAGAACCGGACAGCATAAAGACCAGCATCACCGCGCCAGACCGCAAAGGACGGCGGACTCTACGGGTGACATACAGCCCACTGGATACTGAAAAAGAAGTGAACAAAGACATTAGAATAGACGGGGCGGAGGTGACGATCGAATGATACCGTCTGAAATCATGGACAAGATCATCCGGGTACCGGATGAAGAAGAGGAAACGGAAGCAAAAATCGAAGAACTGAAAGAAGCCGGTTTCGTGATCACTAACTTCTCGAAAGGCGGCGTGTTCTACATCCTGCTCCGAATAGCCATACACATAGGCGTGCAGCTCAAACAGCTGGCCGTGGATCTGATCAACAGTGCATTTATGAAACACTGTCCGGACGACTGGGTAGAGATCAGAGCCGCAGACTATTCCAAGACACTGGATGAGGGCGAGAAGACAGAAGGCTATCTGACAATAACCAGGAAGGATACAAGCCAGGCTGTCCGAATTGCCAGAGGGCACCCATTTCGGACAAGTCCGGACGCATATGGCGGATATCTGAGGTTTTACGCTTTAGAAGATACAATCCTTCCAGCAAACCAGGCGACACAGAAGGTGCTGGTGCAGGCGGAGGAGATTGGGACAGCTTACAACGTGGAGGCTGGAAAGATCACAGTATCAATGGTTCATATCGAAGGGGATGCCACAGTCACCAACGAGGAAGACTGGATCACGAACGAAGGCCAGGAGAAGGAGACTGCGGAACATCTCCGAAAACGCTGCATTAACAGCCGGGCTCTGATTGCAGAGCGGACGATCGACAGGAAGTTGAAGAGTACCGTAGAAGAGGTCCCTGGCGTGGCAGTAGCTTATATTGATTCCCAGCACCCACGAGGCCAGGGAACGGTGGACATCATCGTTACCGGAAACAGCGGAACAGCCAGCCCGGAGCTGATCGAAGACGTTGAGGAAGCGATCGAACCACTGACTGGAAGCTATGGGGACTATCTGGTCAAGAGCTCCACACAGCAAAAACAGGACATTGAGATCACGGTCTACATTGAAAAGAACGTGTCTACAGCCGGGTATCAGGACACCATCGAGAGCCTGATCCGGAACATGATGGACATTAAAACCAGGGATGAACTGAATGTGCTGTACCGTGATAGCATCATCGGAACGCTTCTTCCGAACATTCCACGGTATAGAAAGTGCCTGATCACACAGCCTGCGGAGGATGTTCACGTCCCGATCGGCACCGTTATCGTGCCGGGGGAGATCAAAATAACAGTCCTGAACGTGACATAAGGAGGAGATAATGGATAAATTCAGAGATTATATCTGGTATCTACTCTCCAAGCCCTTCAAGATACTGAAGAAAGCACAAAATCAGTGGTGGATCTGGGCGAAGGTCATGGGAGGCTGGTGGGACGAAGTAAAGGACGATCTTCAGAGAGCCAGAGACGAGACGACCATAGCAACCTGTAGCGACATCATGCTTCAGATCCATGCTGAAGACCGAGGCCCGGATGGGATAACCCAGTATGTAGGCGAGTCAAACGACGCCTTCCGCTCCAGGATCGCCATGTACGACGAGACGGAGAGGCTTGGAGGAACGAGAGACGGCATCATCCTGGCGGTCAACTCGATCGGCTACGAAGATGTGGAGCATGTGTGGCTTCCACGTTACAACGGAGACTGGGACCGGTGGGCGGAGTTCATTATTATCATCAATGAGGATGTAGCGAACCCACAGCCGACCAGCACAGCCAACCTGATCCGGGAAGTCCGGGACAAGAAAGAGTCTACATCGAAAGACAACTACCTCATCCGGTACTATGCGGACGTGTGGAACAAACTGATCAGCGAGATGGATACAACCTATCTGCTCCGCAGCCATTTCTATAAGCAGAGATATCTGGACGGAAGCAGGAAACTGGATGGATCCAGAACACTGTCCTATTCAGTAGGACGGATTGAACTACTGCCGGACTACTTATTCCAGACAGAAACACAGGTTTCTTTTCTGATACAGGCTTCAGCTGAATACACGGCTCTTGTGGACCATAAGACGGTTCAAGACCAGGAATATGAAGTTCTGATGAATACCAGGTACCTGCGGAACACAGACATGCTGATCAGCCTTGCTGGTGACTTCCTTTTCCAAGTGAGAGAGACATGGAAATGGCATCCGGAAGCTAGGAACGAGTACCACATGGCGGCGAGACAGGAACAGGATATAACTCCAGCCTACGGGATCCGAATGACAACTATATTCTTCCCAGCCAGGCATCTGGATGGAAGCAGGAAGCTGGACGGATCCAGAACACTCAGCGGAGCTATAGGAAGGATAGAAGGAGACACTGGATGCCTGCTGGATGTGCAGAATAAAATCATTAAAACCACCAAGCAGGAGCTGGAGAACGTGATGGATGTACAAATGAACGTACTCCCAGAAGCGACTTCAACAGCGAGAATGACAGTGAAATTCTGGTACGGCAGGAGACTGGATGGAAGCAGGAAGCTGGATGGATCCAGAACACTCAGCACCCTGACCGGACGGATTGAAGCAAGAAAAGATTATTTATTTGACGTTTACACGGTAGCCCAGGGATCTGGAAGTATCGGGTAAACAGAGAGGAGAATGAAATGAAGTACACTATCTCAGACGTTCATAGAAAGAAGATCGCCCAGGCGACACACAGCGCGGGAAAGATCGCCACAGTCGCCCAGATCGCACTTGGAACGGGAGGCGTAGATGGAAGCGGGAATGTAAAAACACCAGCTGGATCCGCAACGAAGCTGACCGCAGAGGTCATCCGAAGAGCATACACAGCATCCGAGAAGGTGGACGACGCCTGCTATGAATATGCTCTTGTCCTTGCAGAAAATGAATGCGTAGGAAGCAAGATCAGCGAGATGATGCTGATTGATTCAGAAGGGGATCCGATCTGCTTCCTGAATTTCCTTCCGAAGCAGAAAGACGACATCAAAGAGACCTACCGGATCCGCAACCACTACTCATAATACGGAGGCGTGACATGAGCAATCTGAAATACACTCCGGAATACAAGCCGGAAATGAAAGAGTGGGACATAGATACCACTGATTTATACGAAAACTGGAATGAAGCACACAGACAGTTCCTGGGGAACGATGCAGCCATCGTCCAGAAGATCGCTGATCTTGGACTTTCCGTGGTTGACGGAAAACTGTGTGTAACTTATGAGGAGGAATAAAGAAATGAGCAAAGTAACAAGCCCTATTATGACAGATGAAACAGGAAAGGACATTGCAGAAAAGCTCCATACCCTGAACATTTTGAAAGGTATAGAAGTGGGGAGTAACCTGGAGAAAGTAACAACCATGCAGGAGATCAGAAGAATCGTGCAGTCAGGAAAGGCTGCGGATGTCTTCCAGATCGGCGACCAGATCATCGTTCCGTGGACAGACACCAAAACCGGAACAAAATACTCTGTACCGATGGACGTGATCAAGATTGCAAACGTCACCCTGAAGGATGGATCAGAGGTTCCTGGTCTTTATTTACAGTGGCATTATGCAACACCGTTCGGCGTACAGTTCGACCAGTACGAAGCATTCTACAAAGCAGAGTCAGAGCTTCCAGCTGGCACCTACAACATCATTGTTGGAGCAAACTGGGGAAATAACTGTAAGGCAAACGAGACCTACCAGTTCACACTGACTAAGCCGGTGCCAGCAGGCGGTCTCCTGGCTGGATTCTATGGAATGCCCGATCAGACCCCAACAGCCTGGAAAGTATATTCTTTCGCAGACGGAAACAGCGCAGCCATTGAAACGGTGTCCGTGACAGCCGGATCCGGAGGCACAAACCTGGGAACCTTCCTTCCTGCTGGCGATGGAAAGGTGAACAGTCTACATCGCCTGGCTTATGGCTATAACAGATATAGTCAGAGCGCACTCAGACAGTGGCTGAACAGTGATGCAGCCGCAGGAGAGTGGTGGGCTTCTCAGAATGACTACGACAGAGCCCCTGATCAGCTGTCCCAGAAGGATGGGTTCCTGAAAGGGTTTGAGGCTGACTTCCTGGAGTGCATCCAGCCTGTCAAAGTGGTCACAGCCCTGAATACCGTAACCGACAAAGCTGACGGAGAAACGGAAGTTACTTATGACATGTTCTTCCCTCTGTCCCTGGAAGAAATGTACATCGAGCCACAGCTGGCAGGAGAAGGCGAGGCTTGCCCTTACTGGAAACATGCTTCCGGACTGGCTGCCAAGATGAAACAGTACCAGACATATCCGCAGATCAGAACCTTCGCGATTGAAAACCACGTCTCACCGCAGAGCGTGCGCCTGCGTTCAGCTTATCGCGGCTACGCCAACGATACGTGGAGTGTGCGCGCGTCGGGCTACGTCTACTACAACTCCGCGATCTACGCGTATCGGTGCGCCCCGGCTTGCGCAATCTGCTAATCGGTTAATCACGGGCGGACACCTCCGCCCGTGGAGGAGACAGAAATGGTACGAAAAGACGAAAGAGGGGAAGGCAAGTTCGACACACAGACGAAAGCCTTGGAGCTTGCGACCTATACCGTAAACATAACAGATAATCACAAGGTATTTACACCAGACCACGAAGACACGACGAAGAAGATCGTGGCATATGCGACAGACATATACCACAGGACAAGAGTGGCAAATAACGTGCCATTCAAAACGCCTGAGGCTGGAGCAGAGAGAAACCGGCTCCAGAACATAGCTATTGCAGAATGCGAGAGCCTTCGATCAGAGATACAAATTGCAAAGATGGTCTTCCACCTGCGAATGAAGCGGGTAAAATACTGGGATGATTTAATAGTAGAAGTGCATGATTTACTCCAGAAATGGAGGGATTCAGATGCCGACCGTTCCAGGAGAATGAGATCCCTGAAACGTTGACATAGGGCAGTAGGCTGTTATCTCACCGCAGAACGTGCGACTGCGTTCAGCTAATCGCGGCAACGCCAACAATACGTGGAATGTGAACGCGTCGGGCAACGTCAACAACAACAACGCGATCAACGCGAATCGGTGCGCCCCGGATTGGATACTTTAGACGTGCGAAAAGACTTCACATAGTGAGGTTGCAGGGAAATGAAGTATGCAAGGAGCCGAAAGCCCTGCCACTACGGTGGTGAACAATAGAACGGCGATGCGGTCAGTCTGCGGGCTGGTACCGCTATCCACGCCGCGACAACGACGGGGAGATGGAATGGATACAGAAGAAATAATAGGCTATGAAGCACTGTATAATTCCATGATGAAATGCAAGAAAGGTGTCATGTGGAAGGACAGCACCGCGTTCTTCGTCCATAACTGGATGAGAGAGATCGGAAAGCTGGAAAGACAGCTGCATGATGGTACATACCAGGAAAGACCTCCGAAGTTCTTCAAGGTGATGGAACCAAAAGAACGGGAGATCATGAGCATAGCATTCCGGGACAGGGTGTATCAGCGATCCCTGAATGATGTAGAGATATATCCGAGATGTACGCGATCCTTTATTTACGATAACCACGCCTGTCAGGCTGGGAAAGGCCCTGATCTGGCAAGGGAAAGACTGAAATGTTTCCTACAAAGATATTACCGGAAACATGGAGCTGATGGATGGGTTCTGCAATGTGATATAAAAGGCTACTATCCAAACATGACCCATGATGTGGCAAAAGCTACATTACGGAAGTATCTTCCAGATGAAAGCTACCAGATGGCGGCCAGGATCCTGGATAACTTTCCAGGAGAAGTTGGCTTTAATCCAGGCAGCCAGATTGTCCAGATCGTCGGTATCACAGCCCTGAATGACCTAGATCACTACATAAAAGAAAGGCTCCTGATGGAGATTTATGAGCGATATATGGATGATTCAGTTATGATACATTACGAAAGAAAGAAGCTGGAGACCTGCCTGGAAGTGATCGAAGGAAAACTTGCAGAGAAGGACATGAAACTGAATAAGAAAAAGACTCGAATATACAGTCTGAGAAAAGGAATCCTGTTCCTGGGTTTCTGGTTCTATCTGACAGACACCGGAAAAGTCATGGTTCACATTGACCCGAAGAAAGTGAAACATGAGCGCAGGAAACTGCGGAGGATGGCTGGGCTGGTAAAGAAAGGTGAAAAGACACGGGAACAGGTTGACGAGCATTTTGATTCATGGATGAGACATGCTTCTTATGGTGACTCATATAATTTTCAAAAGAACATGAGAGAATTTTATAGAAGTTTATGGGAGGACAACGACAATGATGGAATACAGGAGACTCAGCGGAACGATCGCGGATAACCGCGAAAAAGAAGGTCTGAAGGCTGATGTAGAACGCCAGGAGGCAATATTGGAATATATCGCCCTGGCTGCCGATGTAGAGCTTCCAGATGATTCAGAAAGCGAGGGAATGAGCTATGAACAGTAAAAAGAAGATTGAGAAGTACAAAAGATTTTATGAAAACGGGTTCTGGACCAAGAAGATGGTTGCCGCCCTTGTGTACGATGGGAAGCTCACACCTGAAGAGTATGAGGAAATAACGGGAGAGACCTTCGTAGAAGTAGAAGAGTAATCTACAACGCCACGACATCCGGCTCTTGCAGGGATGGGCGTGGCGATTAAGGAGTAAGCATGGAAGAGATCCTTTTGAGAGTGAAGATGTGCGTTCCTGCAAACGGGACTATGCTGAATGATCTGAACGATCTGATCATCAAATACATGGAAGAAAACGGGATAGATTGCTACTCAGTTGACTCCAAAATAAATGTCAAAACAGGGGAATAACAGCCCCTGTTTTTTGTGCCTAAATCGGGAAATATTTGCGGAAAACTTTTGACAAGAAAGTTGAGAAGTTTTGACGCAAATTTTGAGCGGCTACAAGAATATTGCCCATGCGATGACCGCATTAATGGCTCAGAATAAAGGAGCTGGAAAAAATGACCGTATGAGGGAAGGCTTCCGATGTGGAATGATACTGGAGCTTGTTTATGGAGCAGCAGTTATGCTGATCTGTCTGGGATTTGCCAGACCATTAATGTCATTATTTGTAAAAGATGAGGAAGTTATCGGACATGGAGTGGTTTATCTCCACTTGATTGCGGTAATGTATATTCTTCCCGCTATCACAAATTCGCTTCAGGGCTTTTTCCGTGGAATCGGAGATCTGAAGGTGACCTTGATGAGCAGTTTTACCAATATGACAGTCCGTGTCATTGCAGCGGCACCGATGGTTTTGTTATGGAATTTTGGTATTGAGGCACTGCCATATTCCTATCTGGCAGGATGGATTGCCATGCTGCTTGTAGAGACACCTTTGATGCTTCGAATTTACCGAAAAAAGTAAAAGAAAGGACATCCTGAAAAAACGGATGTCCTTTTTATGAAAAGAAGTGCATATTATTTGCGAAAGAGACGTTTGACAAAAGCCAGAAGATCAAAATGCCGAGTCTTCGTATAGTCATTTATAAAATTGTCACAATACATATAACGTTCTGCTATGATCCATTCTGGAACGGGAAGTGCATCCAGGGAACTTGTATATTCTGCGAATTTCATATTCACGCCTCCTTTAATTTGTTTTTTTAAGTTACTTATATTCTAGCACAAAATTAAGGAAAAACTATGGGGGCGGATTCTAAAAATTAAGTGGGAAATATGTGCTGTCAACACAAAATATATGATATAATAAAGGAAAAATTTGAACATTTTACAGAATGGGTTTGGGTAACAAAAAGGGAGGTTTTATGAGTTTTACAATACAGGATATGATGCTGACAGCAGAAACAAGATATGAAATGAAGTTTCTGGCCGGAAAAAATGGATGGTCCAATTCAATCAGCTGGGTACATCTTCTGGAAGATACAACGATCATACAGAATTTCTGGGGAAAGGAGCTTGCAGTGACAACCGGGCTTGGCTTTCCGGAAAAAGAAGACTGGATGCATCTGGCACAGCAGCTGAATCGGTATCATGCATCAGGGCTTGTTATCAATGTGGGACAGTACATTTATGAGGTGCCGGAAGAATTGAAAGCATACTGTGATGAAAATGACCTTCCGCTACTGACTGTGCCCTGGGAAGTGCATTTATCAGATATGATAAAAGACTTCAGTATTCATGTATTTTTGCAGGATACTACAGATGAGCAGATCGCATCCGCCTTGATTGCAGCTATTGAGACTCCGGATAATCAGGATGCATATAGAAAAGATTTATTACAGTATTTTGATGTAGATGGAAGCTTTCAGGTGCTGCTGATGACTTGTGAGGGGCTGGACTCTATGGACACAGTGGAGCGAAAAAAGCTGTCTTATCGAATACAGGTATATCTGGAGGATATCACTCACAATGGAAGCTTTTTTTATTACAACTCTGATTTTGTGCTGGTAGCGAATGCGCTTTCGGAAGAGTATTTGTGCCGTCTTGTAGAGGGTGCCATAAAAAGAGGAAAAAGACGTATGCCCGGACTGCAATTGTGCGTGGGAATCGGGAGCAGATGTATGGATATTTCCCAGCTTTCGGTAAGCTATCAGAGAGCGAAGGCAGCAGCACACATAGCGATGACACAAAAGAAGCAGGTGGTAAAGTTTGATGACTGCGGGTTGTTCCGTCTGCTTTATATGGTGAAAGATAAAGAAATACTGAAGGAAATGGAAACAGAATGTCTGGCAGCATTGGAAGAATATGACAGAAGATATCATGCCGGTTATGTGGAAACTCTTCAGTCATATCTGAAGCATAATGGAAGTATTCAGGCTGTGGCAGCAGAATTGTATACGCACCGCAATACGGTGCTGTACCGCATTGGAAATATCAGAAAAATTCTGGGAAATGAGTTGAAAACGCCGGAAGAGAGACTGCCCTATCAGATTGCATTTTATATCAGAAATATGCATGGGCAGATATAAGTATTGCGCAGTAATGTTTTTCTTGTGCATAGTGTAGCGCAGTCGTATAATAGAAGCAGTTTTTTTACATAAGTAAGATTGTAAAAAAGCAATCAAGGCAGGAAGGAATGGACATATTGCATAACCAATCAATGTTGATGTAATTCTGGAAAATCTGGACCGGATTTTGGGAAGATAAAGCGGATAAAATGAAGGGGAAATACGTGTGAAAAGCACATAAAATAATGCAGGTCTTGTTCATTTTTTATACGTTTCCCATAGGTTGTTGCGTTTAATTGTGCTGTTATGTGTCTCTCGTTCTTCTCGTGGGTGTCTGTTTTGTATACAATGAAACCAACAAGGCATATGCCCAGTAAAAAAATGATAAGAGGCACAAGTGTTTTTTTCTTCACCAGGTTTACCTCGTTTTATCCGTTGAAATTTCTATAATAAGGCATTATATCACAGAAGTTTAAAATTAAAATAAATTTTCTGAAAAAAATGACAATATATTTTTTTACTACGCTCTGGCGAAATATAAAATGAGTCAAGTCGAAAGTTGATAAAGAATGAAATTTGGCTTATAATTTATACTAAAACAATGTCAGGAGGAGCAAGCAATGGATATTAATATGCAAAAAAGAAATGAAGTATTGGCTCAAAATGTGATCAAAGGTCTGGAATCTCGCAATATGTCAGGCTATTACGCCGCAGACAGAGAAGCTGCTGTAAAGCAGGCACTGGAACTGATCCCGGAGGGCAGCAGTATTGCCATGGGTGGCTGCACAAGTGCTCATGAGATTGGACTGATCAAGGCATTGGAGGATGGAAATTATAATTATATTAATCGCGCGAAAATGTCACCAAGAGAAAGCCTGATGGCAGCGTATGATGCGGATGTATTTCTTTCCAGTGCAAATGCCATTACCAGTGACGGTGTTATGGTAAACATTGATGGAAATTCCAATCGGGTTTCCTGTATTGCCCAGGGACCGAAGAAGGTGGTTTTCATTGTGGGAATGAATAAGGTCTGTTCAGATCTTGATGCAGCTATGAAGCGGGCAAGAAATGTGGCAGCTCCGGCGAATGCACAGAGATTTGAGGTGAAGACACCTTGCAAAACCGCAGGGAAATGTTTTGACTGTAAATCTCCGGATACGATTTGCTGTCAGTTTCTGATTACAAGATATTCTCGTCATAAAGATAGAATACATGTTATTCTTGTAAACGATACTCTTGGACTTTAAACGGTGAGATTTATTTAGGGCGTAGCTTAGAGCGTGTAAATACACGCTTTTCCAGCCGCTTTTGTGTTACTGTTCACTTCGCGACCAGTAACACGCTTCGCGATGCGCAGAAAGACGAACCTTCTTGTGACAAGCACAAGAAGTAGCGTTTGCTGCGCAAACTTAATTCTCGGGTTTTCTGAGAGCTTTGTTCACAAAAAACACCTCGCGGAACGTTACCAGTGAACAGTAGCACTTTTGTCGAATTATAGGGAAAGTTGTCGGACGATTTTTGTTGCAAAATTTTGATATAAAACGTAGAATAATGACGGTAAGTGTGAGAAAAATGGATTTTTTATCACTGCTTAAATTGTAACCTTAAATAGCTTGGAATCACAGAAGAACAGCTTGTGTGATTTGGGAAAACGTTACCAATGAACCGTGATCTATAAGTACATATCAGGAGGAAAACAATAATGAAAATGACAACAAAAATGATTATGCTTCAGAACATTGAGAAAATGGTGATGGAGCAGCAGCGGGTGGATGAAAATGATTCCTACATCAGACAGGACAATGAGGATCTGAAGTATCTGGAAGAACGATATGACCAGCTGCAATTATCCCACACTGTAAAGCGTGTGATCGATGATTACATCGCCTGCCTGCAGACCCGGGACGAGAGATATTCAGATCTTGCTTATGCAGCTGGGATAAGGGATACTATAAGCTTACTGCAGGGGATGGGAATGCTGAATGGAACTGCTGCAATAAGTGGAAATATGTAAAATTGGAATCGTGAAACACGCTCTGGCAAATAGAAAGCTTTTTTTCAAGCGTTTGTTAGCATTTTATCCAGACATTCTACAATCAGTCTGACATTCTTCAGCGCACCTAAAGTGTCGCCTTTTTGCTCCAGGGAGTGGTTGCAGCCCTCGAAAATCCCGCCGGTTTTATCAGGGAAGTTTCTGGCTGCGGCGCGGATCTTGGACTCCGGCATATAGGGATCAGCGGTTCCGGCGAAGAAGAGCCCGTTGATATCGGAGAGATAACGGAGGGTAGAAGGAATTGGAGTCATAAGAAATTGATGGACTTTTCCCTTCAGCTGCAGTGCTGTTTCCAGCTGGCAGGCGATGGTGGTGCCGATGCTTTTGGAGATAAAAATAATATCATCATATTCAGAGAAAGGAACGTTTTCCAATTGGGGGAGCGTTCTTTTTATTGCCAGTTTTATGATAGGTTCCAGTTCCGCTGGGGTGCGGCCGTGGAAGGTGTGGATGTCCTGGCCGTAGTCAAGGCGGATGATTTCATAACCACGTTCAGCAGCCATGGAAGCAGTATAATAGAGAAGGGGCTTGGTGCAGGTATAACCGACACCTGGGAAAATGACGGCAAGTTTTTTCATGTGGGTACCTCGCTTGAAATCGTAAATTGAGTTATATTGAGGGATAAAATGTAATCTGAAAGTGGTTATTGCGTCCACTTAGTTCTTGTATTTATTAAAGTATGATCCGATCAGCGTCTGTTTGAATTCATATAAGATATGAGCGTCAAAAGACCCGTTGATATAGCATTATTATATACTTCTTTCACAAAAATTGTAAAGAAATGACGGTAAGAAATATGGTGAATTATCTGTGAAGATATGCTAAAATCGTTATTGTTCAATGAAATAAGAAACAGCTTGAAATTATTAGTGATTCAAAAGCGAAATAACGAGGAGTGACATTATGAAATTATTAATTGTACGCCATGGTGACCCGGATTATGATATAGATTCCCTTACAGAAAAAGGCTGGAAAGAGGTGGAGTATCTTTCACAGAAGCTTTCCAAATTAGATGTAAAAGCTTTCTATGTATCCCCCCTTGGAAGAGCGAAGGATACTGCGGCTCCGACTTTGAAAAAGATGGGAAGAACAGCCACAGAGTGTGAATGGCTGAAGGAATTTCCCTGTCAGATCTGGCGCCCGGATGTGAAAGATAAGAAGATTATTGCATGGGACTGGCTGCCACAGGACTGGATGGCAGACGAGCGCTTTTTCCAGTATGACCACTGGTTTGAGAATGAGGCTATGCAGGAAGGTCATGTGAAAGAAGAGTATGACCGTGTGATCGGGGAGTTCGACAAGCTTCTCGTGAAGCATGGATATGAGAGGAAAGGTCACTATTATAAAGTAAATGAAGAGAATAATGACACGATTATTTTCTTCTGTCATTTTGGATTGGAGTGTGTACTTCTCAGCCATCTGCTGAATATCTCTCCGATGGTACTTTGGCATGGCTGCGTGGCTGCCCCATCCTCTGTGACAACTTTGACCACAGAAGAACGCCGTCAGGGAATTGCTGCTTTCCGTATGAGCTCCTTCGGCGATATTTCCCACCTTTATGCCAACAATGAGTCGCCGGCATTTGCAGCAAGATTTTGCGAAGCGTATGGAAATAAGGATCAGAGACACGACTGACATTGTGCATTGAGAAGTGTGTTGTTGTGAAGGGCGTGAACAGTAATCTTCATAGTATTAACGGATGGTAAGAGTTATGTTCTGACTTTCAGAAGATAATGAAACGTTATGATCTGAAAACAGGACACAATGGGAAGAACAGGGACGGAATTGTGATGCCAGTTACGAATTAGTTATTTTCATTTTAGAAATTTTAGAAAAAAATTATAATTTGGACAAATACCTTTCACAATTATGAGGTATGATATATACATCTTAAGAGAAAGAACTCTTAAGAAAAACTCTTTCCTTTCCCTAAAAAATGTATAAATAAACCACCGTCTGTTGGCAAGAACGCTGACTGGGCGGTGGTTTTACGTTGTGGGAAAAATTAGTATTATTACTGAATGTGGCGAAGAGTTAGAGCGTAATATCGTTGCTTGACAATGTTATTATAGACAATGGAGGTACTTATGCAATCATCAAATCAGCTGCAAGACATGCTTCATTCCATCAATCGGAAGAGCTATCCTGCCTATAAATCCCTGAAAGGGGCATATCAGTTTAACAAATATGTTTTGTCAATTGATCATGTACAGGGCGATCCATTTGCGTCACCGTCCCATGTCAGTGTGAAAATTTTCCACAGAGAAGCTGGATTTCCAGCGGAATATTATAAGGATAAGCTGACCAGAATTACGTTGGCAGACTATCTTACCAGACAGTTTGAACAGCAGGTGAACCGCTATACTTTTCGTGCAAAGGGCTCTGGAAAAAGTGGACTTATTTCCGTGACCAGATGCGGCCAGGAGGTGCTGGAACGAACGGCCTGTGAGATTACAGAGCAGGGGATTACCGCCCGGTTTTTTGTAGGTTTTCCGGCAAATGGACGTACCATAAATGCGGGAGAGCTGGAGAAAATTTTCTTTGAATTTCTGCCGGTTTGTGTGGAAAAAGCATTTGTATACAGAAATTTAAGTGGAAAAGATTTGGAAAATACTATTTTCCTGGCAGAAGATCAGGCGTATATCAGGGAAGAATTAAAGAAGCGTTCCCTGGTTGCTTTTGTAAATGACGGCGCGATTCTGCCAAGAGAGAGTGGTATTTCATCTAAGCCGATGAAAGGGAGCGTGACATTTTCTTCGCCGGAAAGTCTTCGGGTGACTATGGCGCTTCCCCATAAGGGAAAAATAACCGGAATGGGAATTCCTAAGGGAATCACGTTGATCGTTGGTGGTGGTTATCACGGCAAATCTACCCTTCTGAACGCATTGGAACTGGGTGTGTATAACCACATTCAGGGAGATGGAAGAGAATATGTGATCACGGATTCCACAGCCCAGAAGCTGCGCTCTGAGGATGGCAGATTTGTGAAAGATGTGGATATTTCCCTGTTTATAAATGATCTTCCCAATAAAAAAGATACCACCTGTTTTTCTACGGAAGATGCCAGCGGAAGTACTTCCCAGGCAGCAGGAATCGTGGAAGGAATAGAGTCAGGAAGCAAGGCGTTTCTGTTGGATGAAGATACATCTGCTACTAATTTTATGGTGCGAGATGCCTTTATGCAGCAAGTGATCAGCAGAGAAAAAGAGCCGATCACTCCATTTTTGGAACGTGCCCGGGATCTGTATAAAAAGGAGGGGATTTCCACAATTCTGGTTGCCGGAAGCTCCGGGGCTTTTTTCCATATTGCAGATACTGTGATCCAGATGGACAATTATATGCCGGTAGATATCACAGAAAAAGTCCGGGAACTTTGCAGGGATTATCCTTTAAATGAGAATATGGCAGCTGGATTTAAAGCACCACAAAGCCATCGCATCATGTCAAAAAATATGCCGTTAAACGGTTCCAAGAAGGCTTATTACGGTCATTCTAAGGCGCAGGATAAGCCGGAAAGGCTGAAAGTAAAGGTACATGGCAGAGATGGTTTTTCCATTGGAAAACAGGAAGTGGATCTGCGATATGTGGAACAGCTGATCGACAGTGAGCAGACAGGAGCTTTAGGAGCGTTGCTGAAATATGCAGTGGAAAAACTGATTGATGGGAAAAGAACACTGCAGGAAATTGTGGAGCTGCTTTGCAGTAAATTGGAAAAAGAAGGGCTGTCTTTTCTGTCAGAAGGCTATACTTCCTGCGGCTATGCAGTGCCAAGACGACAGGAAGTATATGCTTGTTTTAACCGATACAGGAGACCTTGAACCGGATTTGGATATATCAAAAAAGGCAGTGCAAAGTGTTGGACTGCGCGGCAAAAGATTTGTGCAAGAAAACCTATTTGCCGGTAGCTTTTTACCTGGTTATACGCTATAATGAATTTTGGATGAGGAAAACACAGGGATTATTTTCCCTGTGTAAAATGAAAACAGGAGAAAGGTGGATATAGATTATGGAACGTCCAAACGCATGGCTCACATATTCAGATGCTGATATGCAGGATCTGGAAACTGTGGCAAAGAAATATCGTCATTTCTTAAATGTAGGAAAGACAGAACGTGAATGTATCACTCAGATTGTGAAAGAGGCTGAGGAAGCAGGCTATGTTTCCCTTGAAGAAAAGGTGAAAAATGGCGAAGATCTGAAAGCAGGAGATAAAGTTTACCAGGTTGGAATGCAGAAGATCATTGCCCTGTACCATATTGGAGAGGAGGATCTGGCACAGGGTATGAATATCCTTTGTGCGCACATTGATTCTCCGAGATTGGATATTAAACAGAATCCGTTATATGAGGATACGGATCTGGCTTATCTTGACACTCATTACTACGGTGGAGTGAAGAAATATCAGTGGGTTGCTCTTCCAATGGCAATGCATGGCGTAATTGTGAAGAAGGATGGCACTGTTGTAAATGTAACCGTCGGCGAGGATGAGGACGATCCGGTTCTTTACATCACAGACCTTTTAATCCATCTTGCAGGACAGCAGATGGCGAAGAAGGCTTCCGAGGTTGTTGAGGGTGAGAAGCTGGATATCCTGATTGGAAGCCAGCCACTGAAGGATCTTCCAGATGACAAGAAGAAAGAGGCTGTTAAGGAGAATGTACTTCGTATTCTGAACGAGAAATACGGTGTGGAAGAGGAAGATTTCCTTTCCGCAGAGCTTGAGATCGTTCCAGCTGGCAAGGCTCGTGACTGTGGTCTTGACCGCAGCATGATCGCGGGTTATGGACAGGATGACAGAGTTTGCGCATATACTTCCCTTCTGGCTCTTCTTGAGATGAAAGCACCGAAGCGTACAAGCTGCTGTCTCCTTGTAGATAAGGAAGAGATCGGAAGCGTGGGAGCAACTGGTATGCAGTCCCATTTCTTTGAGAACAGTGTAGCAGAGGTCCTGGATGCAATGGGACAGTATTCAGATCTCAGACTGAGAAAGGCTCTGAAGAATTCCAGCATGCTTTCCTCAGATGTAAGTGCCGGCTATGATCCTGCATTTGCAGAAGCTTTTGAGAAAAAGAACTCTGCGTATCTTGGAAGAGGTATCGTTCTCAACAAGTTTACAGGTGCCCGTGGAAAATCCGGCTCCAATGATGCCAATGCAGAGTATGTGGCAAGAGTCCGCAGAATTTTTGACGACCATAAGGTTTGCTTCCAGACAGCTGAGCTTGGTAAGGTTGATGTAGGCGGCGGCGGAACCATCGCTTTTATCGCAGCTCTTTATGGTATGGAAGTAATTGACAGCGGTGTTTCTGTTCTCAGTATGCATGCACCGTGGGAGGTTACCAGCAAGGCGGATGTTTACGAGGCGAAGAAGGCTTATAAGGCGTTTCTTCTGGATGCGTAAGCAGGTGCTTTGACGCTCTAGAGCCTTTTTCAAACATGCTCTAGGAAAATAGTTTCTTGAACTACGGATAATTTGAAATTAGCGGACAGACGTTTTAGGTCTGTCCGTGATTTTTATTAAAAAGATGTCAGAAGCTGTTTGAAAACTTACAGAGAGCCTTTGGGACTCTGTTTCGGGCTTTTTATTTTTGGGAGCGAGGGCTGTGTTTGTAATATTTTGAAAATTCTACGAAATGAGGAGTATTGGATTATGTTAAAAAAACAGGCACCGGGAGAGACAATCCTGAAGGTTGGCGGCATGCTTCTTCTGTTTCTTGGCGTTCTGCTGGCATTTGGAAGTGGAAACACGCTTTCTCTGGTTATGAAGGGCAGTAGTGACAGCGCAGTTGTAGAATATCTGAATCAGAACGGTATGACTTACAGCCAGCTGGTTGCAAGCAATGTGATGGTTCTGGTGGCAGGAGTAATCTATCTGGCAGCTGGCGTGGTTGGTGTGAAACAGGCTGGTAAGGTGGAGAATGCAGGCCTTTGTGTGGGAATGGGAGGCCTTCTTATTGCAGAGGTTGTGGCAGAAGTGATCGTTACTATGATCTTCGGAGATTTCGATCCGGCTTCCGTGATCCGAATGCTGATGTTCCCGGCTATTTATATGATTGGCGCAGTGCTGAACTGGCAGGCGAAGAAAGCCAGGAGATAGGGAGGCACCGTCATGCTGGAAGAAGTTAGAGAGCTCTTATAGAGTCTTTAAAATAGTACCAATCGTGCAAAAAATACCTATAAAAAAATATTTTAAAAAAATTTCAAAAAGGTGTTGACAAAACCACAGGTATCGTGTAGAATATTCATTGTTGTGAGGGACAAATACTTCACAAGTAATAAATGTGTGTTTAGCTCAGCTGGATAGAGCGTTTGGCTACGGACCAAAAGGCCGGGGGTTCGAATCCTCTAACACACGTAATTGAGAAGCAGAATCATTGAGAAATCGATGGTTCTGTTTTTTTTGTACACAAAATCAGACCGCGGGTAATAAGAAATATAAATCCAATATTGAAATAATACTATAATTATGGTACGGTAATTCAAACAAAAGCGTGAAGCTTGTTCGGAAAAATTATTGAGTGAATTAAAGTTCGCGGAAGGAGAGAGGAAAAATGTTCACAGTACTTAATTCAGAAAGCCTATGGATTGGCACAGACTTGAAAAGATTTAATGAGATCCGGGATATTCTGGATAGTCAGAATATCAAGTATAAGTACAAAGTAAAAGATCAGCTGGGAGAATGGACAGGCAGCGGAACTATTCGGGGACGTGTGGGAAGTGCAGGAAATCCAGCGGAGCAAGCCAAGCAGTACGAAATACTTGTAGACAGGAAAAATCTGGAGCAGGCACGTTTTGCGATTCAAAAATGATACGGTATTTTTTATAAGACACCAGATTTTCCTGAACGAATCTGGTGCCTTTTTATGCGTTAAAACATGTTATTTATACTTATAGAACATATCAGATCAAAATGAAAACACCGACACAGCCTGAATCTGATACTTATTGTGGCGAGATTCTTGTCAGAAACAAGATAAAGCTCCAGATCAAATCTTCCGCTCTGCCTTCCGAGCTTTTTTTGCAGAATACATTTTCTCATCTGCCAGATTGATATAATCATTCAGGGTCAGATCCGGATCATCGGCAATTACCCATCCGATGCTGGCTTCAATGGGGAAGCCCACCCGACTGTTGGCAGAAAACACTTCCAGAGAATCCAGAAGGGTATGAGCCAGCTCCTGTATTTTCTGTTTATTATAATCAGGAATCACGCATACGAATTCATCTCCTCCATAGCGTATGGAAACGGACTCTGCAGGACAGTGCTGCCGCAGAACGGAAGCAATGCTGCTGATAGCAAGATTTACCATATCATGCCCAAAAGTATCATTGATATATTTCAGGTGGTCTGCATCCACAAACATGATTCCTACTGGTCTCTTTTCCTGCATACACTGATGGAAAAGAGGCATGGCAAGCTTTTCGTAAGCCATCCGGTTGTAGAGCCCGGTGAGAGAATCATGGATGTAAAGCTGAGAAAGCTGTTTATTCATTTTACGCAGGGTAAGTCTTGCATACAGGGCTTCCATGGAAGTCTGGAGTGCATTTAAGGTTTCGAACAGGAACTGATGCTCCAGAAGATAATCACAATTGGTGATGATCAGAAATCCAATCTCCCGTTCACGAAAATGCAGAGGACAGAACTGGTAAATATTTTGTCCTTTGGTAGCTTCTGTCTGTGGAAGTGAAAGAATTTCTTTCAGATTAAGCTGAAGCCGGTTCGTACCATCCAGGGGCGGGTAAACCAGTGCCATCTCCTCCGGGTATCCTTCTGTCTGATAAGTATCCTCCGGAAGCTCAGGCAGTGCATCTATATTTTCGCTCATAAAGATATCCGGGTTCAAAAACAGATAAATATTTCCGCAACCATGCTTTGTCAGCCAGTTCTGCATACGTCCTGCAAGCTCTGTGTATCCTGTACAGTCCAGGAGAACACGGTTCAGATCCATCATCCAGTTTTGCATATCGCTCTGGCGTGCTTCTGCTACAATGCGCTTGATTACATACTCTCCACGGTCAGGTGGATTCTGGGAAATACAGCCGCAGCTTTCCTGAAAAACGTAGGTGAAAGGTGCGTATATATAAGTCTCCTCTGCATTTCCATTCCAGATTTTTTCCAGCATTAAAAGGGCATTTTCCATGATATCGGCTTTGGAGAAGCCTACCGTGGTAATTCTGGGCTCATAATAGGAAGCCTTATCTTCGTTGTCAAAACCGGTTACCAGAAAATCCCCGGGAATGGAATATCCGGCTTCCTTGGCAGCCAGACAGACGCCTACAGCTGTATTGTCGTTGACACAGACAAAGGCATCTGGAAGCAGGTTTTTCTCTTTAAATGTGGAAAATGCCTGGATTCCGGTTTCAATTTCATAATTATGATGGATCACGCGCTGCTCCTCGAAAGGAATCCCATGGCGAAGAAGGGCATCCCTGTAAGCTTTGAAGCGGAGCTGATTTTCCCTGTTAAATTCTGGTCCGCCGATGAAGTTTAAGGTACGGCATCCGTGCTCTGCGATCAGGTGCTCAACAATCCGGGTAATGGCTTCGTAGTTGTCAATTCCGGAATGGTACAGTCCTGGAATCTGCTCAAGAAGAGAAATTGCTGGGATGTTGCTGAGCTTCGCGCGTTCAATTATCTCTGCAATCAGGTCTGACTGGGACACGGTGGCAAGATCCAGAAGGATGCCGTCAAATTCTGAAAAATCCGGAAGCCGTGCAATGTTATATTCTCCTGCATTATGCTTCTCATCCATACTGAAATTCCCAAAGCTCTGAAAAATATATAAATCCATATCTGACTGGTGGGCAGCCATGTAATTTCGATATCCCTGAATCCAGGTATAGGTTACATAACGTCCCCAGCCATCTGTAATAAGTGCTATTTTTTTCATGCAAAAATCTCCCGAATAACAGATTTCACAATGTTGTGAAAAACTATAAACATTGTGAATATTATATCGAATTTTTTATGGAAATGCCACATTTTCTGTGAAAAAATATGTAAAAAATTAAGAAGAAAAATTTGGTAAAGGTGATTTTTAACAAAATAATTTTCGAAAAAGCGAAAATGCAGATGTTGAGAATTATTCTCAATTCCCCTCCTTTTCATAACCGGATAAAAGAGGTATGATAAATATAAGTTAGCATAAACTAACAAAAGACAGAATGATGAATGCTTGTAATTGTTTTTTATGAAAAATGTTCATGAACGATAATGGTTTACAGGGAGGAAAAGAGATGTTTCTTGAAATTAAAGATTTGAAGAAAGGCTTTGGTTCCGGAGACAGCAGGACAGAGGTTCTTCGGGGAATTGATTTTTCTGTGGAAAAAGGGGAATTCTGCGTGCTTCTTGGACCGTCTGGTTCTGGAAAATCCACACTTTTGAATATTATCGGTGGAATTGATGAGCCAGATGAGGGCTATATTTCCATAGATGGGGAAAAAACAGGAGATATGAAGGAGAAAGCGCTGACTCTTTACCGCCGGAAGCATCTGGGATATGTTTTTCAGATGTATAATCTGATCCCAAATTTAAATGTAAAGGAAAATATTGAGGTGGGCGCATATCTCAGCGATAAGGCACTGGATATTGACGAGCTGCTTTATACATTGGGGCTTTATGAGCACAGACATAAGCTGCCTAACCAGCTTTCCGGCGGTCAGCAGCAGAGAACGGCCATTGGTCGTGCTATTGTAAAAAATCCGGACATTCTTCTCTGCGACGAGCCTACAGGTGCACTGGATTACAACACATCCAAGGAAATTCTACGTCTGATCGAGCAGGTCAACCAGAAGTACGGAAATACCATCATCATGGTTACCCACAACGATGCCATTAAGAATATGGCAGACCGCGTAGTGAAGCTTCGTGACGGTCAGATCCGCAAAAACTATCTCAATGAGTCCAAAGTCGCAGCCGACGATCTGGACTGGTAAGGCGGTGCGCTATGAAGAATCCATTGTGGAAACGTCTTCCAAGAGAATTGAAAAGTGATTTCGGAAAATATATTGTGATCTTTCTGTTTATGACACTGACCATAGGCTTTGTCTCGGGCTTTCTTGTGGCTGATGACAGTATGCTGGCTGCTTATGACGAAGGTTTCGAAAAATATAACATTGAGCATGGCAACTTTACCCTTTCTTCGAAAGCCAGCGAAAGCGATTTAAAGAAAATTGAAAAAAATGGAAAAGTACGAATCTGCGAAAATTTTTATCGGGATGAGGCCACAGATGCGGATCTGGATGGAAAGGAAGAGGGAACCATGCGCATCTATCAGGAGCGTACCGATATGAATCTTGTGTGCCTGATGTCAGGGGGAATGCCAGCTGCAAAGAACGAGATTGCCATTGACCGGATGTATGCAGATAATAACAAGCTGAAGGTTGGTGACAAGCTGAAAATCGCAGGAGAAGAACTGACAGTTACCGGACTGGTGGCATTACCCGACTACAGTTGTTTATTTTCCGATAACAGCGATATGATGTTTGATGCTGTAAAATTTGGCGTGGGTATTATGACCGAGAAAGGTGCGGATGCTTTTGGAACAACCCATCTGGAGTACCGCTATTCCTGGCAGTATGAGACTGCACCAAAGGATGATATTGAAGCGAAAAACATGTCAGAGGATTTTCTGGAGGTTCTGGTCAAATATGGAAATGTGACAGGTTTTATCCCGGCCTATTCCAATCAGGCCATCACTTTTACCGGTGAAGATATGGGCGGTGATAAGGCTATGATGGAGGTGCTGCTGTATATTCTGATCGTCATCATTGCTTTTGTGTTTGCAGTTACAACAAATAATACCATTACAAAAGAAGCTTCTGTGATCGGGACTCTGCGTGCGTCCGGATATTCCAGAAGAGAACTTCTGTTCCACTATATTTCCATGCCGGTGATCGTAACTGTGGTCGCTTCTGTTCTTGGAAACGTGCTGGGCTACACCTCCTTTAAAGATCTTTGTGCAGGTATGTATTATGGCAGCTACAGCCTGCCGACCTATGAAACACGCTGGAATGCAGATGCATTTATATTGACCACAGTGGTTCCGGTAGTGATCATGCTGGGAATCAATTTGATTCTGATTTCAGGGAAACTGCGTCTTTCTCCTTTGAAATTCCTGCGTCATGATCTGTCTGCTTCCAAACGGAAAAAAGCTGTGCGTCTTCCGAACTTTAAGTTTTTCAACCGCTTCCGGCTGCGTATTATCCTGCAGAATAAGTCCAGTTATCTGACTTTGTTTATTGGAATCTTTTTTGCAAATGTACTGCTGCTTTTTGGAATGATGATGAAGCCGCTTCTGGATCATTATCAGGAAGAAATTTTGAAGAACATGATCGCGCCGTACCAGTATGTGCTGAATGTACCGGAGGAACCAGATGAAGATGAGAAATATACGGTTATGGGAATGTTGCAGAAATTTCTTACTCCATCTTTGAAAACCAATGAGAAGTCAGCAGAAAAATTCTGCCTGAATTCCATGAAAAATGTATTGCCAGATCAGGAAGGAGAGACCATAACGGTCTATGGAATCGCGGACGATAGTGCGTATGTAAGCGTGGAACTTCCAACTGATGGAGTTCTGATTTCTGACGGTTATGCAGAAAAGTATAAGATAAAGACCGGGGATACCGTTGTGCTGAAGGAAGCTTACGGAAGTGAGACCTATGAATTTTTGGTGCAGGGAATCTACGATTATCCGGCATCTTTGACGGTATTTATGCCGATTTCCTCCTACAGGAAAACCTTTGGGGAAAAGGAAGATTACTTTAACGGTTATTTTTCCCGGGAAAAGATCACAGATCTGGATGAGGATCTGATCGCAACAACAATTACGGAGGACGATCTGACAAAGGTCAGCCGTCAGCTGGATGTGTCTATGGGAGAAATGTTCCAGCTGATCAATGTATTTGCAGTTGTGCTGTTTGCCCTCCTGATCTATCTGCTTACCAAGCTGATCATTGAAAAGAATGCCAATGCCATTTCTATGGTAAAGATTCTGGGGTATGAGAACCGGGAGATCAACAGCCTGTATCTTACATCCACTACGTGGGTGGTGATCTTGTCCATTTTACTTAGCCTGCTGCTGTCTACCTGGACGATATATGGAATTTACGGATATCTGATGTCATCCTTCTCAGGCTGGCTGACCTTATATCTGAAACCAGCGGTTTATCCGGAGATGTTTGCAATGGGAATGGGAGCGTATATTCTGGTAGCCTTGCTGCAATTTAGAAGGATCAAGAAGATCCCGATGGATGTGGCGCTGAAGAATGTGGAATAAGAGAATTATAAGAAAATAGAATATTGAGAGATTTATTCATATTTTCATGTTGTGATTTGACGAAGTTTCGTATATACTTTCCCTTGTAGCCCAAAGTGGATATTTTGTATCCGAGCGGGACCTGCTGCGTATAATAATGAGAGCAGGTGCCCACACATTTTTTTCAGAAGAGGAGATACGAACATGGATTACGCAAAAGAATCCTTAAAGATGCACTATGAGTTAAAAGGTAAAATTGAAGTTGTTTCAAGAGCAAAGGTTGATTCCAAGGATGCTTTAAGCCTTGCTTACACCCCTGGTGTTGCACAGCCTTGCCTTGAGATTCAGAAAGATATTAATAAAAGTTATGAACTGACCAGACGTTGGAATACGGTTGCTGTAGTAACTGACGGTACCGCTGTTCTTGGCCTTGGAGATATCGGCCCGGAGGCTGGTATGCCGGTTATGGAGGGCAAATGTGTTCTGTTCAAAGAGTTTGGTGATGTAGATGCTATTCCGCTTTGTGTTCGAAGCAAGGATGTAGATGAGATTGTGCAGACCGTTCGCCTTCTGGCTGGAAGCTTCGGCGGTGTAAACCTGGAGGATATTTCCGCACCGAGATGCTTTGAGATTGAGAAGAAGCTGAAAGAGTGCTGTGATATTCCGATTTTCCATGACGACCAGCATGGTACTGCAGTTATTACACTTGCAGGTGTGATCAATGCGCTGAAGGTTGTTGGCAAGAAAATCGAAGACATTAAGATCGTTACTTCCGGAGCAGGAGCTGCCGGAATCGCAATTATCAAACTTCTTATTTCTATGGGACTTAAGAACGTTATTATGACAGACCGTAAAGGTGCAATTTACGAAGGCCGTGAGGGTCTGAACCCAATCAAGGAAGAGATGGCGAAGATCACAAACGCCAATCATGAGAAGGGCTCCTTGAGTGAAGTGATCAAAGGTGCTGACGTATTTATTGGTGTTTCCGCACCTGGAACCCTTACTCCGGATATGGTTCGCACTATGGCGAAAGATCCGATCATCTTTGCCTGCGCAAACCCGACTCCTGAGATTTTTCCGGATGAGGCCAAGGCAGCAGGAGCAGCGGTAGTATCCACAGGTCGTTCCGACTATCCGAATCAGGTGAACAATGTTCTCTGCTTCCCGGGAATCTTCCGTGGTGCCCTTGATGTCCGTGCATCTGACATCAACGACGAAATGAAGATTGCCGCAGCTTACGCCATTGCAGGCCTGGTAAGCGACGAAGAACTCTGCGCTGATTATATTCTGCCAGCAGCATTTGATTCAAGAGTGAAAGATGCGGTTGCGAAGGCTACTGCTGAAGCTGCCATTAAGAGCGGAGTGGCTAGGATCTAAAATTCTTTATATATCCGTTTGTTTTCTTCTGCGGAGAATAACTTTAAACGATGCCCGATGCGAATTGCCTTTGAATCCGTTCCATGCCCGATCAAAGGTGTTTTCGCAATGGGCGTCTTTTTTTCTGTGAATTCAAGAAGCAGTTTTGCCATATCTGGCTGACAGTTATCCGCCTCCATTTTCGTAAACGTCCCCAACAAAATCCCATTTACTTTCTTAAATACCCCCATCTGGCTCAACTGGCTTAAATAAGTCACCATCTGCGGCAGTTTTCCTCCAAAGGACTCCAGAAGCAGGATTTTCTCTCGCATATCCGGCCAGTAGGGCGTGCCAGCCAGCTTCAAAAGGCACCGTATATTTCCTCCTACTACAATTCCCTCCATATGAGTTCCCTGCACAAATTCATAAGGGAAATCATAAAGAGAAGAGGATCCCGCCAAGGTAGTATTAAGAAAGTCCGTTATCTGGGACTGGCTGTGATCGTAGGTGAGATTTCGTATCTGGTACAGGACAGAAGATTTCCCTGTTCGGGCATAAATGGCATTTATAATTGTTGTCAGATCACTATATCCCCAAAAATGCTTTTTTCCGTAAGCAATGGTCTGAAAATCCAGATAGGATAAAATCTCGTTGGCCATATCCCCGCCAGATACGTCAAAAATATCCGTGACAGAATCATCCTCATAAAATTTCATAAGAGCCCCGGCACGCTCCCTGGCAGTTCCAGCCTGTCCGTTTTCATCTCCATAAAGGTAAGGGCTAAGATCTACTTCTAGTCCGGATTTTTCCAGAATCTGCACCAACATTTTTATTGTTTCGGCCTGTTCTGGCCTAAGTCCGTTGGAACAACAGACAATCCCGATTTTGCTTCCCTGTTTCATAAAAAGTAATCCTTTCTTTTCAATAAAGTACATGTGATTTTTTTATACATGTAACTTTTTCACAGATTTTACTATCTAAAACAATGTATGAAGCATAAAAATACGCTCATTCAACACTTTTTATCTTCTTTTACATTATAAACAATAATTCCCCATAAATCCACCATTCATACTGGAGCGTGTTTGAAAAAGCATTCCCGCAGTTAATGTTCACTGGTAACGTTCCGCAATCTGTACGCCCCACTTTGCGGTATATTTTGTAGAAATTTTTTTTAGCACACTCTGGAATCTCGAAACATTTTCAAAAAGCACTGGTCAAAATTTACGATATTGCAGTGAAAAAAATGAGAAAAAAATGCAAATAAATTATTGACAGCTTATATAAATTAGAATATACTAATCAACGTAAGCAAAACATAATAATGAATAGATGTTTCTAAAGCACAAAAAAGGAAGGATGATATGATGCCGTTATCAATGGTAAACGAAGGAGAGCCGCAGGTGATTAAAAAAGTCGGCGGTAAAGAAGAAACCCGTAAATTCCTTGAAAATCTTGGGTTTGTACAGGGAGCCACAGTAACCGTTGTAAGCGAGATCAGCGGTAACATGATCGTGAATGTGAAAGATTCCAGAGTTGCCATTGGCAAGGATATGGCGAATCGGATCATGGTCTGAAATCCAGAAAAAAGGAGCAAGTATTATGAAAACATTACGGCAAGTTGGCGTAGGGCAGACTGTCACAGTGAAGAGACTGCACGGCGAAGGACCAGTAAAGAGACGTATCATGGATATGGGAATCACCAAAGGGGTACAGATCTATGTACGTAAAGTTGCACCGCTTGGAGATCCTATTGAAGTAACCGTAAGAGATTATGAACTGTCTCTGAGAAAAGTCGATGCAGAAATGATAGAGGTAGAATAAATACTGTACAGGATATAGTACTTTGCTGTGTGTACATAAGGGAAAAGTTACTGCTCACATATTTTTGAGAAACATTTTACAAATGTTGTCATATGAACAGTGGCAAAATCAGCACAGCATGAAATTGCATGTTCTGGAAGTGAACAGGCAATTTTTTTTACCTGATTGGTTAGCGAAACCTAATAAAAGGTTGAAACACTAACAAATGAAAGCTGATTAAAACAATCGGCAGCACAGGGCAACTAAAATCAGCAGAAGCTGTATATAATAAGCCCGGAAAAAGAAAATCTGGAAAGAAAGAGGAGGCATGAAAATGTCGATTAAGATTGCACTTGCAGGTAACCCTAACTGCGGCAAGACCACATTATTCAATGCACTGACCGGCTCTAACCAGTTCGTTGGTAACTGGCCCGGTGTAACAGTAGAGAAAAAAGAAGGTAAACTGAAAGGTCATAAGGATGTAACCATCATGGACCTTCCTGGTATTTATTCCCTTTCCCCATACACACTTGAGGAAGTGGTTGCCAGAAATTACCTGATCAATGAAATGCCAGATGCGATCATCAACATCGTAGATGGTACAAACCTTGAACGTAACCTGTATCTGTCCACACAGATCATGGAGCTTGGTATTCCGGTAGTTATGGCTATCAACATGATGGACCTGGTTCAGAAATCCGGAAACAAGATCCACATTGACAAATTGAGCAAAAAGCTTGGCTGTGAAGTAGTTGAGATTTCCGCTCTGAAAGGAACCGGAATTATGAAAGCTGCTGAGAAAGCAATCAGCGCAGCACAGAGCAAAAAGAAAACCGTTCCGGTTCACGAATTTGCACAGGATGTTGAGGATGCGATCAAATCTGTTGAGAATAAGCTGACAGGAACTGTTGCAGAGGCTCAGAAACGTTTCTTTGCAATCAAGCTTATCGAGAAAGATGACAAGATCGTAGAGCAGATGAAGAGCGTTCCGGATGTGTCTTACGAAGTAAAGGCTCTGGAAGATAAATTCGATGATGATACAGAGAGTATTATCACAAACGAGCGTTATGTATACATCTCTTCCATTATTGGACAGTGCTATACAAAATCCTCTACAGGAAAGAAGCTTACAACCTCCGATAAGATCGACAGAATCGTAACCAACAGATGGCTGGCGCTTCCGATCTTCGCAGTTGTAATGTGGGTTGTTTATTATGTGTCTGTAACCACTGTTGGAACTATTGTAACAGATTGGACAAATGATGTACTCTTCGGTGAGATTATTCCTCCGGCAGTTGAGTCTGCTCTGGAAGCTGTAAATTGCGCTGCATGGCTGCAGGGACTGATCCTTGACGGTATTGTTGCCGGTGTTGGCGCTGTACTTGGTTTCGTACCGCAGATGCTGGTTCTGTTCCTGTTCCTTGCATTCCTTGAGTCCTGCGGTTACATGGCTCGTGTTGCATTCATCATGGACAGAATCTTCCGTAAATTCGGTCTTTCCGGAAAATCCTTCATCCCAATGTTGATCGGTTCCGGATGTGGTGTTCCTGGAGTTATGGCTTCCCGTACAATCGAGAACGACCGTGACCGTAAAATGACAATTATGACCACAACATTTGTTCCTTGTGGTGCGAAGCTCCCGATCATTGCAATGATTGCAGGTGCATTCTTTAACAACAGCGGATGGGTTGCGACAAGCTGTTACTTTGTTGGTATCGCAGCAATCATCTGCTCCGGTATCATCCTTAAGAAAACAAAAATGTTCGCTGGCGAGCCGGCACCATTCGTTATGGAGCTTCCGGCATATCACTGGCCGACAGTCGGCAATATTCTGAGAAGCATGTGGGAGAGAGGCTGGTCTTTCATCAAGAAAGCTGGTACCATCATTCTTCTTTCCACAATCGTTCTCTGGTTTCTCATGGGATTCGGCTGGGAAGGCGGTTCCTTCGGAATGGTAGAAGAACTGAACAACAGTATTCTTGCCAAGATTGGTTCTGCTATCGCCTGGATTTTTGCTCCTCTTGGATGGACAAAAGCAGGAGAGGGCTGGAAGATGGCAGTTGCAGCCGTAACAGGTCTTATTGCAAAAGAGAACGTTGTTGCTACATTTGGTATGCTCTTCGGATTTGCAGAGGTTGCAGAGGATGGAGCTGAGATCTGGGGAAATCTTGCACAGGTAATGACTCCTATTGCAGCATACGGATTCTTAGTATTCAACCTTCTTTGTGCTCCTTGTTTCGCAGCTATGGGTGCTATTAAGAGAGAGATGAACAATGCAAAATGGTTCTGGTTTGCAATCGGCTATCAGTGCGGTCTTGCTTATGTAGTTTCCCTTTGCATTTATCAGATTGGTACACTGCTTACAGGCGGCGGATTTGGAATCGGAACAGTTGTTGCATTCGTTCTGGTTGCAGCATTCCTGTACCTGCTGTTCAGACCATATAAAGAGAGCAACAGCTTAAAAGTTAATACAAAGAGTATTGCTTAAGCAAAGTTGTTAAAAATAATTCAGCCTGTATCCCTTAAAAGATACAGGCTGGAATTTTTATATAAGGGGAAATCACCATATCTTTTCACTTTGGAAAAAGATGCTCTGCAGCAGTGAAGGCGTGAACCGTTATGGTTTCTCCTTATATAGAAATTCCAGCCCTGATATAAAATCATACAGAAATCAAAAAGGATGGCGATGAAAATGATGAAAAACGCAGTTGAAGAAAAAGCATATGAAAATCAGGAAGCATATCAGCGGACACAAATGCAGAAAGATATGATCCTTGAACGATTACGCGAACAAGGCTGCAGGATCACCAGACAGCGCCAGCTGATACTGGATATTATTCTGGAGGAGGAGTGTTCCTGCTGTAAGGAGATTTATTACAAGGTGCAGGAGAAAGACCGAAATATTGGACCTGCCACAATTTACCGTATGGTAAATATGCTGGAAAAAATCGGCGCCATCAGCCGAAAGAACATGTACCGGATTTCCAGCTGTGCAGCATGCTGCCAGGAAAATGGCTGCACGGTAAGACTTAGCGATGCTACTGTCTGTAAGTTGCCTTCTGAAGTCTGGAAACAGGTTGTAAGAGAAGGATTGAAAAATATGGGCTATATTGGAGATCAGGATATTGAGAGTATTGAGATGACCATGTCAAAGTGCGGTGCTTGAAAACTGGCATGATAGTATGAAGGCATATAAAAATAGCAGTTATCTAGGGGAGAGAGTTAGAGCCTGTTTGAAAAAGCATTCCCGCAATCTGCACGCTCCTCTTTGCGGTATATTTCACTCAAATTGTGACGTACATCTTGCAGAAAGTTTTTTCAAACACGCCCTAAAACAGGGAGATAATGAGAATATTTCTCGATAAGCAAAATAGCACTGGGAATTTCAGAAAAACTGATATATAATACCAAAATATTGAAAAACAATTAACAACAATAACGTTTCACTATAAGGAGGAATTTAATCATGGCAAGTTTTAAATGGGACAAGACAGGACTTTTTGCAGCAGGTGTTTTATTCGGAACTGCAGGTATCAAGCTTCTTTCAAGCAAAGATGCGAAAAAAGTTTACACAGAGTGCACAGCAGCTGTTTTAAGAGCAAAGGACTGTGTAATGAAGACGGTTACAACTGTTCAGGAAAATGCAGGTGATATCTATGCAGATGCACAGCAGATCAATGAGGACAGAAAAGCAGCTGAGGAGCCGTTTGAGGATGAGGCAGCTGAGAGCGAGACTGAGTTTAAAGAAACTGAAGAAGCTGAGACAGAGGAAACTGCTGAGTAAGATGGCAGTGAAATACATTGCAAACATATTGGGGACTGCCGTTTTTGCGACAGTCCTCTTAATTGTTGCTGTTCGTTCGAAAAGTTCTGCAGGATATTTTGGGTGAACAAATTTTACTGAAAACGCGAAGAGTGTAGCGCGAAGTGATTGTGGTGAACGTAATGAACAGTAACTCTTGCTTTGAAGAAAAAGTAGGTGAACAAGTTGAAATTTACAATTAAACATGAGAAAAAAGGGCGTATCAGAGTCCATCTTTTTCAGAAATATATGAATTTTACCCAGGCAGATACCCTTCAGTATTACCTGGAAAATCTGGATGGAGTAAAGAAGGCTCAGGTCTTTAACCGTACCAGTGATGCTCTTATTTACTACACCGGAGAGCGGAATGAACTGTTGAAGGCAATTCAGGCGTTTGGTTACAGCCGTGTCAGCGTACCGGCCCAGGTGCTGGAGAATTCCGGAAGAGAATTAAATGAGACTTATAAGGAGAAGCTGGTAAATAAAGTTATTTTCCATTACGGACGTAAGCTGCTTTTGCCATATCCATTGTCTGCAATCTATACCACTGCAATGTCTGTGAAATACATCTGGCTGGGGGTTAAGACACTCTGGAAGCGTAAGATCGAGGTTCCGGTTCTGGATGCAACTGCAATCGGTGTTTCTATTTTCCGCGGCGACTTCTCCACAGCCGGTTCTGTTATGTTCCTGCTTGGAATCGGAGAATTGCTAGAGGAGTGGACCCACAAGAAATCTGTGGATGATCTGGCACGTACCATGTCTCTGAACACTGGTAAGGTATGGCTTCGCAGTGAAGGAATAGAGGTGCTGGTGGACGCAGACAAGATTCAGGCTGGTGACCTGGTTGTGGTACATATGGGAAACGTGATCCCATTTGACGGTTTGATCGCAGAGGGCGAGGCTATGGTAAACCAGGCTTCCCTGACTGGTGAATCTGTTCCTGTAAGAAAAGTGGAAGGAAATTCTGTATACGCAGGTACGGTTGTGGAAGAGGGCGAGGCTGTCATTACTGTAAAAGCAGTTGGTGGTTCCAGCCGTTATGAGAAGATCGCAGCCATGATTGAGGATACTGAGAAGCTGAAATCCGGTCTTGAGAGCAAGGCCGAGCACCTGGCGGACAGACTGGTCCCATACACACTTGGCGGTACAGCACTTACCTATCTGCTTACCAGAAATGTAACCAAGGCTGTCTCCGTATTGATGGTTGACTTCTCCTGTGCCCTGAAGCTGGCAATGCCGGTTTCCGTACTTTCCGCTATCCGGGAGGCAGGAGAATACAAAATCACTGTGAAAGGCGGTAAATTCCTGGAGGCAGTTGCGGATGCCGATACGATCGTATTTGACAAGACTGGTACGCTTACCAAGGCAGAACCTACAGTAGCTGAGGTTGTCCCGTTTAATGGACAGAACGAAAATGAACTGCTAAGAATTGCAGCCTGCCTGGAAGAACATTTTCCCCATTCCATGGCGAAAGCTGTTGTAGACGCAGCGAAGAAGAGAAAACTGGATCATGAGGAAATGCATTCCAAAGTAGAATACATTGTGGCTCATGGTATTTCTACAACCATTGAAGGGAAAAAAGCAATCATCGGAAGCTCCCATTTTGTATTCGAGGATGAGAAATGTACCATTCCGGAAGGCATGGAAGAGAAGTTTAAAAATCTTCCAAATGAGTATTCCCATCTGTATCTTGCAATTGAAGGAAGTCTTGCAGCTGTTATCTGCATTGAGGATCCTCTCCGTGAGGAAGCTCCTGCAGTTGTAAAAGCGCTGAAAAAAGCCGGATTCAGCAAGGTGGTTATGATGACCGGAGACAGTGAACGTACAGCCAGGGCTGTTGCTGCCAAGGTCGGCGTTGACGAATATTATTCTGAGGTTCTTCCGGAAGATAAAGCAAGCTTCGTGGAAAAAGAGAAAGCAAAAGGACGCAAGGTTGTCATGCTGGGTGATGGAATTAACGATTCCCCGGCACTTTCTGCAGCTGACGCAGGTATTGCAGTAAGCGAAGGCGCTGAGATTGCAAGAGAGATCGCAGACATCACTATCGGTGCGGATAATCTGGAAGGTATCGTAGTTCTGAAGCATATCAGTGACGCGCTGATGAAGCGTATCCACAATAATTACAGAACGATCGTAGGATTTAACACTGGTCTGATTCTGCTGGGCGTTGCCGGAATCCTGCAGCCGACTACCTCAGCATTGCTTCACAATACTTCAACATTGCTGATCGGTATGAACAGTATGAAGAATCTGGTGGGCACTGAGGAAATCTGAACGGATGTGTCGCGCATTGCGGACATTGTAAAAAAATCGGGTTCTGATTGCGGGAATGATTTTTCAAACACGCTCTGCGGTAATAGTGGAACTTCTGAATATAATCAGAGAGTTAATGAGACTGTTTTTCATTAGCTCTCTTTTTTTTTGCTTAGTACTTGACAGAAATAAAGGATTAGTGTAAACTAACACCATAAAAGTTAGCATAAGCTAACCGAAGCGTAGAACTATAAAAATATATAATCAGCACATTTTACATAAAATAAAATGTAAAGGACTGCAGCAACTAAAACATATTTCAGAAGTGCAGGCGTTACTGGGAAGGTTGTAAACAGTAAACGGAAAGCTTCTAATTTTTTTAACAAAGGGTTAGAACAGACTAACGAAAATAAGGAGAAAACATTGCATGGAAGCAGGGAGGTTTCTTCATTTTCAGAAGCTTCAGGAAACCCGGAAAGGACAATTTACATGAGTATTGTAATCATCGGCGGAAATGAGAGAATGGTATGTCAGTATACCGATATCTGCAAAGACTATGGATATAAGGCGAAGGTTTTTCCAAAAGAGAACGGCGCCATCCGTAAAAAAATCGGATGCCCGGATCTGATGGTGCTTTTTACCAATACAGTGTCCCATAAAATGGTCATCAGTGCATCCCAGGAAGCAAAGAAAAACAACATTCCGGTAGCGCGCATCCATACCAGCAGCGCAAGCGCTTTAAAGTGTGCGCTGGATGAGCATGCGGTGATGGCATAAAAAAGATAAGGAGTTTATCATGATTGAGAAATGTCTCATTGAGCACTGTGCTCCCACCCTTGCTTCATTAAAAGCAGCCAATCTTTTCAATGCCTGTTGTGAAGAGGGAGAAAATATAGACCTTCAGATTTCCAGGTGGAATCAGCTGATGAATCCAAAGGGCGTGAAGCTGCTGGCACTTCGCAGTCGTGGTAACCGTTCTCTGGTTTATGTATACCGGGAAAAACAGCTGGCACAGAATCTGAATCGTCCTGGAGTTGCCCGGTTTCTGGAAAAATATGGATATGAAAATACAGAACCGGAACAGTGCCTGGCGTTACTGAAGAAGCGCTTTGAGGCATCAGAAGATTTTCCACATGAGATTGGGATTTTTCTTGATTATCCACTTGGGGACGTAATTGGTTTTATCCAGAATGGCGGACAGAATTATAAATGTTCCGGCTGCTGGAAAGTATATTGTAATGAATGTGAAGCATTGAAAATGTTTCAGAAGTACCATAAATGCCGCGAGGTTTATCGGAATCTATGGGCAAAAGGCAGGAGTGTTCTGCAGCTGACAGTGGCTGCCTGACATACAATGAAAGTCCACTATGGGTGACAGCCAAAAAGCGATAAGAGTCACGGAAAAGCTGACTTTCGTTATTAAAGTGCCAGATGTGGAGGATAAAACATAAATGATCTCACAGGCTGGCAATAAAATTATAAAAGAAAGAGGTTAAGTGAAGTTATGAGTAAAGTAGCAGTTGTATATTGGAGCGGAACTGGTAATACAGAGGAAATGGCAAATAAAGTAGCGGAAGGTGCAAAAGCTGCAGGAGCTGAGGTAGAAGTGATCAGTGCAGATGATTTTGATGGAACAGATATCAGCAGTTTTGACGGTGTAGCTTTCGGATGCCCTGCAATGGGAGATGAGGAGCTTGAGGATTCCGTATTCCAGCCGGTATTCGAAGCATGTGAGCCAAAGCTTGCAGGCAAAAAAGTAGCGCTCTTCGGTTCCTACGGATGGGGAGACGGCGACTGGATGCGCAGCTGGGAAGAAAAATGCCAGAACGATGGCGTTGCACTTGCTGTTGACAGTGTAATCTGCAACGAAGAGCCAGATGATGAGGCTCAGGCAGCCTGCATTGAGCTTGGAAAAGCTATCTGCTGATTGGAACTGTTTTTGAAAAAAACAGAATATAGATTATTATAACAATAATAACATTTACAGCCGCTATTAGTGCAAATAACGTACTAATGGCGGCTGTTTTGATGAAACTTAAATAAATTGACCGAAATCCCGTCTGGGAGTATAATTGTATCAGAAAAGTGAAACAGTAAAAATCCCCATAAAAGCCAAAGTTCACCCCTCTGTTCAAGGCCTTCCAGATAAGGTAAAATGAAGATTGCAAAGTGGGAGATCATCACAAAACGGATTTGTTGCCTATTTGTGACATCACTATATATGAGAGTCAGCTGTAGAGCGGGACTTTCACAGGATATTACAGTATAAAAGGAGAAAACAGAAATGGCAGTTACAGAGAATAAATATCAGCTTGGAACAGCTGAAAACCAGAAATTTCTGCAGGATGTTAGAGATGGCTTATTAAGCTTCGGACATCAGTTTCCGTCACCAGGAGGAAGCTCCTATTATCTTGGAGATGACGGCACTCCCTGGAAAGACCGTAACCGTGAAACCTGGATCACAAGCCGTATGACACATGTGTACAGCATTGGTTCCATGCTTGGACATGAAGGCAGCGAGGCATTGGCTGATGCAGCGTTGAAGGGGCTTAGAGGCGAGCTTCACGATGATCAAAATGGTGGTTGGTATGCAGGTCTTACAAAGGACAATGAAATTGTTCCAACCAAGCAGTGCTATGCCCATGCATTTGTAATTCTGGCAGCTTCTTCCGGCGTGTTGGCCTGCAGAGAAGGGGCAGCAGAGCTTTTGAAAGATGCCTTGGCACTTTATGATCTGAGATTCTGGAACGAGGAAGAAGGACTTTCCTGTGATACCTGGAACACAGAATTTACAGAGCTGGATTCCTATCGAGGCTTGAATGCAAATATGCATACCGTTGAGGCGTTTCTTGCCGCAGCTGATGTGACCGGGGATGAGAAATATCGTGTACGTGCAGGCAGGATCATCGACCATGTTCTGGTATGGGCAAAGGACAATAACTGGCGTATACCGGAGCATTTTTCCAGTGACTGGGTACCGGATCTGGAATGCAACAAAGACCGCCCGGACGACCAGTTTAAGCCATACGGCGCAACTCCGGGACACGGAATTGAGTGGGCAAGACTGATCACACAGTGGGCGCTTTCTACATATAAAGAGGATAAGGCTGGCGCAGCACCTTATATTGAAGCTGCAGAGAATCTGTATAACCGCGCAGTTGCTGACGCATGGAATGCAGACGGTGCACCGGGAATCTGTTACACAACAGACTGGAACGGCAAACCTGTAGTCCATGACAGAATGCACTGGACTCTTGCAGAAGCAATCAACACCTCTTCCGTTCTGTTCCATGTAACAGATAATGAGAAATACGCAGCAGATTATGCAGAGTTTATGAAATATCTGGATGAGAAAGTTCTGGATCACGTAAACGGTTCCTGGTTCCACCAGCTGGACAGAGAGAACAATCTTCTGGAGACCGTATGGCCTGGAAAGTCTGATATTTATCATGCACTGCAGGCTACATTGATTCCATATTATGCTCCCGGTCTGTCCATTGCAGTGGCAGTGAAGAAGCAGGCAAGATAAATCAAAAATATTTTGTAACTGAGAAGGTTTTGACCAGGTACAGTGGTAAAATTAATGGGGAGGCTTTGCCTCCCCATTTTGGACTTATTAGGTAAGTCAGTGAAGTCTGGAACGTAAGCGGACATTTCAAACACTCACGGTAAACTTCATTCATCCCACCCATCATACAACCGGATGTTCACCTGGATATTTCTGACCACATCCTCATCTTCTAATTCCATATCATCTGGATCTGTGATCGGAGGCAGCTCTGGAACTTCTTCGGAGAGCTCTACAGAAATCCAGTCGAATGCAGCAGCGTTAGCGCTTTCGATAGCTTCGTCTAAAGTGTCTCCTTCTCCGAAGCAGCCTTCCAGGTCTGGGAAAGTTCCCTTATAACGACCATCTTCGGTTTTCTTAAAAACAGCAGGATATATAAATTTCATGATAAACCTCCCGAAAATAAAAATAACATATTGAAAATTAATTTCAATTATAAGCGTTTGAGCTGGTAAATACAAGATAAGAAAAAACTTGTATTTAAGAAAATACGAAACGAGAAAAGACGTGGCAGCGGAGCCAAAAAGAATCTAAGAAACAGGATTGTCAAATATAGGGGAAAATGATATTCTTACAGCAAGAGACTTTAGAGCGTGTTTGAAAAATCATTCCCGCAATCTGCACGCCCCACTTTGCGGTATATTTCACCCGAATTCGGTTGCCGTAGCCCGCTACGGCGCCCTCATCCGAGCGAAATCTCCCACAAATTGTGACGAACATCTTGCAGAAAGCCTTTTTCAAACACGTTCTAGCCGGTTCGGAACTGAAAGAAAATGGCGCGGCTTTATAGAAATATACCTGCCGGAGGTGAAATCTTGGAATTTCAGCATGAATTGATCATACCAAACGAAGGTCTTCCTTTCAAAATCTTTTTATTTGAAGGCGGACACGGCAATTACGAAAGAGAAAAACACTGGCATACCTCAATTGAGATTTTTGCAGTGCTAAAAGGCAGACTGACTTTTTTTCTTAATGAAGAAGAGTACCCCCTGGAGGCTGGCGGGCTGATCATCATCAATTCCAATGAGATCCACTCCATTCACGCCCCCAGGAAAAATGAGACTGTGGTTTTGCAGATTCCACTGAAGCAGTTTGAAAAATATTTTACTGCCCAGCGGTTTATCCGATTTACAAGTGCAGCCCGTGTGGCAAAGGATCAGAAGTCCAAGACTCCGGATAACCGGAAGCTGGCATTTTTTATTGAGGAGCTTTATAAGGTGTACTGTGCCCGTGAAGAAGGATGGGAGTACCGGACTATGGCACTGTACTACAATATTTTGTACCTGATGGTAAGGGATTATCGTGAGACCGAGGCTGCACAGGAGGAAATTCAGGACAGCCGACGACTGGATGCTTTGTCAAAAATTACCACTTATATGCGTGAGCATTATACAGAAGAACTGAAACTTTCTGAGATGGCAAATTTATTTGGCTATTCAGACGCTTATTTGTCGCGAATGTTCAAAAAGTATGCAAAAATCAATTTTAAGACTTATTTACAGGAAATTCGCATGTCTTATGCATGTCGGGAACTGATGAATACAGAGAAAACAGTGAGCCAGATTGCCCTGGACAACGGCTTTGCCAGCAGCAGAGCCTTTTCCAGAGAGTTTCAGAAGAAATATAACAGACTTCCAAGCGAAGTAAGAAAAAAATTTAATACAACTCCAAAAGAATAAAATGTCAAAAAAGTGCTATAGATAAGACAAGAAAACCGTCGTAAAGCATACCAGAATATGGTATGCTTTTTTCATGCAGAAAGAACCAGGGCAGACTGAGGTCAGCAGCTGGTTCGGGAATCTTGAGTATGAGCATGTTGGACTGCTGTGAGAGTGGCAGATAGCAGCCATGTCCGCATTCTGATATGCACAAAAGGAGGTTAATCGTGAAGATTCAGAAAGTAACAGATCCGGCATTCCGTAAATATGGACAGGTGCTGGAGGGATACGACTTTACAGGTCTTATCAAGGAGATGAAACATACTCCGGTTCCAGAGGACGTAATCTACGTTCCATCCGTTGAAGAGCTGGAGGCACTGGACATTATGAAAGACCTGCAGAACAAGGGATACGGCGGGCTGCCGGTCCAGATCGGATACTGCAATGGCCATAACAAGAAGCTGAATGCAGTGGAGTATCATCGTAATTCCGAGATCAATGTAGCGGTTACAGATCTTGTCCTTCTTATCGGACATCAGCAGGACATTGAGCCGGATCATACCTATGATACATCTAAGATCGAGGCATTCCTTGTACCGGCAGGAACCGGAATCGAGGTATACGCTACCACACTTCACTACGCACCATGCCATGTGAATGAGGGCGGTTTCCAGTGTGTTGTTGTACTTCCGAAAGGAACTAACACAGACCTTACTTTCCAGACTGAGAAGACAGGAGAGGACAGCCTGATGACAGCCAAGAACAAATGGCTGATCGCACATGAGGATGCGAAGATCGCTGGCGCATTTAATGGTCTGAAGGGTGAGAATATCACAATTGACTGATAAAATAATTCATAGTTGCTCATTTTTTTAGAAGATAAACCGACACGTTGTTGGTGGGTAACTACTAAAGTCTGTTTGAAAAATGAATATTGAGACCTGAGGTGCTTACATAGTTACCACAATTGAAAGTTTCTTAAAAAATTAAAATATGGAGGAATACCTATTATGAACAATATACCAGTAGTAAAACTTGGATTAATCGCAGTAAGCCGTGACTGTTTCCCGATTCAGCTTTCTGAGAAGAGACGCGCAGCTATCATGGACGCTTACAAGGGTGAGCTTTATGAATGTCCAGTAACTGTTGAGAATGAGAAAGACATGGAGAAGGCTCTCGAGGATGTAAACAAAGCTGAGTGTAATGCACTTGTTGTTTTCCTTGGAAACTTCGGACCAGAGACTCCAGAGACCCTGATCGCTGAGAGATTTGACGGACCTTGCATGTATGTAGCTGCTGCTGAGGGCGATGGCGATATGATCAATGGTCGTGGCGATGCTTACTGCGGTATGCTGAACTGCTCCTACAACTTAAAGATGCGTCATCTTGAAGCTTATATTCCGGAATATCCGGTTGGAACTGCAACTGACATTGCTACCATGATCGCTGACTTCGTACCAGTTGCACGTGCCGTTATCGGTGTTCGTAACCTGAAGATCATTACCTTTGGACCACGTCCACAGGACTTCTTCGCATGTAACGCACCGATCAAAGGACTTTATGAGCTGGGTGTTGAGATCGAAGAGAACTCTGAGCTTGACCTTCTGGTTGCTTACAAAGAGCATGAGAACGATCCTCGTATCCCAGAGGTTTGCGCAGATATGGCAAAGGAAATGGGCGAGGGCAGATACTATGCTGACCTTAGTGAGAGAATGGCACAGTTCGAGCTTACTCTTCTTGATTGGGCTGAGGCTCACAAGGGCGCAAGAAAATACGTTGCATTTGCCGACAAATGCTGGCCTGCATTCCCGTCACAGTTTGGATTTGAGCCATGCTATGTAAACAGCCGTCTTGCTGCAAGAGGAATCCCGGTATCCTGCGAGGTTGATATCTACGGAGCACTCAGCGAGTACATCGGACTTTGCATTTCCAATGACGCTGTTACACTGCTTGACATCAACAACTCCGTTCCTCAGTACATCTATGATGAGGATATCAAGGGCAAATATGATTATAAGCTTACCGATACATTCATGGGCTTCCATTGCGGAAATACTCCGGCCTGCAAGATGTGCGATTCCAGAGCTGTTAAATATCAGCTGATCCAGCACAGACTTCTTGAGCCGGAAGGATCTGAGCCAGATTTCACAAGAGGAACTCTGGAGGGAGATATCGCTGCTTCTGATATTACATTCTATCGTCTGCAGTGCAACTCTGAGGGAGAGCTTGTTTCTTATGTTGCAGAAGGTGAAGTTCTTGACGTACCTACAAGATCCTTTGGTGGTATTGGTATCTTCGCAATCAAAGAGATGGGAAGATTCTACCGTCACGTATTGATCGAGGGTAATTATCCGCATCACGGTGCAGTTATGTTCGGACATTATGGAAAGGCATTCTACGAAGTAGTGAAATTCCTTGGACTTGATGTTAAGAAGATCGGTTACAACCAGCCAGCTGGTGTAAGATATCCTACAGAGAATCCATGGGGCTAATGCTTAAATAAACAGTAAGTAATTGCTGTGTACAAAGTTGAGAGCAATGTAGAATGATTGCTTCTTGCTTAAAAAGCAGGAAGGGACGATTTGAATAGAATTATAGGCGTATATAGAAACGGCCGTACCACTTTATGCGGTACGGCTGTTTTTAGAATAGGCGGGCAGAGCATTCTAAGAGGGTTCTGGCCGGAAAGCCTAGAAGGAACGCCTAAGGTATGAACTTAAGGAGGATAAAAATGTATTTTATCGGTGTTGATCTTGGTACTTCCGCAGTAAAACTTCTTCTTATGGAAGAATCCGGAAAAATCTGTAATATCGTATCAAAAGAATATCCATTATTTTTCCCGCATCCGGGCTGGTCTGAGCAAAATCCGGAAGACTGGTATACCCAGAGTATGGCTGGTATGAAAAAACTGACAGAGGGCATTGACCGCTCCCAGGTTGCCGGAATCAGCTTCGGCGGACAGATGCATGGATTGGTAACTTTAGATGATCAGGATCAGGTAATTCGTCCTGCAATTTTGTGGAATGACGGACGTACTTCTGAAGAGACAGATTATCTGAATAATGTGATCGGAAAGGACAAGCTTTCCCAGTATACTGCAAATATCGCATTTGCCGGCTTTACTGCTCCGAAGATCCTGTGGATGAAGAAAAATGAGCCAGAGAAATTTGCAAAAGTTGTGAAGATCATGCTTCCAAAGGATTACCTGGCTTATCGTTTAAGCGGCTCCTTCTGCACAGATGTATCTGACGCTTCAGGTATGCTTCTTCTGGATGTAAAGAATCGCTGCTGGTCTAAAGAAATGATGGAAATCTGCGGTGTGAAAGAGGAGCAGCTTCCGAAGGTTTATGAGAGCTGGGAGGTTGTTGGAACACTGAAGCCAGAGGTTGCTAAAGAGCTTGGCTTCTCTGAGAATGTAAAGGTTATCGCTGGTGCTGGAGACAATGCGGCAGCAGCTGTTGGTACTGGAACAGTTGGTGATGGACAGTGCAATATTTCCCTTGGTACTTCTGGAACTGTATTTATTTCCAGCAAGAATTTTGGTGTAGATGAGCACAATGCCCTTCATTCTTTCTGCCATGCAGATGGAAGCTATCATCTGATGGGATGTATGCTCAGCGCTGCTTCCTGTAATAAATGGTGGGCCGAGGAGATTCTTGGAACGAAGGACTTCGCAGCAGAGCAGGCGCCTATTCAGAAGCTTGGTGAGAATCACGTATTCTTCCTGCCATACCTGATGGGCGAGCGTTCCCCACACAACGATCCAGATGCAAGAGGCGTATTCTTCGGCATGTCCATGGACACCTCAAGAGCAGATATGACTCAGGCTGTATTGGAGGGAGTTGCTTTCGCACTTCGTGATTCTCTGGAGGTTGCAAAGAGTCTTGGAATTAAAATTGAGCGTACCAAGATCTGTGGCGGTGGTGCAAAGAGCCCGCTGTGGAAGCAGATTATTGCAAATGTTATGAATATTAAGGTTGACGTTCTGGAAGTGGAAGAGGGACCATCCCTTGGCGGTGCTATGCTGGCAGCAGTAGGATGCGGTGTTTATCCGGACGTTGAGACTGCTGGCAAGAAGCTTGCAAAAGTAGTGGATACTGTAGAGCCTACTCCAGAACTGGCTGCGAAATATGAGGAGAGATACCAGAAGTTCAAAGAACTGTATCCGGCTATGAAGCCGTTGTTTAAGAATCTGTAAGAGATGTAGCAAGCATATTCGGCTGTAAGAGCGAAGTCTACAGTTGTAATGTTTAAGAATCTGTAAGAGATATAGCAAGGCGGACATAATTTGGTTTAAAACGGATTAATAGAATGGTGATTGTGTTGAATGTGAAATAATTAACACAATCACCATTTTTGTATAGTCATGATTCTATAAAACAAATTTCTCCAGAACTTCTGCAACACCATCCTCATTGTTAGTGCGTGCAGTGATATAATCCGCAGACTCTTTCACGCCATCTGGTGCATTTGCCATGGCAACGCCAAGGGCAGCATAGCGGATCATAGAGAGGTCATTGAAACCGTCGCCGATAGCGATAGTTTCAGCGGGGGTGAAATCGTAGAGCTTACCAATGCAATCAATAGCTGCAGCCTTTGACACCTTACTGCTGAAGAACTCCAGATAGAAGGGCTTGGAGGTGCAAAAAGTTACGTTATGAAAATGAGCTGTTTTCCGTAGCTCTTTTTCTATTTGCTGAATTTGGGAAACATCGTCATACCAGAGAATTTTCGTAATCCCCTGCGCCAAAAGCTCGTCGATAGATGGCATGAGAAGGGGCGTTACCTTGGTAGCCTGGCTGTATTCCTGAATCCGGTCATTCAGCTTGTTCCCATATAATTTATTGTCCGACCAGATGCACATGGTAGTATCATAGTTCAGTCCTGCTTCCAGAATCAGACGCGCATCGTCAGCTTTCAGCTCCTGTCTATACAGAACGCGTCTGTCAGCAGAATCCAGGATCATAGCCCCATTATAAGTGATCACAGGTCCCTGAATGCCCAGCTGTTTCTGATAGCGCTCCACTCCCTGAATGGGGCGCCCGGTGCAAATGGAGAAAATCAGTCCCTGCGCGGCTGCCTGTCGGATTATTTCGATGGTGTATGGTGTAATTTCGTTTTTGTCATTTAATAAAGTACCGTCCATGTCGGCGGCTGCAAATTTATAGATCATAGTGCCTCCTGGAATATATGGTAAATTAGTTTTGTGAGCTGAAATGCCCCTCGCAGGCAGAGTATCCTGCTGGTTGTTTTTTCTTATTATAAAACGAAGATAGTGCAGGAATCAATCACTTTGAATGGTTACATGTGAAGATTCACATGGATTTTGAGAAAAGATGCCTTGATTTCGGCATTTAAGAGAATTGTTTTTTTGTTTGCAAAATGGTAAAATAATTGGGTGCTGTAAAAGCGGAAACAGGCAGGCTGAGATTGTGAAACAGTCATGCCTTTGGGACTTTTACAAAAATGAAAAATAGAAAAGTGATGAGGTGTAAAGCTATGCAGGAAATGAAGCCAGTTAAAGAAGGCAAAGTACGCGAGATTTACGACAACGGAGACAGCCTGATCATGGTTGCGACAGACCGTATCAGCTGTTTTGATGTGATCCTGAACAACGAAGTGACGAAGAAAGGCACTGTTCTTACACAGATGTCCAAGTTCTGGTTCGATATGACCCAGGATATCCTGCCGAACCACATGATTTCTGTTGATGTAAAAGATATGCCGGAGTTTTTCCAGCAGGATAAGTTTGACGGAAACAGCATGATGTGCCGCAAGCTGGATATGATCCCGGTTGAGTGCATCGTTCGTGGATATATCACTGGAAGCGGCTGGGCAAGCTACCAGAAGAATGGTACAGTTTGCGGAATTACTCTTCCGGAAGGTCTGAAAGAGTCTGACAAGCTGCCTGAGCCTATTTACACACCTTCTACCAAGGCTGAGATTGGCGACCACGATGAGAATATTTCTTTTGAGCAGAGCGTTACCCATCTTGAGAAATACTATCCGGGACATGGTCAGGAGTATGCAGAGAAGATTCGTGATTACACCATCGCATTATATAAAAAATGTGCTGAGTATGCTTTAAGCAAAGGTATTATTATTGCAGATACCAAATTTGAGTTTGGACTTGATGAAAATGGTAATATTGTTATTGGTGATGAGATGCTTACACCGGACAGCTCCAGATTCTGGCCGGCAGATGGATATGAGCCAGGTCATGGCCAGCCATCCTTTGACAAGCAGTTTGCCCGTGACTGGCTGAAAGCAAACCCGGACAACGACTGGACTCTTCCACAGGAAATCGTGGACAAGACAATTGACAAATATCTCCAGGCATATGAGATGCTTACAGGGGAGAAGCTGAAATAAGTAATATACATAATACTGCCAGGGCGTCTGTCCCTGGCAGGCTGATAAAATCCTTTATTTTATTTTCAAAGGATACACTTTGCTTGTATGTAAAAAGCGCCCGGGAGTTTGGGTCTCCCGGGCGTTGATTTTTGTGAGCAACGTGCCAAATCCATGTTTACACGGAAACCTGGCTGACATGTAAAAATCAGAACAGTCCTGTGATCTTACCTGTTTCGTCTACATCGATTTTCTCAGCAGCCGGAACCTTTGGAAGACCTGGCATGGTCATGATCTCTCCTGTGAGGGCTACGATGAAGCCTGCACCTGCAGAAATCTTCAGGTTACGAACGGTTACTTCGAAGTCTGTAGGAGCACCAAGCTTGGTCTGGTCATCTGTTAAGCTGTACTGTGTTTTTGCTACACAGATCGGGCAGTTTCCGAATCCCAGTTCCTCAAGCTGTTTTGCCTGTTTCTGAGCGTTTGCTGTGAGAACAACTCTCTTACCGCCATAGATTTTCTGAACGATCTGGTTCAGCTTATCTTCGATAGAGCCTTCAAGCTCATAGGAATATGTGAAGTCGTTTGGCTCTTCAACAAGACGGATTACTTCCTCAGCTAATTTAATACCGCCTTCGCCGCCTTTTGCCCATACTTCAGAAAGTGCAACATTAACGCCAAGCTCTTTACATTTTGCTTCTACCAGGTCAAGCTCTGCCTTGGTATCTGTCGGGAATGCATTGATTGCAACAACACATGGAAGCTTGTAAACATTTTTGATGTTGCTTACATGTTTCAGAAGGTTTGGAAGACCTTTCTCAAGAGCCTCAAGGTTCTCATTGTTAAGATCAGCCTTCGGAACGCCGCCATTGTATTTCAGTGCACGGACAGTCGCAACGATAACAACTGCATTTGGTTTCAGACCAGCCATACGGCATTTGATATCAAGGAATTTCTCGGCACCAAGGTCAGCACCGAATCCAGCCTCTGTGATGGTGTAATCAGCAAGCTTCAGAGACATCTTGGTAGCGGTTACGGAGTTACATCCGTGAGCAATGTTTGCGAATGGTCCGCCGTGAACGATTGCAGGTACATGCTCCAGTGTCTGAACAAGGTTTGGTTTCAGAGCATCTTTCAGAAGTGCTGTCATAGCACCCTCTGCATGAAGATCACCAGCTGTTACCGGTTTCTGCTCTGACGGTTTGCCATATGTATAACCGATGATGATTCTGGAAAGTCTTTCTTTCAGGTCTTTGATATCACTTGCAAGACAGAGAACAGCCATAATCTCGGAAGCTACCGTGATGTCATAGCCGTCTTCACGAGGCATACCGTTTGTTCTTCCGCCAAGTCCGTCTACTACATTACGAAGCTGACGGTCGTTCATATCTACACATCTTCTCCATGTGATCTTACGTGGGTCGATGTTAAGAGCATTGCCCTGGAAAATATGGTTATCGATCATTGCTGCAAGAAGGTTGTTTGCTGCGCCGATTGCGTGGAAGTCACCTGTGAAGTGAAGGTTGATATCTTCCATCGGAACTACCTGGGCATATCCGCCGCCTGCTGCACCGCCTTTTACACCGAATACCGGTCCAAGGGATGGCTCACGAAGAGCTACCATAACGTTCTTGCCAAGCTTCTGCATAGCGTCTGCCAGACCAACTGTAGTAGTGGTTTTTCCTTCTCCGGCAGGAGTCGGGTTGATAGCGGTAACCAGAATCAGTTTGCCATCATTCTTATCTGTTTCTTTCAGAAGATTGTAGTCGATTTTTGCTTTGTATTTACCATACTGCTCAAGATATTTGTCCGCAATACCTGCTTTAGCTGCAATCTCAGTGATTGGTTTCATTTCACATTCCTGTGCGATTTCGATGTCACTTTTAAACCCCATAATAAAAGCTCCTTTCGTTGTGTAAGATTAAATGGTTTTTATATGACCGCTTCTTAAAAAGACAACGGTATTTCCCTCATGTCAGAGGTACCTCCCGGTAAAAAAAGGGCAGTATCTGATGATTCAAATACTGCCCAGACGGTCGGCTGGAAATTACGGTCTATGCTGTCTGCAAAATATGGTGCAGCAGCTGTAAACAGTAATCCTCATGATCTGCTCCTGAAGTCCCTGTGGTTAACTCCACGATCCGTCAGTATTCAGAAGCTTTTCAATTGATGTGTTCATTGTATCATTAAAAAAACATTTTGTCAATAAATTAACAGACAGCATTATTGTCAAAAAAGACGATGTATATTTGTGAAAAATAACAAATGCTTTGAATGTGGAGAAAATTTGTCTGAATGGAAAAATATAATCTCCGATTCAGACTTCATAAAAATTTTATGACTTGGATAGTTGCGTATGAGGGCAAGTATTGTTAGAATAGAAAATGCACAGAGCCTGTTTGAAACAGGATAATGATTCGTGGTTTTATATAAGAAAGGTTGAATAATTGAATGAATAGAACAGAATTTCTGGATACATTGAGAAGTCAGCTGTCCGGACAGATGCATGAGGGTAAGGTGGCGGCGCATGTGCGTTACTATGAAGATTATATTCAGTCACAGGTACGTAGTGGACGCGATGAGCAGCAGGTTCTTGATGAACTTGGAGATCCAAGGCTGATCGCCAGGACTTTGCTGGATACAGATGTGGATAACGGGCAGCTGGATTATGAGGAGTACAGCACTTATTCGGATGACGCACAGAATACCCAGAGCTCCAGCCGGAATCATGTACATGTATGGCGGTTTGATACCTGGTACAGCAAACTTCTGGGCGTGGTGATCCTGCTGATAGTCGTCTTTTTGCTGTTTCATATTCTGGTGGCAGTGATTCCGTTTTTTGCGGTACTGGCGTTGATTTTGTTTATTGTGTCACTGATAAAAAATCGGAATTAACATGATACTATGAACGTCACGAACGGCAGATGCGGGAGTGTCGCAGGCGCACAGCAGCTGATTTTCATATATAGAGATGTCGCCGATAGACGACATGTCCGTTTTGTAACAAAAAAATGTCGGACATGCTTTAGAGAATCATATGTTACTGTTCACTCCGTTTACAGTAACGCGCTTCGCGATGCACAGAAATCATGCATTCGCATGATTTCGCGCCGCAATTCTCGGGTTTTCTGTGAACTTTGTTCACAAAAAACGCCTCGCGGAACGTTACCAGTGAACAGTAACAATCATATTCAGCAAGGTTTCTTCTGAGCAGGAACGAGTTACAGTTTTGTTGAGATCGTGATATAAAGTATGGACATTATAGAATATATTCAGGGAAGGATTTAAATGAGCAGTATAACAATAGAAGAATTAAAAAAGTTACCAGCGGAGTCCTATCAGATCATTGATGTCCGCGACGAGATTGAGATTTCCCATGGCGCTGTTAAGGGGGCTTTGGCCTGTAAGCCAGAGGAAATCATGGAGAATCCGGAAGTGGATAAGACCAGAAAACTGGTTATTTGCTGCAGCCGCGGAATCAATAGTAAAGAAATCGCTAAGAAGCTCGAGGAAGAGGGGCTGGATGCAGTAAGCCTTGAGAAAGGGTACATTGCCTGGCTTATGGATGCCATGAAGAGTTCACAGGACGAAGATTTTGCGAAAAATGTGGAGATCAGTCTTCGCAAGAAATTTAAGAAAAAAATCTGGTCCAGGTTTACCAAGGCAATCAATACTTACGAGCTTGTGAAGCCGGGAGATAGGATTGCAGTCTGTATTTCCGGCGGCAAGGACTCTATGCTGATGGCAAAGTGCTTCCAGGAACTGAAGCTTCATAATAAATTTGATTTCGAGGTGAAATTTCTGGTTATGGATCCGGGCTACAGTCCGGCCAACCGTCAGGTAATCGAGGAAAACGCCAGAAGGTTAAATATTCCTATTCGTATTTTTGAGTCTGATATTTTTGAGTCTGTATTTAATGTGGAGAAATCTCCTTGTTATCTTTGCGCAAGAATGCGCCGCGGGCATCTCTATGCTTTTGCAAAAGAAATGGGTTGCAACAAGATTGCACTGGGTCACCACTATGATGATGTGATTGAGACCATTCTTATGGGCATGCTTTACGGTGCCCAGGTACAGACTATGATGCCCAAGCTTCACAGCACCAACTTTGAGGGAATGGAACTGATCCGTCCATTGTATCTGGTGCGGGAGGATGATATTAAGGCATGGCGTGACTACAATGATCTCCATTTTATTCAGTGTGCATGTAAATTTACAGATACCTGCACTACCTGCAATAACGAAAATCGCTCCAAACGTGTAGAAATCAAGGAACTGATCCGTGACCTGAAAAAGGTGAATCCGTTTGTAGAGGGCAATATTTTCAAGAGCGTAGAGAATGTAAATATTGATACAGTTGTGGGATATAAACAATATGGTGTGAGACATTCTTTCCTGGAAAATTATGATGGGGAGCCCGGTTCTGCCTCTGAGAATGCTGCTGATGCAGTAGAGTAACAGAGAGAAAATGTGGATTTTAGACCTGCACACTCGGATCTACATCCTACGCGATTGGTATAGTTATTTACGAAACGATGTATTAGTAAAAATATTGAGCCAAGGTCAATGCTGCATGTGACCTTGGCTCGTTTTTTGTCGGGGATGAAAAGAGAAGCGCTATAGATATATTGGAGTATTTATTTTCCGATTTTTCCGAGAAGCCATACACAAAGAATGATGAACAGAATGGCAGTAAAGATTCCTGCCATACCTTTTGCCATGATTTCAAGTGCAATAATGATATTTGATGTATTCATAGATAAGACTCTCCTCATTATAAAAATTTTTTATAAAAATTTTGTCACCAGGTTGATAACCATGCCTCCTGCGATTACAGAAGCAATCTGTCCGGACACGTTGGCACCGGCGGCCTGCATGAGAATTACATTTGTGGGATCTTCTTCCATGGCCATTTTCTGAACTACACGGGAGGACATTGGAAATGCAGAAATTCCGGCACCTCCGATCATAGGATTGATCTTCTTTTTCAGGAAAAGATTCATAAATTTTGCCAGGAGAACGCCGCCGATGGTGTCCATGACAAAAGCAAAAAGTCCGATTACCAGGATCAGTAAGGTCTCTTTTGTTACAAACTGTTCTGCACGCATGCTGAAGGAAATGGTGATTCCAAGAAGCAGGGTGATCAGATTTGCCAGAATATTCTGGGCTGTGTCGGACAGGGTGCCCAGGACGCCGCATTCCCGGATCAGGTTGCCGAACATGAGAAATCCAACCAGCGCAACGGATTGAGGTGCTACCAGCCCCACGATTACAGTAACTATAATGGGAAAAGCAATCTTCATGGTTTTGGAAACGGATTTCGGATTATATTCCATGTGAATGCAGCGTTCCTTCTTTGTAGTGACAAGCCGGATGGCAAAGGGCTGTACAATTGGGACAAGTGCCATGTAGGAATAGGCGGCAACTGCAATGGCGCCGATATATTTGGAATTCAGGACCTGGGATACCAGAATGGAAGTAGGTCCGTCGGCAGCACCGATGATTCCGATAGAAGCAGCGTCTTTTAGGTCAAATCCAAGGATGGTGGACAGTAAAATTGCAGCAAAAATTCCAAGCTGTGCACCTGCGCCAAACAGGAACAAAGAGGGATTGGAAAGCAGGGGACCGAAGTCGATCATAGCGCCAATTCCGATGAAAAGTAAAATCGGCATGACTTCTGAGGCTTCAATTCCCACATGGAACAGCCATTCAATGACTCCGTTTGCCTGGATCCCGCCAGCCAGAGTCTGGTTTAAAACTCCGGAAAAAGGCAGGTTCACAAGTATGGCACCAAAGCCCATTGGCAGAAGCAGGGCTGGTTCAAATCCCTTTTTGATAGCCAGCCAGATCAGGGTGATACCGACGGCAAACATCACAATTTGCTGCCAGGTTAATGCAAGGATTCCGTCTGTTAAAAATTCCATTTCTTTTTCCTCCTTTTGGGTGTTTGAATGTAAGTGCTTAAATAGATAAAAATACTTGCATAATGTTAATATTGTTATAAAAATGAAAGCCTTGTAGGGAAGGCATTTTATAACCTGTTTTTGGGGTATAAAAAAGACTTTTATTACAATACTGCATATCTGAAGATATGCGACTATTGTAATAAAAGTCTTGCCATTTCAATTTTCTGCGGGCGACAGATTCATGGAACTGTCTACCGTTCTGACGCATGAAAATCCATATACAAAAATGCACTAAACCAGAAACAGTGCATTTGATATGCCAGCTACTCCCTTTTATTGAAGCGTGACTGCAAATGTATTTTGTTGTGGTAATTATAATTCGGCAAAGGTGGGAATGTCAACCCTGAATTATATAAAAGAAAGAATTTATTGGTCATTTGGTTACGGAACTGTTATCCGGAAACATTTTTCTTGTAAAAAATTCAGGGCAGGTATATGATTAAAAAACGAAATCAAAGTAAAATATACCTGTATGGTACAAGTGAAAAATATGAAACAAAGGAGTTACATCATGTTGTATTTTGAAAATGATTATTGTGAAGGTGCTCATGAGGCAATCTTAAAAAGATTAATGGAAACCAATATGGAAAAGGTTCCGGGATATGGACAGGATCCTTTCTGTGACAAAGCGAAGGAAAAAATAAAAGAGGCATGTGGCTGTCCAGATGGGGAGGTCTATTTCCTGGTAGGGGGTACCCAGACAAATGCAGTGGTGATCGCGTCCGTGTTGAACCGGTATGAAGGAGTGCTTTCCGCAGTTACCGGTCATGTAAATGCGCACGAAGCCGGAGCAATAGAATTTACCGGACATAAAGTTCTTCCACTTCCCCAGGACAATGGTAAAATTTCTGCCGCAGATCTGAAAGATTATCTCCAGACCTACTACGCAGACGGAAGCTATGATCACATGGTTTTTCCAGGCATGGTTTATATTTCACATCCGACAGAATACGGAACTCTTTACACAAAGCAGGAACTGGCAGATATTTCCAGTGTATGCAGGGAATATGAGATCCCGTTATTTCTGGACGGAGCCAGACTGGGCTATGGACTGGTGGCAGAGACAGATGTGACTTTGAAAGATATTGCAAATTATACAGACGTATTTTATATCGGAGGAACCAAGGTTGGTGCCCTGTGCGGTGAAGCAGTCGTTTTTCCGAAGAAAGCACCGAAACATTTCTTTACTATGATCAAACAGCAGGGAGCGCTTCTTGCGAAAGGCAGACTGCTTGGAATTCAGTTTGATACTCTTTTCACAGGAAATTTGTACCTGGAAATCAGTAAAAATGCTATTGAAACCGCTGCAAAACTGAAAGCTGCATTAAAAGAGAAGGGCTATGAATTTTTCATTAATTCCCCAACCAATCAGATTTTTGTTATCCTGGAAAATAAGAAAATGGAGGAATTGGGCGAAAAAGTGAAGTTCAGCTTCTGGGAAAAATATGACGAGAATCATACTGTGATCCGCTTTGCAACAAGCTGGGCGACGAAGATGGAAGATATTGATGCACTGATTGATATTCTGTAGGGTGGCAATTGTCCCCGAAAAAATGCCTGGCACAAACAGCTGCGCATATTTTACAAAAAGCTTTTGGTAGAGATATTGACGCCCTTCTGGAAGCATATTATAATAAAAACAGGCTCTAAATAGTTTGAAATTTGGAGAAATAGCACAATATGCAGTAGAAAAGCTGTGTATTATATAACAACAACGGGAGGATTTTACACATGGGAGCAGCAGAAGCAAAGCAGGCAATCCTGGATAACAGGACAGCACTTGGAATCGAGTTCGGTTCCACAAGAATCAAGGCAGTTCTGGTAGATGGAAATAATGCACCAATCGCATCCGGCGGACACGAGTGGGAGAACCGCTATGAGAATGGTGTATGGACATACAGTCTGGAAGATATCTGGTCCGGTTTGCAGGACTGTTATCAGCAGATGGCAAAGGATGTAGAGGAGAAATATGGTGTGGAGCTGACAAGCGTTGGTGCTATTGGAATCAGTGCCATGATGCACGGCTACATGCCATTTGACAAAGAAGGAAATCTTCTGGTTCCGTTCAGAACCTGGAGAAATAATATTACGGGAGAGGCAAGCAGAAAACTGTCCGAACTTTTTCAGTATAATATTCCTCAGAGATGGAGTATCGCACATCTGTATCAGGCAATTTTAAAAGGCGAGCCTCACGTAAAAGATATTGATTATATTGCCACTCTGGAGGCATATGTACATTGGAAACTGACTGGAAAAAGAGTTCTTGGAATTGGCGATGTTGCAGGAATGTTCCCAGTGGACAGCACTACCAGGGATTACAATGAAAAAATGGTTCAGCAGTTTGATGAGCAGGTTGCTTCTTATGGGTTCCCATGGAAGCTTCGCGGCATTCTGCCGAAATGTCTTGTTGCGGGACAGGATGCTGGCTGCCTGACAGAAGAGGGAGCAAAGCTTCTTGATGTAACAGGCAGGCTGAAAGCCGGAATTCCTATGTGTCCGCCGGAAGGTGATGCTGGCACTGGAATGGTAGCTACCAACAGCGTTGCAAAGCGTACCGGAAATGTTTCCGCAGGTACTTCTGTATTTGCCTCTATTGTTTTGGAGAAGGAGTTATCTGCACCATATTCTGAAATTGATATGGTTGCGACTCCATCCGGACATCCGGTTGCAATGGCACACTCTAATAACTGTACTTCTGATCTGAATGCATGGGTAAATATTTTCCGTGAGTTTGCAGAAGCAATGGGTATGGAAGCTGATATGAACAAGCTTTTCGGAACCTTATACAACAAGGCTCTGGAGGGAGATGTGGACTGCGGCGGACTTTTGTCCTACTGCTATTTCTCCGGTGAGCATATGACTGGATTTACAGAAGGAAGACCACTGTTTGTACGTTCTCCAGAGAGCAAATTCAATCTTGCCAACTTTATGAGAACCAATCTTTATACCTGCCTTGGCGCTATGAGAGTTGGTCTTGACATCCTGTTTAAGAAAGAGGGGGTAAAGGTTGACCGTCTTCTTGGTCATGGCGGACTGTTTAAGACAAAAGGTGTTGGACAGCAGATCCTTGCAGATGCTGTAAATGCCCCGGTTTCTGTTATGGAGACTGCCGGTGAAGGCGGTGCATGGGGAATTGCAGTGCTCGCTTCCTATCTTGTAAACAAAGAGGAGAATGAAACCCTGGAAGACTTCCTGGATACCAAGGTATTTGCAGGAAATCAGGGAAGCACCCTGAATCCGGATCCGGAGGGTGTAGAAGGCTTTAATATGTTCATGGAAAGATATATGAAAGGCCTGCCAATCGAGCGCGCAGCTGTGGACTCCAAAATCTGGTAAGTGGCTTGGAATGAGGCGGAGATGCCTCAGATCATTCCTGCAATCTGCACGCGAAAAAAGTTCTGTGTAGTTATAAAACGAAATAAGTGAGAACGGATGGATTTTTCTCTCAGTTAAAAACGGAGACCTTTCTCATACCAGAATGTGAATTTTTTCAGGATACTGGTATGGGGAGGGTCTTTTATGTTATAATACTGAGCATTGACAGACAAACATGCTCCAGAGCCTGTTTGAAAAATAAAGGAGATACACATGGTTTTCAGCTCGATGCTCTTTCTATGGATCTTTCTGCCCTTAGTACTGGCAGCATATTATATAAGTCCCGGAAAAATCCGAAATGGAATCCTGGTATTTTTCAGTCTGCTTTTTTATGCATGGGGAGAGCCGCTTTATGTTTTCCTTATGCTGTTTTCCGTGGCGGTGAATTTTACCGGCGGAATTCTGATTGAAAAATATCAGACCAGGAAAAAAAAGATTCTTGTGGCAACTTTGATTATTAATCTGGGGTTGCTGGGATATTTCAAGTATTTTGGCACTCTGACAGAAGCCATAACCGGACTTTTTTCAGCAGATGGAACAGGAACCACTCTTTTTCAGGTGGCGCTTCCAATTGGAATTTCTTTTTATACTTTCCAGGCGTTGTCCTATGTGATCGATGTGTACAGGGGAGAGGTGCCGGCACAGCACAATTTCTGGCATATGCTTTTGTATATTTCCTTTTTCCCACAGCTGATCGCAGGACCTATTGTAAAATATCGCGACATTGCAGCTCAGATTACAGGAAGAAAAGAGACTATCCGAAAATTTGCAGCCGGGATAATGCGTTTTTGCTGGGGACTTGGGAAAAAGGTTCTTCTTGCCAATTCCTTTGCCCGTGTGGTGGATGAAATTTTTAAATATGGTCCATACGCGGTATCTAGGAAGGCTCTGTGGCTGGGCGCAATTCTTTACATGATGCAGATTTATTACGATTTTTCCGGATATTCCGATATGGCCATTGGTCTTGGAAAAATGTTCGGATTTGAATTCCAGGAGAATTTCAATTATCCTTATACAGCTGGTTCTGTGCAGGAATTCTGGCACAGATGGCATATTTCCCTGTCTTCCTGGTTTCGCGATTATGTCTATATTCCTTTGGGAGGAAATCGCAAAGGCGCGGCATGCACCTATCGAAACCTGCTTATTGTATTTTTCCTTACCGGAATGTGGCATGGGGCTGGAATAGCGTTTATCCTCTGGGGGCTTTATCATGGCCTTTTTCTTATACTGGAACGTGTGTGGCTTGGAAAAAAACTGGAAAAACTGCCTGGAATTTTGGGCTGGGGCTACACGGTGACCGCGGTGTTTTTTGGATGGATTCTGTTCCGTGCAGAAAATATTTCCCTGTTTTTTACTTATGTGAGAAATATGTTTGTGGCACATGGAGGAACCATTCTTCTTTCTGCATATCTTGACAGCAAAATGATCTTTCTGATCGTTATGGGGGTTTTATTTGCAGGAGTTTTGCAGAAGATATATGAGAAGGTCCGGGTACATTCCGCTGGAAAAATCCCTGCCAATGGAATGGTGACAGTTCCGAGAATGATCGCCTGTCTGGTGATTTTCTGGCTGAGTGTAGCGGCACTTGTAAATAACAGCTATAACCCGTTTATTTATTTCAGATTTTAACAGGAAGCATATGAGAAAACAGAAAATTCTGATCGTATTATTTGCAGGAAGTCTGGTTCTGCCAGGAGTGGTGTGGACTGGATTTTCCGGCAGATTTGATACGGAAAACAATGAAAACAGAAAACTGGCTGAATTTCCGGAGGTGAATCTGGAATCTCTGGGAGACTTCCCGGAGCAGTTTGAGGCGTATTATAAGGATCATGTGCCTTTCAAAAATGACCTGGTGAAGTTCTGCAACTTTATTGATACGGAATTTTTCCGCAATACAAAGATCGGGGATGTGGTGATCGGAGAAGATAACTGGCTGTTTTACCTGCCGGAAAGGGAGGGAGAAAATGCCATGGCAGATTACCAGAAAACCAATGTGTATACACTGGAACAAAGTGCGGAAATTGCATCCGGAATTGCAAAAGTACGGGACTGGTTCCTGAACAGGGGCGTGGAACAGTTCCATTACTACGTGGCTCCCAACAAAGAGACACTTTATTCGAAGTATATGCCGGAGAAGCCAAAGGTGATTGGAATCGGGGATTCCAGAATGGAGACTTTTGCAAAATATATGAAAGAAAATTCCGACGTGGAATTTGATTTTCTGGCAGATTATCTGAGGGAGTTTACTGAAAAATACCAGCTGTTCCGAAAATATGATACTCACATGAACAATTTAGGCGGATATATTACCAACGAGAAAATTGTACAGGATATGACAGGTGAAAGTCTGCCAATCGAAGATATTCAGGTTATGATCGGGACTAAGCCTTGCAGGGGGGATCTGTCCAGGATGATCGGGCGATATAAAGAGCTGGATGATGACAGGGAATATGGGTTGAAGTATTTTCATGATGGTATCCGTTACAAGGTGAAAAAAGAGGAGAGCGAAGGCGGCGAGGAGATCCTGAAAGTGTTTAAATCCAATTCGGATAATGAGAAAACTTTAATGGTGATCGGGGATTCTTTTCGACTCCGCCTTGAAAAATACATGCCCTATCGCTATCAGAAAACCATATTTGTGAGAATTGATGATTTTGACCAGGAGCTTTTGGATAAATATGAACCGGATGACGTGATTGTGATTACTGTTGAGCGTGACCAGAGGTATATGGAAAAACTGGATAGTTATATTATACAGGACAGTGGAGAGTAAATGGTACAATATGATATATCAGAGCCTGTCCGGAATTATAGGATTTGTTTGTGGGAAAAATTTTGTTTTAGTGGTCACACTTTTTCGTCACAGGAATCGTCAGAATATTGATGGGTTATTGACAATAAGTTCGGCAAATGCTATTCTGATATTAACTTGTTTTGTCAGATATGTCTGTTATGGATCACTGTATGGTCTGTGGTGGATCGTTGACAGAAACTGGCTGCTTAACTGGTAATGAGAGCAGTTGGAAATGTTACCAGCGAACAGCAACAGAAAGATTGCAGAATCCGTAAGGATTTATACCAAAGGAGGATCTTATGAAGAGAAAGAAAATTACCGCAATTTTGTTAGCATCCCTTATGGGAATCAGTGCAGTACCGGCTACCACATGGGCAGCAGATTCTTACAAGGAAACTGAGAAAGCAGCCTTTGCCAAAATGATCGAGGAATTTGGTGCTGATTACGCAAAGAGCCTTTCTGAAATGGATACAGAAGAAGTTAAGGGAAATGCGGAAATAAAGGTAAGTCTGGAAGATGGTGGAAAAGCAATTCTGGGAATGCTTTCTCCTGTGGATATCTCCTGGCTGGCGGATGCTTCCATCAGTGGAAATGTAAGTATGTCTGATAAGTCCATGACTGAGTTTATGGATGTGAATGTAAATGGAACCAAGATCTGTACAATAGAATATTATTTTGATACAGAGAATTCTGAAATTTATATGAGAATTCCGGAGCTGAGTGATGGCTATATTAAAATGAATATGGAGCAGATGACTCAGGAAGCAGTGGAAGAGGCAGATCAGGAACTGGATTCTTCCTTTACCACGAGTCTTGATCTGGCAGATAGCATGAACAGCTATTTTTCCACTCTGGAGAACCTTCCGGAAGCAGACTTAGTGACATCTATTCTTACAAGATACACAGATATTATTTTTGATAATGTTGCAGATGCTGAGAATCCTGGAGCACAGGAAGCTGTTGCAGGAGATGTAAGTCAGGAGCTTAGCGTTCTGGAAGGACATGTTACACAGGCAGAGGCACTTCCAATGTTCCAGCAGATTCTGGATACAGCCAAGTCTGATGAAGAACTGAAGGGGCTTATTGAGACCTGGACAGAAGCCATGAATGATCCAGATTATACTTATGAGACTTTCCTGGAAGCAATCGAGGATATGGAGAAAGATCTGGATACAGAAGCTGATGAGACTGACGAGTCCGGATTTATTTTAAGGGCATGGGTTGACAGTGACGGAGAGGTTGTTGGACGCCAGTTCCTTCTGAATGATGATGAGCAGGAGGAAGAGCTTTTCGGATATCTGTGTACAGCGGATGGAGATAAGAGAGGATTTTCCATGCAGCTGGGTTCCGGAGATGACAAGGTTGCAATTGAAGGAAGCGGTGAGCTGAAAGGTGACCTGTTAAGCGGAACTTACACGATTTCTTCCGGTGAAGCGGATGCAGCTGTGATTGATGTTACAGATTATGATACCAAGGCAGTACAGGACGGAATCTGGAAGGGAACTTACACAATTTCCGGTGCGCCTGTGGAAGATGAAGATGGAAATTCCTATGATCCATTTGGTGGAATGCAGTTGATCTTTACAGCCGATGGTGCAGATGAGGACAGCATTGACTGGAATCTTGCTATTGCAGCAGGTGGTGCAACTCTTGGTTCAGTTTCTCTGACAGGCGGCAATGGCGGTGAGGCACTTGCAGCAGTTGATGTTGCTTCCCTGACAGATGTTTATGATTTCAGTAATGATGATGAAATTGAAGCTTATACAGCTTCCATGAATATGGATGCAATCACAGAGAATCTGACCAGCGCAGGCATGCCTGAGGGATGGCTGGACGATGTGATCGCTGCTACAGGCGACAGCGATATTGAGAGTACGGAGACAGATGGTGTTGCTGAGTCCGAAGAGCAGACAGATATGGCTGGAGATACACTGGATGACAGTGAGACACCGGCAGCTTAATCAGTAATTTATGCGAGCAGGCAGCCGCATAATAATTACCTGCAGCAAGGCAAATACAGCGGGGCAGACGAAGTAATTTGTCTGCCCCGAATTTTTTATAACCAGAAAGCAAATGCTTAGTGAGTTCTGTACATCACGGAGCGTGTAACTGTGAAAGTACTGAACCGTTACGATTTTTTTATTGAAATGAGGGGGGAGAAGGAATTGAAAAAAAGAAGCTTTGGGATTATCTGTTTTCTGTTTTTGATATTTACCATGTGTTCCTCTTCGGTGTGGGCCGCTTCTTATGTGAAGGCTTCCAATACGACTGTGAGTATCACTTCGAAAAAGCATGGCTGGGCGAAGCGGGGAAAAGACTATTATTTTTATAATTCCAAGGGAAAACTGCTTTGGGGAAAAATTACCTACAAAGGTCAGCGTTATTACAGCACAAAGAATGGAAAACGCTATACAGGCTGGCTGAAATCAGGCGGGAAACGGTATTATTATAACCGGAAGAATGGTATTATGTTCCGTAACCGCTGGGCTACTGGAACAAAATACTCTTATTATTTTAATAAGTCAGGTGTGGCAATTGCCAACCGCTGGCTGAGCTACGGAGGAAAGCGATATTATTTCCTTCCTAATTCCAGAATGGCAACAGGATGGCAGAAAATTGGTGAATATCGTTATTATTTTGATAAGAAAACAGGTGCTTTGTATACAAATGTGTGGGTGGGGAAATATTATGTAAATGATAGCGGGAGAAGAACCGGACAGACCAGACCGGATGTGAAGGTGAATGATAACCGCTATACATATAAAAGCAGCTCTCTTAATATTGATCTGCGCAGAAAATCCACACATAATGTTCCTTACTGGGTAGCGCTGATAAAGATCAAAAATTCCAGACAGCTGAAATCTGCTCTGTCTTATGGAAGCTATGGTGGTGCCAGACAGACTACCTCCGGTGCAGTTTCTGGTAATGGGGGTATTATCGGAGTGAATGGAAGTGCGTTTAGTTACCAGACAGGGCGGCCGTCACCTCTTGGAATGTGCATCAAGAATGGTGTGATTTATGGAAATTATGAGACCAGTTACAGTGTAATGGCTGTAAAGTATGATGGCACTATTTATACACCAGAGCAGGGATTAAAAGGCGAAGCTCTTCTGGAAGAGGGCGTGAAAGATACCTATAATTTTGGTCCGATTCTGATCAAAGATGGACAGGCCCAGCCTGCCTGGTCAGAAACAGCCAAATATTATCCGAGAACTGCTGTGGGAATGGTGAAACCTGGCATTTATGTGCTTCTTGTCACCGACACTGGCAGTTACGCCGGTCTGAACCACTGGGATCTTGTTAATATCTTCAATAGCTATGGTTGTCAGTACGCCTACAACCTGGACGGCGGCGGCTCCGCCACATTGTATTACAATGGTCAGGTCATGAATAAGCTGATTAATAATTATGAGAGACCATGTGGGGATTTTCTGTATTTTACAAATTGATGTGTTGACAATGAAAAGCATTTAAGGAGCATGTTGTATGAACGGTGAATGAGGAGCCTAAATGAAAAAGCTATGCAGAATTTTGATACCAGGTGCTTTTGATGGTGCCATATGTTTCTTGTTATTCACTTACCAGGTGCAGGCGGTAGAGAGTCCATCTGCTCAGTCTCCCTTATTCTGGGCAGACCCAGGATGCTGATGTTTTTATCGATATCCCGAACCTGCGTCAGTATGGTGGCTACACCTGCGGAACCACTTGTGTGCAGATGGTGATGATTTTGCTCAGCGGATGAGTGGTTAAGGGAAAATGGAAACTTTGTTTTGTAAATCTGTTCATAGGAATCGTAGGATTCCATGCATTTTTGAGGTATAAATATGATATACACATACAAATATAAATCGCCGTTAGGGCATATTTTACTGGCGGCAGATGAAGTGGGAATTACTGGTCTATGGTTTGAAGGACAGAAATATTTTGGGAATACACTTCCAGACAAGCATATTCCACAGGAAACAGAGATTCTCACGGAAGCGAAAAAATGGCTGGATGTTTATTTCTCCGGTGAAGAACCGAAATTTACTCCGCCACTTCATCCGGACGGCTCAACATTCAGACAGGCAGTGTGGAAGATTTTATTGCAGATTCCCTATGGACAGACGATCACATACGGAGAAATTGCCCGCAAAATGGCAGAGATGAAAAATGTATCCCGCATGTCTGCCCAGGCAGTTGGAGGTGCGGTTGGACACAATGAAATTTCTATTATCATTCCCTGCCATCGGGTGATAGGCACAAATGGAAGTCTGACAGGGTATGCCGGGGGAATTGATAAAAAGCTTTCGTTGCTTGAACTGGAACACGCGGATATGAGTTATTTATTTGTTCCAAAGAAAGGGACAGCATTGTAGGAGGCAGTAAAAACGGTTTTTTACCATACAAGAAAAAATCCAAATTTCGAGATGCACATACACCCCATTCGTTTCGGCATACATTTGCAATTCATGGATTTGAGAAAGGAATTCCACCCAAGGTTATGCAGGAAATTCTGGGACATAAGTCCATTACAATGGTTTTGGATATTTTATGTGCTTCCAGACAACGCAATCCCGCATAAATCCAAAGAGAAACACCCGGTAGGGGAGCTACCGGGTGTTTCGAGGGGAGTATAAATAATTAAATAAGGGGTTATAAACGGCATAGTTTGATAGGGTATGAAATGGCGTAAATACGCGGAAAATCGGGTGTTGAAGTTTACGAAAGTTTATAGGTGAGGAAGAAATCTTGGGTATATTTTGGGTACGGAAACAGAATGAAAAGGCAAATTCTTATCCTATTTTATGGCGCTTATTATAAAAAAATGGTACACTATAAAAAAGCATTGAAAAGGAGATGTTGTATATGCCAGAGATATCATTATTTTATGGGATTCGGGTAACGATGTATTATAATGACCATATGCCACCGCATTTCCATGCAGAGTACAATGGACATAAAGCATTAGTTGATATCAACAATATACAGGTAATAAAGGGATCATTACCAAATAAGCAATTACGATTGATACTGGCGTGGTGTACAATTCACCAGGACGAATTGATGCAGAACTGGGAGCTGTCAAAGGACATGAAGCCGTTGAACAGAATTAATCCGCTTATATAATATGTGGAGGTGAACGTTTATGAATGAGTATTTTCCTACAGTTGTACAGGTGATTCCTTTGGATAATTTTCATGTACAGGTCTTTTTTGATGATGGAAAAATAGTTGATTATGATGCTACAAACGATTTAAAGGCTGAGATTATGGCACCAATGAGGGATATTGAGAACTTCAAAAATGCTTGTACGGTAATGAATGGAACGCTTGCCTGGGATATTTCTGGCAAATGGGACGAAGCTGATTGCGTAGATATTGATCCATTTACGTTATATGAACTCGAGGAAATCAATGGTATGATAGCGTGAAATGCTGTCAGTCAGAAGTAAAGTATTGAATGACGATTACGTGACACGTAGAGAAGGGTCGTGAGAGATGAGTAAGGAATCAAATTTCTTAATTTACTGCATGGAACGATACCGCCATTTTAAAGGACTTTCTGGAGCTGATATGGCAAAAACTTTTGAAAAATGCGGTATCTATGGGGATATTACAAAGTATTTTGAATCGCTGCATACAATGGGAGATCATTGCATTGTACAGGACATTGACGATTATATCAGCAGTATTACAGGCAATGGTTTGGGAAAGGCATAATTTAGCTGATATTCCAAAAGGTGATGAAGGATTGTAATTTTATATAGAAGATTGATTAGAGACTGGAAATTTGAATTCTGGTCTCTTTTTTTATATCTTCAAATCTGTAGCAAGGTGTAAATATTTAGATATGCTCATAGAAGGGAGAATTGGAACCAGAGCAGGTTCAGAACATTATGGACAGTATGATAAAAAAATTGTATGACATGGAACTGGAAGAACTGGGACGGAGCGGCTGGCAGGATGAAAAATTACTGTCAGAAGTTAGAAAACTTTTGGAAAAGAACAAGGCTTCTATCCAGGTAGAAGATAAAACTGGACGAGAAGGCGTTGATCTGGCATTTGCGATTGCTGAGATAGGAGAAGAAATTGGGTTTACACAAGGATTCAAGTGTGCCTTTCAGCTTTTTATGGAATGCAAAAGGGAATAGGTTCAAATGATACAAGGTATTAAAGTGAAGGCTATGCGTGGGGAATACGCATAGCCTTTTAAAGAGTCTTTATAAATTCGATTAATGCAAGCTGTTGTTCTTCTGAGAGGGTTGTTGAAGCCTCTAATAATTGTGCCTGGGTTTTAGTAAGGGTATAAGGCATTTCACTCTCTGCAAAGAACTGAGAAAGCGTAATACCGAAGGCATTACATATTTTTTCAAGTGAGGGAATAGAAGGTAATAGCTTTTTTCGATACCAGGATGAAATTGTAGATTGTGTCAAACCAGACTCGGTAGCAAGCTGGTATTCAGACCAACCTTTCTGCTCACGGTAGTGTGTAATACGATCCAGTACAGGAACCACGGTATCACCAACTTTCTATATAAGATATCGTTAATTTTAGACGATAATGCGTTGCAAATTAATATGTAGTATCGTATAATTTTAACTAATAAAAGTACTACTGGAGGAGAAAGGGCATGGCAGGAAGTGAATATGAGATAGAACTATTTGGGAAAAAGCTAATATACAGTGAGGGAAAATTACGTGATATTAAGTTGCATTTTTTTATGGACGATTTATATGAGCTGATAAAAATGCAAGTTGGTCAGTTGTTTGATAATGCAGGTGATTTGAATGGTTTACTATATACGACTAATGAGGATATTACTGAAATATATGTAACAATGTATGATGTGACAATTCAGTACATAGAAAAGAATGTATTGAAGGGGATTGAGGCTAAGGAGATATTTCTTACTCCAGGCGAGGAGCCTCTTCGGAAAAAATATAAGCATTGGAATCAAGAAATAAGGCAAAGAGAAAATGAAGCCAAAAGAAAAATGAAAGAAGATGGCTTGCCTTATGAGGAACAAATGCACAGGTTTGCAGAATATGCACAGCGAGAATTTGAAGATATGAAGTATGTATATGTATTGGGAGTAATTAATGACATAGTAAGTCTCAGATCGCACGTAGAAGAGCTATTTATGCAAAAGCATGTGCCTATAGAAATAATTACGGATAAAGATCAAGATGAAGCAGTTGAAATGTTTACATATATTCGTGTTAATCCCAATCTGGAAAATAAAGCTGGTTATGTCTTAAGAATATTGAATTCGTGTCCAGTGCTTAAAAATTTTCCAGCGTATACAATGAATGAGTTTCCAGATCAGATGGATAAGCTATTACAATTATTTACATTTATAGGAGCGAGTGTACCTAAAAATGTGATAGAGTCTGCATTAAAAAGCTTATATGAAAAACTTCCACACGATACAGAGGCACAAACACTAAAAATTAAACAAATATTGGATAATGTGCAAAATATAACGGATATACAAGGAAATGTAGTTGTTGGGAAAATCAATAAGTTAATAGCCGAATTTGATTTGCAAGCAAGGTCATTTCAAGGAATTGAATATCCAACTAGAGAAGCTCGAAAAAAAGCTGAAGATGATTACAATATTTTAAATAAAAAATACCGGGAAATTAATAGTATGAATGAAGGGCAATGTAATAGTGCGAGAGAGTGGATTATATCTCAGTCGTTTGATTCTCATATTGCTCAAATGTTTCTTTTGAAAATGGATAATAGAATACAACAGATTTGGGAAATAGAAGATTCAGAGAAATTTTCTGTCCTGTTTCAAAATGTAGACATTCACAGTGAAGAATCTAAAAATCAAGCAATTAAAATTATAGGCTTAATAGGAAAATCTGCTGATAAAAACAGGTACATAGATGCGATTAAAGGGATGAATGCTGAAAATATTTCTATATTTCAGAAATATGAAAAGTGGAAAAAGAAATCTATTTTTCAAAAATACGGAATTGTATGGGGACTTGTAGGTTTAGGAATATTAATTCTTATGTTTTCGCCGATAGGATTGCTTGGAATTGCGGCTGGATGTATTGTGCATTATCTTCAGAAAAAGGAAATAAGAAACCAGCAAAATATATGGAATTTACTTACTGTAGATGGAAAGATTGTACATAAGCAATTATTGGAAGTGGTAGAGAATAATGTAGATAATTTAACGGCAGACAAAAAGGAGGAATCACAATGCTAAAGACAATATTTTGGATTTGGCTGATACTAGTGATAATTGGACTTGTAGTTTATCGCGGAGAAGTAAATTTAGGAGTTTTTGTGCAGGAAATAAAAAACTGTTTTAGATTTAGACCAATATCTACAATAATTGTGTTGATAATTATTGTAATGGCAGTTAGTAGTTGTAATGATAAATCTTCTCAGGATAAAGGGAATGCAGCAGAAGACACGGAGACTTCTGTAGTACCGGAAAAAAACATGCCGAAGACAGAAAGTGCGGTAGCAGATGGAAGAAGTTCAGTTATTGAAACATCATCTAGTAATAATAGTGTAAAAAAAGCTGCGGATATTGCTGGGAAAAATGTTGTTAAAGAAAGTATGTCTAATGATGTAGAAGAATATGATGTGGATGAATACGACAACGCGGATGAATATGATGATACGGAGGAATACGGTGACACGGATGAATATGATGATACAAATGAAAATGGATATGATTCGACGATATGGTCAACAGATTATTTGTTTTGGCATTTAAAGGAGTATGATTTTAGTAAAATTGAAAATTTAGTAGAGGTTGCAGAAGAATTCTGGAGTAAGAAGGATGAACTAGAAGCAAATAATGATCCAGTATCTGTAAAATTAAATAGTAAAGTGTTTTCTGCTGATTATTATTCACTTACGTCTGAACGTTCAAATTATGTATATGTAGGAGACATGGAGGATAACAGACCTTCTGGATTTGGAGTATTAAGTCTTTTATTTGAGGATGAAGGCTGTTACAGACCAATTTATTGCGGCAATTTTAAGGATGGAAGATTTGATGGGACAGGAATTAAGCTGCAAGATTATGATGTTAATTTGATATATAGCGTCAATAACGTAATAGAGATGGGAATGCTTCCAACAAATGATGTAAATGATTATGTGGAATCTATTTCATATATTGGTAATTTTTCAAAAGGAAACCAAAACGGCTTTGGAATGTCAATAAAATATCCGGACTTGGATGCGTATTTGAATTTTCTACCGGGAGGAACGTCAGAACTAGCAGATTTGTACCTTGTTAATTCGGGCATAGAGCTTAACATAGGAACAAATAAAAATGGAGAGCTTCAAGGAGATGATTGCTATATTTACAGTAATAAATATTTATTATATGAGGGGGATATGAAGGCTGGAAAAATGAATGGAGATGGAGTTGAATACTATTCAAACAGTGACCAGATTAAATATGAGGGACATTTCCGAAAAGGTAAATATGATGGTAAAGGTGTTATGTATGATGAGAATGGGAAAATCATATATGATGGCAAGTGGAAAAATGGTGATTACGCAAGTTAAAAGGAGGTAGAAAATATGTTAATTATTCTTTACGTTATCTTAGGTTATTGGGCAACTGGTAAAACTATTTATGCAAACAAAGTTATGATTGGAAGTTGGGGTTCTATTTTTTTAACTAGATTTGCGTTTGGATTTTTCTTAGGCTGGATTCTTATTCCGTGGGCGCTTATAAAGTGTATTTTCCATTGAATGTATAAAGACTAGTTCTATATTGGAAAAGTGAAATTTTTGGCTATAAAGTTGCTTATTCCACCGATAAAAAAGTGAAAATTAAAAAATAAAACAAGGAGGACTTTAACATGAAGAAAAGTGTAAGAAGAGTTTTAATTATTGTAATGGCAATGATGTGTTGTTTGTTGGTAACAGTTCCAGTGTCTGCCGCTAAAAAGCCTTCAATGAAAACAGTTACTAGAACATATAGAAAATTTTTGAAAAAACATATTTGGAATTCCAGTCGTTATACAAGCCAGGGAGAAACTACCGATACATTAGTTGATATCAATAAGGATGGTGTCCCAGAACTTGTTGTCCAGTATCCGAATGGAAATAAATATGGAGTTGTTGTGTATACCTATAAAAAAGGCAAAGTTGTAAGAATGACATCTAAAAAGGGTTATATAGGAATATCATCTGTTCGCCAGCAAAAGGGTAAGAAATATCTTGTATTACAATGGACACAAAGCAGACAGTCTACAGGATATGACGTTTACCAAATGAAAGGAACAAAACTTAAACGTGTCTATAGATATACTTACAAGTACGAATCTCTAAGTGAATTTAACCAGGGAGGATATGCATATATTCCTCGCAAGAATGGTAGGTATATTGGATATAATAATTATGACAAATTTGAGAGATCATTAAGAGACTGTATATATCAGGATTATGAAGACTGGATGGATTTCTGTTATTAAGGAATAGAGGTGTTAAAGGGGCTGTCGCACTAACGTGCGGCAGCTCATTTTATATATCCAACACAAAAC
>ENA-UONS01000242-UONS01000242.1-human-gut-metagenome-genome-assembly--contig:-CS19-NODE-242-length-69141-cov-18.529007_pt1 | contig 69141 bp, 60 predicted proteins | sample MGYA00242458_ERZ724005 | MGnify/ENA metagenome assembly ERZ724005
CTGCTCGATGTAATAGCCGGTGTCAATGGTGTTTCGGCCCAAACGGGAGAGGTCTGCTCGTGTAAGTAAAAGACTAAAAAAATATATCGCTTCCAAGAGAAAACCCCAGGTTATAAGCCCGGGATTTTCTCGATTGCGATCACGACTGATTTACGCCTTCCGGGTTGCCCTCAGTGAAGTTCTTAAACTTCCAGCATATCTCATTCGTGCCATCAGGGTAGATATAAACAGCCTCCACAAAGGCGTGGGCCATTTCATAGGTCAGGATCGGCTCGTTCAGAAAACGATCAAGCTGTGATGCCTGCGGCTCTGATTTTTCCAAAGATTCCAGGTCTGCAATGTGCTGTTTTGCGGCGTCGATGCTGTTCTCGATAGTATGGAGCTTTTCGTCTATGATGCGCTTTTCATCGAGATACGCTTGCTTTGTGATTGTGCCGGAAGAGTAGTCCTCATAGCTTTTCAGCTTCTGTTTTTTCAGTTTCCCGCATTGCTTTTGGAAATCTGTCAGCGCATCCATGTTCTTCTGTATCTCCGACTTCTTCTTTTTCAGGAGCTTATCAGACAGATTGCTCTTTTCGCCAGCAGCCTTTAAGAATAGCATAATGGCGTCGTAAATGCGCTGCTCAATGTCAGCCGCCGTATAGATGGCTTCCGTTGGACACGCACTATTCTTGTCGGTTCTGCCGTAGGTGCAGTAGAAGCCCTTCCTGCTTTTTAGAAAGGTCATGCATCTGCCGCAGTTGCCGCAGCGGACGAGGGATCGCAGCGGGTAGTATGACGTCTTTGACGGTGAGCGTCCTGTTTTCCGGATGACGGCCTGCGCCTTGTCATACTCCTCGCGGCTGACAATGGCTTCGTGCATGTTCTCCACAATAAACTGCTTTTCAACGTCCTGTTTTGCCGTCTTACGGGAAAGCGGAGCAACGATTCTGCGTTCATGGCCGACAGCGCAGCCGGTGTAAACCAGCTTGGTCAGCGTCCGATATACCATGGCGTGAGACCAATTCAGTTTGTCGGAAGAACGCCGGTATTTCTTCGTGTCGGGGTGTCGCTCTATGAAATACTGTCCCGGCGTAGGGATTCCCTCGTTATTGAGCCATATCGCAATTTCCAAGGGAGTACTTCCGTCTATGGCAAGCAGAAATATCTTTCTTACAACACTTGCAGCTTCCGGGTCGATTGCGAGTTTATTGCGGATCGTCGGATGCAGTACATACCCGTATGGAGCATAACCGCCAACAAACTTTCCCTGCTTCATAAGCTGTATTTTAGCCGTAGTTGTTTTCATAGACAGATCTTTGCTGTAAGCAGCGTAGACGATGTTCCGCATAACAACATCCAGCCCGCCTGTTGTGCCGATATAGTCGTCGCTGTCATAATTGTCGTTGACGGAAATAAAGCGCACACCAAGGAACGGAAACAGGCATTCGAGGCAGTCGCCGATCTCGATATAATCCCTCGAATAGCGCGAAAAATCCTTGACGCAGATCAGGTTGAACTCGCCCTTTTTGACGCGGTTCAGCATATCCGTGAAGGCCGGACGGTTGGTGTTCGTGCCGGTAAAGCCATCGTCACAGAACTCCGTCCGTGGGTATTTTGCGAGCGCGGGATGGCGATCCAGAAAGCGGTTGATGAGACTGCGCTGATTGCCTATGCTGTCGCTCTCGACCTTGAATGTACCGGTATCCTCATCGGCAACGGAGAGCCGGATATAGATCGCTATGTTATATTCCTTCATTTAGCATCGCCCTCCTTTGCGCTAAGTTCCGCTAAATATCGTTCTGTCTGCTTGAAAATGTCGTGATATTTGAAAATGATCTCGACGGCCTGATTCTCATGGATGAATACTTTTTCTATTGTGGCGTCTACGATGGCCTTTGTCAGAGTATCCGTTACCTCCACGCTCTTCATCTGCCTGATCCACTTGTTCTCTCCCGACATGGTTTCGCTGTACTGACTTTGCTTTGCAGTCAGCTCATCAAGCTGACGGTTCAGAGTTTCCCAGCGTCCATCGAAGGAGGTTTTGGCGTAGGCATATTCTTCATCGGACAGAATACCGTCCGCAAAATCCTCATAAAGCCGTGTTCGTTTCTGTGAAACGGCTCTCAGTTTCAGCGTCACGCTCTGGATACTTTTTTCAAGCTCCTTTCGGATTCTTTTATCAGCATTACTCTCATTCATTTTGGCGATAAGCTTTTCATAATCCAGAGCAACCTGTATATGAAGCTGTAGCGCGCGGAGTACCTTTTCCTCTATAACATCGGAGCGTGTTCTGTGCGCCGTACAGCGCACTGCACGTCTGCCCGCATAGGTGCTGCACTCATAGTGTGCCAGCCAGCGTCCGCGCTTGTCCTTGTCGATCTTATGCCGATGAAAATACATCCTCTGCTTACAGTCAGCGCAGAATATTTTGCCGTCAAAGAGATCAATGAGTGAATCCCGGATTTTCTTGCTCTTTTCCATCTTCGTTTTCCGTTCATCCGACGCCTGCTCCATCATGTTCTGTACCGCCTGAAAGATTTCTCTTGAAACGAGCCCCTCATGAGCGTCCGATGTGATATACCATTCTGCTGGGTCTTTGATCTGTGTTTCTTTCAGTCCGGCATAGATTGCCTTTCTGCTCCTTCCGACAGCGAAATCTCCGACGTATGCGGGGTTTTTCAGGATAGAGGACAGGGTGCTTTTTGACCAGCATACTGTGTTTACACCGTCCAGGTTGTTGTCCACTCTTTGCAAGGTTTCGGGAATCGGCGCATTTGCCGCTTCCAGTCTGTCCAGAATCTGCGGGATGGATAAGCCCTCCAGCTTCCATGCAAAGATGCTGCGAACAAACGGCGCTGTCACCTCGTTGGGAATGATATGTGTTCTGTCCTCGTTCCACATATATCCGTAAGGGAGCTTGCGCCAGCGAAACTCTCCGTTTTCCATCTGGATGCGCAGAGCCGTAGACACCTTGCGGGATATGTCCTTTGAGTAGAGATCATTTATAAGATTTTGTAGCGGGATCATCAGGGATTCGTTTGAACCGTCGGTAGCAAAGCTGTCGAAGTTTTCCTTGACTGATATAAAACGTACATCAAGCTGCGGAAATATCCGCTCAATATAGGTTCCGGTCTCCACATAGTCGCGCCCGAAACGGCTAAGATCACGGACTACCAGGCATTTTATCCTGCCGCCGCGTATGTCATCCATCAGGCGGTTGAATGCCGGTCTGTCGAAGACCGTACCGGTTCGCCCGTTGTCCGAATAAGTCTCAATCAGCTTCAGATGCGGGCAAGACTTTACATACTCCTCGCAGACGGCGATCTGATTCTCAAGTGCCGCGCCGTCATCGTCTTTACCGCTATTCTCAACGGACAGGCGGGCGTAAATTGCCGTAGGAAACACCTGTGAAGGCGCTACAGCCTGCACGGATTCCTCTATATTCTTTTTTCTGCTGGTTCGCGCCATTTCCTTTCACCTCGCATTCTTTACACCACAGCGCTCAGCTCTTTGCTGAAGCTATCTGCATATTCTTTTGCGTGTTTGTATTCGTCACGGTATTTGTAGATGATCTCTATTACATGATTTTCGTGGATGATAATCTTATCCACCAACGCCATTAGAACCCGTCGATTAAGCTCGTCGATGTTTTCATACTCTCTGAAAAGTGTGACCCAATTCCGTTCTGTGATGCCGTTTGCCAGTGTATCCTTGTATTCCCGGTGTACACGGTTCAGTGCTTCCTTCTTTTGGGTTATGGTTTTGGTATAACTGTCCCGGAACTCGGAATACTCCGCCTTATCTATAATCCCGTCTGCCAAATCCTCGTAGAGCCGGAGCTTCAGCCTTTGACAGCGTTCTATCTCTTCTTCAAGCTTTTCAATCTGCGTTTCGTAATTGAGGACTTTCCTGTCCATTGACGGGAGGCTGTCTATATATTCAAAAGCTTTTTCCAGCTCCAGCACAATTTCGATCTGATCGTGTATGGCGTGAAATACTGCTTTTGTCAGCTTCGTTTCGCTGATGCTGTGAGTGCTGCACTCGCCAATCTTGGAGGCGGCGCATACATAGTAGACATACTTTTTCTTTCCGGACGGGACGGTCTTGCGTACCATGGATTGCCCGCAGTCACCGCAGAACAGAAATCCGGAGAACAGACCAGCGTTTTCAGCGTCGCCGCAGGCGCGGCGGTCACGCGAAAGCATGGTCTGAACAGCAGCAAAATCGCTGTGGGAAATCAGCGGCTCATGAGCGTCCTCCACGGTAATCCATTCCGAGGGATCTTTTTGCATGAGCTTTCTCACCTTGTAGTTAGGTGTGCCTGTCTTGCCCTGCACCAGAAGTCCGATGTACACCTGTGCGGTGAGAATCCGCCGGACGGCGAGATACGACCACGTTGCTGTTTCATGGGCTTTGAATACGCTCTCATAGTTACTGCCCTGTGAACGCTTGTATTCCATGGGAGAGAGAACCCCCATGCTGTTGAGCCTGTCGGCAATGGCCCCGATGCTGACGCCGTCCTTGTACATGGTAAAGATAAAGCGCACGATTTCACCCGCATACTCGTCCACCACAAGCTGATTTCTGTTATTTTCGTCCTTGCGGTATCCGTATGGTGTAAAGGCTCCCACATATTCGCCCCTACGCCGCTTTACATCCAGACTGCTGCGGATTTTGACGGAAATATCTTTGCAGTAAGTGTCATTTATAAGGTTTTTGAACGGCACGATAAAGGAATCCGACTGCGGGTTGCCGGTGGCGGTATCATATGAATCATTTACCGCAATAAAGCGGACGCCGAGCTGCGGAAATATCTTTTCAAGATACCGCCCGGCTTCAATATAGTTTCGTGAGAACCGGCTCAAATCACGGCAGACGATACAATCTATCTTGCCGTCACGAATGGCCTGTTCCATACGGCGAAAATCCGGGCGGTCGAAGCTGACGCCGCTCTGCCCATCGTCAGCAAAGGTGTCTACCAGCTCCAGCTCGCTGTGCTGCTCAATGTATTCGCGGCAGAATAGTTTTTGGCTGATGATCGAATTGCTTTCGGCCTTGTCCCCGTCATCGCGGGACAGCCGGGCATAAATAGCGGTTCTGTACACCTTCTTGGTCATTTGGGCTCACCTCGTCTTTCTTCTGTAAATTGTACGCACCACCTCTTTTCTCAGCAAGGATGTCGCCGATTATAATCCGGCAAGGTAAGCTTTACAGCAATCGGTGATGGAAACGTCGGTATCCGCAAAACGTGAGATAACGACCACATCACCGTCAAGATAGCAGTAAGGGTCAATCTGACGCATCAGTTCCGCCATACGTTCCTGATGAGGAGCATCTTTTGTGATTTTTACGCTGCTGCGTTGTTTGAGTGTGGTTCTGTCAATATTTCGGACATTAGTTGCAGGTCGAAGCATAATGACCTCTCTTTCTTATCAGAAGACGGGCGGGAGCATGATGGCGGCTCCTGCCCGTCTGTGTGTTGTGCTTAAAACTTCATGGGAAGAATCGAATACTTGCGTCTGCCGTTGTAGATACGGTAGAAAATATTGATGTAGCGCTTCACGCCGCGCAGTTCCTTTTCCGCCTTGCCTGCCACATAAATGAAGTTTGGCTCATAGCTGCGCAGGCTGTAAATAAGGCGGTTACGGTCATACTCATCATGGTAAAGCTCCACAAAATGAATAAATCCCTGAAGAACCTCAGCTCTCAGGGATTCCGGATCGCCGCCCCATGCTTCCAGCAGAATGGTAAGGGCTTCTTTGTAAATCTCAGCGCCGACACGCTTGAACTCCGCAAATGCGGTATTGATACAGATGATGCGGCCAACGCCTCCGCCGCGCTCAAAACCGATATGAAACCCGGCTTCCTCGGTTGCTTTATAAAACTCGCTCGATGCTTTTTCTTCACCGTGCAGATTGGCACGAAGCTTTGCACTGGGGGTCAGAGCTGCGGAGTAGCCGGTCTGCATGGCAAACAGCCGTGCTTCCTCGGCTTCCGTCATACCGTAGTACACTTTGCAGAGGATGGGGAGCTCATTGCCGCCGTTCAGATGTTTACGTGCTTGGATCGTATGCTGCCCGTCAAAAACGTAATAGTGTCCGTCACGGAAGCTGACCTTCGGTTCGTTGGCGATACTCTCGTTGAACCCGGCTGCGATCTTTGCCACACGCTCGGTGTTCAGTCTGCGCTGGTACTCATCGGGGATTTCCAAATCCCGGCTGTTGATCTCCATCAACTTGTAGAGTGTTTTTATGCTGCTCATTGTCTGTTTCTCCTTCCAATTTAATAATGTATTGTTTAGGCTCCTGCATGATTTCAACTACCTGCGCCTTGTAGTCTGGCTTTTCAAGTAAACCGGGAAAATTCGTAAAAAGCACATCACAGGTTTCGACCATATTCCTCGCTGTATAGCGCAGGCTTACCAGTGCCGAATCCTCCGTGACACGTTTGGAGGCTTTCATATCCTCGTAGCTTTTGTCGATTTCCGCATAATCCTGTCGGGAATGCTTCGTGCCGTTGCTGGTCGAACCCTTGTCAGCCTTCGGCTTTTTCTCCGGGATAACACGGAGCTGTTCCGCCTTTTCCCGACGTTCCTCCGGGGATGCGCGGGCAATAGCTGCAACATCAGCTTCCTTTGGTTTATATTTGCCGCTCAAAAGGTCTTCTTTGATGCCGGGAAGGACTTCTTCGGCTGCGTCAACACCTTGAGCATACCAATCCGCTCGCATTACATAGCTCTCGCTCGTATTTGTTTCTTCCGCTATTTTTGTTCGTGTTCCATGTGCATTTTGGGGTGGTTCATTTTGAACCACCCCACTTTCACGTGGTAAAGTGTACTGGTTTCCAAGGTCAAAAGTGAGGTGCTTCTCAGCAGCATACCGTTGTCCGATCAGATATTTCTTCTGCATCGGCGTGAGATTGCGTCGCCCGAGCTGGTTCTTGCAAATCCAGGAAAGAGCTTCATAACGGTTATTGAACCGCTTTTCATGGATACGGAACTCGATACCCGGATGCTTCTGTGCGATTTTGTATCGGTTATGCCCGTCCACAATCGTGTTGTTCCACACGATCAGCGGCATGAGCACAAGCCCTTCCTCTAAAATGTTTTCTTCAAGCTGGGCAAGCTCGTCCTCCGTCAGCGGCGGGCATTTTGCCTCGAACTCCGGGTCAATGGTTAATACTGGATTCATTACGGTGCCTCCATTTCTTCGGGGACATACAGACCGAGAGAGGTCTCAATGGCTTCTCCGATCTCGTCCATCTGGTGACGGGACATTCTGCCCATATATTTCTTTACGCGCCGCTTGTCGATGGTCTTGATCTGCTCCAAAAGCACTATGCCGGGCATATCCAAGCCATAGATATGCTCCGCATAATAGTGGGTGGGCTGTGATCTTTTCTTGTTCTCTTTGGATGTGATGGGCGCGACGATCAGCGTGGGGCAATAGTAATTTCCGGTATTGTTTTGCAAAACCACCACCGGACGGGTACCGCCTTGCTCGGAGCCTATGTAGGGATCGAGGTTGGCGAGGTACACATCGCCCCGGCGATAAATCCAGTCTTCTCTCATGGGAAACCTCCGTTCTTTTCGTTCTATATTTCTTAAAGCCAGATAAGCGGTCATATCCAGATACCGCTCACTGTTGTATCTGTCCTGATAGTTCATGTTGTGATCTCCTGTTTTTCTGGAATGATTTGTTTTCGAGTATGTATGCTCTCAATTTGTCCTCGACACCCCGAGAGCAGGGAGAACATCAGACGGCGGTGTGCTGCACCGCTCCATAGGAATCTAACCTCCCCGCCTTCTTTGTGGCCGGGCCGCGAATTACGGAAGTATCATTGTCCCCAACATCTGTCATCGCCTCCACCGGGAGCAATCCGGCTTTTATCGTGTAAGTTTTTATCGCTCGCCCGGTTCCGGGGTCGTGGCGCACTCACGAAAGTGGCTCAGGGGTTCAACCCATAATGTTGGGAATGTGTCTGATGCCTGGATATTCAGTTTTCAAAGAGCCGGGTCATACGACCCTGAGAAAACTGAATCTCCATATTCCTTGCGGTGAGATTTGTCCTCTCACTTTTCAATGGACATTTTTCTGGCAAAAGTCAGGTATCACTCAAAATATTTTTTTGCTTTTTTTCGGATCAGCGTGATAGTGTCGAACACGCTCTGCTTGGTAACGCCGTGTTCAGCGGCATACGCAACCTGACTTTTTCCGTTGATAAGGCATTCGTTAAAAATGGAAAGCTGGTTGTCGGTCAGTGTTTTGCAAAAATCGTCTTTCAGGTCTTCCATGAGAATGTCAGTTTCGATTTTCTGCTCTGCGTCGAGAAGCCACGAAGCTTCACCCACATCTTCTTCGTCGCAGATCGCTTCGAGACTCAGCACTGTCCCGAAATTCTTCCGTTTTGCATATTCCCGGCGCATCTGCTTTTCCTGACTGAGTAGAAGCCGCATTACCTTAAGACTGATTTCTGTTTCTTCTCCGGTTGCCTTCACTCTGGCAAAATACCGTTTCTTCCCATTTTCTTCGGTAGCCCAAAGGTCGTAATCGAACTCGCGTAATGTTTTCATGCCGTAACCTCCTTGAATTTTCGTAAAGATGAAAATCAAGGAGCCAAGGCGGGCTGCGGCAATGAAAAAGTCCCGTAAACGCAAAAATGCCCGAAGCAAAAATGCTTCGGGCATAAAGGCGGCGTCCTGTATTCAGCGAATCGTCAAAAGGCCGCACTATCCCTAATAGGAAAGTGCCGCTGTAACTATGGCAGAAATTGATTCCCTGTAAAAACATAAGGCCACCCGCGTGTCACTCTGTATTCCGGCTTTCGTCGGTATCAAAGTGATAACACGCGGATGGTCTCCGCTCAGGTATCATATGGGGCTAAAGTTCGCCCCATTTCAGGTATAAAGTTGAGTGCATTTCAGGTCTCACGGATGGCCCTTTCCAGGTATCACGAGCGACCACTTCCAGGTATCACGAGCGACCACTTCCAGGTATCACGGACAGGCACTTCCAGGTATCACGGACGACCACTTTCAGGTATCACGAACGGATCAGAAGTGCATCAAGTCTTTCAGATCAGCCTCATTCATGGGCTTTCCGTCAAAAGCCTGTTGAATGGCAACGCGATGTTCCGGCAGGATATATTCCCGATTGGCTGAAACATAGTTCTGGGCAGCTGCCAAATTTCCGTGACGTGCAAGGAAATATGCCATCATAAAATGCAGATCGCTGTCGTTCGGCTCAATGCTCAGTCCCTCCTTGACTGCTTTCTGAGCCCGAAGCGGATCGTCAATATGAAGCTTCCGAAGAATGTATCCTTTCAGGACACGCAGATACAGGCTCTGATAGTACCTTGCGGCCGGGTTCAACCATATCTGACCGCTGGCTCTCGGAAGGAGAGGCCCACGGTAAATCTCCGATATAGCCGAAAAATGACTCAACATCATTTCCGAATCCGTTGTTTCGGAAAGCCGCTGGCAGGCTTTCTCCATACGGTCAAAATCTGCGTTGATATTTACATTCGGATTGATAATAAAGGTGCCGCTTTTCCCAACAATAAAATCGTCCAGACCGATGATTGAAAGTGTTTTGCGTATGCGATACGCCACATTCTTTACGGCTATATATGGGCTGGCGTCCATGTTTACATCAGCCGGTCTGATAACATCGTAAAGACGTTCAAGCGGATAACGGTGTTTGTGATTTAGAAGCATAAAGCAGAGCAGTGAATAACCCTGATCGGATTTTATATCATCGTCCGTCAGAGTTCCTTTGTTTGTGATAATCTCCAAACCGCCGAAGGTGTTGATATATACCTCATTGTCATTGTAGTGAGAGGCTTTGCGCTCGGCGGCTTCCACGGATTGCTGCATCTTGATTTCATTCAGTTCCAGCACAATAGCGTAGCACATGATGAACAGGAACGTCGGATCGTCCTGAAATCTTGTAGGATTATCCACGCCGACATATCCCTGATTGATGCGCTTGGAATACGGAGCGCAGAGCAGAGAGCGGACACCGAATTTCGTAAAGAATTCATACTCATCCGGGTATTCTGCTTTCAGTCCCTCAGTATCGGGGATGATGACAGGCTTGTTTTCTACGAGAAATCTTTTCCATCTCGGAAAGACTTCCATAGTCATAAACTGGAGCATATCTTTCTGATGCTCAACTCCCGGTTGGCACCATTCATAGGTGTTCAGGCCGATACCGAGTTCCCAATCCGCTTCAATGATGTAGGCGCGATCTGCTCCGTAGAACTGTGCTGTGCCTTCCAGGAGGCCATCAATCAGTGAGGCGGATTCCTCGCAGTCGCGCAGTTTCTGCTCAAGGAGAGCAAGAGCTTCCCGGAAATCATTTGGGGCTGTTACATTTGGATCAATACTTTTCATGGTGGCGCTCCTTTCTCAGTTTTGTTTTATAGATGACAAAAGGCTGCCCGGTCTTGTGACCGAACAGCCTGCTTATGGATAAAGACCTTTCACAGCAATTATATAGTATGGCATAATAACCGTGAAAACAAAGCCGGATTGTTTACTGATCCTCCGGCGATGAAATATGTTCCATCAGAGTACCTTCCTGCAGCTCCAACAGTTTATCTATGATCCCGTCCAAAGCTTCCAGATAGGGAGGTTTCAGAAACAGTATTTTTCTCGCCAGTGATGCATCAATTTCCCTGTTGGGGTACGATGCTATCGGTATATCGACCAGAAAACTTTCTATTGGTGTCTCCAACGCAAAGCTTATTTTGGTCAACAAAGTAAAAGAAGGGATTCTCTTGCCGCGCTCAATATCGCCAAGATACTTTTCGGAGCATTCACATTTTTCGGAAAGCTCGTATTGTGTCAGCTTTTTCGCTTTTCGGACAGCGCAAAGATGCTGCCCGAATTTCTTATCTCCCGGCTGCAAGAAAATCACCTCCCATCGCATAGACTGATTCAATGTAAATTTTAGTCATATTGTGTCGAATTACCACACGCCTATATTTCTGAATAGGAACTATATGACTACATTCGGAATGAATCTTGCAAAAACAAAGGCAATTTTTCTGTATGTCTGTGTACCGGCAAATAAAAAAGACCCAAAGGCAGCTTTGCGGAACATCTGCCGTTGGGCTTATTGGGACAATCGTTACTTCAATTACGTTTTTTTCATCCTGCGTAAAATAGAATCAATCATTTTGGGAAACCATCATCTTTCTTAATAAATTTTTTCAAGCAGTTATTCTGCTGCGGGGTGTCCGAAGGTTTTATGATAGTCTACTATCTGCGCTTGCAGCCTATCATATTCTTTTTTGAGCTTTATCCTGCCGGCATCTGTAAGCACATAACTGTGTTTGCGTTCCTGGGTATTAACAGCACGGATCATGCCGGCCTCAATAAACTGATCCAAAAGCGTATACAGTGTTCCGGAGCTGACGGTTACTCTCTTGTCAGTCATTTCGGCTATACAGTCATAAAGCTCCGAACCGTAGCGTTCCGTTTGAAGGCAAAGCAAAATATAAAACATTTGCTCTGTCAGAGTCTGAAACTTTTGTCTCGGCAATATTTCACCCCCGTTCATAGGAAATGAATAGCAATATTATTATAAGCTTGAATATCGAGCCTGTCAACGAGCCATGTGCGACAAACCGTAAAATAGCTTCGGAGCATATAACCCCGAAGCTATTCTGCAATCTCACATTTTTCACGTGAAGGTAAGTATTCGTTATAATACCAGTCCAAAAACTCCTCAAACATTGCTTCGCCCTTCTTGCGAGCAGCGACTGCATCCTGAATATCCGAATAGCTTCCAAGGTAGTATGTCTTTTTCTTGAAGGTAATCTGTGCTCTCCATAATCCTCTGGCGTTATATACTCCATTATAGCCGCTGGTGTTGGTTGCTATCGGTGGCTTCGTCATCCGCGCTTCTAACATACCAATATTGGTGCCGTCTAAAAAGCCCTTATAAAAAATATTCTCGCTTATATCTTTTTTAGGCAGGCGAGCTAAACATCCACAGCTTTTAGTTTTACCTGTTTGAAGCAGCGTCTGTCCGACAATCGTCTCATTACCGCATTCACAGATACATTTCCAGCGGTGCATTCCTGCGCGTTTACCGGCATATTCAACGACTGTGAGCTTGCCGAATTTTTTACCAATATAGTCTTTCAGAGGAGGACGGCTAAGACACCCACAGCTTTTCTTATAACCGGATTTTAACTGTGGAACCGCAGCAACACAAGTATTCCCGCAGTCGCACCGGCATAGCCACTGGGTATTACCGCGTTTATCTTTTCCCTCATACAGCTCAAGACAAGTCAGTTTTCCAAACCGCTGTCCGGTTAAATCCAGCATACCCGGCTTTACTACTGAAATGCAACCGCAATCCGTGACCGTACCGCGCTGCAGGCATCGGGTGTCCAACCTGATTTCTCCGCCACAATCGCATTTACATAGCCAGATAGTATATCCGTTTTTTCTTTGTTCCGTGCGCTCTGTTACAGTCAACATACCAACACGATATCCGATTTCAATTTTAGGTCGTTGTTCGCTCATGGTATGTTACTTCCTTTATATTCATTACTCCGATCTGGTATTTTTCTGCGGATGCTCGGCGTAATACCAGTCAAGGAACTCCCCGAACAGTCTGTTTTCTGCCTGTTGTCTAACCTGAACCGCCTGCTCAAGCTTGTCATAGGTTCCGAGATAATATACTTTTTTCTTGAAGGTTATGACTGCCCGCCACCGCCCGTGATCGCTTTGCACACCGGTGTACCCGCTTGTATTGTCGGCACGCAGTTTTTTAGTGCTTTCAATGCGTTCCACACAGGTTCCGTCAATAAAATGGCAGAAATCCGCAACTCCCTGACCATTATTTACACGTTCTCTGACTCTCTCTTTTGTGGTACAGCCGCAACTTTTTGTGCCGCCGCGGAGAAGCGCGTTGGTACTGACCCTGGTTTCATTCCCGCAGTCGCACCTGCAAAGCCATGCAAAACTGGAACCGATCTTTTCATCCAGTCTTTTGATTGCTACAAGTTTTCCAAATCGCTGTCCGGTCAGGTCTTTGATATTGTGAACTCCCCGCTGACAGCCGCAGCTTTGTATCTTTCCGGAGGAAATCTTATATGCTTCCGTAAGGAACTCTTTTCCGCAGTCGCAGCGGCACCGCCATAGAATGCTTGTCCTGCGGACAACATCTGTCGGTTCGATGGCTACAACCATACCCGAACGCATACCGGCAATGTCCTGACGCCTTCTTTTTCCTCTCATACAGCCGCATGATGTTGTTTTGCCGGCGAGTAGAGAAGATGCAAGGACAGATTTTTCATTCCCGCAGTCGCATACACAGCGGTAATTCTTTTCTGTCAGACGTTCAACAACCATCAGATTCCCGAACTTTTTTCCTGTCAAATCGGATTCTGCAAATCGCTTATTTGAGACACAACCACAGTCCTGTACAGAGCCTCGTTCCAACTGCGTTTTTTTGACATCGCATTCATTTCCACAGTCGCATCTGCAATGCCATACTGCCTGTTTTGCATTTGCATTCGGGACCTTGGCTAAAGCTGTGAGCATACCAAATCGCTGACTGGTCAGGTCTTTATAATGCAAAACATACTGGTATTTCTTTTTTTGCTTATCTATTTTGACGGGTTCAGAAACACCTTCTGGAGTATATTCCATTAACGATTCCTCACATTAGAACTGAAATTCAATTTGCTCAGTAACCGCACTTGATATATAGAAAGTGCGCTGATCCTTTTCCACGGAGAAGAAAAAGGGATTATTGACTGCCCTTATGTACGGTGTCTGGGGTCAGCGGTGCATTTTTGCCCCAGTCCCACTCTTGCAGAAGATACATTCTGTCCTGACGCTCACAGAAGGATTGCAAAGAGTTTTCTTTTTTCATTCAGGTACTCCATATTGCTGAAACAGATTCATAACCGCGTTTACAAATTGCAGCTACAAGTCCGGCTGCAACTGCACACGCAGTTCTGCGTCGGCACTCTTGCTGACGCTGATTTTTATGGGGTTATCCTTCGCCCAAACAGGATCAGCAGCCGCTTTTTCTGACCACTTTTCATAAAAACCGATAACTTCACCGTTTATGGCTTCTTCCGCTTTTTTACGGGCTTCATCCGCTTCTTCAACCGAAGCATATGTTCCAAGAAAATATTGCCGCCGCTGAAATACAATTTTCGCAAGGTAGCGGCCTTTGACCAGGTACACACCTTTTACTCCGGTCGTATTATTTGACGGAAGCTTGCTGCTTTTTAGCGCGTCGATGCTGGTGCCGTCCACATGTATCAGGAATCCGCCAAGTGCTTTATCATGTTCTTTTTTCTTGCAGCCGCAGCTTATCTGATTGCAGTAAACGAGGCTGTTGTAAGAAACATCGACCTCATTTCCGCAATCACACAGACAATGCCAAATGACCGACCCCTTATCATCACGCTGATCCGTTGGATGATGGGCAATCAGGCGTCCAAAACGCTGACCGGTAATGTCTGACGTGGCATAGTTTTTTACGCTCTTGCAGCCACAATGCGTCTTGCGGCCGGACACAAGCTCGGAGGCTGTTGCTTCGCAGGTATAACCGCAGATGCACAGGCAAGTCCAATATGACCCCATTTTCGTGCGCTTCCGGCTCTTTCCAACGACACGAAGGTCACCAAAAGTCTGTCCCAGCAAATTGTAAGCATTGGCCTGATACGCCATTTCTTTCCGCAGACAGCCGCAGCTCTGAGATCCGCCATATAGCAATGACCGCTCCAGCACATAGCGCTCCGTGCCGCAGTCGCAACGGCACAGGTATCTCCGCTCGCCTTGCGGAGATGTTATGCATCCATCGAGCACTGTCCAGCGGCCAAACCTTTGACCGCTTTTAAGCCGCTGATTTGTTTTCTGTTCTGTCATTGCTATGAGTTCACATTGTCCTCACCAAAGAACGCACCTTGTTTGCAAAGCTCGTAGTAGCATTTCGCGCAAAGCTGTCCCTGCCCTTGGACATAGTACTTTCGCAGAGAAATCGGTGTGTTTTGGGGAACATTGGTCAGATGCCAGCACCGAACGCAGCGATCCATCTTCTCCCGTCTGGCGCTGTTGGCACGTGAGCGGCGGTTTCTTTTTCTGTCCAAATTGATAATATTATTTGCCATGTGTAAGCCTCACTTTTCCATCGGCGTCGGAGCCGGAGAGGGCGCAGCTATCTCCTCGCGGTTGCAGAACACTGTCACGCGCGTCTTACCGCCCTTGGTGCAGGTATAGAGGACGAGATCGTATCCGCTGTTCTGCACTGCGTCTACCTCGTTGGGGTTCAGCGTCTCGATCTTTTCAACACAGTAGGTGTTGAAAATGCCCTCCATGTCCGTAAAGGTGACGCTATCTCCCTCCGACAAGTCTTTCAGATGGCCAAAATGGCTTTCGTAATTATGCGCGGCAATGACAAGATCGTCCGTGCGGGAAGAGCCGAACTGACGGCATGGGGCAATTTTCAGCCTTGTATAGTCCCATTCCGACATAACGGGCAGCTTCAACCCCAGTACCGGAATCTCCACATAGCCCACATATTCATAGCCATCCAGCATCACGACCGGCATTTGGGGGTCAAGCCGCGTCGCAGACGGAGCTGCGTCCGGCTGCGTACCGATAACCGGTACTTTTATTTTTTTCGTTTCAATAACCGCCTCAACGTTTTCCAGCAGGCTCTCGGCTTCCTGACCGGCTTGTACATCCTCCTGACGGTTATGGAGGAAAAGGAGCAGTGCCGAAAGGATCAGCACTGCTCCTACTGTTACGATGGCAATGCCCGTTTTTTTAGGCATTATTTTCTCTCTTTTTCTTCACCAAAATTGCCCCGCCAAGAGAAACCAGGACAAGTCCCGCGCCGCCGAGCACCCAGATGGGCCAGTTGAGCTGACCGGTCTGAATCAGACTACGGGTATTGGTGATGGTAACGACATTACCGGAGACACTGTAAGACGGAACATAGCCCTTGGGAATGTTGGACTCGATAACCTGCCAGTTTCCGTAGGCACTCAGGTCTTTCCATGTGTAAGTCCAGTTGTTCCACGCACCCAGACGTACCGTCTCATAGGGAACATCGCCGTTATACAGCGTGACGGTCACAGAATCCGGGCGATCCTTCATATCATCGCTGCTCCATACCTTGCGGACGACAACATCCAGAGGATAGGAGGGATCGGGATCGGGGTCAGGTTTGGGCGGTGTCTTCTTTGTGTTCGTAATGGTCGTCAAAGTGCCCACCGTGTTGTAGCTGACGGTGTACCCAGCGGGAACCTCCGCTTCCTCGACAGTCCAGGTATGGCCTTCCAGAAGCCGGTCAAAAGTGTATGCCCATCCGTTTGCTGCGTTCAGCTCCTGAGAGCTTTCGATCTTACCGTCTTTCAGCAGATTGACCGTGATGCTGTCATTAGCGTGGTTCGCATTGCCGTCAGACCAGACCTTACGGACGGAAAGCTGACTTTCGTTGTAAGCTTCCACATGGAAGATCCAGTCCACTTCACCTACGCGGTTGGCGTACTTGTTGTCCAGCTCAATGGGGACACTCAGCTCGACTTTCAGCGTGGCCGTCTCGCCGGTGCGGAAGGTGCCGAGAAGCTTATTGCTTTTCAGTCCGTCCAGTTGGTCGGGAGAAACGTCATAGATCAGCTCTGTGCCGTTCCAGACCTTCATGGAAAGTTTGGAAAGGAACTCCGTCATGGTAGCAACAGTTTCGTCGCGCTGCCCCGGAATGTTGGCCTGATCTTTACCGTCCGTGTTTTCAAAGGTCTCGCTGTAAGTAAGGGGATTATCCGTTTCGTCATGCGCCTCGGCTCTCATGTAGAGATTTACGAAGTCGCAGTCAGTCGCGGAATTGGTAAAGGTGATGGTCTCCGTCACGGTATCGCCGGGCATGACGTTTTTGAAGCTTCCGAACAGGTCGGTCTCCGTGTACTCACTGCCGGGCTGGAAATCGAAGCCTTTCGAAAACCCTTCAAATGTGATGGAGGGAGACGCTGCAAAAGCTGTTACCGACATGCTCATCACTACGAGCAGCATCAGCACAAGGGATGTGATTGTTTTGAATGACTTTTTCATGATCTCCACCCCCTTAGTTACCCGGTACAATCAGACTGCCGTCTGAGCCAATCGAGAAGCCAGAACCCCAAGCTGCCTTGACGGCATCTTCCGGAACGCTCTGGATGACCTCGGCCATCACGTCGATGGCCTGCTTGCCGCCATCGGTATCCATATAGGAACCGACCAGCGTCATGCTGTCTGCCAGATTTGTTCCCGGCTTCTGATTCGGTGCGACGGGTTTTGTGTAGTAGTAATAATCACCATACTTAACCCAGTTCGCACCTAAATCGAAGGACGGGAGGGATGCGGTGCCGCCAATGTGCTGACCTTGGTCGTTTGTGCGATACGTTACCAGCTTGACGCGGATAAAGGCATCAATCGTGCCGGTATTTTTCACATTGACGTTGGATTTCACGCCCGTGCTGCCGTCAAACTTCTCCGTCACTTCGCAGGTCACCTTGGTGGGAAGGAATTTGTTCTGAATCGGAGCGTCTTTTGTGCTCAGCCATGCAAGCGTGCCGCCGATGGCCAACGCAAGAAGGAGTACGGTCGCAATTACCATTGTCGTCAGACGGCCATTTCGGATCGCTCTTCCATGTGCCGGAACTGGCGCTGCCTTGCGGTGCTTGCCTTCATATCTGCCTCTATACATCTTCATTCCCTCCTTCCTTAGTGATTCGTGCCGAAGATGTTCCGAACGACCTCACTGAAGCCATTCAGCCACTGATTGTTGTTCTTCGTGTTGACGCAGGTAATGCTGCCGGTGGGATTCTGTACTGTCAGCTCCGCGCCGCTGCCGTTGTTGGCAGAATAGCGCCAGCTCCAACCAGCATTTTCATTGATGGTGTAAGTACCGATGGGCAGCTCAACGAGCGTTTCAGTGCCATTGCCCCAGACGGTCACTTCGGAATATTTTGTGCCGTCCTTGAAAACATCGAACACATAGGACTCATCGCCTGCGCCGCCCTGCTTAGTAATATTCAGCGTGCAGGTCTTGATGTGGATCAGGAACGCGGGAGCACCGGGCGTTGCTGGGGCCTCCCAACCGCAGGCGGTGGTGCAATCCTGATGCACGAACGTGGTATGCTCATTCACATTTTCTGTGCCGATCTTGACCGTGGCCGTGACGGGAACATCCTGCTTGGTGTATTTGCCGTTTTCGAGCTTGCTTTCATCCGGCGTGTAGCTGATATCCAGCGTCGGCTTTTCACCGAGCATTTCGCTGGGAACCGCCTCTGTGCCATCATGCATCCACTTTTCTGCGCCGACCTGATTGCCGCTGTAATTGTTGTTTGCGGGAACCGTCTCACCGTAGTAAGCGGTGGAATCTTTGAACGTCAGCTCCGGTTTGAAGACGTAGATGTTAGCGGCAGGATCGTTGACGCCGGTTTTTGCCGTTGCTGCATTACCCTTAGCGGGGGTAGAAGTACCCACGGTCTTGGGCTCTACGGTAACTTCGACGGTATAGGTCGTGTCGTCGGTCAGATTATCCAGCTTGTCAGAAATGACGTTGCCGTCCTTGTCCTTGACCGTAACGGTGATATCGACGTACTCGGTCTGCCAGAGATCAAGGCCGTAAGGCTTATCAGTGTCGGTTGCCTTGCTGAGATCAAGCGTCACGTCGCCAACGCTGATTTTAGCGCCGTCTTTGAGCTGTTCGGCGGTGACTTCGCCCTTGAGGTAGACGTTCTTGTCAGCAGCGGTGACGGTCACATCCTTGATGGGGACGTTGACGGTGGGTCTATCAAAGGTCAGAAGCGGATTTTCAGCAGAACCATTCTCATAGATACCGGCGCTGGTGTTCGTGTACACATCGTTGCCGCCCAGAAAGCCCGCCTTCGGCTCGACTTTGAAGCTGATAACCAGCTTATTGCCGCGATAGGAGGTGTTGCTGTTCTCGGTGACTGTACCGACGTAGTTCTCGGAGAAGTCGAAGCCGGTGACCTTTACCTGATCGCCGCTGATGGTTGCAGTTGCGCCCATTGCATCGGTATTTTTACTCCAAGTATAGTCGGAGCCATTTTTACCGGTGCAGCGATACGTTTCCAGTGTGATACTGCTCGCGGTCGCCCCATCCGGGAGCGTGAACTGCGGGGAGATGATATCCTTCACCACAGCCTCGGAAGTCAGCGTAGAGGAAGAACCGCCAGTCTCAATCTGGTCGGAAATCTGCTTGAAGATGTTATTCAGAGAACCAGCGTCCGCAGCAGAGAGGTAGTAGCTGCCACCTCCTGCAAAAGGGTTTGCATTAGGATTCATGCTTCCACCCTGATTTAGGCTAGTTGCACCCGGAAAGTTCGAAGAAACATAGTGCATATACCGGTTTGCAGCAACAGCCTCCTGCTGTTCGGTTAAATTGTTTCCACTTCCTCCCCAGCCATCAGACCAGCCGTCGGACGTTGCAAAATTCGTTTCAATATCCGCTGTAGGGTCGGCTGTGTTAAATACGCCGACGGTATATACAGTTGCACCGTATGTCTGTTTCGAGACATTAGCGTTTTGTATTGCGTTATTCGCCATGCTGTACTTGAAATCATTTGTGCCAGAGGGTGCCGGATAACCGTCTGTGAAGACCACGACTACGCGCTGACGTCCCGAGGTGTCCTCGGCTGTAATTGGATATTGCGCAAAGATTTTATTCGCCATATCCATACCATATTCAAGGTAAGTGTCGCCACTGGCATCCAAGCGGTCGATTGCTGTTGTCAGTCTTGAGTTTACACCCCCATTTGTACCGCAAGCGGAAACCAGCGCATCGCGGTAGTTGGCAGCATTCGCGCTCCAATAGTCCGTTGCTCTTTCCGTGGAAAGAAACTCAGTGTTTTCGTTCCGTGAGTTGCTTGCAAAACCAACAATGGCAATCCGGTGAGCAACGTCATCTGCTGTTCCGTACCGGCCATCCGCTCCAAGTGCCTTTTGATTCACGTTATTCACAAAAGAAGTGACGGCACTTTTCAGCGCATTCAATTTACTGCCTCCGCCGCTGCCTATCACACGTTGATAAAGCGTCGGAGAAAATACAGTTTCCGCACCCGTAGATGTTCCGATAGTCTGCACATTTTCATCGGAATCCGTGTAGGTGTAGGTATAAGTAGTTGCTGCATCATCGACAGCAGCGAGATAAATCACATTACCCTCAATGCCCGTGAAGCTTGGGGATTGATTAGCCCCGTTCTGGCGTGCTATCTGTGTGCCATCCGGAAGCGTATAAGTGTACGTCCCGTTACTGCCAGTACGATTAACAGTGACCTTTAGATACTCGCCATCTACCAACGCATAAAGATTGTTCCGATTGTTCCAGTAATTTGTTGCTCCACCAGATGTCGAGTTGTTCTTTCCATTTGTAATCGCCGTATAGGGGTTTTCCTGCCTTGTTACAGAAACCGAAACATAACTGCCGTCAGCCAACTTATGCCAGAGATTACTGCTTCCACCATTATGTCGATATTCATAGTAATCCTGATTTCTTGTATGATAGGTAGTACTTCCAAACCAACCGGACTCATCTTTGTACTGCTCAAATGAAACTGTACCGATGTCACTTGCCATAGAACCGGACTGGTCGAGAACAAGGATGATATCCGTCGGAACATCCTTGGTAATCTCGGAAATAACCTTCTCGCCGGTTGCGTAGGCTTCCAGCGTGATGGTATAGCTACCGTCCTGATTGGCCGTTGCTGTTTTGCTGATCTCCATGCCCTTGTTGCTGCTGCCTTCTTCGGCATAGGCCGTCGTGACAGGCAGCGACAGTGAAAGCAGGAGCGTCAGGCTCAAAAGCAAGGACAATGCTTTTCTTCTTTTCATGCTCTGCCTCCTTCTTCTTATCTGTGCCCGCCCGTGACAGGATCGCCAAACGGCGCAACAAACGTGTAATTCACAGTCCGGTAAACGACTTCACTCGGAACCGTATCTTCATTGCTCTCTTCAATAACGACCGCAGGTGCAGGAGCAGGCTCCAGCGCTTCGATCTTGGCGTCGATCTGCGCGTTCTGCTCGTCCGTCAGGGCATTGACCGTCTCGTCCGACGCTTCGTCAAATGCTGCCCAAATATCATCCAACGTGGTGCAGGCCATGATCTTGTTGAACAGGTGGCAGGGGCATTTGCACTCTGCATCGGTGCAGTCGTCGGAGCAGGCATCTATATGAGAGGGATCTGCGGGCTTTTCAGGCGCGACATAGAGGGGGCAGCCTTCCTTGTGCGCCTCGCCCTCGGCAGGGGCAGGGTCACAGGTACAGGTCTTAGCCTCTTCCGTGGGCTTTTCGGGGGCAGCATACAGAGGGCATCCCTCTTGGTGCGCTTCACCCTCGGCAGGCTGCGGATCGCAGGTGCAGGTCTTCGCCGGTTCCTCGGTCGGAGTCTCAACCGGAGCTTCCGTTCCGTCCGGAGCCGGGGTTTCCGTAGTGCCCGGCGCGGGCGTCGTGGTCTCGGTGGGAACCTCGATTGTGCCGTTGCTGGAGGTCTGATCGGTGGAGACAGCCAGCGTACCGGGGAGCACGACAGCGATCACCAGCGCGAGGCTGATAACAACTGCGAATAGCTTCTTCTTGTTCATATCGCTACCTCCTTATGCGTTCGGCCAGCCCTTGGCGTCCATGACGGTATCGCCGTTGTTGGCAGTCTGTACCGCCTGCGCAGCGACATCGACGGTCGCAGTCGCGTTCTGGTACTCGTTGCCCATGGTGACGTTGAAAGTCACAGCCGTGAAGATCGGTTCGGTGACTTCACCGGGCTTCAAAGCTTTGTTATAATAGAGATGTCCGTCTTCACCCAGCGTCCAGTCCGTCAGATTCAGGTTCAGCTCCACCAGAGCGGTATCTGGCGTGCCTTCTCCCTGAAGCTTGATGTTCTTTTCCACCTTTACGCGAACCCAGGCATCGGACGCGCCAGTGTTCTTGATCTCTGCAATTTTCGTGACGGTCATGCCGGGCATGATGCCGGTCACGTCTTCAAAGGGCTTGGTTTTCTCTTCGTCCGCCCATTCCTGCACCGTGATCTTTACGCCGCCGGTGGTGATGACATTGTGCGCCCTACCCTCTGCCGTGAAGTACGCGAGGGTTCCGACGGCAAGCGTGGCGATGCAGATCGCCAGTACCGACAGAATCAAGAGTTTTCGCTTCATAGTCGTGCTCCTCTCAAGCTGATATTGCCATATCTCCCAATCAGGGATATGAAAACAGGTTTCTATGATCGTGTCAGACCATATGAGAACATCCTGTCTTGCCGGGTGCTCTCATATGGCCTGCACCCCGAAGAGTGCAGAGCCACATGGAAAATGCAGTAACGGTCATACGACCATACGGGAACACCCGAGCGCACCGGATGCTCCCATATGGTCTGCACCCCGAAGGGCACAGACCATATAGGGAATTAAAGAATTACTGCCAGTTGGAAGAAGCGCCGCCCCAGGGATTGTACTGAGCGCCGAACGCAGCGGTAATAGCATCGGAAGCATTGTCAAAGCCTTCGGCCTGGCAAGCAACAGCGAACACCGGGCAGGAAACCTTGCTCCAGTCCCAGCCAGCGTCAACAGTAAATTCTTTGCCAAACGCCATGGGCATGCTATCCTTCATGTCGAAGCTCTTGTCCAGATACACGCCCTGGACAAACTGCTCGGTGGTAGCGTCAGCGTCAACAGCCTCAAAGTAATCAGCATAGTAGACGTTGTAAGCAATGCCATCAATGGTGGTCTCGAAGTAGTTCCATTTGCCGTCATGCTGCCAGTTCCACTCAACGCCATAAGTAGAGGTAACAGTGCCGTCAACGACCTTGTTACCAAAGTTGAAGTGCAGGATGTTCATGCCGGCGTTGAAGGTCTCGTAACCATCGTCCAGAGCGGAGGGGATAGCAAAGTAAGCGCGGATGTAAGCCTTTTCGGAACCGGTGTTCTTGATGGTGACCATCTTGTCAACATAGTTCTTGGCAATAGGCATACCATACTCGTCCTTATCACCCTGGGCAGAGCCGACGATGGGGTACAGCTTCTTATTCTGCTCAAAAGGCACAAGGCCGTTCTCGCCGCGCTGCTGCTCGATCAAGTCGATTTTTACGTTTCCAACTGCAAATGTGTTGGTGGCTTCATCAGTATCGGTGAAGTAAGCCAGAGATGCGCCCACGATGGCGATGGCGACCAGCGCCACGCACAGGAAGATCGCGGTCAGTTTCTTTTTCATGTACTCGTTCTCCTTAAATAAGTATTTGGTATTTGTTCTGCGCCCGCGCGCAGGGGGTTACTTGTTTGCAATGTTGCTCCAAGCGGTAGCTGCATCGAAGGTCTCAGTAGCGTTCTTATGGAGCTGAGAGGCATAGGCCGTGATCGTCAGGGTGGGCTTTACAGCACCTTCAGCATCCAGAGCGTTCATCTGCTCCTTGGTAACAGAACCCTTAACGGTGACCTGATCGTCCTTCAGGACGCTGTAAGCTGTGCCGATCTGATTGGTCGTGCCATCAACAACACGGTAGTAGACCGTATCGGTAACACCGTCGAGCTTCGTCCAGCCATCAGCGATAACATACTCAAGGTAGGTATCGAAGTCTGCGGACTTATCCAGCTTCACAAACAGGTAGCACTCTTCGGAGCCAGCCAGGACAGTCGCCTTGGGGTTCTTGCTGATGGCGTAGCCCGGAATCATTTTGTACTCCGTGCCGGTGGTCTCTTTCAGCTCGACCTTGATATCGCTGGTGGTAAAGGTGTTCGTTACCACATCGGACTTCGCGGTCAGCCAAGCCAGTGTACCGGCGACAACACAGACAACAAGCAGAGTCAGCACCAGCACCAGTGCCAAACCTTTCTTCTTCACGTCGTTTTCTTCCTTTCCTGATGTTTTTGCGATGGGGATTTATTTCAACAGATGTCAAAAACGTCGTTTCTCTCATCTGTTGGAATCAAAAGAGATCAGTTGAAAGCAGCCCAGGCGGCTTCTGCGTTGGCAAAGCCGTCCGCCTGAATGGCGTAAGCATTGACGGTGATGGTCATGCCCTGGATGGTCGCAAGCTGCTCATTCGTGATGGTGCCGGGGACGGTGATGGAATCGAACAGAGCATCCAGAGCGACATCAGCAGTGGGAGCGCCGACAGTCTCTTTGTACCAGAACTCATAGGTACGGGTGTCTGCGGTCGCATCCTTGGTGTTATCCTTGTAGATCCAGTTCGTAGCATCATAGCCGTTGAAGATGCTGGTCAGTTCTGCGCCAGTGGGAGCAAAGATAGCATCCAGAGCACTGGCCTTGGAGAAGGTGACAGTCATCTTGATGTAGCTTTCCTCACTGCCGTTCAGAACGGTGACCATGGGGTCTTTGTTGTAGGTGTGACCCGGCAGCAGCTTGTAGCTGTTTGCCTTGACACGCGCAGCGCCCTCAACCAGAGAGCCGTCAGTATTCGCCTTGGCCTCGTCCAGCTTGATTGCTACGGAGCCGACGCTGAATGTGTTGACGACTTCATCGTTGGAAGTCAGGAACGCCATTGTTCCCAGCACTGAGGCGGTAACAAGCAACACCGCACAGAGGGTCAGGAGCAGAGCCTTGCTTTTTGTTTTCATCTCGAAAACCTCCTAAATAGATTGTTATATAGGGAGCCTTGCGGCATTGCCCTTGCATGAATGTGGAGCGCTTACTGCGCATCCCGTTCCGCTTCCCGCTTTATCAGCTCCTGCCGGAGTGCTTCCGCGGCGGCTTTGTCAAAGCGGCCTGCCTCGACGGTCTGGCGAATGGCTTCCACCTCGTCGTCCGTGAGCAGATTGTCGGTTTTCCGGCGAATCTCGTCTGTCAGGCTTTCATCGACGGGTTCTTCCGGCACGGTCTCGACCGCAGCGGCCTTGTGCGCCGCGACATGAGCACCTTTCTTGCGCCGGGAAGACTTTTTCTTTTTGCTCTCGTCCTTGTCTTTGTCCTCCGCAAAAATGTCGGGGATGAACACAAGCAGCAGAAGGACAGCACCGGCAGAGATGGCAATATACATTCCGGGCGGGTGCTGGATGTAATCCGCGACATAGCCGAGATACGGGATGGAGAAGATCGGCGTGCCAATTACATTTTTATAATGTACGAGGGAGCCATCCTCGGCCTCGTTGGCATCACCCTTTGTGCGGAAGCGGATCACGGTGGGGTCTTCCTCGTCTGGGACAATACCCACAACGCGGTGCGTGGCCACGGTATTCTCGTCCAGCATGAACGTGATGGGCTGTCCTTCTTTTATGGTGTATGGGTCTACCTTTTTTACATAGATCAGCGATCCGGTGTGATAGGTCGGCTCCATGGATCCGGACAGTACAGTGAATACTTGCAGCCCGACGATCCGTGCACCAACAAGGAGCAACGCCAAGATCACCACCAGTGCAACCAGGATACTGCTGATCACATTCCAGATTTTCTTGAGCGAGTTATTCATAAAGCTTCTTACTTATCCTCTTCCTCTAAAACTTCAGCTCTGACGTTCGGCACGACAAAGCTATAAGTCTGTTCAAATGCCCATGTGGTCGTTTCTTCACTGTTTTCCAGCTCGCCGCCCAAGACTCTGGAAGCGAAGAACAGCATTGTGGAGAATATCTGATGAATGAGCATGTCCATGTTTGTGCCGGGCTTGAAGGACTTGGTTGCCTTTTCGATCAGCGGCCGAAAACACGCAAGATGCGTTTCGTATGCATGGGCGCGGCAACTTGCAGAGTAATAGTACCGAATGTAGAAGATACAATCGGCTGGCTTATTCAGGATGAAGTCCCAGCTTCTCTTCCAGAGGATATAGGCCCGCTCTTTCCACGAGAGCCCCGGCATGTGCATAACGGGAAGCGTCTTTTGCAGAAGGTTGGCAAAGTTCACATCCTCCATGTGAAGTGCAGCGCTGAGCAGATCATCTTTGCCGGAGAAACACTTATAAATATATGCCTCGTTCAGCTTCGCTTCGGATGCAATGGCTTTGGTAGTGGTTTTCTCCATGCCATCCCGCGCTACGACGCGAACTGCGCTGTCTATGAAGACCTGCCGCATCTCTTGTACTTCCAACTGCACACCTCTTTCTGGAAAATAAGCGGGTACTTATCCTGTCCGGGAAAAAAAGCAGAACATCAGCACGCGCCGATTGAGCTGCTGGTTCTGGCGAAAAATCATCGTGGAGTTCATCACTCGACGGACAGGCGGAAATTCAATCCGCGATCAGAAACTTCACGTCAAACCTCCTTCATATCAAAAAAGCCTTGGGATTCGGTGCTTCGCGGAGTTCATCACTCTACGTTGCTCTATAATACAACAGATTCCAAGAAAAAGCAAGTAGAAGCTGCGAAAAAATTGAGAAATTTACGTGGTGAAAACAGTTTGTTCATAGATTTTCAAAAAATGCGGCGCTGTTTTCTTGAAAAATGTGCAAAATCATTGGCATTCGCCGTCAAGGCATCCGTCAATGATATTGGAGTTCATAACTCTAATATACAATATATCATCCCATTATACCCATTATATATGAAGGAGGCAATTCATTATGTCAAGAAAAGGTGAAAACATCTACAAGCGAAAGGACGGCCGATGGGAAGCCCGGTATATCAAAGCCTACTCCATAGACGGAAAGGCAAAGTACGGGTACTGCTATGCAGTTTCCTATCATGAGGTGAAAGAAAAGGTTTCTCTGATAAAAGCGGCGTTACTGTCCGATCAGCCGCCTGTTACCGGAAATGTCAGAAAAAGGTTTTCTGTCTATTGCGATGAATGGCTGACGCTCAATCGGCTGAAGGTGAAGGAATCCACCTATGTGAAGTATTACGCGATGATCAACAAGCATATCAAACCGAAGCTCGGCGGCTGCTTTGTCGCGGCACTAACCTCATTTATTATTGAGGAATTCAGTCAGGAGCTTTTGTTTGAGGAAGAGCTTTCCCCAAAAACGGTCAAAGACATTCTTGTGCTGCTCAAATCCATTTTGAAATACACCCGGAAGAATTATTCCGGGATTATGGCAGAGATTGAGATCACATACCCGAAAGAATCAAAAAAAGAAATGCGGGTGCTGACCCGTGAAGAACAGAAACAGTTTACGGATTATCTTTTGTCGGATATGGACAGCATTAAGTTCGGCGTGTTGCTGACGCTTATGACAGGTCTTCGTATCGGCGAGATCTGTGCGCTGCGATGGTCGGACATCTCATTGAAAGAAAAGGTCATTCGGGTGGGTGCAACGATGCAGAGAATAAAAAACATGGACGAGGGGGAAACCGCGAAAACAAAAATCATCATCAGTGATCCCAAAAGCGATTCGTCCATGCGATTGATTCCACTCACAGATTATGCGGTTGAGCTTTGTAAGATGCTTGGTAAGCAAAGCCCAACCGCTTTTGTTTTATCCGGATCATCAGAATTCTTTATTGAGCCGCGCACCCTCCAATATAAGCTGGAGCATTTTACGAAGGAGTGTGGTCTGGAAAGAGTTCATTATCATACACTCAGACATTCTTTTGCCACCAGATGCGTAGAAGTGGATTTTGAGATCAAATCTCTTTCTGAGATACTCGGTCATTCCAGTCCAAAGATTACGCTGGAACGCTATGTGCACACCTCGATGGAACTGAAGCGAAGCAATATGAACAAGCTCGCGCTGATCGGCTATTGATGAAATTCGCCGTCAGAAAATATCGTCATGGATACCTTTATATATAAGTAGAAAACGCATTTTTTCCGCTTGAATAGCAGAGTGATGAACTCTGCGAAGAATCTAATCAAAAATTCTCAAAGCGGTCACATAATTGTGGCCGCTTTTTTCATGTTTTTGCAAGGTTGTGGATGGTTTTTCCCTTCTTCTCTGCGTACCGCACAGTATAAAATGTGCCGCCTCTGTTTTCCGTCAGATAGCAGATACACAGGTCGCTGTGGTCGATCAGATACCTGTTTCTCCGGAACATACAATCCTTCGTGTATGCATCAGAAATGTAAATAACGTCATCTGCATCTTTTCGGATTTCTTCGTAACGGTCTATATCACTTTGATCCCAATTCCGAGTCTGTGTACGGCACGGCAGCGCAAGAATCAGTTTTATGGACGGATCGTTTTTTCGGATTCTCAAAACTGCTTCTGCCGCAAGAGTATCAAATCCCAAAGCTCCGCCTGCCATGAAAATGCTATATCCGTTTTTTACGCAGTTGATAATCGTTTCTTCAAGCCGCCGTGTTATGCTTTCCTGTAACACTGGCGGTATTTTTCTGTGTCCGGTAAAAGAGCAAGTCTTTTTCATCGTTTTTCTCATTCTCATCTAATCAAAATATATGTCACACATAATAATATCTAAATGATGTAGATATGTCAACAGAAATTGATGAATAAACCGAACGGAATTTGCCACCATAAACAGTACAATTATATACAAGGTGGTGATGACCATGGAAAAAGAAGATTTTATCAAAAGATTAGTGACTTTACGCATGAATAAGGGCGTTTCAGCTCGTGACATGAGCTTATCAATCGGACAAAGCGCCGGTTATATCAACAATATCGAAAACGGAATTAACCTTCCGTCCATGTCCGTATTCTTTTATATTTGTGAGTATTTCGGCATCACGCCAAAAGATTTTTTTGATGTTGAAACATCCAATCCTTCAAAAGCCAATGAACTGTTAGATGCGGCAAAAGGGCTTAGTAACGACAAGCTGGATAACCTGATTGCGTTAGCAAAAGGACTACACTGATTTTTGATAGGCCGGTACCGAGCAAAGCTGTATCGGCTTTTTCATTCATAACAGATTGAGCAAGCAAGGTCTTTTGGAGCCAAAAGACAGCAGGCGGAGGATTTTGTAATCCTCCGCCTGCCGCTTGATGGGGATTTCCCCATACCCCCTGAAACACAGATTCCATCTGTGGCTACGCGATGTGCCATCGCTATTTTTCCTCTCGCTGATGCTCGTGTGTCCGCTGTTTCTGTTCTTCCAGACCCAGCAGATATGCGGCATTTGCCTTGTGGATCATAAGCTCCCGCATCTGTTCCTGCGTTTTGTGGTAGTCGGCGTAGGCCGCTTTTTTCTCACTCAGCAGTCGTGCAAATTCTTCATTCAGGCTCTTGACTGTGGGGAGCTTTTTGAGCCCCAAATCATCAAAGGCTTTCTTCGCCGCCTTGTGGATGAGAATATCGCTCTCATGCTCTGCGAGATACTTTTTGGAATATCCGGCCTTACGGTATCCGGCATATACCTCTCGTGTCTTGGTGTAGTTGATGATGTGCGTCCGCAGAGTCTGTATCTCGCTCATTCGCGCTTCTGCCGCCTTGATGGTTCCTTTCAATTTGTAAAACCGTTCTTCGGCAGCAGTAGCCACGTTCGCAAGTGCCTCAAAGTCGGCAAAGCCCTGTTCCTCCAAATACACAAGCGTCTTTGCCATCTGTTTGAGCTTTACCACCTTCATCGTCTGATCGTACCAATAGCCTTTTCCGGAATTGAGCTTTGCTTCGATTTCGGAAATCAGCGTGGTACGCTCTTTGCGCTTCGGATACTTCTTCTTTACGAAGGGATTGTGCGTTTTACTTCCCGCGAGAACCGCGCGGAGCTCCAATTCGGAATATCCTTCTCCCAGGGAATCCAGGCGGATACTCTGTTTCTGATTTTCATGTCGGAGAGATAATCTGCCTTTTCGGGAAACGGTATAGCCGGAGGATTTCAAAAGCGCAAGGAACGCATCAAAGTCCTTCGGCTTCTTTTCAAGGGCAGCGTCTATTGCCATGCGAAGCAGATCACGGTTGGTCAGCTTGTCGTGAACACCCAGCCACTTGTTGTAGCTCAGGCCATGCTTCTGCGGATTCTCGATAACCGAAAGCCTGTGCTCGGCACAGATCAGATCAGAGAGCTTTCGGACAGCCCGATAGCTTCCGATAAAGTTGCTGAACTTGTGGGTGCAGTCAAGCGTTGTGGAGTTCCAATAGATATGATTATGAATGTGCGCCTTGTCGATATGGGTGCAGACGAGAAAAGCATGATTTCCCTTTAAGAATCGCTGGGCAAATTCATAGCCGATACGGTTTGCTTCCTCCGGCGTAACCTCTCCCGGCTTGAAAGACTGCCGTATCTGATATGCTATAATATCGCTTTCCTGAACACGGCCTGTCAGCTCCCGGTACTCACGCTTGGAGAGAGCAAATTCGGAAACTACTGTTTCCGGCTCGCAGGCAAACGTGGATATCAGTTCACCGCCCTCCGTCTTATCTGGGTTCATTCCGTATTCCGTCCGGTCTGTCAAACATTGCGCCAGTGTCTTTCCTTTGTTCAGGTGCATGGGGATAATTCGTGTTGTCGCCATAGTTCCTCCGATAGAAAAGACGCAGGGTTATCCCTGCGCCGATTCATGTTTTTTATTGTTTCGCTTATCCGTAGATTTTTTCCTTGAGCAGTATCCGCATAGCTATTAACCATGCCACAAGATGGATGGCCAATTTTGGCAAACCGTAAGGTGAGAGCAGAAATGCAATCACAAGGCAGATGCAGCCATTCAATATATTGCCATCCGAAAAGTGCGGGATACTCGCCAAAGCAAACAGGATGGCGATTGCCACAAAGACCACTGAGGAAAGCTTGAGTGCCAGTTTGCAAATGAGCTCGACAATCCAAAAAATAAGCATAATGGGTGCAAGCAGTATTTTCAGAATGAATTTCATAGGTGATCCCGTCCTTTCTGTGTTCATCGTATCTGAAAATATGTATGATTGCAAGGATGTCGGGAAAAAGATTCCCCGGCATCCCTGCATATTCATTGAATGGAGGACAGCTTCATCAGGATTTCATTTGCAAGACCCCAAAGCTGGTTCTGTTTTTCCAGAATATCCGCAAGATCTGTCTCGTAGGCTCTGCCGCTTTCATTGAGCCGTTTGGCGATCTGATTGATGTTGTTGCCGGTATAGCGCAGGAGCGAGATCATCTGTTTCAGTTCCGGCAAGTCCAGCTTGATTACAAGTCCGTCCAGAGCCATTTTACGCAGAAACGCTTCCTGATTCGTCACGCCGATCCGCGCCATTTTTTCTTTTAGGAGTTGGTGTTCTTCCTCCGTCAGACGGACGGAAATGCGGATGTTCCGTCGCATATACTGCGCGCTCATAATTCCTGCTCCTTACTTTTTACAGATTTCTGCTTTGGCTCAGGAAGCGGCTTCTGGAGTTTTTCAAGTACCGATGGCTTACGCACATGGACTTTTGCTTCCTCCCGCGTTAGTTTTGTAAAAAGATCAACAAGACCGCTGTGGCTGTTGACCGCAAGATAGCAGTTGCGATCCGTGCCCCATGCGTCGGGGTTTTCAATGACGGAAACCGTCTTTGCCCACTGTTTATTATCATTGGAGAACCGTCCGTCCCAATCCTTCTGACGAATGGTAAGCGCCAGCAGATACAGAGGACGCTCATAGCCGAACTTCTCTGCGACCTGCGATACGGCTTCCTTGTGCAGAACATTATCATAATAATGCTCGGAGATTGCTTTCTCGATGGCCTCCTTGCAGGCGGTATTCGCCTTATTGGAAGCACGGTACTGCGGCAGCTCATCGTGCTCTCTGGCGTACTCGGCATTATTTCTGTAAAGCGGTGTGTGAAGCATACGGTCAGCCTCTTTGTAGGCATCCATTGTTTCCGTCAGCTTATCAATCGTGAATGTACCGGCCAAAGGTTTCGGAAGCTCCATGTGTCGGTAACGCACATCAAAGGTAAATATCTCGCTATTGTATTTGTCCTCCGGCATGGCTTTCAGATCTTCCGCAGAAAATCGTTTATCCTTGATTTCATAAAAACGAACGCCGCCGTCTTTTTCAAAGAACGCGCTCATCTCAGGAACGGTGGCCTTGATTTTAATCTGACTTTCCATATTGAGTTCAGGACTCCTTTCTCGTATAATATGGTTATTGGTGGTGATACAACATGGCATACAGCGAACAGCAATGGCAGGAAGCAAAAAAACGCTGCCGCCTGGATGATGAAGATATAGCACGGGCAAAGTGCCTCGGTCTCAATCCCCGCAGCCTTATAAAAAACATTCCCAATAAATCCGAACCATGGAAAGCTCCTGTAAAGGTGTGGCTGCAAGAAATTGAAGAAAAGCGGAATAAGAAATCCGAACAGAAAAAGAAACGCAAAGAGCAAGCAATCAGGAAGCAAAGCTCCGACGAAGATTGATAAACCTTCGCCGGAGCTCTTTTTTATCGTTCTTCCTGCTCGTGCTGTCTGCCTTTCCCGTCTGCCCTCGGCGGCAAAGGTGCTTTCAGTTTTGCCAACACAGAAGGCTTTGCCTTTGCGGTTTCCACAGCAGGTGCGTCCTCTGCCATCTGTTCCATCGGGGTTTTGTCGTCAATGTTCAGTTCCGCATTGAGCTCGGCAAGTCGTGCAGACTTTGTACGCAGTTCTTCTTCCTGGGGGAAGGGTTTGCCCAGCTCTGTTTTCGCCGTCTCCACCTGCTCGCGCAGGGTGCCAAGCTTATCCTGTACTGCCTGCATACGTTCCGGTATGGCATTCAGAGCATTGTCGATACGGACAAGATTGCCCCTTGCGTCCTTACCAAGCGTAACGCGATGATTCATCTTCCCCTTGAGTGTGAGCACAAAGTCCCGCCCGAAGTCTTCAACGGTCAGAGACATGGTAAAGCCGCGATAGCTGCCGATGGGAACCGGCTCCATGCCCTTTGCATCCTTGAAGGATTCCAGTATGGCAGCGCCGGCATTGTCTTTATCCGTGAGGAAATCGCCCTTGACCTCCATTCCGGCAAAGCCGTCTTCCGGATGCGGATGCTCGGAGAGGGTTTTCAGATCGGCGGTGAAGCCCTCGATAAATCCTTCGTTCTGCCGGATCTGCTCCGGGAAGGTCTTGAGAAGATTATCTTCCAGACGGAACTGCTGACTTTGATGATTTGCCTTCATCAGCTTGAGCCTTGCCACATCTACATCCAAATCCATCTTCTCTTTGATCCTCTCGTCACCGGCGCACAGGGCTTTGATTTCTGCATACGACAAGGCGGTTTCGTCCACATCGTCACAGGAGCGTACCGGGGATTTCGAGGTCATGATCTGAGAGATGAATTTCTGCTTGTTCTCAACCGTCTGCCAGAGGTAGGCATCAAAGGTCGATTCCGTGACATAGCGGTAGATGTGAACCTCTTTGTTCTGATTGCCCTGACGAATGATACGACCGGAGCGCTGTTCCAGATCACCGGGCCGCCATGGACAGTCGAGATCATGGAGCGCTACAAGCCTGTCCTGCACGTTCATGCCGGCTCCCATTTTGAAGGTGGAACCCATGAGCACACGCACCTGACCGTTTCGTACCTTTGCGAACAGTTCTTTTTTTCTCGCTTCGGTATTTGCTTCATGGATAAAGGCAATTTCTTCTCTCGGAATGCCTTTGGCAACCAGCTTTTCCCGAATATCATCGTAGACCGTAAAGCCGGGTTCATCGGGATTCTCGCTGTCGATCAGCCGTTCCAGAGCATTGATTTCCGGACTGTCCAGATTACCGCCTGCGGCCTTTGCCGCTCTCTGTGCGGGAGCTGTTTTCGGTGTCGAGAGGTCGCAAAACACGAGTTGGGTCAGCTTATCCGCATTTCCTTCCTCATAAATACGCGCGATATTGTTTACGCACATATTGACCTTGCTGTTCGGATCATCCGGCAGGTCGGGATTGATAACACGCTGGTCAAGGCCGAGCTTACGCCCGTCCGACGTAATCTTCAGCATGTTGTCGGTGCTGGGGTCTACAAGCTGCGCGTGGACTTTAGCGGCACGTTCCGAAAGCTCCTGTACCATTTCCTTTTGGATTTCCGTAGGCTGTGCCACTTCGTTATGATAGATCGGCGTCGGGGTAGGAAGATTGAGCTGATCGGAGGTCTTTATATCCGCTGCCTCTTTGAACAGCGTCATGAGTTCCGGGAGGTTAAAGAACTTAGCAAACCGTGTTCTCGCCCTGTACCCGGTGCCCTCCGGTGCAAGCTCAATAGCCGTCTGCGTCTCACCAAAGGTGGATGCCCAGCAGTCAAAATGCGCCAGTCCTTTCCCGCGGATGGTATCGTGCTGCAAATAGCGCATCATGGTATAAAGCTCCGTCATGCTGTTGCTGACGGGCGTTCCGGTTGCAAATACCACGCCGCGGCTGTCGGTGATCTCGTCGATATATCGGCATTTCAGAAGCATATCCGAAGATTTCTGCGCATCGGTGGCGGATAACCCGGCGACATTCCGCATTTTGGTGTACAAGAACAGATTTTTGTAATTGTGCGCTTCGTCTACATACAGCCGGTCTACACCGAGCTGCTCAAAAGTCACGACATCATCCTTACGGGTGCTGTCCTGAAGCTTTTTGAGTTTGGTTTCCAGCCCACGCTTTGTTCGTTCCAGTGACTTGATCGTAAAACGTTCAGCCCTCTGTTCCTTCAGCTCGCGCAGACCTTCTTCAACTTCATAGATCTGTTCCTCCAGAAGCCGCTGCTGCCGCTCCATGGATACGGGTATCTTTTCAAACTGTGAGTGTCCGATAATGACCGCATCATAATCGCCCGTGGCAATGCGGGCACAGAACTTTTTTCTATTTTTCGGTTCAAAATCCTTTTTCGTAGCCACAAGGATATTGGCTGACGGGTATAGCCGTAAAAACTCACTCGACCACTGTTCGGTCAGATGGTTCGGTACAACAAAAAGGGACTTCTGACACATACCGAGGCGCTTGGATTCCATGGCGGCAGCGACCATCTCGAAGGTCTTGCCCGCGCCCACTTCGTGTGCCAGCAGCGTATTGCCGCCGTAGAGTATGTGGGCAACGGCGTTTAGCTGATGCTCTCGCAGTCGGATTTCCGGGTTCATGCCGGAGAATGTGATGTGACTGCCGTCATACTCTCGGGGACGGGTGGAATTGAAAAGCTCATTGTACCTTGTGACCAGATCATGCCGCCTGTCCGGGTCTTTCCATATCCAGTCACGGAAAGCATCTTTGATTGCCTGCTGCTTCTGCTGGGCGAGGGTGGTTTCCTTGCTGTTCAGCACCCGGCGCTCCTTGCCGTCCGCATCGTACTTGGTATCGTAGATACGCACATCGCGGAGATTTAAGGTATCCTCCAGAATCTTGTAGGCGTTTGCCCGTTCCGTACCGTAGGTCATATAAGCTGCAATGTTATTGTAGCTGACCGCGCTCTTGTTCTTGATGTTCCATTCAGCCGTAAAGGAAGAATAATTCACATCGATCATACGCCGCTGATAGAACGGCGTTTCAAAGGTCTCCCACATGAACTCACGGATATATTCCGGGTCTATCCACGTTGCGCCGAGCCGGATTTCAATTTCAGAAGCATCAAGGTCTTTGGGCTGTGCTGCTTTCAGCGCCTCCACATTGTCGGCATAGTTCCCTTCATAAAGGTTCTGCGCTGACTGCGCAATATGCAGTTTTTCACGGACATTGCCGGAGAGGTATTCGTCGGCAGTTTCCCATTGCTTGTTTTCCGGATTTTGAAAAATCACGCCGCGCAGCTCGGAGGCAAGCGTATCTTCGTCCTTTCCCGTAAGAGAGGACATATATCCCATATCCACACAGGCTCTTTCGGAAATGGAGAGTGCCAGAGCCTCCGAAGCGGTATCCACGCTGGTTACAACCTCATGCGCCTTGATGGTACGCTTGGTGAACATATCCGCCTTGCGTTTCAGGTTCTTATCCTCATCCAACTCTTCCAGAGAGCAGAGAAGATAATAGGAGCTGTCATCGGCAAAGGCCAAAGCATTGGCACGGGAATTGATAAGTCCGTATTTTGCGGTAAAACTGTCATAGAGGGTGTTCAGCTCCGCCTGCGTTTCACGAATAGTCTCATCGGAGATAAAGCCGTCCATCTGCTGACCGATCAGCTTCTGTACACAGTTTCTGAGCTCTACCATGCCTTTGGCGCGTTCCTTGGCAGTTGCGTTCAGATCGGGCTTTGTCATGATGCTGTTCTGCCGATAGTAAATCTCACCGTCCACGATGGTATAGGAGAAATTCTTTACATCCGGGTCGGCGGGAATGGACTCCACCAGTGCTTCGTCTTCGCCCAGGTCGGGCAGCTCCGCTTCCGTGTAGGTGCCGCGGATATACTTCACGGCATCTGCAAGCTGATCTTTCAGCTCCAATCCTTCTATGGGTTCTACGGTGAAATCCTGCTTTCCGTATTGCGTATTTTCGGAGGTCTGCCGCCCGAGGATCATTTCCGGATGATCTACAAAATAGCTGTTGATAGCAAAACCGTCTGTGTTTTCTCCGAGGTGTACCCAATCCGGCTCAATGTCGATGGGACGGTCTCTTTTCTGTAAAAAGATAATATCTGACACCACATCGGTTCCGGCGTTTGCCTTGAAAGCGTTGTTCGGCAGACGGATTGCTCCGAGGAAGTCCGCGCGCTGGGCAATATACTTTCTTGCAAAATTATCTTTGGAATCCATCGTATAACGGCTTGTGACGAATGCCACGACACCGCCCGGACGCACCTGATCGAGCGCCTTGGCAAAGAAATAATTGTGGATGGAGAAACCGAGCTTGTTATACTGCGGATCGCTGACCTGATACTGACCGAACGGCACATTGCCGATGGCAAGGTCGAAAAAGTCTTTTCTGTCTGTCGTTTCAAAGCCTGCCACGGTAATATTGGCATTGGGATAAAGCTGCTTTGCAATGCGGCCTGTGATGCTGTCCAGCTCTACGCCATAGAGCCTACTGTCGGACATTTCCGAAGGCAGCATACCGAAGAAGTTGCCTACGCCCATAGAGGGTTCCAGGATATTACCGGAGGTGAAGCCCATTCTGCTAACCGCGTCATAGATGGCGCTAATAACAGTGGGGCTTGTAAAATGCGCGTTCAGGGTCGATGCCCGTGCCGCCGCGTATTCCTCCGGTGAAAGGGTCGCATACAGCTCTTTAAACTCCTCTGACCAGTTTTGCTTGGTCTCGTCGAAAGCGTCTGCAAGCCCACCCCAGCCGACGTACTTGGAGAGCACTTCCTGTTCTTCCGGCGTTGCCTGTCTGCCGTCAAACTCCAAGTCTTTCAGAAGGTTGATGGCGTCCATGTTCATGCGGAACTTACGCTTAGGCCCGCCTTCGCCTAAGTGTTCGTCTGTGATCTTGAAATTCTGTGCGGGAGGATCGGGCTCGGTGGTCTTGATCGTCTGGATGACTACATCGTAAGGCAGGCGGTTTTCCTTTGCCGGATATTCGGCTACGGTTTCGATGGTATAACCGGGAGTCGGGGTCTCAGGTGTCCGTTGCTCCTGCGGGAAGCGTTCCATCAGTCGCGCAAAGCTTTCACGGCTCTCGGCGCGGAGAATAGGATAAGCAAGAGACGGGTCACGGAGTTGAATATCGAACATGCCGATATTCTCAACAATAAATGGCTTTCCGTCCTCCAGATAGACCGTATCGCCAACAGAATATGGGAAACTGTCACGCTGTTCCTCATAGTCCAGCATGGCCTCCGCATTGGGGAAAGTCTTGACCTCACCGTCAATTACCGTGCTGATGGGCGCTTCATCGAGGATTTCGTCTATATCACGGAATCGTTCCGGATGCAGTACGCGCTCAACAGCTTCGTTCCGTTCCGGCTCGTCAAAGACCACGCCGTTGATCCACTCATTCGCTTCTTCCCACGACAGAAAAGTGCATCCGTCACCGCCTTCGCCATGAAAGACAAGGTAGCCGCCGTAGCTGTTGATGTCATCATAGATGTACCCCGCAGTTTCAAAAGCTTCCACAAGCTGCTCCATCCGTTCCGGCGACAGATTTGCGGCAGGTTCTTCGGGCTGAATAACGGCAAACAGTCCGTCATCCAAGTGTGCATCGAACTGCGAGCGCAGAATCTCAACCGGCTCCTGTTCGGGCAAGTCCGGAAAGGTGTAATACACATAATCGGCATCGACATTTTCAATGACGATCTCGGATTTTTCGTCTGTCTCGTTGCCGATGCTGACGTGATCGCCTACGTGGTAGGCTCTGTCCTCCGGGGTATAAAAAGCGTTTTCTGCCTGTTCCATCGCGGAAATCTGTTCCGTGGGGTTCTGTCCTTTGAGCTGCGCATCCTCAATATCCCGCCCGATTTTCAGGAAAGTGACGCGGTGTTCTTGCAGAAACTCATCGCCGTGGAAGCAAACCGGCGAGGCAATTACCACGCGCTGATCGTCCCGCAGCTTCGGCACATCACCGAAATCTGTTTCAATACCGTAACTCACCGGGGCATAAAAATAGAGCGTGTTTCCACGCGCCCCAAGATATTCCGCGATATTTTTCTGCTGTTCCGGGAACCGTCCGTCGTTCATGAGCTGCAAGAGGCGCCTTTGTACCTGTGCCCATTTCAGCGTGACTTCCGTATCGCTTCCGGCGAGGGAGAAATGAAGCGGCTCATTCACATCACCGCCATATTCCTGACTGAGCCATGCAGCCGCGCCGCGCTCTCTGCCATGTTCGCGCATATAGGAGAACATACGGCCTTGGCTGTCCGGGTCTCCGTTCCAGCGCAGGAGCGATTCATCAATATCGTCCTGCGTCAGCTCGCGTTTCGGTTCTTCCTCCGATCTGTTGCCGGGGAAAGCACGATAGCCGTCTGCACCGAACTCCGCTTCATGTGCGTCAATGGCTCTTTCCGCTTCGTGGTCGATGGACAGCATGGCATAGACATGGCGTTCATGGGTTTCCTCATTGACGGCGGAGATCGTCACATCATGCTTGTCGCGGAGCTTTTCAACGTATTCCTCCAGCCGTCTTGCCGGGATGCCGCACATATCCACACGCCCGACATCTGGGATTCTGCGGAAGGACAGATACAGGTCAAGTTCTTCGGCGGCGATCTTAGCATCCTCGCCGTACATTTCAAAGAAGTCGCCCACCTGATAGAGAACTATATCGTCCGGGTGCTGTTCCTTGACGCTGTTATACGCGGTAGGAGCATCATGGATTGCCTTGTACTTTTCCTGTTCCAATGGGGTCAGATAGCGATCTTTTCGGATAAGGTCGGTGATTCTCTTGGCAACATCGCCCCATTTGAGCTGGATTTCAGCGCAGTTTTCTTTCTTGAGGCTTAATCCCTTGGCACTATGGTCTTCACCGCTGTGGGTTGCGCCGGACACGGCATGAGAACGACCGCCTGTGCCGTATTCCTCTTTGAGAAAGTCCGCAAGCTCTTTCGGAGTGTGGTTTGCAGAGAGATATTCGTAGATACGGAGCTTGCCGCCCTCCATGCCGGAACCTCCGGACAGAGACTCTGCGATCTCGTCTTCGGTAATGAAACCTCCGACTTCGGGAAGCACCGCCATATCTGCGGTAAATTCCCGACGCTCCAATGACAGGTCTTTCAAAGCAGCATAGATCTGATCGAAATGATGGTAATTAAAGCGCATGAGAGAGCGATCCTGCTCCCGCGCCGTCCAGAAAGTGGCAAACTGATCTGTAAGTTGTGCTCTGAACTCGGGATTTATGAGCTGCTCTGCAAGTTTTGCCGTTTCGTCCGGGAAGCCTCCACCTCGGATGGTTTCCATGAGATCGAGATACTTTTCGCTTCGGGCTTCCTCACTCATATCATGGTAAAGATACCAGAGAGACTGCGCGAGCTGCTGGCGCTCATGACCGGGCATTTCGGCAAGCTCCACATTGGTAGCAAAGGAGCCCCCGTTCAGCATTTCACCGATACGCTCCGCCGCTTCATTCCACGGCAAAACATACGCCGAAGAAAGATACCGGGATGAGCTGCCGTTTGCGATATGAATGCCGTCCTCGGCATACCACGCGGAATAGCGCCCATGATCGGTAATGATACCGTTGCCGCCTCGGAAGGTGCTTTTCAGATACTCCGCGATTTCCTCGGTGCTTTTGCCCTTGGAAAACTCCGCAGCAATATTCATTCTGCCGCTGTCACGGTTGCCAGCAAGACGCAGAATATGGTCAATCTCTTCCTGCGGAATGGACATAGAAAAAGGAACGGGTGCGTCAAATACACTCGTTCCTTGCTCTATAAACGCTATCTGTTCATCCTCCGTGGGGAACAGGCTCAGTTGGTATGCCGCCTGCGGCTGTGCCGGCTCCGATTCCGGCTCATCCAAGGTTAATTGTACACCAGCTCGTTCAGGATCGTTTCCTCTGCCTGCGCTTTCAGGTTGTTCATCAACCCCACCCACTTCATCTGATCGCGGGCTTTCAGTTCCTCCGTCACGCCGTTCTGATTCATCAGCTCCGGCATCATCTGCTCCAATCTCCGGTTCGCTGTCTCGTCGATCTCTCTGAGGTGCGGGAACAGCTTCTCGCTCAGCACCAGACGGTTGTACAGCCCCGGTCTGTGCTCCTGTAAATAGCTCCTGCGAAGTCTCCCGTACTTGCCCAGGGGTCTCGCTTCCTCCTGCGTCTCGCTCAGTGTCAGGTCGGGAATCAGGTAATCTCCGTTCTTCGTGTAGGTCAGTTCTGTCATGGTTCTGGCTCCTTTCCGCGTTTTTCTCGCGCTCATAATTTTTAATGGTGACTTCGATCTGCCGCAGCACCTGTCCGCTGATCCTGCTTACCGCCGTACCCAATTCCGTGGCGGCTGCCGGGGTGTTAAAGTCGAAGATGGGAAGGAAATCTTCATGCTCGAAGCGGTTTTCCGGTTCAAGACCGCACCTTGACATGAGAGAATAGGTGATGCTGACGGTGGCGGCATTGCGAAAGGCCACGCCTACGTTGAAATCATCATAGCCATTAAGGAATGAATCGTCAACGATGTCGAGAATATCCCGCTGATAGTCGTTCCAGTATTCATTTGCGAGCTGTGCGGCAATATGCTCCAACTGATCGGGAAGTCCATTTTCACCGGATACATCGTATCGGCTTTCCAGCATGGCAGATACAGTATCGGCGTGTTCCTCCCGGTATTCCCAAAGGTACGGGGTTCGTGCCTGCTCGGTTCTGCCGGTATCCGCTACATCGAACACATACCGCAGTCTCGGTTTTTCTCCGCTGCTGTCGATAAGGGCTATGCCCTTGGAGCCGCGTCGGACATAGCGGCCCATCTTTTCATTCCAGAAGTCATACTCAGCGCAGGCTGTGGCGTCCGGGCGCTGGGCGTGGATCATGACCTGTTCGGCATACGGGTACTTATACAGCCGTGCAGCGGTAGACAGAAAACCTGTCCACCCCTGATAGCTGCCCGTGATCTGCCGCTGTGCCTCGTCTGCCATCTGCATATACAACGATAATTTGCTTGGCATAGGGTTCCTCCTTCGTCAAAAAATAAGAGCCCCGGATTGGGGGCTCTATACAAAAGACTGTCTCTGAGAAAATGCGGGAGCAGCCCAAAGACTGCCCCTACATCCGCAGAAGTTACTCGTCTGCGCCGAAGTCCGGAACAAGTTCCATCGTCGCAAACTGTTCGTCAGTGATGGTGTTCAGCTTACCAATGGTACTGTCTGTCAGTTCCCGCAGCTCTGTTTCATCTTCGTCCAGATAGCCGCGCATTTCGTCGAGCGCGTCAATCTGCTCTTTTCGTGTATCCCGGTTGTAGATACACATGAGGTTCAGTTCATCGTTGGTAAAATTCATCATTACAGCTCTCTTTCCGCACTTTTTGAACGTGCTGTTTTTTTCGGTTCGCTGACCGGTGCATGAAGCTTTGCCAGAACGGAAGGCTTCTTTTGCTGTTTGGGTTCTTCTTTCTGCGTCTCCTGCTCACGGCGTACCGCCTCCACATAGTCTCGCAGGGATACAGGCTTGCCGGACATGGCATCTGCCTCGATTTCTGCGGTACTTTTTTTCGGCCCGTTGTTGATGATGCCGTCGATCATGCCGTAATCATCCTCCATCGACATTTCAGCGGCTTTCAGATAATTGTCTGCCTTGAACTTTTCCAGCTCCTTAAAGCCGAAGGTATCGCAGTAATGGTAAGATACATCCGGCCCGCGCTTGATCGCAACAATGTCGCTGACGGACAGGCTGTGCCCGGTAAAGTCCGCGGGTCGATAAATGTTAAACTGTGCATACGCCTGTTCCAGCACTTCGCCCTTGGAACCACCGTCATAAAGCGGCTGTGTGTAAACTGCCTTGTAGTTGTCGGCATTGGGGGCATCCTTCAACTCGTCGGAGCCTGCAAAGAACAGCTCTCTTGGCGCGGTATCTTTGAGCTGATAGATCAGAATACCGTCCTCCGGATTCTGTTCAAAGCGTTTTTCCACGTCGCGGGGTGGAATGTCCGCTTTAATGGCGTCCCAATCCTCTCGCGAGATACCGAAAAGCCCGTTGTGCTCAATGATCTCCCGGTCATCCAATGCCATGGCTTCGGTGTTATCTCCATACAGGAGATATACCGTCACGTCACGCTCCATCAGTTCCAAAGCGCGGTCTTTGGACAACGGCAGCATTTCCTCATCCGTATAGCCGTAGCTCTGCATGGCTCTTTCATTGATTTCCGGATCAGGCATCGGCTCATCGCGGTTCTGTTCCGGACTGTCCGGGAGCATTTCTTCGGGTGCAGCAGGAGTTTCGGACGGAACGGTGGTTGATTCAATATCGGTCACGTGATCGTCCTCCCACGCCTTGACTTCCGAGCTTTGCAGCTCATCCAAAATCCCGATGTCTGCAAGCTGAAGCGGTGCGTCGTTCCCAAGCTCATGGAGCTTACAGATTTCCTGCGCCGCATCCATTATCAGGGGAAAATCGGAATCAAGCTGTCCGCCGTCGATTTCCTTTTTGCTTGCCTTGTCATAAAGCGTATAGTCAAAGCCCTCATCGCTGCGCTGAACGTGGAGATATTTGTCATCGACGGTGTAAAGGCGTTCCTGTGCGGTTGCCGGTTCCTGCTCGACAGCCTCCTTTTCCTGTGTAATCCCACGTTCCTTGCAGATTTCAGCATAGTTGCGGTCAATATCTGTAATCAGTTCGGAGGAAGTTCTGTTGATGGTTTCCAGAGAAGCACGAAGCTCGGTCAAATCCTTGCCCTTTGCCCAGGTTGCAAGATAACCGAAGCTGTTTTCTCCGGTCTCTATGCCATAGTAGGCACAGACAGCATAGGAAATACTTTCAGCCTGTATCTCCTCAGTGGCACGGGAGAGCTTTGCCTTTTCCGGGAATGCCGCATGATAAAACTCTTTTACCGTCTGCTGGTCGCCCGTGAAATTCAGACCGTCCTCCCCAAGATAAAGGAAACCTTCCTCCGGCAGCTCAACAGGTTCCGCGGTAATGACGGATGCGGCGTGGTTTACCACAACGTTCTCCTGAATGGTCACGGGCATACCGGGATCATAGTCCGAACCACGCAGGTCATAGCAGTATAAGCCCTCCGGCAGCTTGTCGCGGTCAACGCGCCCATTGGAGAACAGGGAGGGCTTTCCAAACAGCTCGATACCCTGATACTTTTCTCCAATCTCATCCTTGTTGTGGAGCTTGGAGTGGGCGATCTCATGAACAGCCGCACAGACCGTCTGTACCTCACTCATGCCCTCACGGACAGCAATCCGCTGATCGTCCAAAGAAAAGAAACCATCCATATTCGCTGCCATCGGCTCAATGACAAGAGGAACAGGAGCGCTGCGGCGCAGAGCTTCCATGAACACATCATAGTTCTGCACATTTCCGTGAAGGTCGGACGCAAGCTGCGGGAGAGGTTTACCCTCCGTCTGCGAAACATCGAATACGGTCACGGGCTTAAACATGGGAATACTGATTTCTCTTTCTTCCTTCATCACATTCCCGTCTGCATCCAGCATGGGGAGCTTGGTATCTGGGTCGATCTTGTCCTTTTCGATCTTCTTTTTATAGGGCGTCGGAGCAATGATCTTGATGCCTTTTTCGCCCTTCATGACATTTCTGCCGAACTGGTCATGCCATTTATTGAAGCCCGCCACATGGGTGGCGTCGGGACGCTGCATATAGATCAGCATGGTGTTATTGACGCTGTACTTATGAAAGCGGCTCATGGTGGAAAGATACTGCTTGTATTTATCGCTTTCAAACAGCTCCTTGATGCCGGTCTCTATGCTGTCGGTAATGTCTTTGAGCCGCGCTTTGTTCTGCTCGGCATAGCTTTGGTTTTCTGCCATAGACTGAATACCTCCTTATTTTTGTAAAGAATGCGGCTCCCGCACGGAAAGGAAACGCCGTCCATGCAGGAGCCGTCCAGATTATTTCGTGAAGTCCAGCTTATAGGAAGAACGGGTGCCGTCATCTTCCAGAATAATAAACGCATCGTAGGTCTTGCCGGTCTTTTCCGAGTAAATGCCGCTGGCATAGGTGCGTCCGTCCTTCAAAAGAGACGAGACCATCTTCTTGGTCAGATTGATCTTTTTTGCGGTAAGGAAACGGTTGTCCCGCCACAGGCCGAATTTGCAGCTTCTTCTTTCACAGAAGTACCCGTTTTTGCTCTCCGTAACATCCGCACCGCAGCGGGGGCATTTGCCGACCACAGGTCTGCCGGAGGGAAAAAGAACCTCCGCGCCGTCAATGGGTACACAGTCACGAACAAGCTCCGTCACCATTGTGAAGATGCCGGAGAGAAAGACGTCTGCTTCCATTTCGCCGCGTTCGATCTCTTTGAGCCGCTGTTCCCATTCAGCAGTGAGCAGCGGAGACTGGAGCTCTTCGGGAAGTACGGTAATCAGGGATACACCTGCGGCAGAGGGAATAAGATTGACAGCCTTCTTTGCGCTTTTACGCTCCGCAAAGCCTGCGGAGATAAGCTTTTCAATAATGCCTGCACGAGTCGCAGGAGTGCCAATACCTTTTCGCTCTGCATCCTCCGGCATATCCTCTTTGCCCGCCGTCTCCATGGCAGACAGAAGCAGATCTTCCGTGTAGTGCTTGGGCGGGGTCGTCTTGCCTTCCTTAACCTCGCTGGAAGATACGGAAAGCGTCTGCCCCTCGGAGAGTGCAGGAACAGTCTTGTCCTGCATTTCCTTTTCGGTAAAAGCTCTCCATCCCATGCGCACAACAGACTTTCCCTTGGCGGTGAACTCTGTGCCGCCGCAATCCATGGTAATCACGGTCTCACGGTAGATGAAGGGTTCACTGACAGCCAAAAGCACCTGACGGGCTACAAGACGCAGGATTTCCCGTTCTCCCGAGGGAAGCGCGTTCAAGTCTGTCTCGCCGCTTGCCATGGTAGGAACAATGGCGTGGTGGTCGCTGACCTTGCGGCTGTTGCACACCTGCTTTGCGAAAATATCGGGAGCATCTGCGTTCAGGATGCCGGCAGCGCAGAGAGCAAGGGGCTTGACGCTATCCTCCATATCGTCGGTGAGATAGCGGCTGTCGGTACGGGGATAGGTGCAGAGCTTCTTTTCATAGAGGCTTTGCAGATAGTCCAATGTCTGCTGTGCGGTATAGCCCAGCAATCGGTTTGCGTCTCGCTGGAGTGTAGTCAGGTCATAAAGCGCCGGAGCTTTCTCCGTCTTTTCCGTCTGTGTGACGGATGTGGCCTGTGCACTCTGACCTTTGCACTGTTCTGAAACCCGCTTTGCTTCCGCCTTGTCCTTCATGCGCTCTCCGGCAGCGGTGAAGTCTCCGAAGCCAAGATTGACGGTATAGAACGGTTCCGGCTGAAAAGCGCTGATCTCAGCTTCACGCTGTACAAGCAGCGCCAACGTGGGAGACACTACGCGACCCACATTCAACGTGCGGTGATACATCACAGAGAACAGGCGCGTTGCATTGATGCCAACGAGCCAGTCTGCCTTGCTGCGGCAGAGTGCGGAGGCATAGAGATTGTCGTATTCGGCTCCGTCTTTCAGATTTTCAAAACCGGAACGGATGGCTTCATCCTCCATGGAAGAAATCCAGAGACGCTTCATAGGCTTGCGGCAGTTGTTCAGATTGTAGACTGTGCGGAAGATCAGCTCGCCCTCACGTCCGGCATCGCAGGCATTGATGACCTCGGTAACATCATCCCGATTCATGAGGGTACGCAAAAGACTAAGCTGCTTCTGCTTATCCCGTGCCACGGTGTACTGCCACACATCGGGCAGAATCGGCAGATCCTCCTTCCTCCATTTGCCGTACTTTTCATCGTAGGCATCCGCATCGGCAAGCTCCGCAAGGTGCCCGAAACACCAGGAAACAAGGAAGCCGTTACCCATAAGAAAACCGTCCTCGCGCTTCTTTGCGTCGAGAACGGCTGCAATGCTTGCTGCCACAGAGGGCTTTTCACATACCACTAATTTAAGATTTTCCATATTCTTTACTCCTGTTCATCGTGAATATCAAACTCGTCCGGGGCATACCAGCCCTTTCCGCGCAGAAACTCCTTGCGGAGCGTGTTGTTCACACAGTCCTCAATGGCCTTGTGAACGTAAAGGTCGCAGTTTTCATAGCTGTATTCATCAAAATAGTATTTGAACTCGTAATAGATGGATTTCACAGGCTTGGGGGTGCGGAGCAGAACCTCCGCATCCCCATCGCCATCCGCAACAGCCTTTACGATCATCTGACGGATGATATATTCGTACAATTTCTTTCCGCCTCGATATCCGGGTGTCTGGGAAAGCGCCTGTTTGACCATCCGCGCCTGTTCTTTTTTCATAATCCGCACCAGCTTCTCACGGGGAGTCAGCTCTACGGCCTCGGCTGTTTTATCTGTCTGTGTCATTTTCACCCTCCATGGTATTCGTATCGTCTTCGGATTCAAACTCATAATCGGCATCTTCCTCTTCGTCTTCACCGTAGTCGTAATCGTCCAGATCGTCGCTGCCCTTGGTATCCGCCTTGGGCTTACGGAACTTGAACCAGTACAGTGCGCCACCGCCGCCTAACAGAAGAAGCAGGACAACGACAACAGCGCCGGGGTTTCCGGAGCTTTTCTCGGGTGTATCATCCGCAGGCTCGGTGGGTTCAGGCGTTGTATCCACAACTGCTTCCTTGCCGTGGCACTCGCTCATATTCGTGCGGCAGACGGGACAGCTCGTGTTGATGGAACCTACGGCGCATTTATCCGTACAGGTACAGGTGGGAACAATCGCTTCACCGTCTTCCATGAGTGCCATCAGATCAGCTTCGTCCACAAGGTTCAGAAAGTGGACATTTTCATTGCCCTTATCGTCACGGTCAATAATGAGATAAAAGGTGTTTCCGGACTTGCTCTCCACAGTAATGAACTGTTTGCCTGCGGCACTGCTTGAGCCGATGTCATCCACCAGCGTCAGGTTTCCGTCCGGGGTAAGAGCGGCGCTTCCGTCTGTGTTATTGGAAGCATTATCCGAAGTGCTGTCAGAAGTGTTGACGGCAGCGTTTCCGGCAGGGTTGGCATTGGTATTGTTGGTCGTACCGACATTCGTGTTATTGGAGGAACAGTATTTCAGCAGGGCTTCGATCAAAGCATCTTCGCTGCTCGCATGATGCGCGTTGCTTTCTGCTGTGCTCAGGACTTTAAGGTAGTCTCCGCAGACATATCCGGTCTGTTCCGGAACAACGATCTTGTACCAACCGTTGCTTTCACCAATGACCTCAACCTCCGTACCGTTCAGAAGATGCCCGATAATACTGTTGTTCAGGCCGGGGCCAGTTCGCAGATGCAGATAAGAGTTGACATTGACTACCTTGCCCGTCTTATCAGGCTCATCGTTCAGTGTCCAGCTCTGATTTCCGATTGTCACGGTGCGGCTGCCGTCGCTGTTCTCAGTCACTTTCACCGTTGCAGACGGTGTATTCCCGGTCTGCGAGTTTCCATTCTGTTCCTCGTCCTGCGTGTTTTTGATCTGCACGCCTCCGGTCGTTTCTCCGGGATTGCCGTCCGCGGCATAGGCCGAAAAGGAAAATGCCGTCATGCAGAGCACGACGGCAAGCAGCATAGCAAGAAGCTTACGTTTATTCTTCATTCTCAGAATCCTCCGATCTTCTGTATTCATCGGGCAGCGGAGCCGTGGGCTTGCGTTCCAGCATCGCCATCAGCTCCGCAAGCTGTTCGATGGTCAGCCCGTTCTCACGAACGATGCCGACAATATCCGTGTTTTCCAGTTTCAAAATCTGCTCGTCCAGCGCTTTCAGCCTTGCACTCAGCACAGTGACCTTTTCAGCCACTTTCTCGCGTTCCAGACGAAGCTTTTCCAGTCTTGGGTTCATAACATCCTCCTTCGCGTGTTTTTAGGGTAATCTGCCGAACTGAAGAAAATGGCTTCTCCAGTAGCTGGTGTCTATTGAGGTGTACTGTATGGGGTCGCCGCAGTGGAGCATCATGTTATTGCCCACATAAATGCCCACATGGGACGCGCCGCTGGTGTCGTAGGTCTTTTCAAAGAAAATGAGATCACCGGGACGGGCGCTTTCCGGGGATACATACGCACTCATGCTTCTGAGCCCCTCTGCACCCAACCTTCCGAAATTCCAGTGCAGGCCGCAGTGGTTGTAGACATACGAAACGAAGCCGGAACAGTCAAAGGATGTTGCGGGCGAGCTGCCGCCCCACACATAGGGAAAGCCGAGATACTTTTCCGCTTCTTCGATGATAGCGGCAAACTGTTCGTCTGCCAGTGCTTCCGGGGGTATCTCGTATTTCTCATAGTCGGTGTTGTAATACTTGCCGACATACGCGGAACCGGCAAACAGATCGGGGCGGTTGCCCAGCGTGCTCATATACACGGCATACATGGAGAGCTGATCCTGTGACATGATATATACCGGCACATGGGAGAGATTGAAATTTTCCAGCTCCACATGGCAGATATAATAGGTGTAGGGAACCTGAACATCGTATTCGTATTCCTCGGTATAGCTTTCTCCGGTATTGGGGTCAACGCGGGTTCTTACTCCGGTGCGGGTCTCGGTGCGGTATCTTGTTTCCGTTGTCACGGTCTCCGTGAGGATATACTGTTTCTCAAAGAGGGTATCCAGTATGCCGCCCACTTCGTCTATCTTCCATTCACCGCCCTTGAGGGCTGTAATGGCAGAAATGAGCACATAAGGGTCATGCTCGATCTCGTCCAGATCGAAATGGTACTCGTCATAGTCGTGTTCGGCTTCGTAGTGATCCAGTTTGTCTTGCAGCTCCTGTTCCATAGCGCAGTAGGCTGCTTCCGCTGCCAGCATATCCGCATCCTCCAAAGGATAGGTGGAAGCTGCAACACTGGAGCTCAGCCCCTGAAAGATCGTGGAACAGGAGGAAACGCAGGTCACAATAAGCAGGATTACAGCGGCGATACCGCCGACAATAAGGAAACCTTTCTTATGCCGCACGATAAAAGAGCCCGTTTTCTTCGTATCCTCCGCAGCCCGCTTTGCCGCCTTCGCCGTTGTCTCGGATGCCTGCACCGTATTCCTTGCGCCGTTTCCGGCTTTCGCGGCGGCGTATTCCTTCTTGATTGCCCGTTTCTGCTGCCATTTGGAATACGGATTGGAAGCCTTGCCATATTCCGCTTCATACTCCCGGTTCAGGGCTTTAAGATTGGCTTTATCCGCAGCGGCTTCCGCTTTCTCAACCTTGCGATAGGGCTTCTCCACATGGGAGTGGTGCGCCGTTTCCGCAATACGATACGTACCCTCTGCCGTTTCAGAAAGCGTATTTGCCGCTTCTATACCGGAATTGCCGTCATTGTCCTCACGGATCGTGCGGTGGATTGCGCCGCGGACGGTATCCAGCGACGCTTTTTGTGCAGCATGAGACAGCTTGGAAGGCGGGCGCTTCTTATCTACTTCCTCAAAAAACAAGCGCGTTGTGACCTTGCCGCTGTCGGCGTCTACAACACGCTCTTTTACTTTTACGGTTTTCTTCGGAATTTTGGCTTCCGCTTTCTCCAGCGTATCTACTGCCTTATCTGCTTTGCGTATGACCTTTTCAAGCTCCGGCAGGGCGCGTTCTTCCTCGGTGAAGATCAGCCTTGGTGCGCGTTTTGCCATAGGCCATCACCTCAATTCCCATCTGTCTGTTCGGACAGTTTGGTGGTAATAACCTTATACAGCTCCATATCCTTCGGGAAGCGGTCAACAAAGGGCAGGATGACGCTGCCGTAGAACAGCAAGCCTTCGCCCTCTGCACTCTGGGTTACATAGGAAAGCTGGTGCGGAGAGATATTGAGCTGCTTGGCAAGAATCTGTCTGTCGCCGGATGCCTGATTGAGCATATACACATAGTCAGAGTTTTCAAAGATGTTCTCTACCTCACGGGAGGAAAGCAGGTCTTTGACGTTTTGGGTGATCCCGGTGGGGATGCCGCCCCATTTACGGAAGCGCTTCCAAATTTCCACGGTATATGCGGCGGTCTGTTCCTCCTTGAGCAACAAGTGCATTTCGTCGATATAGTATCTTGTGGACTTGCGCTGTTCACGGTTGATGGTAACACGGTTCCATACCGCATCCTGTACCACCAGCATCCCGATCTTTTTGAGCTGCTTGCCGAGTTCCTTAATGTCAAAGCTCACCACACGGTTCTGAATATTCACGTTGCTGCGGTGGTTGAACACATTCAAGGAACCCGTGACGTAGATTTCAAGTGCTGTTGCGATATACTGCGCTTCCTTTTCCTCCTGTCTGCGCAGCTCGTTATACAAGTCCTCCAGAATGGGCATTTTCTCCGGCACAGGGTCATTGAGATAGTCCCGGTAAACGGAGCGTACACAGCGGTCGATGATGGTTTTCTCCACAGGCTGCAATCCGTCCTTGCCGCCTACGATCAGCTCGCAGAGCGACAGGATGAAGTCGGATTTCAGAGACAGCGGGTTTTCATCGTCACTGTAATTGAGGTTCAGATCCATGGGGTTCAGATAGTCGTTTGATGTGGGCGAGATCTTCACCACCTGACCGTGCAAATGTTCCACCAGAGGCCCGTACTCCGCTTCGGGGTCGCAGATGATGATGTCATCGTTTGTGACAAGGAACACATTTGCGATCTCACGCTTGGCGCTGAAGGACTTACCGGAGCCCGGTGTACCGAGAATCAGGCCGTTGGGGTTTTTGAGAAGCTTTCGATCCACCATGATGAGGTTGTTAGACAGGGCGTTGATGCCGCAGTACAAAGCTTCCTCGCCGTCCTGGAACAGCTCCTGTGTGGTAAACGGAACGAAGATGGCAACACTGGAAGTAGTCAGGCCGCGTTTGATCTCGATCTGATTGAGGCCCAGAGGCAGTGCGGACATAAAGCCTTCTTCCTGCTGAAAGTCCAATTTTGTGAGCTGGCAGTTATATTTCTGCGCGATGGAGCTTGCCTGGAAGAAGTTATTTCCGAGCCGCTGCTTGTTGTCTGCTACATTCACGACAAGGAAGGTCAGCAGGAACATACGCTCGTTGCGGCTTTGTAGCTCCTGCAAGAGCTTTTTTGCTTCGCTTCCGTAGGTGGCAAGGTCAGACGGGATAATATCCATATCGTAGCCTGCGCGTACAGCCTTTTTCTGTTCGTCCATCTTCATCCGGTCAAGGTCTGTGATCTTGCGCTTGATGGTCTTGATGGCCTTGACCTGATCCACCGACTGAATGTGCATACTGACAATGAGGGAGCTTTCCATATCGAGGAAGTCTGCCAGCATACGGTCATTGAGCTCCGGAGCAAGGATTTGCAGGAAGGAGACGCAGCCGACCTTGCTGCCGACGCCGAAGCAGTTGCCGGTCTTGAACTCAAAGGAGCTGGGTGCGATAAAGTCCTTAACAGACAGTCCGGAGGGGGCAAGCCAGTTCCATGAGAAGCGGAAGGGCTGCTGCTCATCCATGTGCATCATTCCGTGCATGACACGCAGGCGTTCCATGCCGTTCATGCTTGCCGCCATAACGCCCAAACGCCGGAAGTTATTGAGAATATCCGTTTCGATGCGTTCCAGTCTCGGCTTTGCCGCCTTGAGGTTATCTGCTTCAATGCCAAAGGTCAGATACTTGGTCTTGATAAGGCCGTTATTGCCTCTGGCAAGCTGGTTTTTCAGCATTTCCGTGTACTCGGCGCGAAGTTTATCAAAGAAATCGCCTTTCAAGGGGATGGCGATACGCTCCGCATAGCTGTCCTTGGTCGCAGACAGGTTGATAAACGAAAGCTGAAAGCGGATGGAACTGTCAAAATAGTTGAGAAAATCGCACCAGCCGTCAAAGATGGCTGTCTTATCCTCATTCTGATTGAGCTGATAGTTGATGTCCTGAAACTGAACGGTTTTCGTGTAGTAGTTGTCCGTCACACGGCAAACGCCGTCCGGATACATCCGCTGAAAGGGGATGCTGTCCTGTGCGGACTTTACCTTTTTATCCTGTTTTTTTGCTCGTGCAATCGCCGCTTCAATCTGCTTTCTTTCGGCTCTTGTGAGCTTTCTTGCCGGTGCTTTGTTTGTGGACAATCGCGTATACCTCCTTATCCAGATTTTCCTGCCGACGAAGCAGGTCGTAGAAGTTGTTCGTCATATACGGGCGTCGCTTTGGTCTCAGGAAGCAGACCTTTAGAATGTTGCCGACGATTTTTTCAAGCGGCTGCCCGTTTTTTTCATACATGGCCAAAAGGAAGAACGGGAGCATGACAAGGATCATGCAGATCGCCGCAGGGCTGGAGCCGATGCTTCCTTTGAGCAAAAAGAAAAGCGGTACGCCTATCAGCGCGCCGCCTCCGAAACACAGCAGTTGTCTTTTTGTCAGATTGAACATGACCTTGGTTTTCACCGCGTTCAAGTCCTTGGGTACAGGAACGTATGCCATTTATACCTCCTTTTCCGCAAGCTCTACATCGCTTGCTACTTCATTGCCCCATACATCCCACCCATCTGTTTTCTGTCTGGCAAATAGTTCAATGCGGGAAACATCGCCCATGAGCTGCACAATCCGCTCCCGCGCTTCCTGCGGTTTCTTGCTGTGTTCCTCAATGTGGGACATGATGACTTGATGCACGCCGGCAGAAACTCGTTTGGGATGCCCTTTGGTGGCAAGAATGCAAAACTCACAGTTACTCCGTGTCCAATATCCCATTCCCCAAAAAAGGCTGTCGGATAGTTTATTTTGCTTTACCCACACAAAGGCAATCGTCTTATAGGTGAATCCCCATTCCTTCAAGACGGAGAATCCGTCCAGCAAACAAGGGAGCGTGACCCACAAAAACAAGGCGCAATCCTTCTCGGCCAATTCCTGTACCGGTAAAGAACATATATCCGCATTTTCCATCGTCGGATAGTGACTTTCCGCACTGCGTCCGAGTCCTTTGGGAGAATAAACCTTGTACTTCCAGGGTGGGTCTGCATAGATGACGCTGTATTTTTTCATATGCGTCACCTCCGTCAGTGGGCATTGAACAGACTCTTTGAGAGACTGCCAGTTTTGAACAGCGTGAAGCACAGCAGCACCGTATAGCCCATGCAAGTCCAGATAGCTGCCGTTATATCCGTCTCTATCACGATGTTCTGAATCAGCACCGCATAGATCGCTACGCAGACGATGATGAGGAACCCCTGAAAACCGAGGGCAAACAGACTGCGCAGATAGTTCTGCCCCATCTGTCCCCATTCGCGGTTTGCCATGGTCGCCATGGGAACCGGGGCAAGCGAGGTCACGCAATAGATTTCGATCATTCTGCCGTAGCAGATGAGGAAAATGCAGACTCCCATGACCCACATGGAGATGCCAATAATAGAGGATTGCAGCCACAGCCCCAGCAGAGGCCCTATATCCATTTCCATGAGCCTTGCTTCAAAGTCTGCGATATTGTCTGCAAGCGCGATAGACGTATCCGACACGATAATGCCGGATGCACTGTTCACAACACTTTGGGCAACGTCAAATACACCCATCACAATATTCCATGTGTTCGTTACGATAAGCACGGCGCAGGCAGTCTTGAATATCCATTTGAAGAACATCCATGTGTCCACATCGTGCATGTTGTTTTTGTCCGTAATGAGCTGTATCAGCTCCAGCGTCATCACAAAGGCGAGGATCACACCGGCGATGGGCAGGATTACATTGTCCGAAAGATTTCGGATCATGTTGTAGATACCGCCGTTCCAGCCCTGGGGAGTAGCGCCTACCTGTCCGGCGATCTCCGCCACCTTACTGTTTACGTTGTCGAACATGCCGTTCACGTTATCCATGATGCCGCTGACAAGCACTTCTTTCAGCCATTCCGTGAATTTTTCCCATATCAAATCCAATAGGCTTTACCCTCCTTTCCCGCAGCACCCGCCCCGAGGGGCGAATGCCGCGCAGGATTTCATGTGTCAGATTAACCGAAGAGGCCGGAAAGCAGAGGAACGAGTACGACGCCGATCAGGGCTACGCCGCCGCCCGCCATGAGCTGCTTCATACCCTGGCTTTTTGCACCCGGGTTGTCGTTGCCGTAACCTTCGAGCAGGTTGATTGCACCCCAGATGCCGAGACCGGCACCGAGCGCGATGACGAGGGTCTGGAGAACCTCAACAGCAGAGTTGAAAAATGCCATAAATGATTTTGCCGGAATCATTGGGTTAGATCGGTCTGAAATCTCGCTACAAACAGCAAAAGCCGGAACGAAAGCTGCCATGCAGCCCCGATTCCGGCGTCTCCTTTCATTTATTTTTTGATGATTCGTTCCGACCATGCAAGCGAGGAGGTGTCTTTTATCCATGGTATATATGAAAAGCCGCCGCATTTACGGCGACGGGCTTGTGCGTTCAGACTTGGCCTGCGTCAAATACTTCGCAGACCTCATCTGCTTTCAGAACCAGCTTTGTAGAGAGATACTTCTCAATATCAAAGGCGTTCTTGGGGTTCGCATCCGAAAGATACTTGTAGTTAGGGTGTTTGGTGATGTCGTATTTATCCGACAGGAACGGGCGTACACCGCGAAGCTGCAAAATGCACTTGCCGCCGTCAAGAACGGCAAGCTCATCGATGGTGGCGAGGTCTTTCCCCAGCTTCTGATAGTTCAGACTGTGGGACACCTCACGTCCGCGGCTTTCTCCGGTGTTGAAGGTGTCTATCGTCTCTTTCCCCAGCGACTGGTTCAGCTCCTTTAATGTGGTTGGCTCCTTTCCTCCGAGAAAAATGGAACTGTCACAGTTGCCGATAATGGTGTCGGCATTATCCTTATACAAAGCCTTTAGCTGAGATTGCGCCTGCAACACAAGGCAGGCTGAGATCTCACGGCTTCGGATGGTCGCCATCAGCTTTTCGAGGTTCGGTATCTGGCCGATGTTGGCACATTCGTCAATCAGGCACCGCACATGAACCGGAAGTCTGCCTCCGTACACATCATCCGCCTTTTCGCAGAGCAGATTGAAAAGCTGGCTGTATATCATGGAGATCAGAAAGTTAAAGGTGCTGTCCGTATCAGACATAATAAGAAACAATGCCGTTTTGCGATCCCCAAGAGTATCCAGTTCCAGTTCGTCATAGCTCGTAATCTCACGAAGCTCCTGAATATCGAAGGGAGCAAGGCGAGCGCCGCAGGAAATGTTGATACTTTTCGCTGTCTTGCCCGCAGCCAGCTTATACTTCTTATACTGCCTAACCGCGAAATGATTCGGTTCTCGGCTTTCCAGCTCCTTGAAGGCTAAATCCACGTTATTCTCAAAGGTCTCATCATCCTCGCGTACCTCCATCGCGTTGATGAACTCAATGAGCGTTGCAAAATTTTGCTCTTCCTCGGGCGCTTCGTAGTGGATATATCCGATCAGAGCAGTATAGAGCAGTGTTTCGGCTTTCTGCCAGAAATCATCGCCGGATTTTCCATCTCCCTTTGTATTGGCGATGAGCGTTGTCACCAGCTTCAAAATATCCTTTTCACTGTGGATATACGCGAATGGGTTGTAGTGATGGGACTTTTTGAAGTTGATGGAATTGAAGATTTTTACCTTGTACCCGTTCCGTAGCATGAGTTTGCCGCACTCTACGGCGATGCTGCCTTTCGGGTCAGTAACGACATAGCTCGAATGAAGCTGCATCAGGTTGGGCTTGATGAAAAACCGCGTCTTACCGGAACCGGAGCCGCCCACCACAAGCACATTTTTGTTTCTTGCGTTGCGCGGATCTTTGGGCCGGTTCGACATCATCAAGCGTTCTGTCTGCGTCAGAATTACGTTGTTCCGGAACACCGGGTCTTCAAAAGGGGCAATGTCATCATGCGTCCCCCAACGGGCGCTTCCGTACTCCATATTTTTCCGAAATTTCCTGGCATTTTTTCCTTTTACATACACGATTATGCGGAGAATTACCGCAATGACAATGCCGGCGAGAAGATCAGTGATATAGAAGCTGGGAGCAATCGACTGAAACGCCTCTCGGAAGCCCTCCAGGACATGAAGAAACTTACCGGAAAAGTCCGAGCCCGGAGACAGCCGCCAGCCCTGCCCGACCTTGGTGGCGAGAAGGGCAATGAACACATACGGGATATTGAGGATAATGAGCTTCTTGATGTTGATCAGCTTTTTCATAGCTCCAGCCCCTTATCTTTGTTGCGAACCTTTGTCACGTCCTTTGCGATCTCCGGTGCACGAATCGCTCTGAGCATCTTGACAACAGACGGCTTTTCTTTGTTCTTCGCTTTCTGACCACTGTATTCGGTAAAGGCCGCAGTCAGAGCATCCGCGTCCCGCGCCTTGAAAAAAACGAGGTACTTGGGGATTTCGCCGGACTTGTCCTTTTTAATGGCATAATCCACACCGTATTTTCTCGCTACACGGTCAAAGCCCTTAATATTGCTTTCCGTGACTTCGATGTTGGACACACCCTGATTCTGCCCGATGAGCTGCTTTACCGTCTGCTTGCCGTGTGGCTTAACTTCCGCTTTGCCTTGCTTTTGAGCCTTGTGGCTCGCAAGATATTTTCCCACTGCCGCTTTCAGCTCTCTGCCGGTCAGCTTTACAGCGGAAATAACTAAGGTTACGGTTCTGTTTTCCACTTCCTCCTGCATGGAGCATCCCTCCCTTCATACAAAAATAGTTGAAACAGCATCAGCGCTCCTGACTTGGCGCAGATTTGCTTTTGCCGGAGGACTTGGCAGGCTCAGTGGGAAATGCCATGATCTTACTGCCCATCTTCAAAAAGGCTTCGGGCTGGTGGAATAATTTCTCATACTTCTTTTGCAGCTCCTTCGGGAGCGATGCAAAGTCCTCTTCGCCCAGACCGCAGATGAAGAACTTGCCGGCAACAATATCGTAAATATCTCCGGAATTATCCCGCAGGGCACGGTTCAGAGGCTTGCCCTCCAGCTTGGCTTCCTCTGCACAAAGCAGCGCCACCGGGTCTGCATAGGGATAAATTGCCTGTACATCACCGCCCACGGCTTTCTGCAAAGAGGCGAGATCGAATCCGATTCTCTCCATGTGCGGATACTGTCCCGGTTCTACCATGAGAACCTCAATGGTATTATCCGGCTCACGTTCTGCGGTGATTTCCTTACCGTCGTTGCTTTCAAACTCCACATCCACGAAATTATCTGCGTCCAGCACATGATCTCCGGCGCGCCACTGATCGTTTACCATCTGTTCGGCTTCTTCCGGGGAGGATGCTTCTACGGTTACTGTAAGTTTCAGGGTTTCGGTGATGGTCACATCAAATTCTTTCATGCGCTGTACCTCAATCGTCTGCTTCTTCCCGCAGAAAAGGAAAGATGAGCTCCGCTACCGCCTTCACCACGGCTTCGGCTTCCTCCGGGGACAGCTCGATGCTTTCGTCTGCCGCCTCGGGAGTATCCATGCTTTCCTCAAAATTATCGTCACAGATTCCGCAGTCCTCACAGCAGTCGCAGTGGATAATGATGTCACCGTTGATAGTGATGTTTACGTTCATAGGATAAACCTGCCTTTCTCAGCGCTCGTTCTGGCGCTGTCTTTTTTTCTGCCACTGTTCCAGCAGATTGATGATGGTCTCCTGCATTTGCAGGGGTGTGTAGTTGCGGGGGAAGTATTTACGGAGAATATCGTTACTCAGCGTAATGCGCGTCAGATCATCCTTTTTATCTTCGGACATGATACTGAACATAGCTTCCTGCGTACATTTGCCCTCACGACTGAGCTTCTTGAGCCGCTGCGCCTGAGAGAGCGACGGCGTGTTCTGCGAATAGTCCATGGCGTCAAGAAACTGCTTCTGTTCGTCATGGGTGAGATATGACAGCTCCACGGCGGGACTGAACGCGATCTCTTTGCTTTCAACCTTTTCCTGCACTTCGGGCAAAAGCTCGGTGAGGCGGATAAACCTTTGCACCTGACTCCGACTGGCGTTGGCATCATTTGCTACGATACTGACAGCCCACGAGGACTTCTCCCCAACTTGGGGAGAAGTTGAATCAGCTTGCAATTCAACCTTTTTTCCCTGATGTTTCAGCGCTTCCAGCTTCATCTTGTACGCCTGCGCCCGTTCCATGGGGCTGATGGTTTCTCTTTGCAGATTGCTGTCTACCATAAGGATCACCGCCTCATCGTCAGTAAGGTTGCGGACGATTGCCGGGATGGTTTTCAGCCCTGCAAGGTCTGCGGCATGAAGCCGTCTGTGTCCGGCTACCATTTCATACCCGCCCTCCGGCGCGGGTCGGATAATGGCGGGATTGAGAATACCGACCTGCATAATGCTGTCTATCGTCTGCTGCATCAGTTCATCATCCACCACCTTGAAAGGATGGTTTTTGAACGGACGAATCTCTGACAGCGGTATCTGCTGTACCTGCTCTTTGGATTCCTGTTTTGGCACGGTCATACCACCTCCTAAGTTTTTTGGATCACGCGCTTAAACTTCAAAGGGCTGTCAGATATAAACTGATTGATGAGTCTGCTTTCAGCCTTTGTTTCCGCATAAGCGGTAATCGTAATGGTTTTTCGGTTCCAGTCCAGCGTATAGCTGTCCGAAGCCACATTGGTTATATGATGCTCTGCCAGATAGTCCCGAAGCTCCTTCATGGCGTTCAGGTCATCCGACATAATCACATTGACATAGGTTCTGTCTTTGGAAAGCGCGTCGCTCAGCAGACAGGCAAGGGCACAGCCCACACCACCGGCCAATGCCACAACAAGCATGGCGGTATAGTTGTCCGCGGAAACAACACGCTTGGTGATCCAGAAATATATGAAATCGGATACTACTACGGCAATTCCCGCAAGCAGCCACCGACTTCTCTGGATCAATATGGTTTTTGTTGTACTGAGGGCATTGTCCATGACCTTTGCCATGAAAATGATCCCGAAATAGATGAAACTGCTCACACCGTTTCGTCACCTCCGATTACATTTCTGCTAATCTACCATGCACCACATACCGGGCATCCTGAAAGCTATATGCACAGGTGGACAGCGTTACAATGCGGTCTGTGGTGCTGATCGTCATGGCCTGCGGTACAAAATCTGACCTTTCGCTGATTTCCCATAGCCAATCCGCAAACTCCTGTCCTGTACTCCAATTCATGGCATAAGCATTGGAATCCATTGTCGTGGTATATCCGGAGAAGATTTCCAGACGATAGATTTTTGAGCCTGCCGTAAGATACATCACAGGATGTGCATCATAGTAGCTCTGCTCTGCGTAATTGATGAGGCTTGCAAACATGCTGCCGCTTGCCATGTGATGCCCGTAGATCAGAGTGTTATCGTCTGAAAAATCAAAGTCATTCTCGCAGTCTACAAACAGGCATCCGTTGCGGTTATACGTTCCGTCTGCCAGATGGGTCAGATAGTATTCGTTGTCCTCACCATGGCATACCGGGTAGTCGATCACCGTATCGGGGGAATAGAGCCAGCAGGTAATTTCGTCATTGATTTCCTGCACAGCTTCCATATCCACAATAGGCACGGCATTTTCTTCAAGCTCCCGGACGTTTTCTTCCTGAACAGGAGGAACCGGGATTTCTCCCGGTTCCTCCGTCTTGTGTTCTGCCGGAGCTGCAATTTGGGCAATGACTTCATAGGCATCGTCGCCCTCCTTGTACTCCTTTTCCGTACTGTAAATCTGCCAGCCATAAAAAGCCGCCGTTCCAAGACCCGCAAGGATCAGTAAAACAGCGGCAAAGCGGCCCAGCTTATTTCTTTTTCTTCTTTTTGTCATCCTGCTTACCCGTGCTGTAAAGGCAATAACCGCCTACACCGGCTGCCGCAAGTGCGATTGCCGCGATTGCAGCCCATTTACCCACAGTGGCATCGTCTCCGGTCTTCGGGCCATCTTTGGAGGGTGTTTTAGGCGTAGGAGTGGGTGTCGGAGTAGGCGTAGGAGTTGGAGTGGGAGTAGGTTCGGGGTCTTTTCCTTTTTCCTCCTTCTGGTTGGTCATAACAACAGATACCACTTTACCGTCCTCGGTAATGGAGAAGGGATATTTGGTATCGTCGATCTTATATCCGTCCGGAGCATCAAATTCCTGATAATAATACTTTCCGAACTCCAGCGTAAACTCACAGACGCCCTTCTTGTCCGTTCTGCCTTCCTTCATAACCGTCTTACCGTCAGAAGCATAGATTCTAAATCCTGCATCGGGAAGCAGCTTTTCGGTTTTGGCATCCACCTTGGAGATCACAAGCTTACCTGTGATCTTCGTGTTGGACATATCCACACTCAGCTTCTGCCCATTCTCATGGATCGTGAAGCTGTAAGGAGTATCATCCAGAACAAAGCCTTCCGGAGCTTCATACTCAAAAACGGTATATTCGCCGTATCGGAGTGCGAAGCTTACGGTTCCGTCCTTGCCGGTTTTCCCCTCTGCGACAGTCTTGCCATCCTTATCGCAGACACGGAATCCCGCACCGACGAGCTTTGCTCCGGTTGCCTTGTCCGTCTTGGAAATGGTGATCTGACCCATGATGACCTGATCGGCAAATCCGACTCCAGCTTTATTCTCGATCACAGCAATCTGACCGTCCTCGGTAATGGAGAAAGCATAACTGTTTTCATCCAGGAGGAAGCCTTCGGGCGCTTTTGTTTCCTTTACGATATACAGGCCGGAACGAAGACCATCCATACGGTAAACACCGTTCTCATATTCCTTCATGGTTCCGATCAACGAATCGGCGTTATCCAGCGCACCGTCGTGGTTGACATCCTTATACACGGCAAACTCCGCGCCTGCAAGGTGGTTTTCGGGATACTCCTTGTCCACCTTCGTAAGCTCAACGCTGCCGATGATCGGATAGTTGATTACTTTCAGTCCAATGACCTGACCTGCGTAGGTGATGGACACGAAATGGCGGGCATCGGAAAGGACATAACTTTCCGGCGCTTTCAGCTCGACAACAAGGTAATCTCCGTATGGAACATTTTCAAACGCAAAGTTGCCATCCTCACCGGAGGTCACGGTAGTAATGGCATGAGCCTCATCCAGTTTCATGGTGCCCTCTGCGAAGATACCAAACACAGCACCCGCCAGTCCGTATTCTTCTCCGTCTGCAACGACATCATTGATCTTATAGCCCTCGATGCGGCCATACTTGATGGTGTTTTCAATAGTCCCGTCGCTCAAATCAAGCATCTGAACTTCGGTCTCCTGACCGCAGTAGCTGAACTCCACCTCATAGACGGTTTCATTCAGACTGTAATGGGGATCGGTGGTAAGCTCCTTGACATAGTAGCTGCCAAACGGCAGATCGGACTTAAAGGTGATGTTTCCTGCTTCATCCGCAAACGCGATCTCCATGAGACCGTCGGCAGGAATTACGCTGCCATCCGCAGCCGTAATATCGTTCTTCGCGTAAAGCCCGAAGGACACAACCGTGATTTCACCGTTCATGCCAATGCCATAGATTTCATTCTGCTCCATGGTCTTTTCTGCGGAAAGCTGAAGCTTCTGTCTGTTATTGACAAAGCCCGTGGAAGCAGATGTTACGCTGACTTCCTGCCCAGCGTAGGTCAGCTCAACGAGCTGTGCTTCCTGATTCAGAGCAAAACCCTCCGGTGCATTTGTCTCGACAACGCGGTATTTTCCAAGATACAGCTCGCCGGTTTCGGCAATTCCGTTTTCATCCGTGGTAATCTCAGCTACAACCGTCCCGGCCTCTGCGCGCAGGGTGCCGTCTCCGGTGTAGATATTCTCATCTGCAATTACCTGATAGCTTGCACCTGCCAGATTACGAAGCTCATATACAGCGGAATAGATCGGGTTGATAATACCCCAGGTGCCTTCCTTATCTACGACGCCTTCCTCGCCGGTGACATTCACGCTCGCAAAGACTTCGCCGGACTTTGTAATGGAGATTTTGCCTTTCTGTGCCATGTCATAGGCTGTGACTGTAATCACGCAAAGACCTTCCAGATCTTCATTCTCGGAAGAAGTAACGGTAAAGTCGATGGGTGTACTGTTGAGAACATACCCGTATGGTGCCTGCACCTCGACAAGCTGGTAACTGCCGGCACTCAGCTTCTGCGGAGTGATGAGGTATCCGTCTTCGCTCACATAGAAGGTATCAATGGTGGTCAAAGTCGGGTAGGTATAGCTCATGGTGATCTTATCGCCGTTACCGTCATAGATTTCAAACCCGGCTCCAGTAAGAGGGATAGCGTTTCCGGTTTCGGCATCCGCTTTCACGACCTTGATATACGCCGTATAAGGGGCGTTGTTAATCAGGAAGCGGTAAGTCTTTCCGTTTTCGCTGATGAACACGGTAAAGTCCTTCATAAATTCCGTATCCGGATTGCCTGCCGTCTGATGAACAGTATAGAGGCCATAAGGCAGCTCCTTTGTCTGGGCAAAGCCGTTTTCATCGCAGATCAAGTTGTCTCGCTCGGATTCCTTCGCGTTCTCATAGCTTCCTGCGGAGGTCAGATAAACCTCAAAGGCCGCACCGACCTCAGGTGTTTCAATCTGCGTGGAGCCGTCATCGCTATGCTTGATGATAGAGATATTTCCCTTAATGACCTGCTCATAAGAGTTCAGGGCAGGAGCATGGTTCAATTCGATCTCATAATTCTCAGGCTCTGCGCCGACATGATATTCCGTCTCATCTAAACGATAACCCTCAGAGGGGGTGATCTCCTTAATGATCCAGTTATCGCCGCAGACGAAATAATCTGTCGTGAAGCTTCCGGCAGCGTCTGTCATATACTCCTTGACCAGCGTGCCATCCTGATAAAGCCCGTACACGGCTCCGGCAAGCGTGGCGTCTCCCTGCGCCGCACCTGTTTCAGCGTCGCTCTTAACTACCGTCACATCAAACTTTTTGAGCACATTATTGACGGTTGCTCCGGTCATATCCTTCCAGGTTACGGTGACATTCTGATCTTCCGGAATGACATAGCGGACGGCGGTATCCACTTCTTCAAGCGTATATCCGCCCACACCTGCGATCAGGACATCATTGAATGTTGCTACGCCGGTACTGTCGGTTGTGGCGTAAAGGTCAACTACAGACCCGGATGCACTGACACCGGACAGGCGGAACTTCATGCCCTCGGCAAAGCCGTCTTCGGAAGTCTTGGATACGGAAAGGCTGCCGCGTTTCAGCGTGTTATTAAAGGTGACGGTTGCAGTCTCGCCGGAAACGATAGTCACGTTTTTTGCTTCCTGGGGCTCGTAATAGCTTGCGGGAGCCTCAGAAATTGTATACGTTCCGGGAACAAGCCCTTCAAGGGAAACCATGCCGTCCCGACCGCTTGTAACGACCTTGTTATAGCCGCTGCCGGTGATCGTAAACTCGATACCGTCCACAATGCTGTCCTCGCTGTTTTTCACCAGCTTGAGAGTGCCGCCGACCGTGGAGACCTTAAAGCTTGCAGACACATCTCCGACCCTTGTCATGCCGACAACAATATCCTGCAAGCTGGGGCTTCCGTAGGAAACCAGAACCGCACTGGCAGAGATATTCGATGATTTCTGCACTGTAATGGTGGGCTCTGCGTCAAGATAGGAGTCACAGGTCAGCGTAAGAGTGTTGCCGGACTTACTGATCTTCACATTGCTGTCCGAGCTCATCACGGAAAAGCTGCCGAGAACACCGTTACTGTCGTTCAGAGATACGACGTAATTTCCGTTCTCATAGCTCATCTCATAGGTTCTGCCGTTTGCGAAGCTCGGAGTGACATCCCAATTCCGGATAGCCTGAGCAATGGCATTGTAGCTGGCTGCCACCTCCGCATTTGCGCCGTTCTTACAGAAGGCATTGTAAATGCAGTTATCCAGCAGAGCATAGGAAGCGGCGTCTCGATACCCGCACACAAACTCCCACACGATCATCTGCGTGGCCAGATGCTTTGCATCGCCTGAGCCGATCAGCCCACCGGCATTGCCCGGTTTGCCAAAGGCAAGCGCCATCTTAATGGCTTCCTGCTTTGTGTAGCCCAGACTGTTCCAAGCTTCCGCGGCGTTTTCGGTTAAGACATCGCCGGTCAGAAGATGTTCGCCCGGTTCGATGCAATAGGCTTCCTCACCGTCCGCATAAATCTGGACTGCCGGATGCCCGGCACCGCCGTTTACAGCATGGGTTCCCACAAAAGTGTCCTGATACATGATCTGCGAGCCATCCGACTGATACAGATACGCAAACGTGACCGTAACACTCGATCCGGCTGCAAAGGCACTGACAGGAAGCAGCCCGACCAGCATCAGCAAGCTGAGTGCCGCGGCAAGGAGCTTTCTGCCTTTTCCTTTGATTGTTTTCAAATCGCGTTCCTCCTTTGATTTTGTTCTGAAAATGCCAAAAGCCGCAGGCGTGAGCCTACGGCTTAAATGAGTCCCTCTGACATATCATGGCTGACAAGACTTCGGTAGTAGTTCCCGATGGTCAAAGGGGCGTTATACAGGGTCGCTAACAGATACTGTCGCATATTGCGGATACGAGTGGTGTTTTCTTTCAGCCCTCCCATGACGAAACGGATGTGCTCGCTGTCCAGCTTGAGGAACTGGCTTCTGACCACCTCTGCGGGCTTGTCGTCTCCGGAGATACGGACAGTAGGTTTGGTGGTACAGACCACATCGACCATGAGCTCAAGGATTTCAGAGAGGATGTCCTTGTCATACGGGTAGTTACAAAGGAGCGTATCATACGAGACGTTCTCCATAATGAGGTCTTTATATTGCTGTCTCTGATCCGCTTCGCTTCTTTTCGGTTCCCGCGTGTGATCCTCTCTGAACGAAGTGAAGAGAAAGGACTCAGTATCACTAAATTCAGTATTATTATTCTCAGTATTATTAGCGTGTGATTTTAATGATTCTTGAGATGTGATTTTCACACTTCCAGAATCATGATTTTCACATTTCTTGAAATGTGATTCTGAGGGGGTAACGAAGTTCTTAACATAGATGAGATTGGGCTTGCCGAGTCCCTGCCGCTTACGCTCAATGAGACTGCATTTGCTTTCCAGCTCATACAGGAGCTTTGCGGTTTTCTGATTGGCACAGCCCATGGATGTCATAATGTCCTCGACGGAGAAGATGATATATACCCGGCCTTCTTCATCCAGCCATCCGTTTCTTGCCGACAGGCTCATACGGTCAAGGAGCAGACCATACAGCACTTTGGCTTCTGCGGAAATGCTCTTGAAGCGTTCCTCTGTAAACAGCACCTTTGGGATGCGGTAGAAGGAAAACTGATCCGCTTCTGCGCCGTAGAAGTAATCATACATGGGGACTGTCACGCTCCTTTGGAAGCCCTACGTCGCGCATGACTTCTTTGGTACACCACCCAATGCAGGGAGAATCCCGCCCATAGGGACAGCCCGTACATTCTGAATCCGGAGCTGTCTCTTCGCTATCTTTGGCATATACCTGTTCTATACCGTTTCGTCTTGCGGGCTTTTGCTCTACGGGGCAGCAGCATCCATCCGGATATGTGCAGCCCTTTTTCTTGCCCTTCCAGTACAGGCAATACTGGCAGTCATACACGTTATAGTCCCACGACTTTCCATACGCTTTCACATAAACACCTCCTTCGCCCGCGTCAGGGCATGAAAAAAGCGCGTCTGCCAACCCAAGCGTCACTTTGGGTAACAGACGCGCTATGTACGGTTATTGCTTTCTATTGAAAAAGGCTCAAAAACGCTGTATTTTCAACGTTTTTTGAGCCTTTAGTTTTTTAGTCCTATTATTACAGGAGCGTCTTTCACAATGACGCAGTTGACGTGACCGGCCTCAATATCCGAGAGCATCTGCTGAAAGCCCGGACGGTGGAAGTTTGTCCCCGTCGCGCCGTTGTCGATGTAGGTATCGTACACGCTGATCTCCGGGTACTGCTCCAGATAGCGGGCAATAATCATCTGCTGGGTTTCAATGGATACGCTGTGCGTGTGGGTATCCTCCACCGAAAGGCGGACATAGATCGCGGCACGGCAAGCGGCGTCGGCCTCCTGCACGGCTACCGCAGCCGTTTCTTTTCTGCTCTTTCTTGCCATGCTCAACCCACCTTTCTCTGTTCGTAATCTTTCTGCTGCGCAGCCAGCGCCAGAAGCTGCAACGCCTTTTTATATTCGTCCTCATGGGTAAAGGTAATATCCAGCTCCTTTTTCCCACGGACGCGGATGCTCTGTACCATGTGAATGAGCGCCCTGCGATCTAAGGTTTCCAGCGTGGAGAACTGCGTAAACTGTGAAATCCAGCGGTTGCGCTCACTCCGGTTTTCCAAAACCTCCGTGAGTTTTTCCTTGAGAACGCGGACGCTTTCGCGGATGTCCTCGGCCTGCTTGGTGTACTTTGCCTTATAGGAAGCGTATTCTTCCTTGGTAAGCATACCTCCCACAAGGCTCTCATAAAGCCGTGCCTTGAACTCCAGCACCTGCTCCAACCGGCGCTCGTTGTCGGTGATGTGGTCGCTGTATTCCTTGGCAAGCGCCTGATTGATGCTGGACTGGTCAATGCCGGTCAGCAGCGCCTCCAGAGAAGCAATATTGCCGATATAGGCTTTCAGGCTGTCCCGCACACAGTCGATCAGGCTGCTTTCTTTCAGCATGACCGGATGGGCGCAGCCCTTTTTCTTGCCGGTGGGACAATAATAGTAGTGGTACTCCTTGCCGTTTGCACGGTTGGTCTTGCGGGTCATGCGGCTTCCGCAGCACCCGCAGATCAGAATACCGGAGAACAGGTACACCGTGTCCTCGTTGGGAGAAGTGCGGGTATCCAGCCCCTTGATGCGCTGCACCAGCTCAAAATCCTGACGGGCGATCAGCGCTTCATGGGCATCCGGAACACGCACCCACTCGGAGGCGGGGCGCTGCTCCATCTGCTTGATCTTGTAATGCGGCGTACCCTGTTTGCCCTGCACCAGCGTTCCGGTATAGGTTTCATCCTGCAAGATGCGGATGATGGTGGTAGCCGACCATTTGCAGTCAGTCTTGTCCGCATAGCCCTTTTTCGCGTAGGGCAGGCCGTTGTTCTTCTTGTAAGCCAGCGGGGAGAGAATACCCAGCCGGTTCAGCTCTGATGCGATCTTGGAGGCGCTTGCGCCCTCCAGCCGCATACGGAAGATGTCGCAGACAACGCGGGCGGCGTAGGGGTCAGGGACGAGCAAATTCTTGTTGTCCTCGGCTTTCATGTAGCCGTACACCGGGAACGCGCCGACGAAATCGCCATTGCGCCGCTTCACGTCCAGAGAAGAACGGGTCTTGATGGAAATGTCCCGGCAGTAGGCTTCATTCATAATGTTCTTGACCGATACGGTCAGATCATCGCCGCTGTCGTGGGCGGTGTCGATGCTGTCGGTGATGGCAATGAAGCGCACCCCGTAGGCCGGGAATACCCGGCGCAGATACCGGCCAGTTTCGATGTACTCGCGCCCCAGCCGGGAGAGGTCTTTTACAATGACGCAGTTGATGTTGCCATCGGTGACATCCTGCATCATTTCCTTGAACGCGGGGCGGTCAAAGATGATGCCGCTGTATCCATCGTCGATCTTTTCGGAAACGACCTCAATATCCGGGTTGTGCTCCACAAAGTTTTCAATGAGCTTGCGCTGATTGGAAACGCTGTCGCTTTCGCTGGAATGATCGTCGGTGTAGGACAGGCGGATGTAAGCGGTAGCTTTGTATTTAGGCATGAAAAAGCACTCCTTTCTCCCGGACTGCTCCCGCATGAAAAGAGTGGTTATCTGGCTATTAGGTTTTCATCCTTTTCCACACCGATCATAGCACTCTCTGCGGAAAAAAGCGAGGATGTCGCTCAGCGCAAAATGCCTTGCAGACATTCCTCCAACGTAACGCCGTTCCCGGCAAAGCAGGCGTTTACCACGAAATCGCCGCAGCGGAAGCGGTAAGGATTTTTGATCTGGCGGATAAAGGCGGCAATGCGTTCTTCCTTGGGAAGATTTTTGTCTACGGATACATCCCGGATGTCCACCAGTTCATCCGTGTGGATTTGGGTTTCGTTTGGCGTCGGCTGCATCATGGCGATCTCCTTTCTCGGTTTGGTGGGTTTCCTCAAGGTCACATGAATGCGCTGACGGGAAAGGCCGTCAGCGCATGGTATCTGACTTTGAGAGGCGGCTGCGCGGGCAGAATTGGAGCCACATAACATAATGGCGAATACCGGCGCAGCTGCTCTGCTTGTCCATTTGAGAAGAACTATCCTATTTGCCACGCGCCCCGGATAGTGGGCATGATGCAGGCCGCCCTTGGCAGGGCTGTCATAACTCCACGATACCGCTGCCTCAAAGAGCTGGCGCATACCGCAGGGTTCCCCCTCAAGTCTGTGGGAGGGCGTGAGCAAGTTTCATTATCCGCCGCGCTGTCATCGCGCCCGATTTGCCGAATCGGGTCTAAGGCTGCGTAGATCGCTCGGATGGCTTTTCCGGAATCACCTCCTTGAAGCCATCGTCGTGGCGGCGCACCTTATGCCGCTATCACGCGGGTTTTGTGCCTGCATCATGGTCTATTCAGTTTTCAACGTTCAACGAAAGGCTTCGTGGAGAATGTCCCTTCACCTATCGCCGATTTTGGGCCACTTTTGCACCCTGTTTTCAGCAATCAGGGAAAAGTTTTTTCATTTTCTTCATCGCCGCGCCGATGCTCTTGGAAATATTCTGATGGCTGACACCCTCGGCTGCGCCAATCTCATCAACCGTCATCCCATCCACGAAATACATCCACACCCTGCGGAACTGCGTATCCGTCAGGTGCTTCCGAATCTGCGTGACCTTTCTGACGCTGCGGTGGATTGCCTCTGCCCGGTCATGCGCCTGCTCCATGCAGACATCCACGGCAGGAATGGAGGCCGCTTCCTCGGATAGCTCATCCAGCGCAAGCGTGTGATTGGCATAGACGTGAGCTTCCTTTTCGGAGGCGTGATAGTCCTCGTCCGACAGGGCTTTCCATTTCAGAAATTCTTTCTCGCTGGCAAAGTCCTCGCGGGTCAGGCGGACGATGGCTTCGTTGGCATCCATGTAAACGATAGCGTTGGGGTCTTTCTTGTTCAGC
>ENA-UONS01000257-UONS01000257.1-human-gut-metagenome-genome-assembly--contig:-CS19-NODE-257-length-67109-cov-6.962791_pt1 | contig 67109 bp, 81 predicted proteins | sample MGYA00242458_ERZ724005 | MGnify/ENA metagenome assembly ERZ724005
AAGTCAGAACTGAAATTACTACACCTGAAAACTATAAGCATATCAGACTATTAAAAGATTTAAGTTAGATATTTTATTATGATAGAAAATAGAGTATCAGCAGGCAGATTTTGTATTAATCAAGTTAAGTGTGAGTACTGAGAAATCAGTATTTTCATATATTTTTCAAGGAGGTTAGAAAAATGACAGAAGATTTTATCGGTAAAAACGGCAGATTAGAAGAAGAGTTTGTTGCAGCTGCAAACAGCAGCCTTAAAGAGGTCGCTTTTGAAAATTTTGAAGCGCGTGCTGCTAAAGAAAAGCCTTATCTTGTAGAAGGGTTGAAAAAATTGAAGGCGGCAATGGGTGAAGCTGACTTTGATAAATACATCAATACGGCTGAAAATATTAATATCAGCGGAAATTCTATGCTGCTTTTAGTAGCGGAAGAAAAAGTTAGGACGATTTTATTAGGTAAATGGCTGGCTGATATTAAAAATGCCTTTGGTGTCGAAAATCTGCGTATTGTAGGTGGTGCACGCAGCGGCTTAGATGCTTATTAAAAGATAAAAAATAAAAATCCGGTCAGCTTTTTCTGACCGGATTTACTTTTATCTCTTCAATTATTATTGCGGCGGGCATCCTGCTGACGCTGCAGATCGCGTGTACGTTCTAACTGGCTATCGGCAGTACGGTCGATACGTCGTTCCGTACGTCTGTGATTAATGGTAGTGCGGCGGCTGGCACGTGGTTCCTGAACACGTACTACAGGAGGTGCGGGAGTACGTACTGATGGCTGTGCCGGTTGCTGGACAGCCGGTGTGTTTGCTGCAGGTGGTGGAGTAGGCTGTGCCGCATGTATAACAGCTGCTGGAAGCAGCAATAGCATTAAGATGGCAAATGCTCTTTTTAACATAAAATCATCTCCTTTATATTTTTAGTATACCAGTAAATTTTGTCAAAATAATGGTCTTTTACAAAATTGTCGGAGAAATTTTGCAAGTAGTATGTTACAATTATAAATCCGGAGGGAAAATAATGAAGAAAATAGCTGTATTAAGATGTTTGCGCGTCAGCGCTTCCTGTGCCGGCAGTGGCTGTCTGCGGGCAATGAACGAAAAAACTGGTGCCTTTGCCTGCTATGATGCTGATGAGCCTTTGCAGGCGGTTGCTTTTTGGACCTGCAATGGCTGCGGTGAAAACAGATTGCCTAATCAGGAAGGTGTGCGCAAAAAAATTGAGCGCATGAAAAAACTGATGCCTGATGCTGTACACCTGAGTAACTGTACCATGCCCAAGGATGAAGCTGGCAACAGAAAGCTGTGTCCGGTTATTGCTGATATTGCTGCCGAACTGGAAGCAGCTGGTATTAAGATAGTACACGGAACTCACTGATAAGGCCGCAACAGGAAAATTAAAATTACTGGCAGAGTTGCTTTGCCAGTAATTTTTTTTTATGCTAAAATATAATATCAAGTATAAAAGCATTTATGCGGAAAGGAGGCAGTAATGGCAGCAAAGATTATTATAGGCGTCAGTGAAGGCGAAACCAGGATGGGCTTGGTAGAAGACGGACGCCTGATGGAATATATGGTTGAACGTGCGGAGGATAATCACCTGGTAGGAAGCATCTACAAGGGCAGAGTCTGCAACGTGGTACGCGGTATACAGGCAGCTTTTGTCGATATAGGACTGGAGCAGAATGCTTTTCTGTATCTGGGCGATAAAATGGATGTTACGGAAGGGCAGAGTCTGCTGGTGCAGATTTCCAAGGATGCACGCGGTACCAAAGGGCCCACTGCTGTGAGGGAGATAACCCTGCCGGGTAAGTACGTGGTCTTACTGCCCCACGCATCTTATATAGGTATATCACGAAAGATTACCGATAAGGAAGAACGAGAACGTTTAAACAAGATATGTGATGCGGCTCGTCCGCAGGAGATGGGAATTGTAGTTAGGACTGCAGCTGCCGGAGTATCGGAAGAACTGCTGGCGGCAGATATTGCTGAACTGTCTGCCGGCTGGAAGATTCTGACAGCACGGGAAAAAGTTGCCAAAGCTCCGGCGCTGCTGCGGCGAGAGCTCGATTTACCAGTACGTATAGTTCGTGATTATCTGCGCAGCGATCTGCAGGAAATCTGCATTGATAATCTGCAGGTATATAAAAGAGTTGAGGAGCTGCTGCAGTGCATGCCGCAGGCTCAGTCAATCAAGCTGACGCTTTATCAGGGCCTGGAAGATATTTTTGCCTATAACAGGCTGACGGAAGATATCGCGGCGATTTCAGACAGACAGGTACCGCTGCCAAGCGGCGGTTATCTTGTTATTGACTATACGGAAGCGATGACCGTTATTGATGTTAACAGCGGCAAGTTCAGCGGACGTGAAAGTCTGGAAGAAACCATTATGGAGATTAACCGACAGGCAGCCAAAGAAATAGCTCGTCAGCTGCGGCTGCGCGATATCGGCGGTATTATCGTAGTAGATTTTATTGATATGCACACTGAAGAGCATAAGGCAGAAATCCTTGCAGCTCTGCAAAAGTCATTGAGTGGCGACAGGATGCATCCGCGTGTACAGGAAATTACGCTGCTTAATTTGGTGGAGCTGACGCGTAAAAAGTCCAGGCAGAACCTGTCTTCTGTATTATATACACCTTGTCCTGTCTGCAGCGGCAGCGGCAGAGTGCAGAGCAGAGAAACTTTAGCGTTTGAAATCAAACGCAGGCTGCGCAGCCTGCTCAAACGCCGCAGCAGTTCAAAAAATCTGCTGATAACAGCAAATCCCTGGCTGGCTGAATGGCTGCGTCTGCGTGATTTGAAGCAGTGGGAGCGCGAGCTGGCCTGCAGGTTGAAGATTGAAGCTGATGCTTCTTTGCAGATAGAATCTTTTATGATTCTTGACAATAATCTTGTTGACAAATAATTTTATGCAGGGTAAAATATACCAGTATGGACTGTGAGTAGTCCGTCCCCAACCGCGCAGAGAGGTCCCGTAAACTCTGAAAGCAGAGTACCGTATTTGGCGAGTCTATCATAAGGGAGGTGCAATAGATGTACGCAATTATCAAAACCGGCGGTAAACAATACCGTGTAAGCGAAGGCGAAACCCTGCAAGTTGAAAAACTGAATGCAGAAGTTGGTGCTGAAGTTGTTTTTGAAGACGTTCTCACCGTAGTTAACGATGCTGATGTTAAAATCGGCACTCCGGTTGTAGCTGGTGCGAAAGTTGTAGCTAAAGTTGTTGAACACGGCAAAGCTGACAAAATCTTCGTTTTCAAATACAAAGCAAAATCCAACTATCGTAAACGCCAAGGTCATCGTCAACCGTTCACCACTGTTGAAATCGCTAAAATCGAAGCTTAATAGCAATGATTACTGTTGATTTGTACAGGAACGAACAGGGCCTTATTACGAGATATCAGGTCAGCGGTCACGCCGGCTATGCAGAAGCAGGGCAGGATATTATCTGCAGTGCTGTATCTGCTCTTACTCAGGCTCCTGTGATGGGACTGGAACGATATTTGAAATTAAAACCGTCATATACGTTCAATGAAGATGACGGTATATTAAAGGTAGCATTGAACAGTGCACCTGACGACCTGACACAGGCAATACTGGAAACTATGCTCTGTGGGCTTGATTCCATTGCTCGTCAGTGTCCGCAATATGTTCGGATTAAAGAACATAGGAGGTGAAAGTAATGTTTGAAATTATTCTGCAGCTTCATGCACATAAAAAAGGTACTGGTAGCTCCCACAACGGTCGTGATTCCAACGCTCAACGTCTGGGCACTAAAGCTCATGACAGCCAGCTGGTTACCGCAGGCAGCATCATCGTACGTCAACGTGGTACCAAATTCCATCCCGGCAACAATGTAGGCATGGGTAAAGATTACACCATCTATGCTAAAGTTGAAGGTCGTGTAAAATTTGAACGCAAAGGCCGTGATAAACGTCAAATCAGCGTATATCCGGTTGCTGAAGAAGCGGCTATGTAATAGTCAGCCCCGCATCGTAAGATGCGGGGTTTTCTTGTTTTCAGCTGAAAATATATACAATTCTTTCACAGAAAAAATTTGCTTATTGTGCTAAACTTTATGTAAACAATAATAAACTTACGCGAAAGGGCTGAAATATATGTTAGAGATTGGTACGCAAGCACCTGCTTTTACATTGCAGGATAAAGACGGTAAAGAAGTAAGCCTGAAGGATTTTCTGGGAAAGAAGGTCGTACTTTATTTTTATCCCAAGGATTCTACACCGGGATGCACTCGTCAGGCACAGGCATTTCGTGATGCTTTTGCGGAATACGCAGCTTTGGGAGCAGTAATTATTGGTATTAGTAAGGACAGCGTTAAATCGCATTTTAATTTTGCTGCCAAAAATGAACTGCCTTTCCTGCTTTTGTCCGATCCGGAACTGCAGGCTATTCAGGCTTATAATGTATGGCAGGAAAAAAAGCTGTACGGAAAGGTAAGCATGGGTGTGGTGCGTTCCACCTATGTAATTGATGAGCAGGGAGTGATAGAGGCTGCCTGGACTAAGGTAAAACCGGAGGCTAATGTTGCAGATGTCCTTGGATATCTGCGGGAAGGATGCAGCTGTGGAGAATAAGACAATTTTTTTGCCTTATGCCTCTGTCTTAGCCGCCGCCTATTACCTTTTGCCCCTGTTGATGAATGATACAGGTTCAGCTATGTTTATTCTGCTGGCCTGTATGCCTTTGATTGTTTTTTTCAGCAGCTTTATGTGCTGCCGCAGACATCGTTTTCAATGGGTAATGATCGTGTTGACGGTTGTTCTGTTCCTGCCCAGTATGTATTTTTATTTTAACGCTACCGCTTTTGGATACAGCGTATTTTATGCCATTGTATCGGCAGCAGGCTGTTTTGCGGGAGAGTTTCTCAGCTAAATAAAAAAGCAGTTTGAAAGCATTGCTTTCAAACTGCTTTTCTTTTTCTGTCAGCGTGCCAGTCTGTAAATATTTTCCATATCTTCCAAAGTAAGTTTCTTTACTGCGCCGATAGTACGGGTGTTATTAAAGCTGCATTTATAAGCAAGTTCTTTAATTTCTGCCTCATGCAGCTCGATACCTGCCTGGCTGATGGAGGTAGGCATGCCGATGCTGCGGAAGAAATCTTCCAGTGCAGCTATGCCTTCCAGAGCGGTTGCTTCCGGGTTACGAAAATTGTTAGGTACACCCATTACATTAACTGCAAACTGTACAAAACGAGAGAGGTTATCGCGATATACATAACGTGCCCAGGTACCCCAGACAGCTGCCAGACCTGCGCCGTGAGCAATATCATAAATACCGCTCAGCTCATGTTCCAGCTGGTGGCAGGACCAGTCGCCAAAGCTGCGGTCGCCAGTTGTGTCATTATGGGAAAGAGTGCCGCACCACATAATTTCAGCGCGTGCATCATAATTGTGAGGATCTTTAAGTGCGATTTTTACATTACGCATTACATCGCGCATCAATTGCTCGCTCATTCTGTCGATAATATCCAGCTGACAGGTTTCTGCAGCGGTAAAATAACGTTCCATACTGTGAACGATGATATCTGTACAGCCGCTGGCAGTCTGATATGCCGGCAGGGTATAGGTAAGTTCAGGATTCATTACGGCAAATTTGCAGAAGGAGTATTCTGACTGCAGGTTACGTTTGAGCCATCCTTCTTCGTTGGTAACAACAGAAGAAGTACTCATTTCACTGCCTGCGGCTGCAATGGTCAATACGGTACCGATAGGAGCACAGCCGGTAGGACGTTTTTTGCCCATGTAATAATCCCACAGTTCGCCTTCATTTACCAGTCCGTAGCCGATGCCTTTGGCGCTGTCGATAACGCTGCCGCCGCCTACGGCTAAGATGAAGTCGGCGCCTTCTTTACGGCATAATTCTACGCCTTCTTTAATTTTAGACAGACGCGGATTGGGAACTACACCGCCTAAAAGTACATATTCCAGACCTGCTTTGCGCAGACTGTCGCAGATGCGGTCCAGCAAGCCGGATTTTTGGGCGCTGCTGCCGCCGAAATGTATTAATACTTTATGTGCGCCCCATGCTTTGCACAGAGAGCCAACTTGTTTTTCTGTATCTTTGCCAAAGATAACTTGTGTAGGTGCATGATATTTGAAAAAATCCATTTAACTTCCTCCTGTCTAAAATAAAATGTGACTGTTTCTATATTAAATTTTAGCATGGCAGATATCCCTTGTAAATATTAACCAATATTTGATATAATAAATATCAATAGAGGATTATTATTCGATTAGGAGTGATATAGTGATGAAATATTTACTGGCTTTGTGCATTGTTGTAGGCGGACTTTTCTTTTTTATGCAGCATGGCAGTACTAAAGAGCTTGTACAGTATGCTGAACTGGAAAAGAAACTGGCAGCGCAGGCTGATTTTGTTTTGCTGGATGTAAGAACTCAGGAGGAGTATAACGAAGGACATATTCCTGGTGCAGTATTGCTGCCTTATGACAGAATTGCCGCAGCAGCTGCAGTTACTCTGCCTGATAAGTCTAAAGAGATCATTGTTTACTGCCGCAGCGGCCGCCGCAGTGCTATTGCAGCGGAAACACTTGGTAAACTTGGCTATACTAATGTTGCGGATTTTGGCGGTATCAGCCGCTGGAAGGGTCAGCTGGAAAAATAATCTGCTCTGAAAGGGGTGTTACAATGTATTATGCAGCTTGCTTTGGTGATTCTTTAATACAGGGTTTCCCTTTTGGTGCAAGACATTCGTGGACAGCGGCAGCAGAAAGTGTTGGCAGGATGCGCCTGCTAAACTATGGTTTGTGCGGCGACTGCTGTGATGATATACTGCTGCGTCTGAAAAATACCATGCTGCCGGAATATGTTAAGCATATTATTTTTTTAGGTGGTGCTAATGATTTGCTGCAAATGCGTCCTCAGCGCTTTATTTTAGAGGATTTAAACAAGATCTGCACTTGGTGTGAGGAGCATGGCTATCAGCTGTGCATAGTCTTGCCTTTAATAAGCAGCGAATCTGAACTGAATGTTCATTTGGAAGCTTTGAAACAGGCTATCCAGGAACAGTTTGCAGAGCGGGTTAAGCTGCTTGATTTGCAGCCGGCGTTGGGACTGACGCAAAATGAGCGTAAGCAATCTTATTTAGATGGTGTACATCCTACTGCTGCTGCCTATAAAGCTATTGGGATTTATGCTGAGCCGCTGCTGGAAGAGTGGCTGCGCAGCAGTACTGATAAATAAAAATACCGCAGCAGAATTTTCTGCTGCGGTATTTTTTATGCTTTATTTTTAATTCCTAGAAGCTGCGGTGGCAGCTGTGCCAGCATGATGGCGGCAAAAACCAGTAAACAGCCAAAGATTTCGCGCATGGTTAAAATCTGATTGAGGATAAGCCAGCCGCTGAGTACGGCAAAAACTGATTCCAGGCTCAGCAATATTGTAGCAAGTACTACATTTACTCTTGTCTGACCGATAATCTGCAGGGTGTAAGCAATGCCGCTGGACATAATACCGGCATAGCAGATGGGCAAAAGTGCCAGTTCTACCTGCTGCAGCGTGGGCTTTTCAAAAATGAACATGAGAATAAAATTGACAACAGTACAGGTGGCAAACTGGAAAAAGGAAAGTCTGACGCCGTCTACGCCCTGGGCAAAATGTTCTACGCTAAGGATATGCATAGCGAAGAAAAAGGCACTGCCTAAAATAAACATATCCCCTTTGTTAATGGAGAAGCTTTCGTTAAGACAGATGAAATACATACCTACCGAAGCAACTGCTACGCTGATCCATTGCAGGATATTAACTGTACGTCCAAAAACAAAACGGCCTAAAAGAGGTACGATAACAATATACAGAGAAGTGATAAAGCCGCCTTTACCGACAGAGGTGTACATCATACCGGTCTGCTGAAACAGAGAGTCTATGGTCAGTACCAGGCCGCAGATAATGCCGCCCCGCCAGAGCTTTTTGCGTTCTGCCGGGTCGTCCGTACCCCAAAAACTGCATTTTTTACCATTAAAATGGTCAAAGATAAAAATAGCTGGCAGTAAAAATAATGTTGCCAAGATGCTGCGTGAGCCGTTAAAGGTCATAGGGCCCATAATTTGTCCGCCCAGGCTTTGAGCAATAAAGGCTGTACCCCAGATAAATGAGCACAGCGTCAGCATAAAAATACCACTGCCGCTGCTGGTAGTTGTAGTTGGTTGTTCGTTCATATAATAATACTCCTGAAAAAGTAGTGTAATGAAATTTATTATAGCATTTTTTTAATGATTTACAAGACAATGTTACTGAAAAAAAGTATCTTGGTGTACTTTTGCAGCTGTTTTACCTGAAAGTTACTCTGTGGCAGGACTGGCAGTGTAAAGGGTATTTGCTATTATCGGTTATTGCTGGCAAGAGTGCAACAGAGAGAAAAAGTCAAGTCTTTTTTGTAAGAAAAAACTCAATATATGGTAGGGAAAAGCTTTGACAGACTAGATATATTGTGTTAGAATTTTAACTGCAACAACAACAGGTTGTTGCGCATTTCTTTTTTACTAAGAATAAATTTGATGATAAATGTTGAATAATATTGATTTTTGAGAAGAGATTTGTGGGAGGCAAGGGAAATGAAGGTTATCAAACGCGATGGCACGACCGTTGATTTTGACGGCAGCAAAATAGTTATTGCTATCCAGAAGGCTAATGCTGCAGTAGAGCCGGAAGACAGAATTGCGGAAGAAAAAATTCAGGAGATTGCACATGCTGTTCAGGAAAAGAACAGAATGCGTCTGCTGGTAGAAGATATACAGGATATGGTAGAACATAGCCTGATGGACGCAGGTAAATTTGAACTGGCTAAACAGTACATCATCTATCGTTATCAGCGTGCACTGGTACGTAAGGCTAATACTACCGATGAATCCATCCTGTCTTTGATTCGCAACAGCAATAAAGACGTTATGGAAGAAAATTCCAATAAGAATGCTACTATGGCTGCTACTCAGCGCGATTTGATTGCCGGTGAGGTTTCCAAAGACCTGACTAAGCGTTTGATTCTGCCGGAAAAAATTTCCAAAGCCCATGAAGATGGTATTTTACATTTCCATGATGCAGATTATTTTGTACAGCCTATTTTTAACTGCTGCCTGATTAATATTGGCGATATGCTGGATAACGGTACTGTAATGAACGGCAAGATGATTGAAAGCCCGAAGAGCTTCCAGGTTGCCTGCACTGTTATGACTCAGATTATCGCTTCTGTAGCTTCCAGCCAGTATGGCGGTCAGTCCGTTGATATCTGCCACCTGGGCAAATATCTGCGCCGCAGCTACGAAAAATTTAAACATAATATTAATGAAACTACCGGCGGTAATCTGGATGAAGCTACACTGGAAAAACTGGTGCAGGAACGTCTGCGTTATGAACTGCAGAGCGGTGTACAGACTATCCAGTATCAGATTAATACATTGATGACTACTAACGGTCAGTCTCCGTTTGTTACTCTGTTCCTGAATCTGCGCGAAGACGACGAATACGTTAAAGAAAATGCTATGATTATAGAAGAAATTCTTCGTCAGCGTCTGCAGGGTATTAAAAATGATAAAGGCGTTTATGTAACACCGGCATTCCCGAAACTTGTTTATGTACTGGATGAACATAACTGCTTAAAAGGTGGCAAATACGATTATATTACCCGTCTGGCAGTAAAATGCAGTGCTAAACGTATGTATCCTGACTATATCAGCGCTAAGAAAATGCGTGAAAATTATGAAGGCAATGTTTTCTCTCCCATGGGCTGCCGCAGTTTCCTGGCTCCTTGGAAAGATGAAAACGGCAACTATAAATTTGAAGGCCGTTTCAATCAGGGTGTTGTTTCCATCAACCTGCCGCAAATCGGTATTATCGCTCACGGCGATGAAAAGAAATTCTGGGAACTGCTGGATGAAAGACTGGAGCTGTGCTATGAAGCGCTGATGTGCCGTCATAACGCTCTGAAAGGCATCCGCAGCGATGTCAGCCCTGTTCATTGGCAGTATGGCGCTATTGCCCGTCTGGGTAAAGGCGAAACTATCGACAAATTCCTGGAAGGTGGCTATTCCTCTATTTCTCTTGGCTACATTGGCTTATACGAAGTAACCAAGCTGATGAAAGGCGTAAGCCATACTGATCCGAAAGGTGAAGAATTTGCTGTACGCGTTATGGAAAGATTGCGCGGTGCCTGCGATAAATGGAAAGCTGCTACCGGTATTGGCTTTGCTCTGTATGGTACTCCGGCAGAAAGCCTGTGCTACCGTTTTGCCCGTATTGATAAAGAAAAATTCGGCAGCATTGCCGACGTTACCGATAAAGGCTACTATACTAATTCTTACCATGTGGATGTACGTGAGAAAATTGATGCTTTCAGTAAATTTACTTTTGAAAGTCAGTTCCAGAAAATTTCCTCCGGCGGCGCTATTTCTTATGTAGAGATTCCTAATATGCGTCATAATACAGAAGCATTGGAAGATGTTGTTCGCTTTATCTATGATAATATCCAATATGCAGAATTTAATACTAAATCTGACTATTGCCATGTCTGCGGTTTTGACGGTGAAATCATCATCAACGAAGATAATGAATGGGAATGCCCTGTTTGCCATAACAAGGACCATAATCTGATGAATGTAACTCGTCGTACCTGCGGTTATCTGGGTGAAAATTTCTGGAATGTTGGTAAGACCAAGGAAATTAAAGCCCGCGTACTGCACTTATAAGAGGTGAGCCGATATGAAATATGCAACTATCAAAGAAATAGATGTTGCCAACGGCCCCGGCATCAGGGTGTCATTATTTGTCAGCGGCTGTACTCACCACTGCAAGGGCTGCTTTAATCCGGAAACATGGAACTTTAACTATGGCGATGATTTTACCACCGAGGTTGAAGACCGTATTTTGGAAGCCATGAAGCCTGCTTATATCAAAGGGTTCTCCCTTTTGGGCGGCGAGCCTTTTGAGCCGCAGAACCAGGAGGCATTGCTTCCTTTCCTGCGCCGAGTGAAAGCTGCTTATCCTGATAAGACTATCTGGTGCTACAGTGGTTATGATTTTGAAAAGGATATGCTGACTGGTAACCTTGGGCCATGGGAAGTTACTCACGAAATGCTTACTCTGATTGACGTGCTGGTCGATGGGGAATTTGTTCTGGAAAAGAAAAATCCCAATCTGCGTTTTCGCGGCAGTGAAAATCAGAGAGTTATCCGCGTAGCTGATTCTTTAAACAGTGATACTGTGGTGCTGTGGGATGACAAGGAAGGTTTACTGCCTGATTGAAAATAAGTAATAAAATAAAAAAGCTCAGTCCATTTGGACTGAGCTTTTTGTTTTGGCTGTTATTTATCGTCGAAAAGCTTTTTGAAAATCGTAGTCTGCATATCATCGATAACATCAAGTTTATTATGGTCATAAACTCCCTGATACCCGCAGCGTTCGCAGGTGAAATAACCATTATCGTCATGGTCGGAAACAGGGGTGATTTTATGATCTTTTTCCCAGCAGCAGGGGCAGATGGCTATCTGCTTATCAGTGTAGAAGTAATAATCATGCTGTTCGTTAGATCGCTGTATATTCCTGTCAAGTTTGTAGAAGTTGAGCTCTGTACGGATTTCTGAGATTTCTTTTTTCATAGCGGCAATTTCTGCCTGTAAATCTTCGATAGTAGCGCTCATACATTTCATTCCTTTCTTTACGTAAATAGAAACATATATCACAGCCTGTATTATCAGGCTTAACGGCTGTTACCAACTGCGGGAGGAACCGCCGCCGCCGCCGCTGCCTCCTCCAAAGCCACCGCGTCCGCCACCGCCGCCACGTCCGCGCAGGAACATGAAAAACAGCATTTGGGTAAGAACGCCGCCCAGGAAGAGGTTATCAATAATCAGCAGCAGGACGATGCCTGCACCGATTAAAAGCTTTAGCCAGAAGGGATATTCCTGGTCTGTATTATTAGTAGTCTTTGCAGGAACGGCAATTTGCTCAGAATTTATAGATGTCAGCTGTACACCTGCGTCTTTGGCGATAAGGGATGCGGTTACTGCATAGCCATTGACGATACCGGCAGCATAATTACCTTTGCGGAAGTAAGGAATCATTGCCTGATCCTGGATGCGTCCGGTAAGGCCGTCTGACAGCAGTCCTTCAAGACCGTAGCCAACTTCGATGCGTGAACGGCGATCCTGCACAGCGACAACGATTAAAGCACCATTGTTTTTTTCTTTGCTGCCGATGCCCCATTCCCTGAGAATAGAAAGAGCATAATCTTCAATAGGCTGTCCGTCCAGGGTTTTTACAGTGACAACTGCCAGCTGGGCTGTTGTCTTATTGTCAAGTTCCTGTCCTATGCTCAGCAGTCTGCGTTTGTCTTCTGCTGAAAGTACCTGGGCATAGTCCTGTACGTAGATTCCTGCAGAAGCGGTGGGCTTGGGAGGAATCTGCGGTGCAGCAGTAGCACAGGCGGCAAAGAAGCACTGCAGTAATAAGATGAAATAAATTAGCCAGCGTTTCATAAATTACTCCGTCAAAATTTATTTGCTGTTGCCGTATTTAAACAGCAGACAGCAGTAACAGGCTATCAGAATTTAACTTGCGGTACTTTCTGAGCACTTTCATCTGCTTTAAAGAAATCTTTGGCCGTAAAGCCAAACATACCGGCATAAAAAGCAGTAGGAATACTTTTAATTTTAGCGTTATAAGCCTGCACAGTGTTGTTGTAGTCCATACGGGCTACGGCAATGCGGTTTTCCGTGCCTGCCAGTTCATCCTGCAGCTGGATGAAGTTTGCACTGGATTTCAGTTCAGGGTAGTTTTCCGCTACCATCAGCAGACGGGATAAAGCGGTGTTCATTTCACTGTTGGCTGCACTGGTTTCAGCTACGGTTTTTGCTCCGCCCAGTTTTGCTCTGGCGTCAGCTACTGCAGTGAATACTTCGGTTTCATGACCAGCAAATCCTTTTACAGTGCTTACCAGGTTAGGAATAAGGTCATTGCGGCGCTGCAGCTGGTTTTCTACCTGAGCCCACTTGCTGTCAACTTTTTCATTCAGACTTACCAGGCCGTTATAGCTGCTGACAAACATGCCGCCGATAATTACCACGATGGCAATAATAATCATTAAAGTTTTGTTCATGTGTGAATTTCCTCCATTAAGTAATATAATATGAACTTATCCTTATTGTACGAAAAGTAAGCAGCAGTGTCAAATGTCAAAAAGTCAAAAAGCTTGTTTTGCTGCAAATTTTCTGTGAAATTTTGTTTGAACAAAGAAAAAGTATTTTCATATTTATTTCACTTGTAAAAAGTCGAAAAGTCAAATATAATAATGATACAAATGACTGCTAAATAAAATAAGTCTGCCTGTAAGCAGACTGTGATTTAAGGTGGTAATATTATGAAGAATCTTGCTGATGCAATAGAAGAATTTATTATAAGAGAGCTGCTGCAGGACAGTGAAGACAGTTTGCTGGTGCAGCGCAATGAACTGGCAGAGCGTCTTTCATGCGCGCCTTCGCAAATAAGCTATGTGCTTAGTACGCGCTTTACGCCTGAGCGCGGTTATATGGTAGAGTCAAGACGAGGCAGCGGCGGTTTTGTGCGTATCGTGCGCGTAGTACCGCAGCAGGAAAAACCGAAAAGAGAACTGGAGGCAGCTGAGTTAGTGCAGCATCTGGCAGCTCAGCGGCTGATAACTCAGAGAGAATGCAAATTGCTGGAATATATGCTGGAGATTATTGACGCCAGTGAACAGAAGAAAAAGAAAGTGCTGCAGCAGGCGATGATGCGTCTGAACGGCAGCGGACAGGGGTGAGATTATGTTATGTGAAAATTGTCATAAAAAACAGGCCATTATGCATGTTGTGTGCCTGATTGGCAGTAAGCAGGTAGATAAATGGCTGTGTGCTGACTGTGCCAAAGAATTTATGCCCTTTGGTGCAGGCGAGATGCCGCTGACGCCGGAGGCTGCCAAGAACTTTTTGGAAGGGCTGTTTAAGCCTAAAAAAGCAGAAACTAAAGACGGCTTTTCTTTGCGGGCAGCAAAAATTTTAGAGCTTGCTGCAGGTAAAGCCTTAGATATGGGCTGTGAGCATATTGGTACGGAGCATATTCTCTGGGGTATTCTCAATGTAGATAGCTGTCTGGCAAAACGTATCTTGGCAGGCTTTGACATTAACATCGGCGAAATGCAGAAGGAACTTGAAAACTGGCTGGATAAAGGCTCCAGAAAAGATGGTGTGCCTCAATACAGTCCGCGTGCCAAGATGGCGCTGGCTAAAGCCGGAGATGCCTCCAAAGCTTCCGGACAGGAATTTGTGGGCAGTCAGCAACTGCTGTTAGGGCTTTTAGAAGCGGGCGACGGTATTGCCTGCAAGGTGCTGCATAAGTTTGACGTTACTTATGAAAAGGTTAGCGAAGTAATACGTGCTTTTGATGAACATAATAAGGCAGTGCCCGGAGGCAAGGGCAGCGGTATGAAAGCGGAGGAGAAGCCTGCAGATATCTTGGAAATCTTAGGTGAGTTTGGGCGTAACCTTAATGAAGCGGCACGCATAGGCAAAAGTGATCCTGTTATCGGCCGCGAGAAAGAAGTGGAGCGCGTCATTCAGATTCTCTGCCGCCGTACTAAGAACAATCCTGTTATTATCGGCGAAGCAGGCGTAGGCAAAACAGCTATTGCTGAAGCACTGGCACAGAAGATTGTTAAAGGAGAAGTACCGGAATTTTTACAGCAGAAAATTATATTTTCGCTGGAAATAGGTATGTTGGTAGCTGGTGCAAAATATCGGGGTGAATTTGAAGAACGTCTGAAAGAGATTTTGGATTTAATTCGTAATGATAACCGTATTATTCTGTTTATTGACGAACTGCATACCATTATTGGTGCCGGCAGCGCGGAAGGCAGCATTGATGCGGCTAATCTGGTGAAACCGGCTTTAGCTCGCGGAGAGCTGCAGGTAATTGGTGCGACTACCATTGCTGAATACAGAAAGCATATTGAAAAGGATGCAGCTTTGGAAAGACGTTTCCAACCGGTGCTGGTGGAAGTGCCTTCGGCAGCTGACAGTGAGAAAATGCTGCTCGGACTGCGCCGCCGCTATGAAAAATTCCACGGTTTACGCATTGAGGATGCAGCAATTAAGGCAGCAGTAGATTTATCTGACCGTTATATTACTGACCGCAATCTGCCGGATAAAGCCATAGACTTAATGGATGAGGCATGCGCGCGTCTGCGTATTCAGCTGTATAAAAAATCTTTGCCGGCACGTCAGCTGCAGGAAGATTTGGAATATACACGCTTGGAAAAAGAAGAGGCAGTAGAAAAACAGGAATATGAAGCAGCTGCACGTTTGCGCGATAAGGAAGAAGAACTGCAGGAACAGCTTACCAAGGCTTTGGCAGAGGCGGCGAAGGATTTTGCCGTAACTGCTGAGGATGTGGCTGAGGTTGTTTCTTCTTGGACCGGTATTCCGCTGCAGAAGATTACAGAAGGCGAAAGCAGCAGACTTTTACACCTGGAAGAAGCTCTTCACAAGCGTGTTATTGGTCAGAGTGAAGCAGTAAGCGCTGTCAGCCGTGCCGTGCGCCGTGCACGTGCGGGTTTTAAGGACAAAAATCGTCCGGTAGGTTCCTTCCTGTTCCTGGGGCCTACAGGTGTTGGCAAGACAGAGCTTGCGAAAGCTTTGGCGCAGCAGCTTTTTGGTGATGAACGTGCCATGCTACGCTTTGATATGAGCGAGTATATGGAAAAACATACTACCGCTCGTTTAATCGGCGCGCCTCCCGGTTATGTTGGTTATGATGAAGGCGGCCAGCTGACTGATGCTGTCAAACGCAAACCCTACTGCGTTATTTTGCTGGATGAAATTGAGAAGGCGCATCCTGATGTGTTTAACCTGCTGCTGCAGATTATGGAAGATGGACGTTTAACTGACGGACAGGGCCGTACGGTTGATTTTAGAAATGCAGTCATTATTATGACAAGCAACGCCGGAGCACGGAAACTGAATATGACCAGTCCTCTCGGTTTTGCATCTGACAGTTCTATGGAGCTGAAAGGACGTAAGGAGCAGGTACTGGCAGAAATCAAGAATATTTTCCGACCGGAATTTTTGAACCGTGTAGATGAGATTCTTGTTTTTGACCCGCTGAGCAATAAAGAGCTGGCAACTATCGCCGATAATCTGGTAGCAGAATTAAATGAGCGTATGCGCCATAACGGACTCAGTATCGAGCTGGCACCTTCTGCCAGAGAGCTTTTGCTGCGCGAGGGTACGGATTTGAAATACGGCGCACGTCCTTTACGCAGAGCATTGCGTAAACTGCTGGAAGATCCTATCAGTGATTTGTATCTGGGCGGAAAGTTCAGTTCAGGAGACAGCATTATCGCTGAAGCGGCAGCTGACAGCAAGACGCTTGTTTTTCATAAGGCGGTAGAGGCAGGACATTTTCTGCTGGAGATGCCGCTGGATAATGTAACTGAACCAGTAGCAGCTACACAAGGAGAACATCATGGCCAAAAGTAAATCTCATTTTGTCTGCCAAAGCTGCGGCTACACTACGGCAAAATGGCTGGGGCGCTGCCCGGAATGCGGCGGCTGGGACACCTTTGCCGAAGAAGTAGAAACAACGACGAAAATTAAAAGCTACCTGCCGGAAAATACAGGCAAGGTTAAGCCAAGGCTGATTTCCAGCATATCCGGCAGCAGTGTTCAGCGTATGGCCACCGGTATACGTGAGTTTGACCGTGTTTTGGGCGGTGGTTTGGTGCCGGGAAGTTTAGTTCTGCTGGGCGGAACTCCGGGTATCGGCAAGTCTACTATTTTACTTGATGCCGGACTGCGGTTCAGCAGACAGGGTATTAAGGTACTTTATGTAAGCGGTGAGGAATCAGAAGAACAGACTGCCATGCGTGCTGCGCGATTGGGCGGCAGTAAGGACACGCTGCTGATTATGACGGCTACTGATTTGGATGCAGTGCTGCTGCAGGCCAAAGAGGCAGCACCGGCTATTTTGATTATCGACTCCATTCAGACTATGTACAATCCGGAACTGCCGACGGCTGCCGGCAGCGTAGGTCAGGTGCGTGAGTGTACGGCTAAACTACTGCAGTTTGCCAAAAGTACAGGTATAGCCGTTATGCTGATTGGTCATGTAACTAAGGATGGTAATATTGCCGGGCCACGTTTGTTAGAGCACATGGTTGACGTAGTACTGCAGTTTGAAGGCGACCGTTCTTATTCTTTCCGCGTGCTGCGGGCATTAAAAAATCGTTTTGGCAGTACCAGTGAAAGCGGTATTTTTTCCATGGAAGAGGGAGGACTGCAGGAAGTTGCTAATCCGGCAGGGCTTTTTTTGGAGGACCGCAACGGCGAAGCTTCCGGAAGTATTATCGGTGTCTGTATGGAAGGCAACAGGCCGCTGATGCTGGAGGTACAGGCACTGGTTTCTAAAACTCCTTACGGGATGCCGCGGCGTACTGCAGTAGGTTTTGATTATAACCGCGTAAATATGCTGCTCGCTATTTTGGAAAAGCGTTTGGGCCTTGATTTTGGCATTTACGATGCTTATGTAAATATTGTCGGCGGCATGAAGGTTACTGAACCTGCAGCAGATCTTGCCGTGGCAGCGGCTTTAGTATCAAGTTATCGCAATAGACCGGTCAGAAAGGATACCTTGGTTTTTGGCGAAGTTGGCTTAACAGGTGAGATAAGACGTGTGAGCGCGCCGGAACGCCGTATTGCTGATGGTATCAATCTTGGCTTTAAAAGATTTATCGTGCCTGCCGGCAAGCTGAGTGCAGATAAATTGTCTGCTGAAGTAATACAGGTAAAATCACTGGACGAAGCATTACAGTACATTTTTATTTAAAAAACATTTTACATTCATTTCATTTGTATTTCAGCTTCTTATTTTATAATGAATATAAAATTAACAGCGAGGTATATACAGATGGAAGTAGTAAAAAGATATAAAATATTAGAAGTAATGTTTTTGACTGCTGTATTTATGGGATTATTATTACTGCAGCAGCCAAAAGAAAATTGGGCAGGCGCTTTTGCAGTTAACGAAAGTATTGTTAGCGCGCTGGACTTTATAGCCAGTGAACATCCGCATAAATAAAAAGAACCCTGAGAAAGTTATTTTCTCAGGGTTTTTGTTTGGTATGATTGGATAATGAAAAAATAAAAAGCACTGCAACATTATTGCAGTGCTTTATTTGCATGGTGGCCCCGGCAGGATTCGAACCTGCGACCTTTTGATTCGTAGTCAAACGCTCTATCCAGCTGAGCTACGGAGTCATAACGTAGTATATGATAATAGGTTTTATGGTATTTGTCAATAGATTTTAAAAATAAATTTTGCTTTTTCTAAAAAATAATGCAGTAAGCTTTAATTTAAAAAGTAAAGAAAGTGTTAATAAAAAATGTTTTAAAAGTAAAACTGTAAACAAAATATTGACTATTGGTGTAATAAAAGCATATAATTATAACATTATTAAAAGTATTCAGCTGTTATTATTTTGTGGAGGGGATTTTAAGTGTCTATTTCTTTAGCTGTTTTGCTTCTGTATATTGTTGCGCTGTTCGCTATCAGCTGGTATGCGAAAAAACGCAGTGAGGGCAGTAATGAAAATTATGCCCTGGCTGGCAGAAAACTTTCTGCGCCGCTGATCGGGGTAACTATTATTGGTTTGGCAGTAGGTGGTGCATCAACGATTGGTGTATCTGAACATGCCTTTCGTGTAGGACTTAGTGCCGGCTGGTATACCATTGCCTGGGCTCTAGGTGCGATTGTTATGGGTCTGTTTATGGCTAAAAAGTATCGTGAACAGAATATTACTACTATTTCTGAGCTTATTGAAAGACATCATGGCAAAAACGCCGTTATTTTAGGTGTTTTTTGTCAGATTGTTATTCAGTTAGTAATTATTTCTTTGCAGTATATTGCCGGCGGCAGTATTCTGCATGCTATTATGCCTGATGTTTTTGACTTCAAAACCGGTATGCTGGTAAGTGCCGTAACATTTATTGGTATTACTTTTATTGGCGGTATGTGGTCTGCTTCTCTGTCTAATGTACTTAATATCGTTCTTATTTATGGCGGTATTATTATTGCTACTGTAATGCAGTTCAGAGAAATAGGCAGTATGGAGTCACTGGCTGCAGCACTGCCGAGCAATGTTCCCTGGTTCAGCTTTATTGATGGTGTTGGCGCTATGACTATCACCAGCTGGGTAGTAACTCTTATTACAGTTAATCTGTCTCTGCAAAGTATTCTGCAGATTTCTTTAGGTGCCAAGGATGCCCAGACGGCTAAAAAAGGTTTCGTCTGGGGCGGTATTCTTATGATTCCGGTTGGCGTATTGGCAGCGTTCCTGGGAATTTGTGCCAAGGCTATGTATCCTGATACACAGGCTGCTTTGGCTCTGCCGCAGGTTATTGTCGGACTGCCGCCGCTTTTGGCTGGCATTACACTTGCTGCTCTTTGGGCAGCCGATGTTTCTACAGCCTGCAATTTGCTGCTGAGTGCAGGCACACTGTTTTCCAGTGATATTTACAAAAGATTCATCAATCCTGAATGCAGTGAAAAACGTCAGCTTTTAATGACTCGCCTCTGCGTAATGATCAGCGGCATCCTTACACTGGGATTGGCGATGAGCGTATCCAGTATTCTGGGTACTATTATGATAGGATTGTCTTTGACTGCCGCATTCAGTGTAATTGTCATCATCGCGCTGTTTTTCCCGCGCTACACTTCCAAGGCAGCAGGCTTTTGGACATTGCTGGCAGGCTTTGTAATGCTTGTTTTGTGGCAGCTTTTCCCGCAGGTGCGTATCTTCAATAATGTTATCTACATGGAATGGTGTGTCTGCCTTTCTGCTTATGCAGCTGCTGCGGTGCTTAGCCCGGCTAAAAAAGAATCTGCAGTTCTGCAGAAAGCATAAAATATTTTACCGGTATCTCAATCTGGGATACCGGTTTTCTTTTTATGTAAGAAATTGATTTAATTTAATTACAATAATAAAAAAGTGAGAGTAAAAGAAGGATTGAAAGTGTGTGTCAGCGATGGAAAATCAAGAGAAAATGTTTATATGAAACACTAGGATGGGTGTAAAAAAAGAAGTGCATAAAAAGGGCCTAAAAGCCACTAAAAAAATTGCAAAAAAGTGTTGACATAGCGTGTTATGAATGTTACAATATACCAGTACTACGGGTGAGCTATGCTCCGACGAAGGAGGCAACAAATGAGTCTGGAAGCTTTGATTCAGGCAGAAAAACGTGCCGTCGGCGTCAAGCAGACGGAAAAATCTGTCGCAAAGAATAATGCTGCAAAAGTTTATGTAGCAAAAGATGCTGATGAACGGGTTACCGACAATCTCCTGGAGCTGTGCCGTGAAAAAGGCGTCGAGGTAATCGAGGTCGAAAGCATGAATGAGCTTGGCAAAGCCTGCGGGATTCATGTAAAAGCGGCTGCTGCTGCAGTACTTAAAGACTGATAAGGGCTTGGCGAAAGCTGAGTTTTTATAATCATTAAAATCTAATTGTTTGGAAAGGAGGTGCCGATATGCCTACAATTAACCAGTTAGTACGTAAAGGCAGAGAAGTTTTGAAATCCAAATCCACTGCTCCGGCATTGAAAGAATGCCCGCAAAAACGTGGTGTTTGCACCAGGGTTTACACTACCACCCCGAAAAAACCTAACTCTGCACTTCGTAAAGTAGCTCGTGTACGTTTGACTAACGGCATCGAAGTTACTGCTTACATCCCGGGTATCGGTCACAATCTTCAAGAACACAGTGTTGTTCTTATCAGAGGCGGAAGGGTAAAAGACCTTCCGGGCGTGCGTTACCACATCATTCGCGGTGCTCTTGATACTGCAGGCGTTGCTAACCGCAACCAGTCTCGCTCCAAATACGGCGCGAAACGTGCAAAAGCTGCTAAAAAATAATTGAGTAAACGACGAATGAAAATTTGAGGAGGGAAACACATGCCGAGAAAAGGCCCTGTAACTAAAAGAGACGTACTGCCGGATCCGGTGTACGGTTCTAAGCTTTTAACTAGATTTATTAACAAAATCATGCTCGATGGCAAAAAAGGCGTTGCTGAACGCATCGTGTATGATGCATTTGACCTGGTTCGTGCAAAAACCGGCAAAGATCCTTTGGAAGTATTTGATGCCGCTATGCAAAATGTAATGCCGCTCCTGGAAGTACGTGCTCGCCGTGTTGGCGGTGCTAACTATCAGGTTCCGGTGGAAGTGCGTGCTGATCGTAAAACCACCCTGGGTATTCGCTGGCTGGTAAACTACTCTCGCCTGCGTGGTGAAAGAACCATGTGCGAGCGCGTAGCTGGTGAAATCATGGACGCAGCAAACGCTACTGGCGCTGCTGTTAAGAAACGTGAAGATACCCACAAAATGGCAGAAGCAAATAAAGCATTTGCTCATTACCGCTGGTAATGGCCTGTCTCAGTTGAATTATTGAGGAGGATTTAAGAAGTGGGCAGACAATTTCCGCTTGAGAAAACTAGAAACATCGGCATCATGGCTCACATCGATGCTGGTAAAACCACTACCACCGAACGTATTCTGTTCTATACCGGCAGAGTACATAAAATCGGTGAAACCCATGATGGCGGTGCTACCATGGACTGGATGGTTCAGGAACAAGAACGTGGTATTACCATTACTTCCGCTGCAACCACCTGCCAATGGGCTGGACACCGCATCAACATCATCGATACTCCGGGCCACGTTGACTTCACTGTAGAAGTAGAACGTTCCCTGCGTGTACTTGATGGCTCTGTAGCAGTATTCTGCGCTAAAGGCGGCGTTGAACCTCAGTCTGAAACCGTATGGCGTCAAGCTGATAAATATCATGTACCGCGTATGGCGTATGTAAATAAAATGGACATCACCGGCGCTAACTTCTATAACGTAGTGCAAATGATGAAAGATCGTCTGGGTGCTAATGCAGTGCCTATTCAACTGCCTATCGGCTTTGAAGATACCTTTGAAGGCATGATCGATCTGATCAAAATGAAAGCTATCGTTTACGGCGATGCGCTCGGCAAAGATGAAGAATTCGTTGAAATTCCTGCTGACATGAAAGAAAAAGCAGAAGAATATCGCGCACAACTGGTTGAAGCTGTTGCTGAAAGCGATGACGAGCTCATGATGAAATATCTGGAAGGTGAAGAACTGACCGAAGAAGAAATCATGGCTGGCATCCGCAAACAAACCATTGCTTGCAAGATGACTCCTGTATGCTGCGGTTCTTCCTACAAAAACAAAGGCGTACAACCTTTGCTGGACGCAGTAGTTGCATTCATGCCTGCTCCGACCGACATTCCGCCTATCAAAGGCGTTAACCCTGAAACTGGTGAAGAAGACGAACGTCCGTCCAGCGACGAAGCTCCGTTCTCTGCACTGGCATTCAAAATCATGACCGACCCGTTTGTTGGTAAACTCGCATTCTTCCGTGTTTACTCCGGTACTCTGACTGCTGGTTCTTATGTATATAACTCCACCAAAGGCAAGAGAGAACGTATCGGCCGTATCCTGCAAATGCATGCTAACCACCGTGAAGAAATCGAAATGGTTTACTCCGGCGATATTGCAGCAGCTGTAGGTCTGAAAGACACCACTACTGGTGATACTCTCTGCGATGAGAAAAACGAAATCATCCTCGAATCCATGGTATTCCCGGATCCCGTTATCTCCGTTGCAGTTGAACCTAAAACTAAAGCAGACCAAGAAAAAATGGGCATTGCTTTACAAAAACTTGCTGAAGAAGATCCGACCTTCCGCGTACACACTGATGCAGAAACTTCCCAAACCATTATTTCCGGTATGGGTGAGCTTCACCTGGACATCATTGTTGACCGTCTGCTCCGCGAATTCAAAGTAGGCTGCACTGTTGGTAACCCGCAGGTTGCTTACCGTGAAACCATCCGCAAAGCAGTTAAGTCCGAAGGTAAATTCGTTCGTCAGTCCGGCGGTAAAGGCCAATACGGTCATTGCTGGCTGGAAATCACTCCGCGTGAACCTGGCGAAGGCTTCCTGTTTGAAAATAAAGTCGTTGGCGGCGCTATTCCGAAAGAATACATCGCTCCTATCGAAGCCGGTGTCAAAGAAGCTATGGAAAACGGCGTAGTTGCTGGTTATCCGATGGTTGACATCGCTGTTACCGTATACGACGGTTCTTACCATGAAGTCGACTCCTCTGAAATGGCTTTCAAGATTGCTGGTTCCATGGGCTTCAGAGCTGGTGCTCAAAAAGCTGATCCTGTAATCCTCGAACCTTACATGAAAGTTGAAGTTACCGTTCCTGAAGAATACATGGGCGACGTAATCGGCGATATCAACTCCCGTCGTGGCCGTATCGAAGGTATGGAAGCTCGTAACGGCGCACAAGTTATCAACGCTTTCGTTCCGTTGGCTGAAATGTTCGGTTATGCAACCGACCTGCGCAGCAAAACTCAGGGCCGTGGCAACTACTCTATGGAAGTTGACCATTATGAAGACGTTCCCAGAAACATTGCTGAAGCAATCATTGCTAAAAACAAAGGCACTCAAGCCTAAGTTTTCACAAACACTTTAAGGAGGCAATTCACAAATGGCAAAAGCTAAATATGAAAGAACTAAACCCCATCTGAATATCGGTACCATCGGTCACGTTGACCATGGCAAAACCACTCTGACCGCAGCAATCACCAAAGTACTGGCAGAAAAAGGCGGCGCAGAATTCATGGACTACTCCATGATCGATAAAGCTCCGGAAGAACGTGAACGTGGTATTACCATCAACACCTCTCACGTAGAATATGAAACCGCAACCCGTCACTATGCACACGTAGACTGCCCGGGCCACGCCGACTATGTTAAAAACATGATCACCGGCGCAGCACAAATGGACGGTGCAATCCTGGTAGTATCCGCAGCAGACGGCCCGATGCCGCAAACCCGTGAACACATCCTGCTGGCTCGCCAAGTAGGCGTACCTGCAATGGTAGTATTCCTGAACAAAGTAGACATGGTAGACGACGAAGAACTGCTGGAACTGGTAGAAATGGAAGTACGCGAACTGCTCTCCAGCTACGACTTCCCCGGCGATGACATCCCGGTAGTAGCAGGCTCCGCACTGAAAGCCCTGGAAGGCGACGCAAAATACGAAGCAAAAATCATGGAACTGATGGATGCAGTAGACAGCTACATTCCGCTGCCGGAACGTGCAACCGACAAACCGTTCCTGATGCCTGTCGAAGACGTATTCACCATCACTGGCCGTGGTACTGTAGCAACCGGCCGTGTTGAACGTGGTACCGTAAAAGTAGGCGACACCGTAGAAATCGTCGGCATGAAAGAAGAAAAGAAATCTACCGTAGTAACCGGCGTAGAAATGTTCCGTAAACTGCTGGACGAAGCAGTAGCAGGCGACAACGTAGGCTGCCTGCTGCGTGGTGTAGACCGCAAAGAAATCGAACGTGGTCAAGTACTGTCCAAACCCGGCAGCATTCATCCGCACACCAAATTCAAAGGTGAAGTATACATCTTGACCAAAGAAGAAGGCGGCCGTCATACTCCGTTCTTCAACGGCTACCGTCCGCAATTCTATTTCCGTACCACCGACGTAACCGGTGTAACCCAACTTCCGGAAGGCGTAGAAATGGTAATGCCTGGCGATAACGTAACCATGGAAGTAGAACTGATCACCCCGATCGCTATCGAAAAAGGTCTGCGTTTTGCAATCCGTGAAGGCGGTCGTACCGTTGGCGCTGGCGTTGTTTCCGAAGTAGAAGAAGTTTAATTTTAGTTAGATCCCGTAAAGTATGAGGGGCCTAATAGTGCCCCTCATATTCTTATGTTTATTGGTATGGCCTTGCGATGATGTGAAAGGTTGCTTGCCTGCACGACAGGGAGATTTTCACGGAGTATGTCCGTTCTTAGAAACTGGGCGATTTTAGGAGGAAATTTTTTAATGGCTAAATCTCAAAAAATCAGAATACGCCTCAAAGCGTATGATCATAAAGCACTTGACCAAAGTGCTGTAAAAATTGTTGAAACTGCAAAACGTACCGGTGCGCAAGTTTCTGGTCCGATCCCCCTTCCTACTGAAAAAAATATTTATACGATTCTGCGTTCTCCTCATGTTAACAAAGACTCTCGTGAACAATTCGAAATGCGTACTCACAAAAGACTTGTTGATATTCTGGAACCCACTGCGAAAACCGTTGATGCTCTGATGCGTCTTGATCTTCCTGCTGGCGTAGATATCGAAATTAAACTGTAAGGAGGAGGTGCAAGAATGGCTAAAGGTATTTTAGGTAAAAAACTGGGCATGACCCAAATTTTTGAAGCTGACGGCAGATTGATTCCTGTTACTGTTGTAGAAGCAGGCCCCTGCGTTGTTCTTCAAAACAAAACCGAGGAAACAGACGGTTATAATGCTGTTCAGATCGGTTTCGGTGAAGTTAAGGAAAAACATACTACTAAACCGATGAAAGGCCATTTTGACAAAGCTGGTGTTGCTCCGGTAAAATTTGTCAGAGAATTGCGCTTGTCTGCTCCTTCTGAATACACCGTTGGTCAAAAAATCGCAGCTGACATTTTTGCTGCTGGCGAACTGATCGACGTAACTGGTATTTCCCGCGGCAAAGGTTTCGCAGGCACTATTAAGCGTCACAATTTCGCTCGTGGTCCTATGAAACACGGTTCCAAATCTCATCGTGAACCTGGTTCTATGGGTCCTATGCATTCCGGTCCTGGCGGTCGCGTAATTAAAGGTAAAAAATTGCCTGGCCGTATGGGTGGTGCACAAGTTACCGTTCAACGTCTGACTATTGCTAGAGTTGACGCAGAACGCAATCTTATTCTGGTTAAAGGCGCTATTCCCGGCGCTACAGGTTCTTGCGTAATCGTTAAAGAAACTGTTAAACCGAACAAATAAGATTTAAGCGAAAGAAAGGAGGATGCTTCTAATGCCGAAGTTATCAGTATATAACCTTGCCGGTCAAGTAACCGGTGAAATAGAATTGAATGATCAAGTATTTGGCGTTGAATTTAACGAAGCAGTTGTTCATCAAGCTATCGTTATGCAGCTGGCTAACCAACGTCAAGGCACTTCTGCTACCAAAACCCGCGGTATGGTTCGCGGTGGCGGTCGCAAACCCTGGAAACAAAAAGGCACTGGCCGTGCTCGCTGTGGTTCTACCCGTTCCCCTATTTGGGTAGGTGGTGGTACCACTTTTGGTCCCCAACCTCGCAGCTACGCTAAAAAAATGCCTCGTAAAGCTCGTCGTCTGGCACTCTGCTGCGCTCTGTCCGCAAAAGTTGCTGCTGGCGAAATGGTAGTTGTTGAAGGTCTGACCTTTGACGCACCGAAAACCAAAAATGTAGTTGCAATGCTCGGCGCATTCGATGCAGCTGACAAAAAAGCTCTCATCATCACCAATGGTGATAATGTAAATGTAGAACTTTCCGCACGTAACATGCCGAAAGTAACCGCAATTTCCAACATGGGCCTAAACTGCTTTGATATCCTCAACAGCAACAAAGTGTTCCTGGATAAAGAAATTGTAGAACAAATTGAGGAGGTGCTCGCATAATGGCTGCTAATCCTCGCGATATTTTGATTCGTCCTATCATTACCGAAAAAACTTCCGTAATGATGCAGGAAAATAAATACACCTTCCAAGTTCCTATGGAAGCTAACAAAGTTGAAATCCGCCAAGCTGTTGAAGCTATTTTCGGCGTAAAAGTATTGAGTGTAAACACTATCCGCGTATTTGGCAAAACCAAACGCATGGGTAAATATGTTGGCAAACGTTCCGATTATAAGAAAGCTATCGTGAAGCTTGCTGAAGGCAATACGATTCCCCTTTTCGAAGGAATGTAATTAACGTATTATAAGGAGGTTAAATTAAATGGCTATTAAAAGCTTTAATCCGTATTCTCCTTCCAGACGCTTTATTACTGTGTCTGCCTTCGAAGAGATTACGACTGACAAGCCCTACCGTCCGCTCGTTGAAAAACTCAACAAACATGCGGGCCGTAACAATACAGGCAAAATGACTGTACGCCATCAGGGCGGCGGTCATAAAAGACAATATCGTATCATTGACTTCAAACGCAACAAAGACGGTATCCCGGCTCGCGTTGCTACCATTGAATACGATCCTAACCGTAACGCACGTATCGCTCTCCTGAACTATGTAGACGGCGAAAAACGTTACATCATCGCTCCGCTTGATCTTAAAGTAGGCGATATGGTTGTAAGCGGTCCGGAAGCAGATATCAAAGTTGGTAACTGCCTGCCGCTGAAAAACATTCCTCTCGGTACCATGGTACACAATGTTGAAATGAAAATCGGTAAAGGCGGCCAAATGGCTCGCAGCGCTGGTGCTTCTGCTCAGTTGATGGCTAAAGAAGGCGACTACGCTCTGCTCCGTCTTCCTTCCGGTGAAATTCGCAAAGTACATATTAACTGCCGTGCTACTATCGGCCAGGTTGGCAACCTCGATGCTGAAAACATCTGCATCGGTAAAGCTGGTCGCAGCCGTTGGCTGGGCATCCGTCCTGCTAACCGCGGCGTAGTTATGAATCCTAACGACCATCCGCATGGCGGTGGCGAAGGCCATTCTCCTGTTGGTCGTAAACGTCCTGTTACTCCTTGGGGCAAATGTGCTTTCGGTACTCGTACCCGTAAAGAGAAAAAAGCTTCTAGCAAGCTGATTTTAAAACGTAGAACCAAATAATATAACAGGATAAGGAAAGGAGGCTAACCTAGTGTCCAGATCAGTTAAAAAAGGACCTTTTGTCCATGCAAGTCTTTTGAAAAAAATTGATGCGCTTAATGCCGCTAATGATAAAAAAGTTGTAAAGACCTGGTCTCGCAGCTCTACTATTATTCCGTCTTTCGTTGGTCACACCATTGCGGTTCATGACGGACGCAAACATGTTCCGGTATTCATTACTGAGGATATGGTAGGCCACAAACTGGGAGAATTCGCTCCCACTCGTACTTACAAAGGTCATGCCGATAAGACCACTGGTTTAAAATAAGGGGAAAGGGGGCACAAATAACATGGAAGCAAAAGCAATTGCAAAATATGTTCGCATTGCGCCGCGCAAACTGCGCATCGTAATCAATCTCATCCGCGGCAAATCCGTTGGTGAAGCATTCGCGATCCTCAAATACACCCCGAAGGTTGGTTCTGAGGTAATCGAAAAAGTTCTGCGCAGTGCTGTAGCAAACGCAGAACACAATTTTGACATGAACGTGGATAACCTGATCGTATCTACCTGCTTCGTAGATCAAGGTCCTACCATGAAACGTATTCATCCTCGTTCCCGTGGACAGGCTTTCAAAATTTTGAAACGTTCCAGCCACGTAACTGTAGCAGTTAAAGAAAAATAATCCCGTCAGAAGGAGGAAAAGATAGTGGGTCAAAAAGTTAATCCGCATGGTCTCCGCGTTGGTGTTATCAAAGGATGGGATTCCAAATGGTATGCTGACAAAGACTATGAGAAATTTTTGTTAGAAGATATTAAAATCCGTGAGTTTATTAAAGAAAAACTGTTCTTGTCCGGTATTTCTAAAGTTGAAATCGAACGTGCTTCCAATAAAGCTCGCATTTCTATCCATACTGCAAAACCCGGTATGGTAATCGGCCGTCAGGGCAGCAACATCGAACTGCTGAAATCTGACCTGAAGAAAATGACCGACAGTGCAATCGACATCAACATCGTTGAAGTAAAAACCCCGGATATGGACGCAACTTTGGTTGCAGAGAACATCGCAGCTCAGCTGGAACGCCGTATCGCTTTCCGTCGTGCTATGAAACAATGCGTTGGCCGTACCATGCGTATGGGCGCTAAAGGTATCAAAGTACAAGTTGGCGGTCGTCTTGGCGGCGCTGAAATCGCTCGTAGCGAAAGCTATCGTGAAGGCAGCATTCCTCTGCACACTCTGCGTGCTGACATTGATTACGGTACTGCAGAAGCACATACCACTTATGGCCGTATCGGCGTAAAAGTATGGATCTACAAAGGTGAAGTCCTTCCTGAAAGCAAAGAAGCAGTTAAAGCTGCTCCGGCAAAGGAGGCATAATCAGACATGTTATTACCGAAGAGAGTTAAACATCGTAAACAACATAGAGGTCGTATGACCGGTCGTGCTATGCGCGGTAATAAAATCGCTCATGGTGAATTTGGTCTGGTAGCATTGGAACCTGCTTGGGTAACCAACCGCCAAATCGAAGCAGCACGTATTGCTATGACCCGTTACATCAAACGTGGCGGTCAAGTTTGGATTCAAATTTTCCCGGATAAACCGATCACTGCAAAACCGGCTGAAACCCGTATGGGTAGTGGTAAAGGTTCTCCTGAATACTGGGTAGCTGTAGTAAAACCCGGCCGTGTACTGTTCGAAATGAACGGCGTTAGCGAAGAAGTAGCTAAAGAAGCTATGCGTCTTGCTAGTCACAAACTGCCGATAAAATGCAAATTTGTGACCCGTGCTCAACAGGAAGCCGAAGCTGCCGCACAAGAAAAGGGTGGTGAAGCTTAATGAAAACAACAGAAATTCGTGAAATGTCTGCTGCTGAGTTAGACACCAAATTGGCAGGTTTGAAAGAAGAACTTTTCAATCTGCGTTTTCAAATGGCAACCGGTCAATGTGAAAACCCGATGAAAATTCGTGAAGTTAAGAAATCCATTGCCCGTATCAAAACCATTCAGCGTGAACGTGAACTGAACGCTTAATTGTTTTGAAGTATGAACAAGGAGGAAACAGTCGTGACCGAAGAAAGAAACGCACGTGTTACCCGTATTGGTAAAGTTGTCAGCGATAAAATGCAGAAAACTGTAGTTGTTGCAGTAGAACGTTTCGTTCAGCATCCGCTGTACAAAAAAGGCGTACAACATACTATCAAATTTAAAGCTCATGACGAAAATAACGAAGCACATGTTGGCGACGTAGTTCAAATTATGCAAACTCGTCCGCTGTCCAAAGATAAATGCTGGCGCGTTATTGAGATTTTAGAGCGTGCAAAATAATTATTGCCAATAAGAGCTTGGCAAGGGAGGGAAATCCATGATACAACAACAAACTATCCTTAATGTTGGTGATAACACCGGCGCTAAGAAAGTTATGTGTATTCGTGTATTAGGCGGTTCTTACCGTAAATATGCTAATATCGGTGACGTTATCGTGTGTGCTGTTAAAGATGCATCACCCGGTGGCGTTGTAAAAAAAGGTGACGTAGTTAAAGCAGTTGTTGTTCGTTCCGTAAAAGGTGTTCGTCGTCCCGACGGTTCCTACATCCGTTTCGATGAAAACGCTGCTGTTGTAATAAAAGACGATAAGAGTCCTCGCGGTACCCGTATTTTCGGGCCTGTAGCTCGCGAACTTCGTGATAAGGACTTCATGAAAATTATTTCTCTGGCACCGGAAGTGCTGTAAGAAATCAAATAACGCACTAATAAGGAGGTGTTCTTGACATGGCAAATGCTGTAAAGCTGCATGTTAAAAAAGGCGATACCGTTCTTGTTTTATCCGGTAAGGACAAAGGCAAGCAAGGTAAAATCGTTGAAGCTCTGCCTAAGAAAGCCAAAGTTGTGGTTGAAGGCGTAAATAAAGTAAAACGTCATACCAAACCGTCTCAAGCAAATCCTCAAGGCGGTATTATTACTAAAGAAGCTCCGATCTCTTCTTCTAAAGTAATGCTGGTATGCCCGGCTTGCAAAAAAGCTACTCGTATTAAAAAGACCGCTGTTGCTGGTGCATTCGTAAGAACCTGCAAAAAATGCGGTGAAGTTATTGATAAATAATAAATTCCGGGAAAGGAGGAACTAATTGAATGGCAAAGACCAGATTACAAGAAAAATATTTGTCTGAAGCTGTTAAAGGCCTGATGGACAAATTCCAATATAAAAACGTTATGGAAATTCCTAAAATTGAAAAAGTTGTCATCAACATGGGTGTTGGCGAAGCAGTTGGCAACAGCAAAGCTCTGGAATCCGCAGTTGCTGATATGACCGTTATCGCAGGTCAAAAACCTGTTATCACTAAAGCTAAAAAATCCATTGCAGCTTTCAAAGTACGTCAAGGTATGCCGTTAGGTGCAAAAGTTACCCTGCGTGGTGACCGTATGTACTTCTTCCTTGATAAGCTGATGAATCTCGCTCTTCCGCGTGTACGTGACTTCCGCGGTGTAAGTGCTACATCTTTTGATGGACGCGGCAACTACGCTTTAGGACTTAAAGAACAATTGATTTTCCCGGAAATTGAATACGATAAGATTGATAAAGTACGCGGAATGGATATTATCATTGTTACTACCGCTAAGACTGACGAGGAAGCTAGAGAACTGCTCAGACTCCTCGGAATGCCGTTCAGCGCATAAGGTGAGGAGGGAATACTTTGGCTAAGAAAGCCCTGATTGAAAAATGGAAAAGCGAACCTAAATACGAAGTTCGCCGTTATAACCGCTGCAAAATTTGCGGCAGACCTCATGGCTATATGCGTAAATTTGGCCTCTGCCGTATCTGCTTCCGTGAATACAGCTACAAAGGTGCTATTCCGGGCGTAACCAAAGCAAGCTGGTAATACCGACAACAAGGAAGGAGGGTATATAAGTATGGTAATGACTGACCCGATCGCTGATATGCTTACTCGTATCCGTAATGCAAATTCAGTTCATCACGATAAAGTTGAAATCCCCGGCAGCAAGATTAAAGTTGCTATTGCTGAAATCCTGAAAGCCGAAGGTTTCATTAAAGATTTTGAAGTAATTGCTGATAACAAACAGAACGTTATTCGTGTTAGCCTGAAATACGGTGCTAATAAGGAAAAGGTTATTTCCGGTATTAAACGTATTTCCAAACCCGGTCTGAGAGTTTACTCTCAAAAAGACCAACTGCCTAGAGTCCTTGGTGGTCTCGGTATCGCAGTAATTTCTACTTCCCAAGGTCTGATGACCGACAAAGCTGCTCGTAAAGCTGGCTTAGGTGGCGAAGTACTCGCATACGTATGGTAATACTAAAAAGATAGGAGGTGCTCGTACGTGTCTAGAATTGGTAAAATGCCAATTACTGTTCCCGCTGGTGTAACAGTTACTATTGAAAACAATTTCGTGACCGTTAAAGGTCCTAAAGGCGAACTTTCCCGCCAAATCAATAAAAACATGAAACTGACCCTGGACAACGGTGTTCTGACCGTAGAACGTCCTAGCGATGAAAAAGAAGATCGCGCTATGCATGGTCTGTCCCGTACCCTGATCAACAACATGATCATCGGCGTAACTCAAGGTTTCAGCAAAACTCTGGAGATTAATGGTGTTGGTTACCGTGCTGCTAAACAAGGTCAAAACATTAACTTCACTCTCGGATTCTCTCATCCGGTAGTTAAAGAGCCGCCTGCTGGTATTACTTTTGAAGTACCTGCTCCGAACAAGATCGTTGTAAGCGGTGCTGATAAAGAAGTTGTAGGCGCAGTTGCTGCCGAAATCCGTACCCTGCGTCCGCCCGAACCTTACAAAGGCAAAGGTATTCGTTATGAAGGCGAATTCGTACGTCGTAAGATTGGTAAAGCTGGCGCTAAAGGCAAGAAATAATTTCTAAAAGAAGGGAGTGAAACTCTTGCTTAACAGAGTTGATAAAAACGAGAAACGTCAAAAACGTCATCTCCGTTCTCGTAGATATATTTACGGTACTGCAGAAAGACCCCGTCTCAACGTATATCGTTCCTTGTCCAACATTTATGCACAAGTAATTAACGATGAAACCGGTGAAACTATCGCTGCTGCTAGCACCGTAGAAAAAGAATTGAAAGCTACCTATGGCGGCAACATCGAAGCTGCTAAAGTTGTAGGCAAAGCTATTGCTGAAAAAGCACTGGCTAAAGGTGTTAAAGAAGTAGTATTCGACCGTGGCGGTTACCTGTATCACGGCCGTATTGCTGCACTGGCTGAAGCCGCTCGTGAAGCTGGCTTGGTATTCTAAGAGAAGGAGGAAACATAATGGCGAATTTCGAAAATAAAGAAAACGAATTAAAAGAGAAAGTCGTTTTCATCAACCGTGTTGCTAAGGTTGTTAAAGGCGGACGTCGTTTCTCCTTCGCTGCACTTGTTGTTGTAGGTGACGAAAATGGTCATGTAGGCATGGGCTTGGGCAAAGCTGCAGAAGTTCCTGAAGCTATCCGCAAAGGCGTTGAAGATGCTAAGAAAAACCTGGTATCTGTTGCTCTTGTTGGTACCACCATTCCTCATGAAGTAATCGGTGTATTTGGCGCTGGCCGTGTATTCCTGAAACCGGCTGCAGAAGGTACCGGCGTTATCGCTGGCGGCCCTGTTCGTGCGGTATTGGAACTGGCAGGTGTTCGTGATATTCTTACTAAATCTCAAGGCTCTTCTAACCCGAACAATGTTGTTCGCGCAACTATCGAAGGTCTGAAAGCTTTGAAGAGTGCTGAAGCTGTTGCTGCTCTGCGTGGTAAAACCGTAGAAGAATTGTTGGGCTAAGGAGGACTTTGTGATGGCACAAATTAAAATCACCCTGACCCGCAGCCTGATCGGTTACCCGAAAGATCAACGCGCAACCGTTAAAGCTCTGGGCTTAGGTAAAATCAATACTAGTGTTGTAAAAGAAGACACTCCGACTATTCGCGGTATGGTTCACAAAGTAGAACATCTCGTGAAAGTTGAAGAAGCGTAAGACAAGGAGGTGTAGTGAATATGAATTTACATGAATTGTCTCCCGCTCCGGGATCTAAACGTGTTCATGTTCGTGTAGGCCGTGGTTTGGGTTCCGGTCTTGGCAAAACTTCCGGTAAAGGCCAAAAAGGTCAAAAATCCCGTTCCGGCGGTGTAAAACGTCCGGGCTTCGAAGGTGGTCAAAGACCTTTGTACCTGCGCCTCCCGAAACGTGGTTTCTATAACAGATTCGGCAAGGATTATGTTGAAATCAATGTAAGCGTACTGAACCGCTTTGAAGATGGCACCGTTGTTGAACCGGTAATGCTTATCGAAGAAGGCATTGTTAAAAACGTTCGTGACGGTATCAGAATCCTTGGCAATGGCGAACTGACCAAAAAACTTACTGTTCAAGCTATGGGCTTCAGCAAATCAGCTGAAGAAAAAATTATTGCAGCTGGCGGTAAAGTTGAGGTGATCTAAAGTGTTAGCAGCCCTTGCGAACATATTTAGAATTACGGAACTCAGGCAAAAAGTTGTTTTTACTCTCGCCATGTTCATCGTATTCCGGGCTGGAACACATATACCTGTTCCTGGCGTAAATGCCTCTGTTATTGAGCAGTTATTCCAAAGCGGCAATCTCTTTGGTCTGCTTGATATGTTCAGCGGCGGCGCCTTGAGCAAATTCTCAATTTTTGCTATGAGTATTACCCCATATATTAATGCTTCAATTATTTTGCAGCTGTTGAAGGTAGTCGTGCCTACTTTGGAACAATGGTCCAAGGAAGGTGAGGAAGGCTATAAGAAGAATGTGAAGCTCACTCGTATGCTGACCGTGGTGCTGGCATTCATCCAGGCTTGCGGCATGGCTTATGGCTTAAAGATGGCAATCAATAACCCCGGGATTATTTCAATCCTGATGATTGCCCTGACCCTTACAGCCGGTACCGTCTTTTTGATGTGGATCGGTGAGCAGATTACTGCCAAGGGTGTCGGCAACGGTATTTCACTGATTATCTTTGCCGGTATCGTTTCCAGACTGCCGGATGGGCTCAAAATTATTTTCCAATATTTACAGGCTGGCACTGTTAACCTGCTGAACGTTATTTTGTTCGCGGTGATTGCTTTGGCGATGATCGTATTTGTAATTATGATTTCCCAAGGCATTCGCAAAATACCTGTTCAATACGCAAAACGTGTAGTCGGTAAAAAAATGTATGGCGGCCATACCAGTTATATTCCTTTAAAGGTTAATCAGGCGGGTGTTATCCCGATCATCTTTGCGTCTTCCGTACTGATGTTCCCGGTTACGATAGCACAGTTTGTAGACGTACCTTGGGTTAAGACGATGGGTCAGCTGTTTGAGTGGGGCAGCCCGCTGCAGACAACCCTGTACGTTCTGATGATTCTGTTCTTCACTTACTTCTATACTGCAGTAAGTCTGAACATCGGTGATATGTCCGACAATATCAAAAAGAACGGCGGCTTTATTCCTGGACTGCGTCCTGGTAAGCCAACAACCGATTATCTGGACAGAGTTATGTCCAGAATCACTCTGGCCGGTGCAATCTTCTTATCTTTGATTGCGCTGATGCCTCATGTAGTAGGCTGGATTACCAGCATCGAAGGTATCTACTTCGGCGGTACAGCACTTTTAATCGTAGTCGGTGTAGCATTGGATACTATGAAGCAAATAGAGTCCCTGGTACTGATGCGTCACTATCATGGCTTTATGAAATAGGAGGAATTCAGAATGTATATTCTTTTAATGGGACCTCCGGGTGCTGGCAAAGGCACTCAAGCAGAAAAACTTATTAATGAATTCAAAATCCCTCATATCTCCACCGGAGACATGTTCCGTGCAGCTGTAAAGCAAGGCACCGAGCTTGGTAAAGAGGCGAAGAAATATATGGACGCCGGCGGACTTGTTCCCGACGTCGTAACCATTGGAATCGTACGTGAAGGTTTAGCTAAACCTGAATGTGCAAATGGTTTCATTTTAGATGGTTTTCCGAGAACTGAGGAGCAGGCAGTTGCTCTTGACGGAATTCTGAAAGACCTGGGCATTAAGTTGACCGGTGTGGTTAATATCGTTGTTCCCGATGCTGAGCTGGTTGGCAGGGTAACAGGCAGACGCATCTGCAAAGCTTGCGGCGCTACCTACCATGTAAGCTTCAACCCCAGCAAAGTGGAAGATGTGTGCGATAAATGCGGCGGTAACCTGTATCAGCGTGATGATGATAAAGAAGCTACCGTTAAAAATCGCCTGGAAGCATATCACTCCCAGACGGAACCGTTGATCGAGTACTACAAAAAACAAGGCGTATACAAAGAAATCGATGGCCTGCAGGCTATTGACAAAGTATATGCTGATGTTAAAGCTAGTCTCGCTGGCAATAATTAAGGAGGTACTGCTGTGTCCAAACAAGACGTAATTGAAGTTGAAGGCACAATTCTTGAAGCACTTCCTAACGCCATGTTCCAGGTACAACTGGAAAACGGCCACGTTATTCTGGCGCACATATCCGGTAAGATACGTATGAACTTCATCAAAATTTTGCCTGGCGACAGGGTTACCGTGGAGCTTACTCCTTACGATCTCAATCGTGGAAGAATTACTTATCGGTTCAAATAACCAAGACAGGCAAGAGGAGGTTTTAAATATGAAAGTCAGACCGTCTGTTAAGCCAATATGTGAAAAATGCAAAGTCATCAAACGTAAAGGCCATGTTATGGTAATCTGTGAAAATCCGAAACATAAACAAAAACAAGGTTAAGAGAAGGAGGTGTGCATGAATGGCACGTATTTCTGGTGTCGATTTACCGAGAGATAAACGTATTGAATACGCTCTGCCGTACATCTACGGTATCGGTCTTACTCTGTCTCGTGAAATCCTGGCTAAAACTGGTATCAATCCGGACACTCGCGTTCGCGACCTGACCGAAGAAGAAGTTGCTAAGATCCGTGAAACGATCGATAACGACTATAAAGTAGAAGGTGACCTCCGCCGTGAGGAATCCCTGAACATTAAACGCCTGATCGAAATTGGCAGCTATCGTGGCAGAAGACATCGTATGGGTCTGCCCGTTCGTGGTCAGAATACTAAAAACAATGCCCGCACCCGTAAAGGTCCGAAACGTACTATTGCAGGCAAGAAGAAATAATTAGCGAGGGAGGGATAAACCAGTGGCTGGCAAGAAAGTTGTTCGCAACAAGAAAAAAGTTAGCAAAAATATCATCAACGGTGTAGCGCACATCCGCTCCACCTTCAATAATACAATCGTTACCATCGCTGATACCGAAGGTAATGTTCTGAGCTGGGCTTCCGCAGGTGGACTTGGTTTCCGCGGCAGCCGTAAAAGCACTCCGTTTGCTGCTCAAATGGCTGCAGAAGAAGCAACCAAAGCTGCAATGGAACATGGCTTGAAACAAGTTGAAGTTTACGTTAAAGGTCCTGGCGCTGGTCGTGAAGCTGCTATTCGTGCACTTCAGGCTGCAGGTCTCGAAGTTAACTCCATTAAAGACGTTACTCCGATTCCGCACAATGGCTGCCGTCCGCCTAAACGCAGAAGAGTATAATTGGAGGTGTAACTTAGATGGCAATTGATAGAACGCCTGTCCTGAAAAGATGCAGATCTTTAGGTATGTCTCCGGCTTTTCTGGGCATTAGCAAAGAATCTAACCGTCAGGTTAGACGTCAAAACAGAAAGAAAAGCGAGTATGGCATTCAGTTAACTGAAAAACAGAAAGCTAAATTTATCTATGGCGTACTGGAAAAACAATTCCGTGGCTACTATGATAAAGCTAAAAAAATGGAAGGTATTGCTGGTGAAAACCTGTTAATCCTTCTGGAAAGAAGAATTGACAACGTGGTATTCCGCCTTGGTCTGGCTAACACCCGCCGTCAAGCTCGTCAAATCGTAAGACACGGCCACATTGCTGTAAACGGCAAACGTCTGGACATTCCTTCTGCTTTGGTTAAAGTAGGCGACGTTATCTCCGTTATGGAAAACAGCCGTGCTAAAGAATATTTCAAAGGTATGGAAGAAACTCTGGCAACCAAAGCTGTTCCGGCTTGGTTGGTACTTGACGCTCAAAACCTGGGCGGTAAAGTAGATCGTTTCCCGACTCGTGAGGAAATTGATGTTCCTATTGAAGAACATCTCATCGTAGAATTGTACTCCAAATAATTAGTGAACATCTTATGCCACCCAACTATGAGGCGTATTGTGGTAATACGTGAAAGAAGGAGGCTTTCCGCATGATTGAAATAGAAAAACCCAAAATGGTTACAGCTGATATCAGCGAAGATGGCCGCTATGGCAAATTCGTTTGGGAGCCGTTGGAAAGAGGCTATGGCATTACACTGGGCAACAGTCTGCGCCGTGTTCTGCTTTCCTCCTTACCGGGGGCAGCAGTTACCCATGTAAAGATTGATGGTGTGCTGCATGAGTTTGCTACAATTCCTGGTGTTAGAGAAGATGTTGCTGACATCATTCTCAACATCAAGGCTTTGTGCCTGAAAATGGAATGCGAAGAGGAAAAAATCCTGCGTATTGAATGCTCTGGTGAGCAGGAAGTTACTGCTGCAAACATTATTGCAGACAGTGATGTAGAGATTTTGAACCCTGAGCTGCACATTGCGACTTTAGATAAAGATGCTGTATTCAACATGGAAATCCATGTGAATAAAGGTCTTGGCTATGTACCGTCTGAAAAGAATAAACTGGCAGATCAGCCGATTGGAGTAATCCCGGTTGACTCCATCTATTCTCCTATTACCAGAGTTAAATTCGGTGTAACCGATACTCGTGTTGGTAACGTTACCAACTATGATAAACTTACTCTGGAAGTATGGACTGACGGCAGCGTAATGCCGGATGAAGCTGTAAATATGGCTTCCAGCATCATGATTGATTATCTCAAGTTATTCCAGACCGGTGATGTAACTAAACCGATGATTAGTGTTGCCGGCGGTTCCGATCCGGAAGGCGAAGAACCGAAAGTTGAAGGACCTGGCGCAATGTCTATCGACGACCTTGATTTGTCCGTCCGCAGCAATAACTGCTTGAGACGTGCAGGTATCAATACTGTTGAAGAATTGACCCAGAAATCCGAAGAAGATATGATGAAAGTACGTAACTTAGGCCGTAAGTCCCTTGATGAAGTTAAGAAAAAATTAGCTGATTTAGGTTTGTCTTTACGCAAGAGTGACGAAGAATAATAAGGGGGTCGGAAACGAATGGCATACAGAAAACTGGGCCGTAATTCCAGCAACCGTAAAGCTTTGTTTCGCAGCATTTTAACTTCCTTCTTCAAATATGGTAGAATCGAAACCACCATTACCAAAGCTAAAGAAGTTGCAAGCAAATCTGCACAACTGATTACTTTGGCAAAACAAAACGACCTGCATGCACGTCGTCAAGTTTTGGCTATCCTGGTTGACGAAGATGTAACCAAGAAACTGTTTGAAGAAATTGCTCCGAAATATGAAGGCAGACAAGGCGGCTTTACTCGTATTTATAGAGTTGGTCCTCGTCGCGGTGATGCTGCTGAAATGGCAATCATTGAGCTCATCTAATCAGAGCTTTCAAAGCAGGAACTTTTGTTCCTGCTTTTTTTCATTTTCATATTGATAAATTTTGAGTACCTGCCTTTGGGCAGGTTTTTTATTTTGTCTTCAAACGGTAGGAAAGTTTACCTCATGGACACAACTTTTTGTGTGAAAAGATTATAATTAAATTAAACAGTAAGAGGACAGGTCGTGATATTATGGCAAAGGATAATCAGTTAGGCAGTGAAAAAATAAATGTACTGCTGCGCAGATTTGCTACTCCCAGCATAATAGCGATGATGGTGGGAGCCCTTTATAATATTATCGACCAGTTTTTTATTGGCAATTATATTGGGATGTATGGGAATGCAGCTACGAATGTGGCCTTGCCTTTTACAACTATCTGTATGTCATGGGCGCTGATGAGTGGTTTAGGCGGAGCATCCGGTTTTAATCTTAATCTGGGTGCTGGGAAAAGGGATATCGCAGCCAGATATATGGGTACTGCTTTGCTGATGCTTACAGGCGGAGGTATAGTTCTGGCAGGATTAGTAATGCTGTTTTTAGAACCGTTACTGCTTTTTTGCGGAGCAACACCCGAGGTCATGCCTTATGCCCGTAGTTTTACCAGGATAAGCTGCCTTGGATTCCCTCTGCTGGTATTTTCTACTGGTGCCAGTCATTTAATCCGTGCAGACGGCAGTCCGCGCTATGCCATGTTTACGGCACTTAGCGGTGCAGTACTGAATTGCTTTTTTAATCCACTGTTTATTTCGGTACTGGACTTTGGCATAGCAGGTTCGGCAATGGCTACGGTAACAGGACAGGCTGTTTCATCACTTTTGGCAATCTGGTATTTTTGCTGTCGCCTGCAGTCAGTACGTCTGACGCAGGATTGCTTTAAACTGTCGCTGTCGAGAATGGGACACGTCATGGGATTGGGTTCTTCCAACTGCATAAATCAGCTGGGTATGATGGTAGTGCAGATAACGCTGAATAATACGCTTACCTATTACGGGGCGCAATCAGTCTATGGCAGTGACATTCCGCTGGCAGTAGTAGGTATTATTACTAAGGTTAATATGATTTTCTTTTCTGTTATTATCGGTATTTCCCAGGGAATGCAGCCCATTGCCAGCTTTAACTATGGTGCCGGTAATTATGTGCGGGTTGTGGCCGTATTAAAATTAGCCCTTAAAACAGGCGCCTGCATTTCACTGTTTTCCTTTATCTGCTTTCAATGCTTTGCCAGAGAGCTGGCTGGCATTTTTGGTGAAGGTTCAGAAGTTTACTTTCAGTTTGCTGAAGAATATTTTCATATTTACCTCTTTGGTACTTTGTATAATTTCCTGCAGCCTATTATCTCCAACTTTTTTTCTGCTATCGGAAAAGCTCAGAAAGGTGTATTATTATCCTTAACAAGACAGGTTATTTTCCTGCTGCCGCTGATAGTTTTACTGCCGCGGTTTTATGGCATTGACGGAGTTATGTATGCAGGCGTAGCCGCCGATACTTGTGCAGGTCTGTTGGCATTGTGGCTTGCCTACAGGCAGGGCAGATTTTTGCTGGATAAGACCGGCAGGTAATGAACATGGAAAGAAGGTGCATGATGCTTACTAAAAATTTTATTGAATTCCTTTATGAAGCAGCGCATATTCAGCGCTGGAACGATCATATCCGTCCGGGTGGTTTTACGGAGCTTGATAAACAGGCACATAAAATGATGATTTTATACGTTTTGGCACGCCATGAAGAGGATGACCACGGTGCTAAGCTGGATTGGCGCGTGCTTATTGAAGGCGGAATTTTTGAATTTCTGCATCGCAATGTGCTTACGGATATTAAACCGCCGGTTTTTCATGAGTTGATGCGCGTGCACGGCGATAAGCTTAATAAATGGGTTTTTCATGAGCTGCAAAGACGTATTCCCGATATAGATGCTGCTTTTATGCAGAATATGGAAAAATATTTCAGTGATAATACAGAAAACCGACTGGAGAAAAAATTGCTGCGGGCGGCTCATTATCTGGCTACACAGTGGGAGTTTGAGAAAATCTATCATTTTAATCAGGGTATTTACGGCATTGAAGAAACAAAACAAGCCATTGAAAGTGAGATTGAAGATCACTTCGATTTGGCAGGGGTGCAGAAGCTGGCATTAAAAGGCAAGAGCAGCAAGTTTATTGACCTGGTCGGACAGCTGCGCTTTCAGAAGCGTTGGGCTCAGTCTCCCCGTGTGCCGGAAACATCGGTTATGGGACATGTGCTTTTAGTAGCTATTATGGGTTATTTCTGTGCCGTGCAGCTTAATGCTTCTGATGAACGTATTGTAGGGGATTTTCTGTGCGGACTGTTCCATGATTTACCGGAGGTACTTACAAGGGACATTATTTCTCCTGTCAAACGCAGTGTAGAAGGCCTGGAAGAGCTGATTAAGAAAATTGAGGAAAGGCAGATTGCCGAAAAGATTCTGCCGCTTCTGCCGTATAGCTGGCACAGTGATATTATTTACTATACCCAGAATGAATTTGCTGACAAGGTAGTTATTAATGGTGAGGTAACTCTTACTACACCGGAAAAGATTAATACGGAATATAATACCGGCGGCTATCGCCCTATTGACGGCAGTATGCTTAAGGGCTGTGATAATCTGGCTGCCTTTGTAGAGGCCTGGCTGTCACGCAGATACGGTATTACCTCCAAGCATCTGGAAGAGGCGGAGCAGGCGCTTAGAGAGCAGTATGCAGGCAAGATTGTCGGCGGCATAAACTTTGGGGATATTTATAAAGAGTTTCCGGCTTAAACATTATGTAAAAAAATTAACATAGTTTTATATAAAATAAAGGAATACTGTATGCACGGACAGTTTTATAGACAGGCTGGCCTAAGCGTCAGTATAATAAAAATATGTTGAGTCATTTTTTATGTTATAAGGGGGATACTGATTATGAATATTTTTGAAATGGCAAAAATTCCTTTACAAAAAGCTATTGAAGCTATAAATCTTGATCCGGGCGCTGCTGCTATTATTGCCGTACCGGAACGTACACTGGAAGTTTCTATTCCGGTAAAAATGGATGATGGCAGCACTAAGGTGTTTACCGGTTATCGCAGCCAGCACAGCAGTATTTTAGGACCTGCTAAAGGCGGCGTGCGTTATCATCAGAATGTAACTTTGGACGAAGTAAAGACTTTGGCTTTCTGGATGACCTGTAAATGTGCGGTTGCCGGACTACCTTATGGCGGTGGTAAAGGCGGCATTATCGTCGATCCTGCTACTTTATCCAAACGTGAACTGGAATCTTTGACCAGAGCTTATATTGATAAGATTGCTCCGATTATTGGCGAAAAACGCGACATTCCGGCACCTGATATGAACACCAATGCGCAGATTATGGGCTGGATGATGGATGAATACAGCAAGATTACCGGTCAGTTTGAGCCTGGCTTTATTACCGGCAAGGCTATCTGCGTAGGCGGTTCTCTGGGACGTACAGCGGCAACCGGACGCGGCGTAGTTGTGGCAGCGCTGGAAGCCATGAAGTTGAAAAATATTGCTCCTGCTGAAGCAACCTGTGCTGTACAGGGCTTTGGCAATGTAGGCAGCTGGACTGCAAAGCTGTTCTATGATGCAGGTGTGAAGATTGTAGCGCTCAGCGATGTTAACGGTGCTATTTACAATAAGGATGGCTTCAACCCGTATGAAGTAGATGAATTTGTACAAAAAACCGGCAGTGTAGTTAATTATCCCGGCAGCGAAGCTATTACCAATGCAGATTTGCTGGCTATGGAAGTTACCGTACTGGCACCCTGCGCAATGGAACTGCAGATTACCGGCGAAAATGCTGACGCTGTTAAAGCATGCATCGTTGCAGAAGGCGCTAACGGACCTACTACCCCCGATGCTGACGAAATTCTGGATAAAAAAGGCATTATGGTTATCCCTGATATCCTTGCTAATGGCGGCGGCGTAACCGTAAGCTATTTTGAATGGGTACAGAATCTGTATCGTTATTTCTGGTCTGAAGAAGAAGTTATCGAAAAACAGACTGTTATGATGCGCACTGCTTTCAAGAATGTTTATGAAGCTGCACAGAAATACAATGTCGATATGCGTGTAGCAGCTTATATCGTTGCTTTGAGCACGCTTGCCGAAGCTATGAAAATCAGAGGTATGTATTAATAGTTAAGTTATCTGTAATGACTGGCAGAAAATACGCTCATACAGCTGCTTAATTTAAAAAGTGAAAATTAAACTTACAATAGTCAACCGGTACTTTGGTGCTGGTTGACTATTTTTTTTTACAATTATATAATAAGGTCAATGACTAAAAATATGGAGGCAAATACTGTGATTTCTGTACAGGAGCTGAAACATATATATACTGACGCTGACGGAAACGAAGTCAGCGCCTTAAACGGAATAAATCTTGATATACCTGCCGGAGAGTTTATTGCCATTATAGGTGCTAACGGCAGCGGCAAGTCTACTCTGGCGCGGCATTTAAACGCACTGCTGCTGCCTACTTCCGGCAAATGTATCGTGGATGGTTTAGATACGACGGAGGAGAAAAATCTGTGGGATATACGTCAGCATGTGGGCATGGTTTTTCAAAATCCTGATAATCAGATTGTTGCCGCTATCGTGGAGGAAGATGTGGCTTTTGGTCCGGAAAATATTGGTGTACCCGGTCCGGAAATCAGAGAGCGTGTTGATCGTGCGCTGGCTGCGGTATGTATGTCCGATTATGCCAAGCACGCGCCCCATCTTTTGAGCGGTGGTCAAAAGCAGCGTATTGCCATTGCTGGTGTACTGGCGCTGGAGCCAAGAGTTATAGTATTGGACGAGCCAACAGCTATGCTGGACCCGCAGGGCAGACAGGAAATTGTGCGTACGGTAAAGAAGCTGAACAAAGAAAAAGGTATTACCATTGTCTATATTACTCACTATATGACTGAGGCACTGGAAGCCGACAGAGTCGTAGTAATGGAAAAGGGTCATATCCGTTTTGCCGGTACGCCTCATGAAGTATTCAGCAGAGTGGACGAGCTGGAAAAGGTTGGACTGGAAGCGCCGCTGGCGGCTAAAATTGCCAGTGAGCTGCGCAAGAGCGGCATTAAATTGCCTAAGGAAATTATTACCGATGAGGAGCTGGCAGAGGTATTATGTCGATAGATATTAAAAATATTTGCTATACATATATGCGCGGCACGCCCTTTGAGAAAAAGGCGTTGGATGATGTGTCCGTCAGCATCGACAAGGGCGAGATTGTAGCCGTTATCGGGCATACCGGCAGCGGTAAATCTACCCTGGTGCAGCATCTTAACGGCTTGCTGAAACCGGATGCAGGTCAGGTGGCTGTTGATGACGTAAATCTGGCAGGTAAGGATGCTGCTGCCCAAAAGGCACGTCAGCTGGTAGGCATGGTGTTCCAGTATCCTGAACATCAGATTTTTGCTGAAACTGTATATGAGGATATTGCTTTTGGCCCGCGCAATCGCGGTTTCCAGACTGAGGAAGTTGATAAGCAGGTAAGAGAAGCCATGGCTTTTGTTGGTTTGGATTTTGAAACCTTTGCCAAACGTTCTCCTTTTCAGCTGAGCGGCGGACAGATGCGCCGCGTGGCAATAGCGGGGGTAGTAGCGATGAATCCTGATTACCTCGTATTGGACGAGCCTTCTGCAGGACTTGACCCGCGCAGCCGCAATGCGGTCTTCAAGGAAATTATGGCGCTGCATCAAAGCCGCGGCATTGCTATCGTGCTTGTTACTCACAGCATGGAAGAAGCTGTGAAATATGCTAAGCGTCTGCTGGTAATCAATCAGGGAAAAATTTTGTTTGACGGTAATCCTGCTGATATTTTCCGTAATCATCAGCAAAAGCTGGTAGAGGTTGGCATGGATGAGCCGCAGGTGTTTAAACTGGCTGACCTGCTGCGCAGGCAGGGAATGGAGCTGCCGCAGGGGATTACAGATGAGCTTACTCTGCTGCAGATGATTAAGAAAGCAAAGGGGTGGAGATAATGCTGAGTGATATTACTCTCGGACAATATTTTCCGGGAAATTCTTTTATTCATCGTCTTGACCCCAGAACTAAGATTTTAGCAACGCTGATTTATATTATCGCAATATTTTTTGCCGACAGCTTTTTGTCCTACGGTATTCTCACAGGCTTTGCTTTGGCTGTTATTCTGTTTTCCAGACTGCCGCTGATGATGGTCTTAAAATCTTTAAAGCCTATTATGATTATCGTTGTGCTGACGCTGGGTATTCATATGTTTACTGCGCCCGGTGAAACGGTACTCTTTACCTGGAAGTTTTTGTCTGTAACTCAGGAAGGCTTGGAATTAGGCGTGAAGATGTCTTTGCGTCTGATGCTGCTTTTACTGTTTTCTTCGGTACTTACCTTTACTACTTCGCCGATTGTGCTGACGGACGGTATAGAGAGTCTGTTGCGTCCGTTTAAGAAAATAGGTGTACCTGCGCACGAGCTGGCTATGATGATGACTATTGCGCTGCGTTTTATCCCTACGCTGCTGGAAGAAACCGACCGTATTATGAAGGCGCAGACAGCAAGGGGCGCGGATTTCAGCAGCGGCAATCTGCTGCAGCGTGCCAAAAATATGCTGCCGCTTCTGGTACCGCTGTTTATCAGTGCTTTCCGCAGAGCGGATGAGCTTGCTGTGGCTATGGAATCCCGCTGCTATCGCGGCGGTGAAGGACGTACAAGGATGCATGAGCTGATGTATAAAGGTATCGACTACGCTGCTTTCGGTACTATTTTTGCCTTAACGGCTCTGCTGGCCTTTTTGCGCTGGGGTACTGCTCTATGCGTACTATAAAGCTGGTTGTTGCTTATGACGGCAGCGGGTACCGCGGCTTTCAGAAGCAGAAAAATGTAACAGCAGTACAGAATGTGCTGGAAGAAGTGTTGAGCAAACTGTGCGGAGAAAAGATTACTACGGTAGGCAGCGGCAGGACTGATACCGGCGTACACGCCTTGGCGCAGACCGTAAGCTTTACTACAAATGGGCGTATTCCCTGCGCTAATATTGTGCGGGCAGCGGAAAAAATGCTGCCGCCGGATATTGTCATTATCAGCGCAGAAGAAGTACAGGAAGGATTTCATGCCCGCATTAGTGCCTGCTGGAAACGTTATTTATACAGGATTTTGGAAAACGAGCATAATGACCCATGTCAGGTACGGTATGCCTGGCAGCTGAGGCAGAAGCTTGATCTTGAAGCTATGAACGAGGCTGCGGCCATGCTGCTGGGAACTCATGATTTTTCTGCTTTCCGCAGCAGCGGCAGTGTGGATTCATCTCCCATAAAGACGATGTATGAAGCTAAATGGCAGCGTAGCGGCAATGAAGTATGCTTTACTGTTGGCGGAGACGGATTTTTATATCACATGGTGCGAAATCTGGTCTGGTCCATGGTGCAGATTGGCCTTGGCTTGCGTACGCCGCAGGACTTTGTCAGAGAACTGACTGCCAGACGCTGTGAATTTCTTAACGAGCCGGCGCCGCCGCAGGGACTATATCTGCAGGAGGTTTTTTATGAGCCTTATGCTTTGATTGAAACTGAGCGTTTGTATCTGCGCAAGCTGCAGCAGGAAGATTTATCGGCAATGAGTAAGATATTGCAGAATGAAAAGGTGATTTATGCTTGGGAGCATGCCTTTTCTGCTGCAGAAGTAGCTCAATGGCTGCAGGACTGTCAGCGCCGTTATGAAGAGGACGGTTTTGGTTATCTTGCCGTTATGGAAAAAAAGAGTGGCAAGTTCATCGGCATGGCAGGACCGCTGATGGAAAATATTGACGGCAGTAAGGTACCTGGTATTGGCTATATTTTAGACAATGCTTACTGGCAGCAGGGTTATGCTGTTGAAGCTGCCTGCGGCAGTGTCAATTATTTATTGTCATTAGGCTATAAAAAAATTGTTGCCGAAATTCGCCCCGAGAATCTTGCTTCCCGCAGAGTTGCCGAAAAACTGGGCATGCAGATAAAGGGAGAATTGGTAAAACATTATCGCGGAAAGGATATGCCACATCTGTTATATTTTTACTGCGAGAAAAATTTGCTTTAAATTGTAATTTTTTTACATTTTTTCTTGACTTACATTGAGCAGATAGCTATAATAAATATACGTGATTTTCCGCTAGATTTCACTAGCCCCGAAAGAAAGTGAGAAGATCGCACCGAACTGTATATTTCTTAGGAGGGACATAAGGATGAAATCTTTTATGGCTAATCCGTCCAACATCGAACGTAAATGGTTCGTTGTTGACGCAGCTGATAAAACTCTCGGCCGCATGGCTGCTGAAGTTGCTAAAATCCTGCGCGGTAAACATAAACCGACTTTTACCCCGCACATGGACACCGGTGATCACGTAATCGTTATCAATGCAGACAAAGTTGTTCTGACCGGTAAAAAACTTACTCACAAAATTTACTTCCGTCATTCCGGTTATCTCGGTGGCGACAGCTACACCAAAGCTGGCGACATGCTGAAGAAAAACCCGGTAAGAATGGTAGAACTTGCTGTTAAAGGCATGATTCCTAAAAACCGTCTTGGCAGCCAAATCTTCTCTAAACTTCATGTATATGCTGGCAGCGAACATCCGCATGCAGCTCAAAAACCTGAAGTATTGGAAATTAACGTAAGATAATAACATCCGGGAGGGAACAATAAATGGCAGTAGTTACTTATAATGCGACCGGTCGTCGTAAATCTTCCGTTGCTCGCGTTCGCCTGGTTCCGGGTGAAGGCAACATCGTTATCAACGACCGTCAATTAGACAAATATTTCGGTTTGAAAACCTTAGAACTTATCGTTAACCAACCGCTGGAAATCACTGAAACCAAAGGCAAATATGATGTTTTGGTAAACGTTAACGGCGGCGGTATTTCCGGCCAAGCTGGTGCTATCCGTCACGGTATTGCACGTGCTCTGCTGAAAGTTGACGAAGAATTCCGTCCGGCTCTGAAAAAAGCTGGTCTCTTAACTCGCGACCCGCGTGAAAAAGAACGTCGTAAATACGGTTTGAAGAAAGCTCGTAAAGCTTCCCAGTTCTCCAAACGTTAATCGCGACTGCGTATTGTACGTATTCAAAACCCCGAAAGCTTATGCTTTCGGGGTTTTCTATTTTATTTAACAATTACAATAGCACTCTCTTGCTGCCAGTATTATCATCTTTTAAAGGAAATATAATACAGCAGTTATTTGTGATGTCAAATTGTCGTCTGTTAAATTAGTTGCGTAAATAAGTAAAAAATAAATATTTTCTATTAAGATAACTTATACATTATTTCTGTATACTTATCTAAGATAAATAATTTTTAAAAATATAAAAATCATAGACACAGTCTTATTAAATAAGATTAAAAATAATAATACTATAAAAATGAAAAGAATATTTTATGTATAATTATAAAATATAAAATCTATGACACAAAAAAGTATTTTAAAATTCACAGAAACTACATTTAGTTAAGATTAAATCTATTGTACTTATACTATGTAAATGTTATGCTTAGATTAAAGGAAAACAAAGTAGAGGTATAATAAGATGAAAAAAAGTGTCATTGGATTACAGAAACTGGTTTTAAGCTTCTTAATGGCCTGCAGCTGGTATGGTAACGTACAGGCACAGGATATTACGATGACTGATTCAGCTCAGTATAAGTCTACTGGTATCAATGCGAGTTTAAATGATGATAAATTAGTAAATAACACAGTTGTTGTGAATTTGCCCAATGGTCAGCAAATTAAAGATTTTATATGCTTCGGTGCAAAAAGCGACCAGAATGATAATAATTACGATTTACACGGCAATACAGTTCAGGTAAAGGATGGTCAGTTTACAAGAGTAAGTATTTTTGGCGGTTACAGTGATTATCGTTTTGTAGATAATAATAATGTTAAGATTGATAATGGTTCTTTTAAAAGTAATAAATATGGTATTAACGGCGGTTATTCTGTAAGAGGTACTGTTTATAATAACGGCGTGGAAATCAACAACGGAAATTTTTACGGTATTGATATTTCAGGCGGTTACAGCGAATACGGCAGCATCAGTAAAAATCATGTCATCATTAACGATGGAACTTTCAATGATTATATGGATGTTTATGGCGGCAACAGCAAAAATATTGGCATCGTTTCTGATAACTATGTAATTATCAATAATATCGGTGAAAATTATTTTGGCGGTATTTACGGCGGCTTCAGCGCTTCCGGTCTTGTTGCCCGCAATAATGTAACAGTAAAAGATGATATTTACGCCTTTGATGTGGTAGGCGGCTATGGAGATCATGATGCAGAAGCAGCAGTTTACGGCAACAGCGTTAATGTAAATAACAGTGATTCTACCATCTATACTGTAGCAGGCGGCAAAAATTATAATGGCAATGTGTTCCTCAACAGTGTCAGCCTGGCAGACAGCAATATTTCCGGTACTGTTTATGGCGGCATAACCATGCAGGGCAATGCTTACAATAATAATGTCAATATTAAGTCCAGCTCTGTAACTGGCAATGTCAGCGGAGGCTATTTGCAGGATTCTAATGGCGCTGGTGAAGTAAAAAATAACACTGTGATTATTAATAAAAGCGATATTACCGGCAGCGTTATCGGCGGTTATGCCGACAGTAAAGCATCCGTAAGTGATAACGTAGTAGAGATTATTGACAGCAATGTGCAGGGAAATATTGTTGGTGGCTACAGCGCTGGTGGTTCAGCAGATAATAATACTGTAGTACTTAAAGGCAACGGCGGCGAGATGTATAATCTGGAACAGGCATCTGTTACCGGCGGTTACAGCGGTAGTAATATCAGCAGCAATAATCGTCTGGTACTTGATTCCTGGCAGGGTAATCTAAAAAATATTAGCGGTACTGATGAAATCGTTTTTGGCAAACTCAACTGGCAGGATGACGGTACTGTAATCAAAATTACCGGTCAGCAGGCAACCGACCTTTCCGGAACTTCTATTAATGGCAACTGGATAAGCTTTGACACAGAAGATCCGAATCAGCATATTGGTGAAAGCATGCATCTTATTCAAAATGATGCAGGACTTATTTTTAACGAAGCTTATGATGAGAAAGTAAAGGTAGAATTCCTTGACGGTATTGCTCATGAGGTATACGGCGAGGTTTATAACAATGCAGAAAATAACAGCATTGATTTTACTATCGACGGCAGAAAGCAAAGCGAACAGCTGAAGCTCATGACCTATAACAGAAATATCGGTATGGCTTTGGTGAATCAAGGCAGCGAGCTGCTGGATGATTCTCTGCGTGGACAGGCAGGTCTTGAAGGTATCAATACTTTTGCTGCCATACAGGGCAATGCCAGCACCTATGATGTGGGCGGCGAAGCAAAGCTGAACGGCTGGAGCGGTATCGTAGGCGTTGCTGATACTAAAAAATTAGCTGATGGTAAATTGCGTTATGGCATTTTCTATGAAAATGGTCAGGGCAATTATCGTGACTATAATACTTTTGACGGCAATTTCTTCCGTTTTGATGGTTCTGCAGTTTATAACGGCGGCGGTCTGGCAGCAAGGTATTCCTGGGATAATGGCTTTTATACTCAGGCTGTTTTAAGAGCTGGAACTTTGAAGAACGAACTTAAAAACGGTCTGGCAGATAAGGCTGGCAATAACTATGGTTATCAGACGGACAGCAGCTATTATGGTGCAGATCTTTCCCTGGGCAAGATTTTTAAGCTGAATGATAAAACTGAGCTTGATGTATACGGTGGTTTTTATTACACACATTTTAATGACAGTAATTTTACCATTACCGGCAGCAGTTTCAGCAACGATTTTCACTTTGGGGAAGTTGAATCTAAAAGACTGCGCGCAGGCGGCAGACTTGTGCAGCAGGTAGATGATAACTTTAAAGTGTATTATGGCGCTGCCTATGAATATGAACTGGACGGCATAAGCAATATCAGCACGCAAGGCGAATATATTGATGATGACGGCGGACTGCGCGGCGGTACTGTGATTGGTGAATTAGGCATCAGCTATGGCAACCAGAAGAAATCTCCCTGGGTTATCGAAGCTGTGGTACGTGGTTATGGCGGCAACAGAGAAGGCTTCAGTGCCAATATCCAGGCTAACTACTCTTTTTAAATTAACATAGAAAAATATATAACAAAAAACGCTGTATCCGCTCGCGATTGCGGAAACAGCGTTTTTTGCTTAGAATTACGAAAATATACAGTTGTGATATCTGTAACAGATGGGGCATAAGATTATGTCTTGCTTTCATTTTAACAGCAGAACTGTACAGAAACAAATCAAATCTTTGTAAATTTTGTAAACATTATGTGATTTTCTGCTATGAGATTAAAAAGCTTGTTATCTGCTAGCGTCTTTATGTTATAATTATTGATGAAATTTAGCTCAAAGGAATAGACATAAAGATGGAAGCAATTAAGATAAACGGACATGAGCTGACTGGCGAAAGCCTGCAAGCGATTGCAGAAAAAATATTAAATAAGCAGACTACTTATGAAAAACTGCCGTGGATGCAGGTGCTGCAGCAGGATATGCAGGCTGCTGTAACAGCCGGTGAGGCTGGTGATGCTGCTTTGCTCAGAATGCTGGGGGAAGTAGGGCATCCGTATCATTTTGGCTTTTTGTCTTCACAGGAATATGATGCGCGGGAAATGGAACGTCTGCGCCAGTTGATAAAATAGCAAATAAAAAAGCAAAGCATGCATTTTTAGCAAGCTTTGCTTCTTTGTTTTTACTGTGGAGAGCTGTTACCAGCGGCAATGACCGCTGTCGTCGCAGTGGCGGCGCTGCTGACGGTCATAATTACCGTCATATCTGTCAGAAGCGTTATAGCTTTGATAGCAGTCGTGATGACGATTGTTATGACAGTGATAATATTGTATGTTTTCTGCAAAGGCACTGGTAGTAAAAGTCAGAGCCAGCAGAGAAAGAATAAAAAAAGATTTCATGATAGGCATGCTCCTTTCTTCACTTATAATTGTAAAATTTCTGTTTTGTCGTGTCAATGGCAAGATTAAGGAAGCGTGCTGTTTTGTAAAATAAATTGAGCAGTAAATATAACAGGAGTTTATTATGCAGAATACTGTTGTTGCTGACAGAAAATTTTTCTGGCAGCTGTTTAAATCAACCTTCATTATCAGTGCTTTTACTATTGGCGGCGGTTTTGTTATTATACCGCTCTTAAAAGCAAAATTTGTCGATGAGTTCCACTGGCTAGAGGATAAAGATGCCCTTAATATGGTAGCTATTGCTCAGTCGGCACCGGGAGTGGTTGCCGTTAATGCGGCTATCAGCATCGGTTACCGTCTGGCAGGAATCAGAGGAACTATGGTTGCTATCCTGGCTACAGTGCTGCCGCCACTGATAACTCTCAGTATTATCAGCTATTGTTATGATGCGGTGGCAGGCAACGAATACATTCAGCTGCTGCTCAAGGGCATGCAGTGCGGCGCGACGGCTATTATCATTAATGTAGCCTACGAGCTTTTGGCAAAAGAATTCAGTAAGAAGCTTATACTGCCGCTGCTGATAATCATCGGTACCTTTATTGCTAATTACTGTTTTAATATTAATTTGATGACAGCAGTTATTGCAGATGCTATTATCGGTTTGGTGCTGCTGCGTGATGAAAAGTATTGCTGAGGAGAAGTTTATGATTTATTGGGAATTATTTTGGAGCTTTGTGCAGGTAGGCGCTTTTTGCGTCGGCGGCGGCTATGCTTCCATGCCGCTTATCCAGGCGCAGGTGATTGAGCAGCATGGATGGCTTACCATGCAGGAATTTGTCGATATTTTTACTATTTCGCAGATGACGCCGGGACCTATCGGTATTAATGCGGCAACCTTTGTCGGTACCAAAGTGGCAGGCTTGCCCGGTGCCATAGCAGCCACAGCTGGTTTTGTTTTTCCGTCCATCATTATTGTTCTGCTGCTGACCAAGCTGTTTTTCAAATACGGCAATGTAGCCGCTGTACGAGGAATTTTGAACGGACTGCGTCCGGCAGTGGTGGCGCTTATCTGCTCTGCAGGCATGAGCTTTATCTTTTTGGCGCTGTGGAATACAGAGGCCGTGCCCGCTGATTTTACTAATGCTGATTTAATAGGCTGCATTGTTCTGCCGCTGGCGGTGCTGGCTATGCGCAGAAAGATGAGCGTTATCCGGGTGCTGTGTTTTTCTGGCTGCCTGGGTTTAATCTTGGGAATCTTGGGGATAAGATAGTATGAAGCTTGTACAGGATCTTACTAAAGGCAGTGTTACCGGCACAATGCTGCTGTTTTCTTTGCCGCTGATACTGGGCAATCTTCTGCAGCAGTTTTATAACATTGCCGATACGCTGATTGTCGGGAAATATCTTGGTGCGGCTGCTCTTGCCGCTGTAGGTTCTTCCTATGCGCTGATGGTCTTTTTAAACTCCATTTTGCTGGGTATGTGTATGGGCTGCGGCGTTTTATTCTCTATCTGCTGGGGGCGCGGCGATTTATCAGCACTGCGTCAGAAGGTTTATCTGTCTTTCGTCAGCATTGGCTTTTTCTCCGTGGTGATGACGGCACTTGTTTTCTTTTTTATTGATGATATCTTGCGCTGGCTGCAGGTACCACAGGACGTATTTCCCCTTATGCGCAGCTATCTTTGGTATATTTTTTACGGTATCGTTTTCACCTTTGTATATAATTACGGTGCTTCTCTTTTGCGTGCCGTGGGCAATTCAGTAATACCTTTGCTCTTTTTGGGCATAGCGGCTGTATTGAATATTGCGCTGGATATTGCGCTTATTTTGTATTTTAATATGGGTGTTGTCGGTGCGGCGCTGGCTACGACCATAGCTCAGCTGGTGTCAGCTGTGGGCATTTTTATCTATATCTTTGTCCGTTTTCCGCAGCTGCTGCCGGGCAGGGAAGAACGTTCTTTTTCCGGTCTTGCTCTGCGGGAAATCATGCGTTTTTCGCTGCTCACCTGTATGCAGCAGTCTGTGATGAATTTTGGTATCCTTATGGTGCAGGGTCTGGTCAATAGCTTTGGTACCGTTATCATGGCGGCTTTTGCTGCAGCGGTTAAGATAGACTCTTTTGCCTATATGCCGGTACAGGATTTTGGCAATGCCTTTTCTACCTTTATCGCGCAGAACTTTGGCGCCGGCAAGCTGGAGCGTATTAAGCAGGGCATGCGCAGCGCTTTTATTACGGCTATAGGCTTTTCTCTGTTTGTTTCCGTACTGGTGTGCGTCTTTGCGCGGCAGCTTATGGAAATTTTTATCGACAGCAGCGAAACGGCTATTATTGAGGCCGGTGTAGAATATCTCTGGATAGAAGGCAGTTTTTACTGCGGTATCGGCTGTTTATTCCTGTTCTATGGTTTGTACCGCGCTGTAAAAATGCCGGAAATCTCCATTGTACTTACAGTTATTTCTCTGGGTACCAGGGTAGCGCTGGCATATATTCTTTCTGCCATACCGAGTATCGGTGTACTGGGCATCTGGGCTGCTATTCCTATCGGCTGGATATTGGCAGATATCGCCGGCTGGCTGTATTACCGAAAACGTCGGGCTGATATCGCCCGTCTATTGATGCCTTAGTGAACCTTTATAAAAAAACAGTTGACGATAAAAACAGGCAGCTATATAATATGTAATAGTTAACTGATTAAAAATTAAGGTTTACATAGGGGTGAGAAAATGCAGAAGATTATTGCATTGGCTGATAAAGTTTTAGCTGGAGAGGATATTACCAGACAGGAAGCAGAGTTCCTTATTAACGTAAGTGATGACGATACCATGCTGCTTTTGGCTATGGCTGATAAAATCAGACAAAAATTTGCCGGCAACGATGTGGACTGCTGTGCTATTTTGAACGGACGCAGCGGCAAATGCAGCGAAAACTGCAAGTTCTGTGCTCAGTCTGCTCATTACAATACTGGCGTTAAAGAATATCCGCTGCTTTCCGAAGAAGAAATCTTTGCTGCGGCACAGAAGGCAAAAGAAGCAGGCGCAGTACGTTTTTCCGTGGTTACCAGCGGCAGAGGTCAGAGCAAGGCAGACGATTTTGCCAATATCTGCCACGTGCTGAAACGCATTAAAAAAGAGCTGGGCATCGAGGTTTGCGCTTCTTTGGGTATTCTGACCTTGGAGCAGGCTAAAGCTTTAAAGGAAGCTGGCGTAACCCGCTATCATTCTAATCTGGAAACAGCAGGCAGCTATTTCCCGGATATCTGTACTACTCATACCTATGAGGATAAATTCGTAACTATTAAAAACGCTCAGGCAGCCGGACTGCGTGTGTGCAGCGGCGGTATTATGGGTCTTGGCGAAACTCCTGAGCAGCGTGTGGAAATGGCCTTCACGCTGAAAGAACTGGGCATTGATTCCGTACCGCTGAACCTGCTGACTCCGATTGCAGGCACTCCTTTTGCAGGCAATAAAGCGCTTGCTCCGCTGGAAATTCTGCGTGCTTTTGCAGTATTCCGTTTTATCTTGCCCCATGCGCAGATTAGAACAGCAGGCGGCCGCGAAGTAAACCTGCGCGATTTGCAGGCTTTGGCTTTAAACGGCGGTGCCAGCGGCATTATGATTGGCGGTTATCTGACTACTGCAGGACGCGGCACTGATAAGGATTTGCAGATGCTGCGCGATTTAGGACGCGGACGTTCTCTGCCTAAACTGGACTAAAAAAGATAAATGAAAAATAACGCGGTTTCCGTTGGAGGCCGCGTTTTTCTTTTATTTGCTGCAAGTAACTTTTTTGTAATATATCGCGATAATAATAGCAGGAAGTTTAATTTATGGTATAATAAAAGGTACTAACTTCTTAAAGAGGTGATAGTTATGCAGGCTCACTTTCTTATAATTACAGGTATGTCCGGAGCTGGTAAAACCCAGGTAATACGCACGCTGGAAGACTTAAATTTCTTCTGCATTGATAATCTTCCCGCAGCGCTTATTCCTAAATTTGCCGAGCTGTGCCGTCAGACCTCCGAGCAGAATGTTGCTCTGGTAGTCGATATCCGCGGCGGACGTTTTTTTGATAAATTACTGAATGTATTAAACGAAATGGAAGCAGGGGGACAAAAGTACGAACTTATCTTCCTGGATGCTTCTGACAGTACGCTGGTAAGACGCTATAAGGAAACGCGTCGTCGTCATCCGCTGGGTGCAGGCACGGAGCTTTTAAAGAGCATCAGCAATGAACGCGAGCTATTAAAGCCCCTGCGGGAAAAGGCTACTCGCCTTATTGATACTACTAATCTTGCAACCAGTCAGCTGAAAAATCTGATTTTTGATTTGTTCAGCGAAAGTACCGAAAAAGAACGGATGAATATTATCGTGCGTTCCTTCGGCTTTAAGCATGGCCTGCCCATGGACAGCGATATGGTACTGGATGTACGCTTTCTGCCCAATCCCTTTTATGATGAAGATTTGCGTCCGCTTACCGGCAACGATAAGCCTGTGGCAGACTTTATCTGCCGTTATCCGCAGACCTTCCAGTATCTGAAACTGGAAGAGCAGCTGCTGGATTTTTTAGTGCCCCAGTATGTCAGCGAAGGTAAAAGCCAGCTGGTTATCAGCGTCGGCTGCACCGGCGGACAGCATCGCAGTGTATTCGTAGCTAACAAATTATATGATTACCTGCGTACTCAGGGGTATAATGTGGAAATCACTCATCGTGATATCCCGCATAAATAACGGAGGCTGATTATGGGCTGGATTACCTGGCTGTGTCCCGGTATCAATATCAAACGCTGGCTGCTGCTTTTTGCTGTAGGCGTTCTGATGTGCGCGCTGGGACTGGCATTTTTCTTTAATTATCAAATCATGGGAACGGCAGAGGAACTGCTGTTTCAGATGACCTATATGACAACGGGCCGTTATTCCAACGGCTTGATTATGCTGGCAGGGGGCGTCTTGCTGCTGCTGGGCTTTGGTGTGATGATTTACGGCACCAGAAGAATGATTTTTTCCGTAGTGGGCGCAGTTATCCCTGATAAAAACGGCTCATTGATGGAAACTATCTTCATCCAGCGCAAGCTGACCAGAGGCCCTGCCATTACCGTAGTTGGCGGCGGTACAGGACTTTCAACGCTGCTGCGCGGCATGAAATATATTACCAATAACTGTACGGCAGTGGTAACTTCTGCCGATGACGGCGGTTCTTCCGGCCGTCTGCGCAAGGAACTGGGCATTATCCCGCCCGGTGATCTGCGTAACTGCCTGACGGCGCTGGCTGACCGCGAGCCCCTTATGGAAAGACTCATGCAGTACCGCTTCCAGGGCGATTCACCGCTGGCAGGACACTGCTTCGGCAACCTCTTTATTGCCGCCATGGCGCAGGCCGAGGGCGGTATGGAGGAAGGCCTGGACGCTACCAGCCAGATACTCAAGGTGCGCGGAAAGGTAGTGCCTTCTACGCTGGAAAACATCCAGCTGCAGGCAGAAATGAATGACGGCAGCACAGTGCTGGGCGAATCTGAAATCCCTAAAGCACATAAGCGTATCCGCCGCATGATGATGCTGCCGGAGGATGCTCCTGCGTCCAAAGCTGCCATCAAGGCTATTGAAGAAGCGGACGTGCTGATTTTTGGTCCGGGCAGCCTGTACACCAGTGTTATCCCTAACCTTTTGGTTAAGGGCATCCGTGATGCAGTCATTAACTCCAAGGCAGTAAAAATCTATATCTGCAATGTTATGACGCAGCCCGGTGAGACCGATTTCTTTGGGGCCTATGAGCATGTACGCGCGCTTATCGACCATGTGGGCGTACAGTTTTTAGATTTTGTTATCGTCAACGACCAGGAAGTAACCGGCGAGCAGCTGCTGCAGTATAATGCGGAAGGCTCTACACCGGTAACGCCGGATATTGAAAAAATCCGCAATCTTGGCATTACTGTAGTGCCGGCGCGGCTTATCAGCAAGGATGATTTGGTACGCCACGATCCACGCAAGCTGTCCCGCGTGTTAATTGCGCTTATTTATCGTCTGCGCCTGTTTGGCAAAGGCGTACAGTTTTTTGACTACTTCTTTATGCGTCAGGGTATGCGCACTCTGCATAAAGGCGAATAAATTACAACGGAAGATTATAGAAAGGAGGACGCCGAATGTCTTTTTCCAACGATGTGAAAAACGAACTGTCACGTATTGAAACTAACGACCCCTGCTGCGACAAGGCAGAGCTTTTAGGACTGCTGCGTATGAGCGGCGCTATTATTATCAGAGGCAGCAATGTCGGCATCCACTTTTCTACGGAAAATGCGGCGCTGGCAAGACGTGTGCTGCAGCTTTTGAAAAGCAACTATCAGGTGCAGACGGAGGTTGTTATCACCCGTTCGCGCCGTTTAAAGAAAAATAACCGCTACCAGGTGCGTGTCATTCCTGCGCCCCAGGTCAGCAAGGCGCTGACGGAGCTGCAGCTTCTGTCAGTAGAAAGCGATTTGAAAAATCCGCTGCTGAACAATCACTGCTGCAAGCGTACCTTCCTGCGCGGTGCTTTTTTGGGCGGCGGCAGCATCAGCCGTCCTTCCAGCGACTACCATCTGGAAATGGTTACCGGCAACGAAGATTTTGCCCACAGCATTATCAAGGTCATGCACAGCTTTTCACTGAAAGCCAAGCTGACCGACAGAAAAAATGATTTTATCGTTTATTTGAAAGACGGCGAAAGCATTACCAAGTTTTTGAGCGTTATCGGCGCTCATAATTCCATGATGGATTTTGAAAACGTGCGTATCGTCAAGGAAATGCGCAATAATGTCAACCGCGTGGTAAACTGCGAAACGGCCAATCTGAACAAGGTTGTCAAGGCAGCAGTGCGTCAGATTAACTGCATTAAATACATTGAGCAGCATTTGGGGCTCAACCAGCTGCCGCAGGCTTTGCAGGACACGGCGCGCCTGCGTCTGGAATATCCTGATGCTTCTTTAAATGAGCTGGTGGAATATTCCGGCGGCATCGGCAAGTCCGGCATCAACCACCGTCTGAAAAAGCTGCAGGAAATGGCTGTCGGCATGGGTATGGAAATGGAGAAAAACTGAGATGCTGAAAAAAATACTGAAAATTACCGCTTTGTGTCTGGTGATACTGGCAGCGGCGGCTGCGGTGTACTGGCAGGTAAACGGCGACAGACTGCGGGCAGAGTACGCTGTCTTTAAAAAGAGCGCCGCTCCCGTGCTCATGTATCATGCAGTAGGGCCGGAGGTAGGTGCAGACTGGCCGAAAACGCTGATTATGCCGGAAGAGCTGTTTGAATCTCATTTAAAATACTTAAAGGACAGCGGCTATACCATTGTCAGCGTGGAACAATTGGCAGCAAGACTGGAGCAGGGCGAGAACGTCGATAAATATATCGCCCTCAGCTTTGACGACGGGTACAAAAATAATCACAGCGTAGTTTTGCCGCTGCTGCAGAAATACGATGCCAAAGCGTCTTTCTTTGTCATCAATAAGGATATCGGCGACGCTATCCACATGAACGAAGCAGAAATAAAAGATATGATTGCTCATGGTATGGAGCTTGGCTCACATACAACAAGCCATGCGCCGCTGGCGAAGATTGACGAAAAATATCTTGCCTGGGAGCTGGCAACCTCCCGCTACTATCTGAAAAAGAATTTTGACGGCTATATTGTCCGCACGCTGGCATATCCTAACGGCAATTACAATGATACCGTTATCAGCGAAGCACAGCGTTATGGCTTTTATCGTGCGCTGACCGGTAAAGTAGGCGTCAACACGGCCGAAAGCTATAAAAAAGCGCCCATGGAAATGTACCGTGTAACCGTGGCCGATGACGGCAGCGGCGTACAGGGACTGGCAGACCGCATCGAAAAAGCGTATTTGTGGGGCTTTTTGCAGACAAAGGGTATAGATTTAAACATCATCCGCAATATCTTTGTGTGGTAAAGGTGATTAGATGCTGACCTATAATATTGAATTTGTGAAGCTTACTTTAGCAAAATACAAAAAAATATTGGCAGCTTATAAGCTTATGAGGGCAGTACTGCAAAACTGTCCTCATACTGTTCTTTGCCGGGATAAAGCGGCTTTAGCAAAAGCGGCAGCCAAAGCAGAACAGGGATGCCTGCAGGCAGAGCATAATATCAGCCTATGCCAGCGGCTTATGGCAGGATATGACAGGCAGCAGATTGTCGATAAAGATGGATACAGGCTGATGCTGGTTAATATTTCCAAAAATCTGGCTGGCTTATATAAGCTGAATTTGCTGTTATTTAACGATTTGCTGATTGGGGCAGATTTAATTCAGCAAAGCTATCTGCAGGATAATCCGTCTGCAGATAAAGATTTAGGCGAATTTTACGAAAAGGATGAAACTGCTTTGCTTGTTTTGCCGCTGCAGGAGCGTATGGAAAAACTGCAGTGCACCGATTACACGGAGTTTTGCAGTAATTATCCTCAGCTTGTCAGTGCGGCAGAATTTGCCGATTGGGTAAAGGCCGGACTGATTACAAGTGCTGACGATATCATTTTGCATAATAACAGGATGTATGAAAATGAGTTCAGCGAGCAATGGGAAGAATACGAGTACGAATACGACAAATACAGAAAGAATAAATAAAAACTTAGTTCAGTATATGCTGGACTAAGTTTTTTTATTTTGCAGAGCTTTAATGCTTGTAAAATTCAAGATTATTTTGAAGTTAGAAAAGATATGCTATAATGAGCATATATATTACGTTTGCTTTGTGAAGGGAGAAACGGAAAATGGCTGTCAGTTATAACAGACTGTGGAAGCTTTTAATTGATAAAAAAATAAATAAGACTCAGCTGTGCCAGCAGGCAAAAATTTCTACTAATGCTATGGCTAAGCTGGGCAAGAACGAAGATGTACGGGTAGAAGTATTGGTAAAAATCTGTACTGCCTTAAATTGCCGTATTGAAGATATTATGGAAATAGTTCCCGGAAAAATATGATTGTGAGGGAGATGAAAGCATGGATACGGTACTGTCTAAAAAACAGATGAGTGAGGAAGATATTAAACTCCGTTATATAACTCCAGCCATCACCGCAAAATGGCATCCCGGTAAAATTACCATGGAAACCAAGATTACCGATGGTAGAATAAATTTAAAAGGCAATGTAGCTGTTACGGAAAAGCCCAAACGGGCAGACTATATTCTGTATCTGAACGCTAATAATCCTATTGCCGTTGTCGAAGCCAAGGACAACAGGCATAGTGTTTCATATGGTTTGCAGCAGGCTATGACTTATGCACAGATGCTGGACGTGCCCTTTGCGTACAGCTCTAACGGCGACGGCTTTGCCGAGCATGATTTTCTGACCGGCAAGGAAAGAATCCTGAGTTTGGAAGAGTTTCCCGGAGAGGAAGAGCTGATTGCCCGCTATAAACAGGAAGCAAACAGCGGCAAAGGTCTCAGCGAGCAGCAGGAAAAAATTCTTAATCAGCCTTATTACAGCAGTCAGACTACCTTTGCGCCCCGTTATTATCAGCGTATTGCTGTTAACCGCGCACTGGACGCTATTGCCCGCGGACAAAACCGCATCCTGCTGGTTATGGCAACCGGCACCGGCAAGACCTATACTGCCTTTCAGATAGTATACCGTCTGCTCAAAAGCGGGATGAAGCGCAAAATTTTATATCTGGCTGACAGAAATATTTTGGTTGACCAGTCAATTAAGCAGGATTTTGCGCCGCTGGAAAAAGTTATCCATAAAGTTAATGCTGCTAACGAAGACCGCAGTACTATTACAGCTCATGAGGTATATTTTTCTTTGTATCAGCAGCTGGTAGGCGATAACGGCGAAGAACGCTTCCGCGATTTATTTCACCCGGACTTTTTCGATTTGATTATCGTTGACGAATGTCATCGTGGTTCTGCCAAGGAAGAAAGCCGCTGGCGTAAAATTTTGGAATATTTTTCCGGCGCTACGCAGATAGGCATGACTGCTACGCCGAAAGAAACAAAATATATTTCCAATTTGAGCTATTTTGGTGAGCCTGTTTACACATACAGTCTGAAAAATGGCATTGAAGACGGTTTCCTTGCACCGTTTAAAGTAATCAACATTACTACGGATATCGGCGAAGGCTGGCGGCCGTTGAAAGGTCAGCGCGACAAGCTGGGCAATGAGATACCCGACCGTATATATACTAACAGTGATTTTGACTATAACATTATTTTGGAAGACCGTACCGAACAGGTAGCGCAGGAAATTACCCGTTACTTAAAGAGCACGGACCGAATGGCTAAGACTATTGTTTTCTGTCCTACGGAAGAAGCAGCCGAGAGAATGCGCGTGGCGTTGGTTAACGCTAATGCCGATATGGTAAAACAAAACTCTGATTATGTGGTGCGTATTACCGGCAGCGACGAGTACGGCAAAAGTAAGCTGGAATATTTTATCTCCGTAACAGCAAAATATCCTGTTATTGCCACTACTTCTAAAATGCTTTCTACCGGTGTGGACTGCAAAATGGTCAAGCTGATAGTTTTAGACCAGATGATTGGTTCCATGACGGAATTTAAACAGATTATCGGCAGAGGTACAAGACTGCGCAAAAAAGAAGGCAAAAATAGCTTTGTGGTTATGGATTTCCGCAATGTTACCCGCCTGTTCTCCGACCCGGATTGGGACGGCCCTATTATGATTGACGAAGGTTATCAGCCTAAAGCGAAAGAAGACACGCCTTATCCCACCATGGAGGAAGGCGAGGGAGCCAATGTTGCGGAACAGCCGGATAATTATAAACCTATTATCGGCAGCGACGGCTGCACGGTAAAAATTATTAACAAGGTAGTATCCGTCTACGATACTGACGGCAAGCTTTTGCGTCAGGAAAGCATTGTAGACTATACCAAGTCCAATATTTTAGGCGAATACGCTTCGCTGGATAACTTTATCCGGCAGTGGTCTGCGGAAAAGAAAAAGGCAAAAATCAGAGAGCTGCTGCTGGACAAAGGCATTGACCTGGAACTTTTGAAAGCAGAACAGAAGATGAGCGATGTAGATGATTTTGACTTTATCTGCCACGTTGCTTTTGATAAAAAGCCTTTAACCCGCAGAGAACGCGCTAATAACGTGAAAAAGAAAGACTTTTTCAGCAAATACAGCGGCGCCGCTAAAGAAGTACTGGAAAAATTATTAGACAGCTACATGGATTTGGGTATTTATGATATTGAAACAACTGATATTTTAAAAATGGACGACTTCAAAAAATTTGGCAAGCCTTCAAGGATTGCCAGCTATTTTGGCGGTAAGGATCAGTATATGCAGGCAGTAAAAGCCCTGGAAGAAGCACTATATGAAAATGAGGTAGGTTAATAAATGAGTAATCTGACAGGTTTTGTCAAAAGAATAAGAGATATTATGCGCCAAGATGCCGGTGTCAACGGCGATGCTCAACGTATTGAGCAGATTACATGGATGTTATTTTTAAAAGTATACGACAGCAAGGAACAGGACTGGGAAATGGATGACGACGATTATACTTCCATCATCCCGGAAAACTGCCGCTGGGAAAACTGGGCCAAGGACGATAAAAGCGGTAAAGCCATGACCGGCGACGCATTGCTGAACTTTGTCAACAATACCCTGTTTCCCACGCTTAAAACCTTGCCTGTAGATGGTGAAACGCCGATAAAAAAGGCTATTGTGCAGACCACCTTTGCCGATGCCAACAACTACATGAAAGATGGCGTGCTGCTGCGTCAGGTAATCAATATTATTGACGAACTGGATTTATCCAGCTACGAAGAAAGCCACGCCTTTGGCGAGATTTATGAATCCATCTTAAAAGAGCTGCAAAGCGCAGGCTCTTCCGGTGAATTTTATACTCCCCGTGCCGTAACGGACTTTATGGCAAGGATGATTAAACCTGCTATCGGAGAGGAAATGGCAGACTTTGCCTGCGGTACCGGCGGCTTTCTGACCAGCTGGCTGAAAGAGCTTCAGCCGCAGATAAAAAATGCTGACGACGTGCAAAAATACGGTCAGTCCATTTATGGTATCGAGAAAAAGCAGTTTCCTTATATGCTGTGCATTACCAATATGCTGCTGCATGATATTGAGCTGCCGCAGATTTATCATGCCAATACACTCCTGAATGACGTACTTAATTATACGGAAGATGATAAATTTGACGTAGTGCTGATGAATCCGCCCTATGGCGGCAACGAGAAAAATGACGTAAAAAGCCATTTTCCTGCCGACCTTGCCAGCAGCGAAACAGCAGACCTTTTTATGTCCGTCATCATGTACCGCTTAAAGACTGACGGCAGAGCGGCAGTTATATTGCCCGACGGCTTCTTATTCGGTACAGATAATGCCAAGGTAAATATCAAGAAAAAACTGCTGAGTGAATTTAACCTGCATACAGTTATCCGTATGCCGGGCAGTGTTTTTGCGCCCTATACCTCTATCACTACCAATATACTTTTCTTTAACAACGACGGCGCAACTAAAGAAACCTGGTTTTACCGCCTTGATATGCCCGAAGGCTACAAGCATTTTTCCAAAACTAAGCCTATGAAGCTGGAGCATTTTGAGCCGGTTATCCAGTGGTGGAATAACAGGCAGGAAATTACTGCTGACGGATTTGACAAGGCAAAAAAATACACGGCAGAAGAGCTGGCGCTGGATAAAGGCTATAACCTTGATTTATGCGGCTATCCCCACGAGGAAGAAGAAATACTTGAGCCTATGGACTTGATTCAGCGCTACGAAGAACAGCGCGCGTCCTTAAATGCGGAAATTGACAGAGTGTTGGCAGATATTACCGCTATCCTGGGAGGTAACAGACAATGACACCCCAGGAACTTACAAACAGCATCCTGCAGCTGGCAGTACAGGGTAAGCTGGTAGAGCAGCGGGCAGAAGAAGGCACGGCAGAAGAACTGTATAAAAAAATACAGGCAGAAAAACAAAATCTAACAGCAGAAAAGAAAATCAAAAAAGAAAAACCCCTGCCCGAAATAACGGCAGAGGAAATTCCCTTTGATATTCCTGAAAGTTGGAAATGGGTACGGTTGGGAGAAGTTGTACAATTAAATCCTAAAAATTCTATTGATGATGAAATGACAACTTCATTTATACCAATGAAGTTAATTGATGATGGATATAGGAATAATTGTAGTTATGAAATAAAAAAATGGGGAGACATAAAAAAAGGATTTACACACTTTGCTGATGGAGATATAGGCGTAGCAAAAATTACTCCTTGTTTTCAGAATAGAAAGTCTGTAATTTTTAAAGAACTGGAAAATGGATATGGTGCTGGAACAACGGAAGTATCTGTTTTAAGAATTTTAAATCAGACATTAGAAGCAAGTTATATTCTTTGGTTTTTAAAATCTGATTACTTTATAAAAAATGGTATTAAATCTTTTACTGGTACTGCTGGACAACAAAGGATACATAAAGATTATTTAAGCAATTGTGTATTTCCGCTACCACCATTAGAAGAACAAAAACGTATTGTTGCTAAAATTGAAGAACTGCTGCCGCAAATTGACCGTTACGAAAAAGCATGGAGCAAACTGGAAGAGTTTAATAAACGCTTTCCCGATGATATGCAAAAATCCATTCTGCAATATGCAGTGCAGGGTAAGCTGGTAGAACAGCGTGCAGAGGAAGGCACGGCAGAAGAACTGTATAAAAAAATACAGGCAGAAAAACAAAAGCTGATAGCGGAAAAGAAAATAAAAAAAGAAAAGCCCCTGCCGGAAATAACGGCAGAGGAAATTCCCTTTGATATTCCAGAGAGTTGGAAATGGGTACGGTTGGGAGAGATAGCTACAATACTTGGTGGTAAAAGAATACCTGCAGGAAGAAAATTATCTAATGTTGATACAGGTCATATTTATATTCGTGTATCTGACATGAAAGATGGAACTGATTTAAAGAATGATTTACTTTATGTGCCCGAAGATATATATCCATTAATATCAAAGTATATTATAAAAAAAGAGGATGTATATATTACTGTTGCAGGTACTATTGGTAGAGTAGGAAAAATTCCTGCGGAGTTAGACGGGTCTAATTTGACGGAAAATGCTGATAGAATAGTTTTTAATTTATTAGAGCAAGATTGGTTAATAAAATATTTAGAGTCCAGTGTTGTACAATATCAGATAACTAATGTTACTACTAAAGTAGGGCAACCTAAATTAGCTATAAAAAGAATACTAGAAATGTTAATAGCACTACCTCCATTGGAAGAACAAAAACGTATTGTCGCAAAAATTGAAGAATTATTGCCGTTGTGTGAGAAGCTGAGAAAGTAATAAGTATATTATTTTTAAAGGTGTGCATATTTATGGAATTAATAAATGGTGTAATAAAAAAGTCTTATTCAAATTATACTTTATATTTCATTTATGATTTATCTGTTGAATTAAAGGATGCTATTAGAAAATATTTGTCGGAAATTTGTTATGGTGAAGATAAAGTAAAACAAGGAAGGAAAGTTTACTCATATAAGGCTACGCTAAAAGAATTCATTATAAGATATAAGAAAGAAACAAAATCAAATTATACTTCTAGACAAAAAGGATTAATTGGAGAGTTACTTACACATATAATTATAAGAATAGAAAATAATTTTATTAAAGCTTCAGCATTTTTTAATTTAGAGGAAAGAAGTTTTAAAAAGGGTTATGATTTAATATTATTTAAGAATAGTACCAGGGAATTATGGATTACAGAAGTTAAATCAGGGGAGAAACAGAAAGATCAATCGAATGCATCTTCTAGTATGGTTGATTTAATTAATGAGGCTCAAAATGATTTAAAGAAACGTTTAGGTGGCAACGATTGTAATTTATGGATTAATGCTATAAATGCTGTTAATTCAGCTATGAGTAATAATACT